>ERZ1032091.10-NODE-10-length-113025-cov-15.850111_pt1 | contig 113025 bp, 132 predicted proteins | sample MGYA00518165_ERZ1032091 | MGnify/ENA primary metagenome ERZ1032091 (study PRJEB33719, sample SAMN04261302) | wastewater metagenome | biome: rural village; feature: human; material: feces | host: Homo sapiens | place: El Salvador | collected 2013-01-07 ...
GCGTGATCTGATCCTTCAACTCAGCAAAAGTTCGATTTATTCAACAAAGCCTGGTTAAGGCTAAGAGCATCTACGCTAACGGCCCTGAGAAGTTGATAGTGGCAGGAATAACCAGAGACGCAAAAAACTACGAGGACAGCATTAAGTAATCACCTTAAACAATTTGTTTTCTACCTTTTCTGGTTTGTGATAATAACGCCAACCAGAAAAGGAGAACCCAACATGACCCCTTCCAACACATACCTGACAGTCAGCTTGACCCACCCAGAAAAAGTAACCTCAGAGAACCTCGCTGAACTTTACCGTGACTGGATGAACAACTACCTTTCCGTCTCCGCGTTCGCAGAGGATTACGGCATCACAGTGTCACAGGCGGAGATGACCATCGCAAAAGGGCGCATGGTTCACGAAGCAGCCGCCGAGTGGTTGAAAGAGTTTAACAAAGCCTAAAACAACTTGTTTTCTGCCTACAGCAAGTTGAGATAATAAAACCATTAAGAAAACAACAAAGAGAAAACACATGAGCCTGAATATTACTGAATCATATAAAACTGCCGTTATCAGCACTGCCCACGTCACCCAGGCTGATTCGGAAATACTGCCTAAAATCTCGTTCGACCCAATTACCGATCGTGGCCACAACTGGATTCACGGCACTGAGTATGGTTGGATTGTTCGTGCCGGTCTTCATGCTGGGACATGGAAGGAGTCTTTACGTGAAGCGGGGATCAGCTGGTCGGCGATCGAGAACATCGAGAAAGTCTTGGGCGCTGGTTTTGAGGTCGTGCATTTTGACTGCGACGCAGATACGATTGACGGCTTGCAAGTTTGGGATTGGTAACTATGCCTGAAGATGTAGTGAATGACTGTCTGGTCGAACTGGACAGAGAGATTACCCCGGAGATCATCGCCAAGATTGTACAGATGCTGCCGTCCGACATAACCCACCTCGCTGAAGAGTGGGGGTGGAACGACACTGAGGTTGGGGATAAGGTTTACACGTTCATCAAGTCGCACTAATGGAGATAGTAATGAAGAAAGTAGGCATTCTCGTTTTAGCACTTATGGCAAGTTTCGGTGCTTCAGCTAAACCTCTTACGGAAGCCGGTTTGAAAAAACATGCTGAGAACGTTTGTGGAATGAGAGATACATTGGATCTAAAAGTACCTTTCGATAACAAAGCTCCAACTGAGCCATTGAACACTGTAAACCGTGGTGTTGTTCATGCTGCCAGAGATGCTGCTCAAGTAAACAAAAAGGTCATTAACGGGAGTCTTTCTGACTGCCAGGACATCGTTGCAAAGCAATACAGTTCTGACGAGAAAAAATACGCCGCTGATTGACCTTTCACTGACGTAAACAGTCAACCTCTTGCAGTTTCTATAAGGAGAGGTTGATCATCACTTTCCCACCTAATCAACCACTCACCAACCCGCCACACCGCTATAAACAAGGCAATAACACGCATAAGAAAACAACTTGTTTGCAGATCAACGTAACGTCAAACCAAAACTACTTTTTTCCCTCATTTTTTGACATTTCGCCATCATTACTCTTACACCGCCAGAATCCCCACCAGAACGCACAGGTTTCGATTAAACAGGAAAAGCCACACCAACACCCAATCACAAAACAGTATCGCTTAAAACGCGTTTGAGAGCGTTTGAGAGGATAAGCCAATCAGCTCGAAAATCGAGAGAAGAACCACCAACAACACATTCAGGCAAAACCTTCCATCATAACCGAAAGAGCGTAACCGGCATACCTCCAACCGAAGGAAGCGAGGCTCAAAAATTCCCAAGAACACCACTCGACTTATCACAGGCATTGGGACGCCCGCCAAACCCCAACAGGCACGAAAACACCATCCAGCTTTCCCCAGGCACACGAGAGAAACGATGAAGAGATAATCCCATACCTGCCATCCCTCGATAGCAGAGCAACCTCAAATCCCCAGAATTGCGGAAAGCAGACAGGACAAGGCTTAAAGCTACATTCACCCAGATAACAACTTGTTTAAGCGCACAAGAAAACAAACAGTCGGCTACCTGCCATCTCCCAGAACAAAACGACGAAACAATCACTTCGCCTATATGCCATCACCCAAGGTAGAACGAATCCCGGATAAGAGAACAACCCAGAGGAAAACCACCAGGAAAGAACAACCACATCACAGGAAGCGATAGAAGGAAATCCCGTAGAGAAGAACACTCCCGGATACACACTCACCATAGGAACGATAGAGAAGGTCAGAAGAAATTTGGGAAGATACCCAGAACAGTTTGGGAACAGGAAAGGGACAGTTTGGGAAGGTAGCGTTAAGAGAGTTCTGGGGTATTGGGATTAAGGCGTTATAGGGGGAAGAGGTTTGGGCGTTTAGGCGTTTGTGTAAGTAGGGTCAGGAAAAAAGTCGCGCTTCCGCTTTCGTAGAAATTCAAGCTGTAATTTCCCAGCCCTGCAAAAACGTTGGCGCCGCGCAAACTCCCTACGGTGCGAAACGTTGCTCGGTTGCCTTTGGCCGCGGCAAAACGGGGAACGGCCAGGTACAGCCTTCGGTCGGGGAACGGGAATGGCTGTATACCGAAACGGTTCGGGGAACGGGGAGGTTGCCGTATAGACGAGGCTGCTTGATGAAAGGTCAACCGAGCGGTCGCGGGAGTTGGGCGGCTGGCGGCATGAGGCGACCCAGGCATAGGTCCGTATAAATACGGTCATACCACCAGCCAGATTCATTCTGTCAGGAAAACGACGGGCGTCAATAACTTCCGTCCGGCCATTTTATCGTGTTCCCCTTTCTAATGTGCTTTTTCGCCGCTGTGTTATTGCGATAATAACCAGCATAAGAAAACAACGGAGTAAAGCACATGTACAAGCATTTAAATATCAGCATCACACTTCAAGGCGTGGACACTGATGAGATTTCTTTGGATGACGTTATTCGCTCTGAGGATGTAGCGGGGCGCATTGGTTCACTAATTGGCGAAGGATATCGCGAAGGCTCGTTTGACTTCTCTATCTCTGACGAACCACTGTCAGTGGCCTGGAATTGCACCACGACGGAGACACCTGAATGAGTCTGGAAATTAAACCCCTGCTGGAGCCAACGAAGGCTGTGATGGGCGCCTGTAACGATTTGCGGTTCGTGTTTCCGTATACCGGCAATCTGACGGCGGAGAAGAAGACGGAGATGGCCCGTAAACTCTGTGGCTGGTGGAATAGTGACGCCGGGTGGGAAGCGCTGAAAAAGAACGGCCGCTTTCGAACGGACATTCGCCTTGATATGGCTAATAGCCTGTCTTTCTTCGATCGCTTCTGTGGCCGGTACAAATCTGTTGAGGCGAAGATTATGGTCATGACGACCGGCGAAGAGATGGTGAGCTATACCGGCGACAACTGCGGCGGAAGCAATCACCTGCATAACTTTGTGATTATCAGGTAAGACATGCCACCAGCAACGGTGGCTTTTATGCGATAGCTCCCTGCGGCGGTTTTCTTTGTTTTCTCGCCTTGTTTGTTTTCTTAACGCCTTAAACAAGTTGTTTTCACCCTCATCAGCGCTGCTAACATGTATCTCAACGAAACACGAAGCGAGATTTACACCATGAACAACACTGAACGCCTTTTTGCTGCTTTCTACGCTACCCAGCGCAACACGTTTAAAGAGGAACGAAATAGCCTAGTCTCTATCGTCACTCTGCTGGACATTGTTGCAAACGGATCTGCGATACGAGTATTCAAAGAAAGCACCGTGTCGTTCGATGATGGAATTTCTCGTCGCGTTGTCGTTAGTGTGCGCCGCAGTAAACTGAAGTCGGGTTGGACTGCTGTGCAGAAGATTTTCCCTATTTCGCAGCTTGAGACAGCCATCTTGTATGCAAACAAAATGGCTCAGAAAGAGATTTCAAGAGAGTCCCTTGCTGCTATCGCATAATCATGTGCTTAGTAGTCGCAGAATTGTCTACAGCCCCTTCTTCCTTTTGGGGCTTTTTTGCGTTTGTATTGTAAGTGTTTACTTACCGGTATATATTTATCTTGCTCAACAACATGGAGGTAGCAATGAGCCTTAAACGTACCGATTTGGTATACGACCTGTTTTACGCATCTAACACTGACCCGATGACCGCGGATCGCATCGCAACGCTGACCATTCAGCTACGCGACGAAGCCGGCGTAACTCAACTATCAACCCAACTGTCTCGCACCGTTCTGCGCTCCAATAAGCAGAAAGTCTATGCCGTAGGGCAGCAGATGATTAACGACGGCGGCGACCCGCTGCTGGTGGCCGCGGAAGCATTCTTCCGTAAAGACACCGCAACACTGACCGAAGGGCTGATTTCCGAGGTACTGGACTTCATCGAAGGGAATCTTGCCGCCGGCAGTACCTGGATGGGTGTTTACGGTATGAAGATTTACTCCGGCGAAGCACTGACCGAGCTGCTGCCCGTAGACGTTCTGAAAGCCGACGGGACCGATTCAGCGACAACCGGTGCAACCACCGCCTAACGGCTATAACGCCTGTCAAAGCCACGCTAAGCCGTGGCTTTTTTCTTTGATACCCTTCGAACACCACCAGGCTACCGCACGGCTAAAACACCACTCAATTACCCTCCGGCTGCAGCCAGGCTACAGGCAAGTCGCCGTCATTGTTTCCTCGCTGCCTTAAACAACTTGTTTATTGCCTCAATACCACTGCGATAATGCTTTCCATCAAAACAAAAACACAAAGGAAAGCACATGAACCAGTTACTGACCGTTAATACTCGCTTTGGCACATCCACCGCGCTGTTCAACACTATCCATAAGCGCTTAATAACTGTCATGCACGGCGATGAGGATGTAACCACCAGCCTGCAGGAATGGGAAAGGAATTCATTACAGCAGGATCTGGCAAATGGCTTCGGTTACACGCAAACCTTTAAAGCCGCTCGCGTCGTCTCCACCGGATTCGGAACGTTTATTTTCCCACTGCGCGGGAGAGACTGTGAAAGCCGCCGTTTCGAAATGGCTGTGCAGATCGCAGGATGGTTGGCCGAAACACGACCGCATCAGGATTCAGCCTACCAGACAAGCGCAGCCGTTCGAGCTGTCGAAAATAGTGAGCGGTACACCAACGTCGTCTACAAAGCCGGTCACGACCAATTCAGTATCGTCATAAACGGCAACACGCTGGGGAAAACGCGTATCAAATCCGACATTATCGTGCTGGAAGGTAAGTAAAGCGGAAAGAGAAGGGGAGACGATGTTCTCCCTCTTCACCGTTTAAGTGGCGCCGCAGGGAAACGGGCAAAAAGCCTATTAAGGTGAAAATTTCGGGAAACGGCTGGGTTTGCATATACAGCGGCGGAAATGTGTAGAGGTGTCCCTACGGACTACCCAGAAGGCCACGCCAAGGCGTCGTTTTTAAGGGGTGGGGTGAGAATGCGACGGGCCATCTTTAACGCTAAATGGCTTTAACGCTAAATGGCTGGATAGCCAGCTTTTAGCCAGCGCCCACGGAAAAAATAATACAGAAAGCCACGCGGGATCGGTTAAAACGCCTCGCAAAACATGAAATATCGCTAAAACGAGCTGTAAGCCATTCTAAGCACTTTTTATTGTTGGTAATACGATTGCTGTCTATGGTTACAAAAAGCGCTTAGAATCGCTCTGGCGCATCCTGTTTTACGTCGTGGGCGATAATGGTTAGCGTATAACGCAAAAAGCGCCATCATGGGCGCTTTCTTTTGTCTGGAATGGCTGGATCACTGGAAACGAAAAAAGCGCCCATAGTGGGCGCTGGTGGCTTTATAGCGGAAACAAAAAAAGCGCCATTTCTGGCGCTTGTCTGGTCACTTGCTAAAACTGGTAGCGATATGATTAAACAAATCATTTTTTATAAACTTGAATTTAGCCATGCCAAATTCAGATTTTCCGCCATCTTTGATCGCTTCCACGATTCCCAAATCGCGGAATAACTTGATCAGCTGGTTGGCTTGCGTATATGTTGCATCTGGCTTCATCTCGTTTTCTTGTTTTGCTTTGTTCATGATCTTGAAAACGTCGCCATTACTGAACGTTGTCGGATCTTTCTTGATAAGCTCAATCATTGCAAAAACGCGTGAGTTAGTAGAAAGCGCGCTATTGAATACACATTTACCAGAAGCCATGGAAGCCATCAGATAAGCCAGCTTTTCGAGCGCATAGCTATTCGCTAATGTTTCACGGAAAAATAGCTCTGGATCTTTCTTTGCGATTTTTATTGAGAAGTAGAAAACACCACACTGCTTTTCGTCGCGCATCGCTTCCAGAATGTTGTTATCAAAGTAAGCGCTTTTTGTTTGCGCAGCACGTAGATCCGCTTTATCTTTTTTGGTATCCATGCCAGCGCTTAAACGTTTGTTGAACTTGATAGCCATCGCTTCAGCGCTTGCGCTCAATTCTTTTGATACAACGATTGCAGCATTCAGGACGTCGGATTTTTTGAGATTTAAATTAGACATGACTTTTTCCTTTTAAAGTAGTTTAGCGTATCGCTAGATTGAAACGATCGTTGTCGTTTCGTTGAGTTCTATTATCAATAGAGATATTTTTATTGCAAGCGTTTTTTCAAATTAAATGCAAAAAAAGCAAAGTCTTAGAAATAAACGCGTTTGGCTGGAAGGTGTTCCCTGAATAAATACCAAGTCTAGGCGTTTACCCTTACATATTTCACGCGGTCGAGTGGTGGGAAATAATTGCGGTAGAGGATATGACGCATAATAATACCAACGCAATGGTCGGCATTATTACCTCATATTTATCGTTAAATAGGGACGATGCGGTCGACCCAATCGTAAAATACCTGAATCATGTTGCCCTCTGGCAACCTTATACCTACCGATTGTTCATCCATGCCTGTAGACACGCCCTCAATGATGCGATTGTCCGAGAGATAGACCCTTATACCCTTTTCTTTCTGGTACGCATATCTTATGACTTGGAAGAAGTCGCGACCTGATGGCGTGAAGCCAGCATCTTCCAAGTCAATACGCTTAATCGTTAATTGCCCCTTATAGCCTTTATCGACATCCTCAGCGAGAATCTGCTCGGCTGATATGATGTAGTGAACGGGGATGATTACGCGATTTTCTTTCTCATAAAACGGTAATGTACCGAGAAAAATTCTGTTGCCTCTGTTATCGAAAGAGTTCACATGCATACAAAAATACTGCCCATCAGCAGCTGTAACCCTTACAGGTATATGTTTAGAGTGGATGAATTTAAAGTAATCCATCGTCTTCTTTAGGTCGCGCTCTTTCTTTAACGGGATGCCGTATGTGAAGTCTTTAGTGTCCATAGTTTCAGTTAGTTGCTTGCCATTATGGTCCTGCTATATAAGTCTTGCAGGTTTTCTTTTCTGGTTAATTTCAGTTGTTCTACTTCTTTTAGATTGCCAGAATACACCTCTTCGTCTATCACTTTCAACAGCCTAACAAGACCATCTTGGCTACTGACTTGCACTGAATAGCCTGTTCGCTCAAGAGTCTTGCCGTCTTCATCTTTCACCATTTTTTTGAAAACAGTAAAGTTTGAGTTCAGTTCAACCTTTCCCAATTCGATTCCGTCTATCTCTTCAATTATTTTTCCTATTATCTTTATTTTAAACGGAAAAATGACGAGATTAAACCCCAGATCATCGCATGTTTCTCTTTTGATATAAATGTGTAGACATCTCTTTTTGCTGGTGTAGATTCTCTTGCTGATATAAAACTCGATAGTTTTATCAGTGCACTTTGGAAAGTTGTTACCTGTCCATCTCTGAAGAATTTTCTTGATTTCTTCCTTGGGGAGCTGGGTCATGAAGCACCTTATTGCAAGTGTTTGGAGCATCGAAAGGTATTAATCGATATGTGGATGGTCAAGATCTTTTGTCGGGCTGGTACATTGAGACCTAAAAGTGTGATTAAGATCACGTTATTGATGTGTTGTAGGCGGATTTCCGTTCATTGACAATGGGTTGCCAGAATGGATAATTGAGCCTCCAATTATGGAGGGAAAATGTTCAAAAAACACATCGCAATTGTCTGTGCTGCGTATTTCATGACCGCATTTCATGTTTCCGCTGATGACTCATCATTGGATGGGGAAAGATATCGATTAGAGACTACGCCCGATTCTGCCATTCAAAGTGATGATTTCGAAGGGGTATCCCGTCGGGTTGATTTTGTTGAGTCTTTGAATAAAGAGCCAATATTAGATAATTTTAATGAGGTTGAGAGAGTTATTTTTCAGATTGGAACTGCTTATCGACCAGGGGTTGATCTAAAGAAGAATGATTTTGAATACCCGCAAAAAATTGGAGAATCTTTATTCTATAGGAAAAAAGGTCAGTTTTTTTGCAATAACGATGCTTCCAGAGGGGAGGGGTGCCCTGTTAGAGTAAAGATCGGCACAGAAAAACCGTTTACCATTAAAACAAGACACCCAGCCGATATATCTAATAATCATGGTCTTATTATTTCCCCAAAAGATGCGAAAATCATCGCGGATAGAATTACTGATCTAGTCGATAATGATCAGATTCCGAGCAAAGATAAGACTATGACCGTCATCTTGCCAAGCTATAGCGTCGGTGCGCAGAAATTTATTTTTGACGTCAGTATGTTTTATTGTCTGCCATATACAAGACAATGTAAGTAAAGAAACATGGGGCTTCCGCCCCATGTTTTAACTAAATAGAATCTTCTTTGAACGTAGCAAAGCCAGTCCTTTATTGGTTATAACGAATGGTAACTCGCGACGCTTCCTAAGCATTCCTCTTTTCAGTGCTTCCTCTGTAGGTTGTATGGCTTCAGCGTCAAGCCACTCGTTGTTAACCATGTAAGCTATCAACTTCCCAGAAGAAACATCGATCTCATCAGCTGCTTCCGGCAAAGTAAAGCCATATCTGCGCTTAGGTTTTGGGATATTAACTTCATTATTTTTAATATGCTCGTCTTCTGATTGAGAGTTGACTATTGCAGTCTCAAGCTGAGAAAAAAATGATTGAGCTTTTTGTGAGTGTAAGTCACCACTTTCTACAATATCTCTGATAATACCTTTTAGAATGTTTGCCCCCACTGTCTGTGAGTTATCTTTCATGAACGCTATTAAGCTTTTTGCATAAAGTTTTCCTTCGTCTTCTGGAAGGATAGAATCACTTTTCCAAAACTTGGCCACTTGGTGATTTGTTTTTGCTGGAGTGAAGAATGGTAGTTTTTTAAATTCTGAAGTAATCATGTGTATCCATCTCTATCGTTGTTTGTGTGAGATGAAATTTAAAGTGATTGAGTAGGGCAAGAATGCTATATTTCAAGGTTGACATGGCTAATAGGTGTGTTGACGCACCCATTAGCATGAGATTTTAACTTTCAGATTTTACTTTGTTTTCGTTTTTCATCATTTTCAATATTTTTAAATCATCTTCATTCATTTCTGAATTCAGGAAAAGTTGAACGATATCATTGTGAAATTTGTCACCAAAAATAACAGATAAATCCTTGCCGAAATATTCGACATTAAGATTTTCAAGTAGAAGATTGATAATCCCCGTCTTTGAGACTTTTATGTTTTCTGTGCGTAACAGACGTTGAATTTTTAAAAGCTTACCATCAGCCTCTGGTGAAAGCTTGAGATGACAGTTCACCGATTTCTTCGCCTGAGTAGCTTGGTCTTGTCGCTCTACGTCGACTTTAGACGATTGATGGTTCATTTGCTCTTTCATACACTTATCCCCCAAAGATACCGGTCAACCGACCGGTATAACGCTTTATGATGCAAGAATTGAGAAGTCGAATTTTCCGTCTATGTCTAAAATGCCTTCAGAAAACCCAGGCGTAGTGGAAATGATGTGCTTTCTCTCGTAAGAGTGAGACATCAGATGTTTGTTGGATGTATCCAGAAAATCGGCGATGAAACATACGTTCGCTTTCCCCTTTTTCTTTCGTAGACCACGACCCACGCGTTGTCGAAGTTCAACTTCAGCCTTGCCACCACCGGCTATGATGACCGCGCCTACGCTTGGCACATCTACGCCGACGTCCAGTATTGTCGAGCCGATAAGAACGTCGATTTTCCCCGCTGCCAGTTCTGCCAGTTTTGCGGAACGAGTTGCGGCAGACGACTTGCCGTTGATAAAGCTCGCCACCAGCCCGCGCTCTCCCAGCATAGCCTTTAGAATCTGTCCATGCCGTTCATGTCTGACCAACGTCATGCAGCTCAGATTGTGACGCTTAAACTCTTCAGCGGTATCCACGATAGCTCGATTTCTGGCGAGATTATACGTGATGCCTAGCTGATAGGCTTTCTGGTATGCGGTCGACATACTAACGCGGAAGTTGACATGTTTTCCTGTTAATTCTTTGTTTAGAAGCTCGATATCTGGAACGTAACCGATTTTACGATAAAGGAAAACTGGTTTTGCTAAAATACCCTTATCAATCAGATATTTTTCAGATACTTTGATTTCTATGCGACCAGATACTGCCATAAGACGCATGTTGGCCTCAGTGCTATCTTTCATGAACGGCGTTGCGGTCAGCGCGAGACGATAGTCAGCGTTTTTGCAGAGTCTCGCGATTTCATAGAAGCTTTCCCCTGACGCCTCATGTGCTTCCTCAAGGATCAGAAGTGAGACTTTAGACAGCATTTGCTTGATTAGTTCGCGCCGGCGGAGATGGAATTCGCGTTTATCCTTCGACAAATCACCGCCAGGCTCACTAAGGAAGCTGGATAGTGTCTGAACTGTTGCCACATTGATAAACCGAGAAAAGTTCAGCTCGCCTGAACCAATGATGCCGACCTTTTCGTTTTTGAGCCACGGCTCACCATGGGCAGCTCGATAATCGATGGACTCCTGAAAATTGTCAGCCATCTGGAACATTAGCATCGAGCGAGTGGTGATAAACAGTGTCATCCTGCCGATCCTCGCTGCGGCTTTGCACGCGATTTGCGATTTCCCGCCACCGGTAGCCACTTGAGCAATCATTCCACCAAACCGAACCAGACGCTCGCAGGTTTCATCCTGATAGGCATAGTCTGGGTTGTAGGGGAAAGGGCTTACCACGGGATTTGGGACGCCGAGAGGTTTGGTAAGCTCTTTCCTCACAAGAGCACACTTGATGCCAGACCGGCCAAGGTCTGCAGCAACGGCACGAGCGAACCCGGCCGGAAATACGCCATTGGCCCAGCTGAACATTGAACTTTGACCGTTCCAGCCACTATCGCCACCGCTGTATCTGCCACCATCTACCTCGTAGCTTAGCATTTTCTGTATTTTCAATTTCACATCGTCATTTGCTCCCTTGACGATGGCATTGACTGCGTCAAACACGATTCTGACTGTCATTTTTTGATTTCCTTCGTGCCTTATTTGTGTTAATTGGGTATTCTATGTAAGTAATCATTTATTATATGGATTGTATCAAAAATATGGACATTAAAATCAGTATTTTGACGGTGGAGACGGCGCTGCTGAGACCGAATCCCTGGAATACAAATGTGGTTGGCGCTCGAAACTTCGACAAACTGAAAAACTCAATCGACCGACTTGGTTTTTTTAAGCCGATCCTGGTTCGCGAATTGTTGGATGGTACTTACGAAATCCTCGGCGGGGAGCACCGGTGGCGTGCTGCCATTGAGCACGGCATGGCAGCCGTTCCAGTCACCTCCGTCGGTGTGATTGACGACAATACCGCCAAGCAGATGTCACTGGTTGATAATGAGCGCTACGGTGAAGATGATGCCGTCGAGCTGCAGCGCCTTATTGAGAGTATTCAGGCTGAAATTGACTATTCACTGGCAGACATCGCCCCGTATGACGAGGAAATGACTGAAACGCTGGCGCGTGAGTCAAGTGTCGATCTCGAAGAGTTGAGTATGCTGGGCGAGGAAGAAGACCATGCCGCCGAGCCGGATGCTCGCGAGAAGAAAGAGCGTCTAGGTGTTGAGCACCAGACCATGCGCTTCAAAGTGTCATTTGATACAGCAGAGAGCGTGACAGAAGTCATCAAAACTATCATCCGAGAGCAGGGGATTAAAACCGGCAGCGAAATGGAAGACGCTGGCGAGGCTCTGGTGTGGCTAACTCAATATTACAAGGATGTAACCGATGAAAAAGTCATTTGAAATTCAGTATCTCGACCCGCGTACTCTCATTCCGTATGAGAAAAACGCCAAAAAGCACGATGAGCGCCAGATTAAAGACCTGGCTGCAGCCATCGTCAGCCGTGGATTCGACCAGCCAATCACCGTTGACAAGCATCGTGTAATTATTACCGGCCATGGTCGTCGCGAAGCGGCTCTGGTGGCTGGCTTAGCTCTTGTGCCTGTCATTGTTCGTGACGATCTGTCAGAAAGTGCTGTTCGGGCGAAACGTCTCGAAGACAACCGATTAGCCAGTATCGATTATGACGCCATTCGTATGCAGGAAGAGCTAAACGAACTACTTCAGGATGAAGACGTTGAGATCTACGGCTTTGATGATCGAGAGTTGAAGGTATTTATCGAAGACCTGACCGAAAAAATGGCCGACGATACGTTGATTGACGACTTGAACGAAGAGGCTGAACGTCAGCGCGAAGAGCATAAAGCGATAACGGAAGAAGTTGCTGGTGGCCGAACTCGTATCATCGACATTTTGGGTTTCAAAGACATCCCGACCAGTTGCGCGATCGCTGTTGGTGATTTGCTCGCTCACATGGAAGAGAAAACCGGTCTGATGGGAGAAGCCGCTTTTATTGCCTTTGCGGAGAAGATTTCCGAAGAGGTGGCCGAGTATGAGTAAGTACGTCATCAACGTCTCCTTCAACACGCGAGTCAATAAGACGATCCGCACGCTGGAGATCGCCGAATCTTTCGGGCTTGGTTTGGACGAAAAGGCGTGGACGCTTTATGACAATCTGGAACTGGATATCGAACGCGGTGACGTAGTTTACGTGACCGGTCAGTCCGGTTCCGGCAAATCCGTTGTTCTTCGTGAATTGCAGCGTCTGATGGCTGATGCCGGCCAGCGCGTTGCGTCAATTGACGACTTTGTCTTTGCTGACGACACCAACGTTATCGATCAGTTAGGGAAGACCACCAGCGACGCGCTGGGGCTGCTTTCTATGGCTGGGTTGAATGACGCCTATCTGTTCGTCAGAAAGCCGTCAGAGATGTCTGACGGCCAGAAGTATCGTCTCAAAATCGCCAAGTTAATCGAATCCGGCGCAGATGTCTGGGTTGCCGATGAATTTGGCGCGGTTTTGGATCGAGTGACTGCCCAGGTTGTTGCCTCCAATCTGCAGCGTGCCGCTCGCGCTGTCGGCGCGACGGTCATTGTTGCGACAACGCATGAAGACCTTAAAAATGCTCTGCGCCCATCAGTGCAGATCACCAAACACTATAAAGAGCGTGTGAAGGTGGATTATGAGCATTGATAACAAGGTTTTCCCGATTTATGAGGGCGCCCAGCTGAGGCGCCGTTTTACCACTGAAGAAGAGTGGAAAGACTGGCTGCGTGCGCACGGTGCATATGGTTTCCGTGTGGCCCCGTATTACAGTCGCTGCGTTGTGGTATTTGGCGCAGATCGTTATGTCGAGACGATGAAGCAGCTTTACGGCGTCGACGATAGCGAGTTTATCGGCGACGCTGGTGGCTGGGTGACGGATATGGGTTACTTCGAAGCAGACCGTTCGGTTCACGGCGTTTTCCAGCCTGACGTCCGGGACGAAAAAACGTTATGGCATGAGGCGCTGCATGTTGCCATGTCGACCGCAGAATCGCACGGCGTTCATTTGGTCGATCAGGAGGCCATTACCTATCTGCAGGGGTACATCGCCGAGAAGCTGGATGCTGCATTCAGACAATTCAAGGCTGATAAAAAAGCAGGTGGATTACCTCCAGTAGAAGCCATCGTGACCCGAGATCCGCATTCCATCCGTCGCGGAGTTTATGGCAGTGTCAAGAAGGTGGTGAAGAGATGACCGACATCATTATCAAACGCCACCGGCCTGAAGAGTTCCCGCGCCACCTGGACTTCATGGAACGCATAGTTGTGAAGAAAGGCACGGTAGACGACTGGAATACGTTGAAAGGCTTGCATTACAAAACTGACGGTAAACCTTTTGCCCCGTCTTATTACCGAGCTGAGCTGGACGGTCGTCTCATCGGTGTTCTGGTCATGGCTTACCCGAAACTTCTACTGGCGCCGCGTCATCGCATGTTCCCGGATATCAAACCGACATCAAATACGCGTGAGGCGAACCAGATTTGGGGTAAGCGTGTGAATCAGGAATTCGCCGTCGTCAGCCGTCTGGTAGCCGATACGCAGTATCGTGGTCTGGGCTTATCGTATCGTTTCATGAATATGGTTTGTCGTATGCACGACAAGCCGATCCTCGAAATTCAGTCGTCAATGAGCAAGTACAACCCATTCGCTATGAAAGCAGGGTTTAAGTTCATCAAGCCAGAAAGACCAAAGTCCTACGAAAGCGCTCTGAAAGTCTTCCAGCGCCATTTTAGAGCTGACCCTGGTGATAACGAGTCTGTGGTGAAAGAACTGCTGAGAATGGCGGAGGGGCGCAGGAAACGTGCATTGCATGATCTGGTTGCGAACTACCACAAAAATTCGTCGCTGGCGAAAGCTGGACGTAACCGCGGGACGACTGTTCAGGACATTGCAGACACACTGACGGACGAAGCGAGCATTGTGAAGCTTCTGAAGGATATTCACACGCTGAGTTTCACCAGTCCGCTCTATGGTGTGTATCGGAACCCGGATTTTGGACGTCAGCTGCCTGACGCTCTGCCACTTCTCGCATTTGATAACCAGCCGCTGGATGCGCCGCTGGATTTAACGAAAATTTTGTAAGGACACACTATGAACCTGACTTCTAAACAAAAAGACGTCATCAAAACCTTGAATCTCGGCTATGAGCGTGGACATCTTCTCGATCTGGACGAGCTGCTGGAGATTTTGCCCTATCGCACAACGAAACAGAGCATTCAGTTTTCGCTGCGTGCGCTGATCAAGAAAGGTCTGGTTGAAAAGCACGACTGTCGGCCGCGGGGCGAAACGCTGCATCAACGTCGCACGCTGGGGTTGACTATTCTTGGTCGAGCAAAAGCGAAAATGCTGCTGGGGTAGTTTAAATGCCTGATTCTGTATGTTTTTAAAAGAAGAACTTCAGAATATATAAATATATAGGAGCCAGGCTCTCTTTTTAGTGTTTTTTGTGTGTTTTTTAAACATATAACCACCAGAAAACAAATTGTTTTAAGGCGTCAGGAAGATGCCGAGTGGTAGTAGAGGGAACTATGACAGAATCCGCAAAAAAACCGCGCCTGTCTCCGGCGCAATGGGCAGAGATTGAGGTTAAGTGGCGCTCAGGCGAATACACCCTATCGATGCTCGAAGAAGAGTACGGGACTCGCTCTGAGACGTTCTCGCGGTACTTCAAAAAGAAAGGTATCGCTAAAGGCTCAGACAGTGTCGGGGAGATGATCCGCGAATCGCTAAAGTCGGATGCGGAAATTCGTGCGCGAGCGCGAGCGCAAAAAGTAGAAAGCAGGAAAGAAGAATATGACAAGTGGGCAATATGGCTGAGCGGTCTCACCATTAATCAGATCGCCACCGCCAAGAAGGAGGGTCGCTCACTTAGTTTAGTTGAAGACGATATCAAGGCTCTTCAGCGTGCTGCCGCTGTCGTTCAGAAGTGCTTCGACGTGTCGAGCCGCGCTCTCGGTCTGGAAAAAGATGACGTTATCACTGACGAAATCCCGAATCTTGTGTTCGGCGAGCTGACTTCAGCCCAGGTAGATGAGCTTAAAAAAATGGACGAGGACAACCTTGTCGATGAAGAGGATCTGTACCTTCCTGATGTAGACGATGAGGGGGAGGAATAATGGCTATTCCATCATCCCTGAGTCTGGTTCAGTTGCATTCGGGGCAGATGAAGGTCTTCAAGTCTCCACATCGTTTTAAGGTTGTTTGCGCCGGTCGACGTTGGGGTAAATCTCGTCTGTCGATCTCCAAAATTATCAAAGCCGCCGCTGCCGATCGTAAGCAGCGCGTTTGGTACGTCGCGCCGACATACCAGATGGCACGTCAGATCCTGTGGGACGACCTGCAGGAAGTTTTGCCTCGCAAATGGATTGCGAAAAAGAACGACACTACGATGACTATCGTCCTGAAAAACGGTAGTGAAATCGCACTGAAGGGTGCAGATAAGCCGGATACGCTTCGCGGTGTTGCGCTGAACTTTGTCGTGCTTGACGAGTTTCAGGACATGAAGCCGGACACCTGGTACAAGGTGCTTCGACCGACGCTGTCATCTACGCGCGGCGGTGCGCTGATCATCGGTACGCCAAAGGGATTCTCTGAGTTCCATAAGCTGTTCATGATAGGTCAGAACCCTGAGATGCAAGCGAAAGGCTTGTGGAAGAGCTGGCAATTTGTGACGGCGGACTCCCCGTTTGTACCAGACAGCGAGATCGAAGCGGCGAAGAACGATATGGACCCTAAATCGTTCGCGCAGGAGTACCTTGCGTCGTTCGAAAACATGTCTGGGCGCGTATATTACCCGTTCGATCGCAACGTGCATGTCAGGCCGCTACAGTTCAATCCGCGTTTGCCAATCTGGGTTGGTCAGGACTTCAACATCGACCCCATGTCCTCGGTGATCCTGCAACCGCAACCCAATGGTGAGGTCTGGGCGATTGATGAGGTTGTTCTGTTCTCTTCCAACACCTCAGAGGTGTGTGATGAGCTGGAGAGAAGGTACTGGCGCCAGAAAAGCCAGGTTACGGTTTTCCCTGACCCGGCCGGCGCATATCGACAGCACGCTCGCGGTGAGTCTGATGTGGACATCTTCAAGGAGAAGGGGTTCATGCGAGTGGATCACCCGAAGAAGCACCCACCGATTGCCGACCGCGTGAACGCAGTAAACAGGTTGCTGCTGACCGCTTCAGGTGACGTTCGTCTGTACATTGATCCGAAGTGCAAGCACCTGATTGAATCGCTTGAGAAGGTGATTTATAAGCCTGGCGGCCGAGACATTGATAAAACAGGTAACGTCGAGCACAGTGCCGATGCCTTGGGTTATCCAATTCACCGTCGCTTCCCGGTTAAAACTCGTGTTATTCTTGGTGGATCAAGATAAGTAAGTATTTACTAACATAGGAATATGACAAATGGAATTGTCGAACAAAATGATTCAGGATCTGGTGAATCGCCGCCATCCTGATTATGAGCTACGAAAAGCTCATTGGGACTTTATCGCAGCCACCTACGCCGGTGGCCGCACTTGGTTTAAAGATAACATCTTCCGCTACTTTAAGGAGGGTGATGCCGAGTTCAAGGAGCGTCTGGAACGCGCTTACCGGTTTAACCATACCCGCGAAGTCGTGAATCTGATTAATAAATATCTGTTCAAAGAGGACATTCAGCGCTGCGAGGATGATGCCCCGCCGTCAGTGAAGGAGTTCTGGAAGCGAGCAACCCGTCAGAATATGAACATTGATGATTTTATGGTTGAAGTAGACCTCCAGTCTTCAATTTATGGCCGTATCTGGGTGGTTGTTGATAGCACCGTATCGGGCGACATCGAGTCGAAAGAAGACCAGAAAAAGTCTGATGGCCGTGCCTATGCATATTGGGTTTCACCTCAGCAGATGCTGGACTGTGCTTGGGATGAAGAGGGGAATCTGAGTTGGATTCTGATCTGCGAAGTGAGCCGCGACGACGCTGACCCCTTCACCTCATCGGGTAAAGAGTTTCTGCGTTACCGTCTATGGACGAAAGACCACTGGTATCTTTTCCGCGAAGATCGCAAGGGGCAGCGGTCAGGTAGTAGAACGAAAGTTGTTTTGGAAGATACTGGAGAGCACGGTCTCGGCATGGTTCCTGTCTTCCCTGTTGACTGTATGGGTCAGAGCGAATCGCCGTACTTCAGTCCATCACTGATTGACGATATTGCCTATCTCGACCGGGCTGTTGCCAACTATCTGTCTAACCTTGATGCCATCATTCAGGATCAGACATTCTCGCAGCTGGCCATCCCGGTTCAGTCTCTTCTGCCTGGTGATGAGAATCACAAAAAAGTGCTGGAGTTTGGCACGAAGCGCGTTTTCACCTATGACGGTGAAAATGGCGCCCAGCCTTTCTATCTGTCGCCAGACCCAAAACAGGCGAGCATGATCATTTCGACCGTCCAGCAGATCATCAACGAGATTTATCACTCTGTTGGTGTTGCCGGAGAGCGCACGAAGCAGGACAACGCAAAGGGTATCGACAACTCCAGCGGCGCAGCCAAACTGTATGACTTCCAGCGAGTAAATAGTCTACTCATCAATAAATCGAGTCGCCTGCAGCGAGCCGAAGAAATGTTGATGACGCTGGTAACTGCATGGATGGGTGAGAAGATGCCAGAGAGCGAAGAATTGGTCACGTACCCGGAGAGTTTCGACATCCGTGGACTGGTTGATGAATTCGAAGTCGCGAGCAACCTGAAAGATCTGGAAGCGCCAGATTCTGTCCGTCGTTATCAGATGGAAATCCTTATCGATAAAATCTTCCCGAATCTTTCCAAAGGCAAAATGAAGGATATTGAGAAAGATTTATTGCAATTTCCTCCAAAAAATGACGCCTTGGCCCTTGAAAGTAAGTTAGCACTTACTTATGATAAAGATACGGCCCGAGAAAATGGGCAAGAAAAATCCCAAGGAACCGGGAAACCATCACCCAAGAAACCGGGTAATGACGAATAAAAGGATTTACGAATGAAATTATGGCAGTGGATGCAGCTGACCAATACCCATCGCGGGTATATGGATGTTGCAGGTAAAGAAGAGTTAGGTGGCGGCGGTGGCGAAGCATCTGTCGAAGACAAGAGCGCCGCACCGGAAGACAAAGGCGATAAGAGCGAAACTACAGCTGACGATCTGGAAGGTCTGAGCGCTGAAGAGCTGATCGCTAAGGTTCGTGAAGAGCGTAAAAACGCCGCGTCTCTGCTGAAAGAGAGCATGAAGCGCAAGAGTAACGAGCAAACTCTGAAAGAAAAACTGGCTAAGTACGGCGATATCGCACCGGAGCGTGCGCTTGAGCTGGTTCAAGCCGAGTCCGCTGCTCAAAAAGCTCGCGAAGACGCTGAGCGTCAGGAGCTTGAGCGCCGCGGTGAATTTGACGCTGTGAAAAAGCAGATGATCGAAGCACACGGAAAAGACCTGGAAGGTCGCGACGCTCGTATTGCTGAACTCGAAGCTGAAATCGCAGGTATGAAGAACAAGTTGGTTGAGAAAACCATCGGTACTTCGTTTGGGGAGTCCCAATTCCTGCGTGAAAAAGTCCTGATGACTCCGGCAAAAGCCCGCGTTATTTACGGCTCTCACTTCGAAATTGGCGAAGACGGTCAGGTAGTTGGTTACGACAAACCAGCTGGCGCGAAAGATCGTGCGGTTCTGGTTGATGGTCAAGGCAACCCGCTGGCATTTGAGAGTGCGATTGAACGCATTCTGCGTGCTGACCCGGAGGCTGATGCTCTGTTGCGCAGTGAAGCGAAACAGGGTGCTCATTCCAAAACCACCACCAAACCGAAACTGAATACCGAAACCAAAAAGTCGACACTGGATAAGTTGACCGCCGGCATCGGTAAATTGAACAAGTAACAAACATCTTAATCATAAGGAAATGAAAGATGCCTTTACTGCGTGAAGAAGCTGAAAAGCTGAGTAATAACGAACTGGAGCAGGGCGTAATCGAGACGATTATCGACCGTGATGACCTGTTCGCAATCCTGCCGTTCTTCAAAGTGAACAGCAAAGCGTACCTGTATAACCGCGAAGCGACTCTGTCCGAAGCCGGTTTCATCGACGTGAACGAAGTTATCCCGGAAGGCGCGGCGACCTTCACCGAGCATACCGCTAAGCTGCGTATTATGGCCGGTGATGTGGACGTTGATAAATTCCTGGCTACCACCATGGATGACACCAACAGCCAGCTGGCAATTCAGATCCGCGCGAAAGTTAAAGGTCTGGCTCGCGCATTCCGCCGCAATCTGATCCAGGGTGATGAAACCGTCAACCCGAAATCCTTTAACGGCATTGCTAAGCTGATGGCTGCTGACCAGCACATCGCGGCTAACGCTTCCATGACCTTCTCCATGCTGGACGAACTCGTCGATGCTGTGAAAGATCTGGGCGCTGACTGCCTGATGGTTCGTTCCGAGCACCTGCGTGCTTACCGTGCGCTGCTGCGTACCGTGAACGCCGGCCCGAGTGAAATCATGGTCGAGAACTTCGGTCGTCCGATGCTGACCCACAACGGCATTCCGTTCATCGTGAACGACTTTATCCCGGTTACTGACGGCGCGGCTCCGATTTACTGCCTGCACATGTCCGAAGAGAACGGCCTGTCCGGTATCTACGGCGGTGACAATGCCGGTATCGTTGTCGAGTCCATCGGCACCGTTCAGGATAAAGACGCAACCCGTACCCGTGTTAAGTGGTACACCGGTCTGGTTAACAAGCATGACAAAGCCATTGCAGCTCTGGGCGGCGTTAAGATTTAATCAGATAAGTAAGTAAATACTTACTTAGTTAATGGGTGGGCTTGCGCCCGCCCTTTTTTTTTGAGGGAAGGATATGCCTGAGCAAAAAATGGAAATCACGGACGAGCAGTTCGCTAATTTCACCGGAACGATGTTTAACACGTCGTTTACCAAATCAGTGTCTGACGCGCCGATGACCGAATATCGCCAGAATCGCCTGACTGCATGTTTCAAGTCTAAGCCATACGTCGATGCAGCCGCTGTCATTCACGTCCAGAGCGTAACGGTTGCCCCGAAGACGGCGACTGTGCTGGTGGGTGATACGGTTCAGTTGGGAGGCTCTATTAAGCCTGATGACGCCACCGACCGTTCTTACCATTGGGTTACTGAAGATTCCGGCATTGCGACCGTCGATGTGTCTGGCCTGGTGACGGGTATCGCTGAAGGCAGTGTGAAGATTCGTCTGGTAGCCAATGACGGCTCTGTATTCGGCGAAGCGGCTATCACCGTAAACAATCCAGAGACAGTCCAAGTTTAACCAAAAGGGCGTCATATGGCGCCCATATTCAGGGATAGAAAATGAAAAGTGCAAAAGTGAAGTTGCTGGAATCGACCTTTAAGGGATACACCGGTCTGCTTTGTGGCGTTCAGTTCGAAGATGGTGTTTCTGTCGAAGAGCTACCGTTTGTGGATCAGCAGCGTATCTGCGCGTCGATGCGTGCGGAAACCGTTGATGGCCGCAATGTTTCGGCAGCTGGCGCTTATAGCGAGCGATACTCCGTTAATGCTGAGGCCGTTAAGGAATATGCCGCAGAGCCAGTGACCAATCTCGTTCGCGGTACTGTCGAGCCTGGTGTTCAGATCTACACGCGTGAAGAGCTTGAGGCTGTCGCTGATAGTGAAGGGATCGCGGGTCTGCGTTTGATTGGTGGGGTAATGGGCGTGAAGGCCAAAGGCATCGTAGAGATGATTGACGGCATTCTGAAAGCACAAGGCGGCGTGTAATGGAGCAGCTTGGCGTTTATAAAGACGGGGATGATGTCACGTTACGCTTTTCTCTCGATGTGATGAGCGCTACCTCAGCCTGTTACTCTGTGAAAGACGCCAGCGGAAATATCGTCACGTCCGGCGTCGATGTCCCTGTCTCTGATGGGCAGATGTTCGTCACTGTCACTGTCCCTGGGGCGATTAACGCTCTGGGTGAGCGTGAACGCGATTTGCGACGCGTTACGCTGTCAGTTGATGCAGGTGGCGCTTTCATTACCAAAGAGCAGCAGTACATCGTTTTACGCAGTTTTGAGCTGTCTGTCCCGAAGCAGTCGTTTATCTCCATTGGCGAAGCGCAGCTGCAGGCGATCGACATGCTTAACGGCGGAAGTTTGCTAACCGGTGGCGAAGGGGACTTGCGACGCCAGCTGATAGAGGCGACGAAGCGCATTAAGTCGATGTCGTTTTCAATTCGTCGGATCTACGGCATGGATTGGGATGACTATGATCGCCCTCAGAATATGCTTCAGACGTCGACTCTGCCTTTCCGCTGGGCTGGTCAGTACACCTCCGACATTGTTGATTGGGATAAGCTGACCGACGATGACTTTATGGAGTTTCCAGAAGCCTTTCGGAACGCACTTGCTCTGGCCGTTGTGAATGAAGCCAGTGAGATTGCCGGCGGCAGTGATATTCAGCGTGCGCGTGAGGATGGGATCGTCTCTGAGTCGATTGGTGAAACGACCATGGCTTACCGCCAGGGTAAAGGCGCTGTCTCTATTGTCGCCAAAACGACGTGGAGAATGTTGCTGAAGTACATGGATAACCGCGTCATCGTTCGCAGACAGTAAGGCGGGTCAAATGGATATTGCCTGGCAGGTTGAGGGTGCTCTGTACAAGAAGGGTGGTATGGACTTGTACGGAGAGGCGAAATACGAGTTCGCTGCTCAGATAAAGATGGGCGTAGTTTCGTTCGTTGACAGTATCGATAAAACGTCTGTTCGTGCTGATAGTTCCGCAAGCCGTGGCAAGGCGGAGATTGCGCTGTTTGATGCGGTCTTTATCGTGCCATTGTCGGCGCCGATCGCCAAAGAGGATGTGCTTATCGTTAACGGCAAAAAAATGCGAGTCGAAAGCATCCACCAGCGATGGGGGTTGCGCGGCCGTCCGGGGCATTATGAAGTCGGGGCGAATATATGGGTTTAAACATCAACACGCTGAATCTGAAGAAGGCCCAGAGTCGTCTCAGTAACAGCCAGAAAGCCTATAAACGCGTACTTGTTTCTGAAATGGCAAAGCTGGCTAATGTCGCTCAGAGAATGGCAAGAGCAATGGCCCCGATGGAAACCGGATCTCTTGAAAGTGCCATTTTTGCTCGCGTGGTGAAGACTGGTTACGACAGTTTGCACATCGAAATGAAGGTTGATGAAAGCCGACCAAGACAGAGCAGTGGGGCGGTGAAGGTTAAACCCGGCACTACAGTTGGTGATTATGCGATCTATATGGAAAAGCACAAATACAGCCTCGGTGCCGGTTCTATTCTGAAGCAGATGACACAGGGGCCGGTAGATACTCGACGGGTTAACGTCGGGCGTCGGTACATGGAAAGAGCCGTCGAATACATTCGAAAGCGGTTTCCTGAAATAGTAGAAAACTCAGCCAGGAAAGCAGGGTTTATAAGGAGACGATGATGTTTGTAGAGGGTCTGGCTTTGTATTTGGCGAAGATGGGGGTTGGCAAAGTCGGCTCCACTATTTTTGCTGATGCAATGCCACAAGATGCCAAAAGCGCCGTGATGGTGACTTCACCAACCAGCGGCATTGAAGTCGATCATGAACTTGCCGGCTTCTATATGGACTCAGTGCTGATTGTTGTGCGTGATATTTCTCTATCAGCCGCACAGAGGAAAATGCAGGTGATAAATGATTTGTTTCCTGTCGACAATGTCACGTCAAAGAGTGTTTTTTTTAGGATGCTTCGACCCATGACACTCCCGATTGTGTATCCCCGAAATGATGGTGCTCTGTTCGAGATTGGGCTTCCTGTGGAATTTGCCGGGTATATGTTGTAACTTTCAGGCCGCTTTGCGCGGCCTTTAATTTTTGTTGTCTGGCCGCTCGAACTAATTGAGTATAAAGAAAAATAAATGGAGTGGTTTTAATGAAAAAAACATTCATCGCATTAACACTTTCAGTGACCTTTCTTGTCACCGGTTGCGGCGAAGACAAAATGAAGGATGAGGCTGTTGAGTTTACGAAAGAAGCGATACTGAAGAAGCTGGCAGACCCGGAGTCGGCGTCCTTTTCTGATATCAAGTTCGTCAACACTAACGCTGAGAAAACGCTCCCTATCGGCGAATATATTGTTTGCGGAAAAGTGAAGGGCAAAGATGCTCATGGAGAGGATTTTGAAACCGAGTTTTCTTCGGATTTGATGCTTGAAGTGTCAAAGTTTAATGACGAAAAAAAGGACTTTATGATCGAAGTTTTGCCTCGGTATAACTTTGACACCGGGATCATTGACCGCAGATACTATGATTATGAAATAGCCTGCTCAAAGGGTGTTGAAGCCTTCAACAAGAATCGTGAAGAAAAGTCCTCATCCAAGTAAATCCTCGTGGGGGAGAGATACCCCCACATCAAAAAGTCTAAGTTGAATTCAAACTCCATCTCGATGTTGTAATATTGAAGTTAGTAAGTATATACTTACTTCCTGTCAAGATGACAAAGCAACGGTAAAAGGAGTTTACCAACAATGGCTAATACCCATGTAAAAAACATCAAATTAGGTGCGTGTGCGGTTTCATTCGCTGGCACCGATCTCGGTTACACCAAGGGCGGCGTAGAGGTAGAAGTCTCTACTGAAACTCTGAAAGTGACCGTAGACCAGCTGGGGCAAACCACGATCTCTGAGTTGATTCAGGGTCGTAACATCAAAGTAACCGTGCCACTGGCAGAAAGCGTGCTGGCGAACATGGTTAATCTGATGCCTGGCTCCACCATGTCCACCGACACCAAAACTCTGAGCATCAAATCAGCACAGGGTGTAAACCTGGTTGACGTAGCGCAGCAGCTGATCCTGACCCCGCAGGACGGCACCGACTTCATTCTGACTCTGCCGAAGGCCGCTACTGGCGGTAACTTCACCATGGCGTATAAGTCTGATGACGTTCGTGTGTTCTCTGTGGAGTTCAATGCGTACCCAGATGATACCGGCGTTTTGGGAACTCTTTCTGCCCCAAAGTAGCAGTGACGGGCGTGACCGTCGCGCCGACTTCAGTATCGGTCAAAGTGGGTGCAACAGCTGCGCTGACTAAGACGATTGCCCCGTCAAACGCAGATGAGCAAGGTGGGACATGGACTTCGAGCAACCCAGCTATCGCAACCGTCGACGCCAATGGCGTTGTGAGGGGTGTAGCGACAGGTAGTGCGAAGATTACGTTTACCACTAAGGACGGCTCAATTGTGTCTTCACAAGTGACCGTAACCGTAACCGCTGCTTCTTAATAGCAGTCTGTAAGAGGGTTCAGGAGAACCCTCTGTTTAAAAGGATTTTTGAAATGACTAAGTTACTGGATCTGGATTCCATTCTTCCGCCGAAAAAAGAAATCAAAGTGGCTGGAAAAACCTATGCCGTCGCGGAAATGACTGTCGGTCTGTTCGCCAAAGTAAAAGCCTTTGAAGGCAAAGACATCGAAGCTATGTCAATGCTGGATCAGGTTGAAGCTTATGCCGAACTGGTGGCCGAAGTCATTCCTGACGTACCAAAGGAAGTGATTAATCGTCTGAGCATCCCGCAGCTGCAGCAGATCTTTTCTTTCGCCATGGAACAGGCAGAGGAAGAGAACGAAGCCGCGGCCGGAGAAGACGTAAAGTAATTTCCCGCGAAGAGGAATCCGGCGTCGTCACTGTCTCGATAGACTTCGGATTCTATTTCAGCCGAGTTATTGCTTATTACGCCATTCCGCCGCGAGAGATTCTAAAGCTGCCGCTGGCAACCTTCTGGATGCTTAGCCGCAACATAGACCGCCTAAAAGCCGAGGATGATCTGAGAGTATTCCAGGTGTCACGGCTTTCTCAGGCGGGGGCGGAAGACGCTACGGCGTTTATGGAGGGTTTGCAATACCGGATAGGAAGACCAGTCGTAACCGATAAAGTCTACGATCCATCGAAAGCAAAAGCAGACCCTGACGCCAAAGAGCAATTAATGGAAATCTTTGGAAAAATAGGATAAGGGAATGTCCGATATTGTAGATTTTAAATTGACGTTGAATGACAAGGAGTTTTCAACGTCAATTAAAAACGCGGGAAATTTGTTAGAGACATTCGGTAAAACGGCCTCTAATAACTCCAAAAAAATGTCCTCTCTTGAACGGTCTGTCGTCGCCACAGGCCGTTCGTTTTCAGTTCTAAGCGTCTCCCTTGGTAAAGGCGCGGACAAAATGGAAGACTTTGCGGCCGGCACTGAACTAGCCAGCCAAAGTCTTCGAGCCATCCGTGAAAACATCGCCGCCATCAACCGTAGTCTGTCCGTCTTCTCGACGAGAGTAGATCAGACCAGCGGTAAAGTTGGTGCGCTGACTTCTGTACTGAAGAAGGCTCAGTCTGAGCTTTTGGATTTCGCTGATTTCGCGGATCACGCCGGCAAATCTGCCAAAAGCTTCTCAAACCATGCCTCAGACATGGGTAACACCACATCGTCACTGAACCGCCGTTTGTCGAACACCAGCAAAGTATTAGATCGCTGGAAAGGGACAACTGACAAAGCGGCAGACGGGCTTAAAAACGTTCGTGACCAGATGGATGCCGTCATCGATCGCCAGAAATCACTGAGTGGGAGAATCCTTGGTGGCGGTCGAGTAGGTGGCTCTGGCGGTGGCTCTGGCGGTAGCAGAGGTAATTCGGGTGGCGGTCATGGACGCTCTGAGAACGGTTTGTTCGAAGGGCTGCGAGGCAATATTTTCCTTCTGGGGGAAATTGGCGACGCTGCTCGAACCGTTAAAGAAATGCTGTTCGGATGGCAACAGCCGCTGATCGAAGCCATGAGCAAGATGCAAAACACGCGCATCTTACTGCAGGGTCTGGAGAAGGACGCAAAGAATCCGCAGGATGCTGCCGAGAAAGACATGAACTTCATCATGGGGCTTTCGGAAAAGGTTCACGTTTCGCTCGATGCAGTATCTGATGCATTCGTGAAACTGAAGTCTGGCGGTATCGATCCAACGACGGGATCGCTAAATGCTCTGGTTAACTCCGTAGCTCAGTTTGGTGGTGATTCGGAAATCCTGAAGCGCGCGGCGATAGCGATTCAGCAGATGTCGGGCAAAGGCGTTATCTCTATGGAAGAGTTGCGTCAGCAGTTGGGTGAGGCTGTTCCTACTGCAATGCAGTCGATGGCCGACACTATGGGCGTCAGCATGGCGAAGCTCGTCAAAGACGTTTCGTTGGGAACCGTTGAGGCGAAGTCTGCTCTTGATATGCTTTTCCTCGGCATGGAGATTGATAGCGCCGGCGCGGCAGATCGTCTGTCTCATTCGTTTACCGGCGCATTGGCTCAGATGCAGACGGCATTTATGCGCTTTTCCGATAATATGGCGAAGGGCGGGTATCTCGACGCATTGTCCGATGGCTTAAAGCAGCTATCGACTTATCTAAACACAACCGAAGGTCAGTTATTCGCCTACAACTTCGGCCAGGGCATGACTGCTATCGTTAAGACATTGACGGAAATGGCCTCGTGGATTGGGAAGAATATTGAGCTGGTCAAAACCATTGCTCAAATTGTCGGCTTAGGCATGGGTTTCAAACTTTTGAAAACCATCGTTACCGGTTCACTAGGCACTGCTCTGGAGATGTTCTCTTCATTGAACAAGTCTCTTGGTCTGGCGACCAAAGGGGTGACGAGTTTCCTCTCGGTAACAGGCAAAATAGTTCAGGATATTCGCAACTTCGGTTTGTTTGCTGCTGCGGTGATTAACATCACAGAGGCCATTCGCGGCGCAAAAACTGCGTGGTTGGCGTTTACAGCTGTTTTGCAATTTAACCCTATCATCATCGGTATCACCGCTGTTGTTGGTGTTGTGGCTCTTCTGGCGTCGACGTTTGAGAGTGTTTCAGAGAAAGCATCTGATGCGCTTGAGAAGATTAAGGCCGTCCCGGAAGCGATGGGGAAAAATGAACAGGCTGCTCTTACTGCAAGGTTAAACCAGCTCGACATAGAAGAGGCGGATTATAAGCGCCGTAAGAGCATTTATATGTCTTCGACGCCAGAGCAGCAAAAAGGGTTGGCGAAGAGCGATAAGTTCAACATTGATAACATTAATGCCGGCCTGAAGGATGTGCAAAGTCAGCGTCAGGACATCCAGAACGCCATGGGTGGGGCGGTGGTTGCTGTTGCCAGTAAAGAGATTTCTCGCAACCTGCAGTCAGGTCTGAAGAAGATCGATGACCAGTTCACGAAAGACGCCGCCTCTCTTTCAAAATCTGCTAAGGATTATCGTGATCGCTCTGATGCTATCAGTAATGATAAGTCACTAAGCAAAGATGAGAAAAGCAGTCAACTGGAGAAGTTGAACGCTGACCGTCAAAAGAGACTGGTCGACGCGACTCAGAAGCGCTTAGACGGTTATCAGAATCTGGTAAAAACGCTTCAAGATCAGAAGGCCAGTGTAGAGAGTCAGCTGAAGAGTGAAAGCTTGACGGCTGAGCAGAAAAAGACGCTCGATACAAAAAATATCGCACTGTCTAAGCAAATTAACGATCTGAACAACAATCAGGTTCAGATGGCGCAAGCAGATCTCGACCGTGCAAAAAAATCGATGTCTGGTGATACGCCGAAGCTGAGCACTCAGACGAAGACGGGCGATCGCATAAAGCTTATCACGGACAACGCGGGCAAAAAGGTTGGTGATTTCGTCAATCCAGATACAGGCGAAGCGCTGCGAGACCTTCTCGGGAATGTGATCACCGGCCAGAACCAGATGAGCGTAAACCAGCGCTATCTCTCGGCTGTAGGCGATAAGAAATTTGACGACCTGAGTCGATCTGAGCAGAACTCGATTAAAAAGGGTCTTGCCGATGCGGCTAAGGCCGACAAAATCGCCGCGGACAAGCGCCTTCAGAGCGCCAATATTGCTGCCTCTAAGCAGCAAAGTATTGATGCGATGGTAGCCAAGGCCAATCAGCAGGTCGTTTCCAGCGCGAACGAGTTGGCCGGTCAGTTGGGTCTTACGTCTAAGGCAAGTGCAAGCTTCGACGAGTCGGTTAAAAAAACACTGAGTCAAATCGATAACGCGTTGAAGGATCAGGACATCAACGGCAAAGCCTTGCCGCCAAACTCTCGATTCACCGACGACCAGAAGCGCCAGATGATTCGTGATCGCGATTTCATCAAAGCCAATGCAGCGGACTACTCTCAGCGTCTTGACCGCGATTCTGCTGAACAGACAGTGTCGAAATTCACTACAACGACCAGCGGGATTATGTCGTCGGTTGATGGTGCTAATCGACAGGCTGCGATGGCTAAGTGGATGGAAGACTATCAGCGCGACATCAAGACACTTCAGAGTTATATCGCAACGACTCAGTCGGATGTAATGAAGGATGTGTACCAGCGCAGTCTGAAAGCGATGAGAGAAGGTGGTAGTCGTGCCTTTATCGAGCAGTTTGGGACTGAAACGCAGAAGATGGCGCTGGAGTACGAAGACGTCGCCGGTCAAATTGAGACCGTGTGGAGTAATGCGTTCTCCAGTATGACGGACACGATTACCGACTTCATTATGGACGGTAAGGCTAGTTTCAGTGATTTTGCAAGATCGATCGTCAAAGACATAGCCAGCATCATTGTTAAATCGCAGATCACTGCACCGCTCATGAATATGATGGGCATGGGAACCAACGGCGCGGGTAATACCGGCAACATTGCTGGGGCTATGCTGAATCAGGGCGTAAGTCTCGTCAGCTCCGGCGGCGCCGGTGTTAACGTGAATAACGGTGACAAATCCATTGGTCAGTCCGCGAAGGAGACCAGCGCGGGTATTAGCCAAATGAGTACGGCCACCGAGAATGCTAACAGCGGATTGTCTGGGATGGTTAGTAGCGCCTGGAATTCTACAAAGTCATTCCTTGGTCTTGGCACGGCCACGGGTAATCAGACTAAGGCAATCGGCGCCAACATTCTGACGATGAATAATCTATCTTCAGTGGCAGCAGGTTTGACGGCTGTTTTCGCTTCGATGGGGGCTAGTTCGACTTCATCGAAGGGGCGTTGGCTGAACTTTGGTATGTCCATGGTATCCGCGGCAACATCGGTCTGGGCTGGTAGCCTCGCGAGTGGAGCTGGTGGGTCTGGTGGGTCTGGTGGGTCTGGTGGGCCTGGTGGGTCTGGAATAACGCAGGCCAATGGTCAGAACATTCCGCCCATTCCTAAATTTGAGAAGGGTGGGATCATGGGGCCAAATGGTGTAATTCCACTGAAGACTTACTCCAAAGGCGGGATCGCAACTTCGCCGCAGCTGGCTCTATTTGGTGAAGGGAAAGACAATGAAGCCTATGTCCCTCTGCCTGATGGTCGTTCGATTCCAGTAACGATGACGGGGAATATTGGCGGCGGCGGAACAATTGCTCCGGTTGCCATCAACATCAGTGTTAATTCTGACGGCTCCAGCTCAACGTCTGGCTCGGATGCGGACGGCAAAGGTTGGAACGATGCAGCCCAACGCATTAAAAACATCGTTCTCGAAACGATTACGCAGGAAAAGCGCCCTGGTGGTTCTCTGAACAAAAACACCAACGGCAACAGGTAAAAACAACGCCGCCTACAGGAAGTGGGCGGCATCTCAAGGAAGAGAAAAATGGCAAGACAAACCTTTAACTGGTTCCCGGATTTTGAGTCAGAGAAAACCGTAAAGCCAGAAGTGACCGTTCTGAAGTTTGGTGACGATTACGAGCAGCGCCAGTCAGCCGGTCTTAACCGCATTAAAGAAGAATGGGCGCTGACGTTTAAAAGACCTTACAGCATCGGTAATGCTATCGACGATTTTCTGACAGCTCGCGGCGCAGTTGAGTCATTTTACTGGACGACCCCGCGCAATAAGAAAATCATCTGTGTGTGTGATTCTCATACTGTTAAACGCTATCCGGGGTATTTGGAGATCAGTTGTACCTTTAGACAAGTTTTTGAATCTTGATAAGTAAATATTTACTTATTAATATATAAGGTATCGTTTTTAACTCAAGGATGAGTATGAGTATTCGCACGGAAATTCAGAGGTTGGCGCCATCCTCCGTTATCGAGCTTTTCGAGCTTGATATGTCGGTAACAACCTCGGGCGGGAAGCTTTTCTTTCACGCCGGAACGAACAATCTCGACACATCTGTCGTCTGGCAGGGAGTTGAGTATCTACCATGGCCGATTAAGGCGAGTGGGTTCGATAAAACGGGTTCGGGTTCTTTGCCTCGACCAAAGATGACCGTCTCTAACTATGGCGGCACAATTTCAGCCGAAGTCGCGGCAAATGACGATCTGGTTGGTTGCACAATCACGCGTCGTCGCACGCTGGCTCGTTTCCTCGACGCGTCGAACTTCCCATCTGGAAACGCGACCGCCGACGCTTCTCAGCACTTCCCTGATGAAATCTGGTTCGTTGAGCAGAAGACACTGGAAACTAAAGATAGCGTTGAGTTCGAGCTGTCCAGTGTATTTGATTTGATGGGCGTTCAGTTACCTGCACGTCAGATCATCAAAAACAGCTGCCCGTGGAAATACCGCGGAGCGGAGTGTGGCTACTCAGGCCCGTACTTCGACAAGAACAACAATCAGGTCACATCGCTCAGCGACGACTACTGCACCAAGCGTCTCGATGCGTGCAAGGCCAGGCGAAACTTCTTCGCCAACGGAATCATTGCTTTTGGCGGCTTTCCGGGGGCAACGCGTGTTCAGTGATATTAAATCCATTGCCGGCTCCGCGGTGACGCAGTCGCTATATCAATGCGCTATTGCCCGTTATCCAAATGAGGCGTGCGGGTTCATCGTCCAGACATCGGGGGAGAAATATCGCTTTATTGAGGCGCGAAACGTCTCTGAAGACCCGGCCAATGAGTTTGTCATGCATCACGAAGACGTAATTGCTGCCGAAGACGAGGGCGAGGTTGTGGCTATCTGGCATAGCCACACTGATCGCCCTCCAGTGGCCTCTGACGCCGACCGCGCTGGTTGTGAGGCAACGGAGCTGCCTTGGCTCATCCTCTCCGTCACGAAAAATCTTAACCCGGAGATTGATGCCGAGTTTCGTTTAAGCGAGATGGAAGTGATCACGCCCAATGGCTTTGAAATGCCGTACACCGGCCGACCGTATGTCTTTGGCATCTTCGACTGCTGGATGCTGTGTCGAGACTATCTGAAACGCGAATTCAATATCGAGATCAACGCCAACGCTCACCTGCATATCCCGTCGTGGTATCTGGGCGACGACGACATTCTCGACCTGAATTATCGCAATGAAAATCTCGTCCGTCTTGCCCATGGCGAAGAGCCTCAGAAGGGCGACATCTTCTTCATTCAGTACGGGAAGATGCCAGATCACTGCGCTGTTTACGTTGGTGACAACCGCATCCTGCATCACCAAATCGACAGGCTAAGCAGTCACGCCACTTACGGCGGTATGTACCAGAAAAATACTACGCATCATTTGCGTCATCGGACGTTATTAACAGGGAAGGAAAAATGTCTGAATTAGTTCATGTCCAGCTGGGCGGCGCACTTGCAAACCGCTTCGGCCGACACTGGCATCTGCGCGCATCAAATGCGGCGCAGGCCATCAATCTTATCGACGCAAACAAACCAGGCTTAAATGCCTGGATTCGTCGTAATGCGAAGGTTTACGACCGTTATCACATTCAAATCACAACCAAAAGTGGAGTCACATGGTCGGTTGACGAAACCGAATACATGATGAAAGGCGCCGGTAAGGATGTTGAGAAAATACGCATCACGCCAATACCAAAGGGACGTGGCGGGAAGACGCTTGGCTACGTTCAGGTCGCGATTGGCGCCGCGATGGTGGTCATTGGTGCATTCACAGAAATCTTCACTGCAGGCACATCCTCGGCGCTGGTTGTGGCCGGCATGAGCATGATGATGGGCGGTCTGGCTCAGATCCTATCCCCACAAGCAAAAAACCCGGAAGTGAGACAAGCGGATAACTCCGACTCGTTTTATTTCGACGGGCCTCAAAACACTACTAATCAGGGAAACCCGGTTCAGCTGAACTACGGCGAAGAAATTCTCGTTGGCTCGCAAATCGCAAGTTCCTCTATCACTATTGACCAGATTTAACGGTGGGATAAATGGAAGTTCCAAATTTCAAAAAAAGCCGTCTCTCGCAATTAGTCGCGCACGGCCTGATTATCTCAGGACGCGGCGGCAGTAAGGGTGGCGGTAGCTCAAGGACGCCAGTGGAGGCTAATGACACGGTAAACAGCCGCGCTATGGCTTCTGTATTGGATTTGCTGGGTGAGGGTGTTATCGGTGGTCTGATTGATGGGGCAAAATCCATCTTCCTGAACGACACGCCGCTCCAGAATAGCGACAATTCCTACAACTTCAGCGGTGTAACCTGGTGGTTCCGCGACGGTTCTCAGGATCAAAGTGTCATCGATGGTTTTGACTTCATTGAAACGCCGAAATCAGTAGGGCGTCAATTGAAGCAAACGAGCCAGGTTAACGTGTCTCTGGATTCTGCTGACAGCGATCGCGTTCGTGTAGTGATGAAGTTTCCTTCACTTCGCAGCATCGATAAAAAGAGCGGCGATACTAACGGTACGACAGTCCAGTTTAAATTCCAGATCGACGCAGGTAATGGCGGCGGCTTTGTTGACGTTGTTGCAGAGGGAGAGTCCAACGCAACCATTTCTCTGACCGCGAAGAAGACAGGTGTTTATTACCGTAGTTATGTTCTGGACTTACCGAAGCCGGCAAAGGCATATACTCTGCGTGCCATTCGTCTGACTGAAGATCATACCGATAACAGCTATCTCTACGATGACACCTACATCGATTCGATCGGTGAGATTGTCAATACCAGCCTGAACTATCCGAACTCTGCGCTCGTTGGCCTGAAAATCAACTCAGAGCAGTTCGGTTCTTCAATGCCGACTCGTTCATACCTGATTAAAGGTTTGAAAATTCGTGTCCCGTCAAACTATAACGCTGACACGAACTCCTACGACGGCAATTGGGACGGTACATTTAAGCTGGCATCATCCTCCAACCCGGCGTGGATTCTCTTCGACTTGCTGACGAACACTCGTTACGGTCTGGGTCAGTTTGTTCAGGAGTCGATGATTAACATCGGCGAGCTGTATCAGATTGGTCGCTACTGTGATGCGTTCGTTGATGATGGCTTCGGTGGCAAAGAGAAGCGCTTCGCTATCAACACCCAGATTACCAGTCGCCAAGATGCTTATCGCGTCGTGCAGGACATCGCAGGGGCATTCCGTGGCATGGTTTATTGGGCTGGTGGCATGGTTCACATCACGCAGGATTCTCCAGCAGACCCTGTGATGCTGTTCTCCAACAGCAACGTGGTGAATGGATCATTTGCCTACAAAGGTTCGGCGCGTAAAGATCGCTATTCCGTTGCTCTTATCACCTACAACAACAAAGAGGACGGTTACAAGCAGAGCGTCGAGTATGTAGAAGATCAGGAAGCGATTAAACGCTATGGCATCCGCAAAACTGAGTCAGTCGCATTCGGCTGTACTTCACGCGGCCAGGCGCATCGTGTTGGTCTCTGGACGCTCTACACCTCTCGCATGGAATCTGACGTCATCACCTTTGCAGTAGGTATGGACTCTGTATTCCTGATGCCTGGCGACATCGTGCTGATCGCAGATAAATTCCGCGCTGGCCGTCGCAACAGTGGTCGTATTATCGGCTACACCTCCAATAGCATCAAGCTGGACGCTCCGGTTGATCTGACTTCAGTTGGAAACCATATCACCTTCCTCAGCGCAGAAGGGAAAATGGTTGGGCGTGATATTTTGGAGAATGGGAAGAACATCACCACCGTCACGTTTAAAACCGCTCTCAGCTCCAATGAGACGCCGGTAAGCGATGCAGTGTGGGTCATTGCTCAACCAGACTTAACTCCGCTACAAGCACGCGTTGTGAGCGTTGCTGAGGGTGACGATGGTACGTCGTTCAATATCACGGCTATTCAGAACAACCCGACCAAATACGAAGCTATTGATAGCGGCGCACAGCTGATCCCGCAAAATACCACCGTTCTTGACCCAACGTTCTCAAAGCCGTCAGGTCTGGCGATTACCGAAGGCACTTATCTGTCCTCTCCGGGTAACTTGTCCGTTTCTCTGACCGCTACATGGCAGGGCAAGTCGGCTCAGTATTACATCAGCTGGCGCCGCTCCGATGCCGGGAATGTTTCAAACTGGAAATCTGAGCGCGTAACTGAAGAACAGTTCGAACTTCGTGGAGTAGCGGAGAACGGCCAGTACGACTTCCAGGTGTACGCTGTTTCTGTTGGTGGTCGCAAAACTGATCCTATCAGCATCACCTACAAAGTTCTGGGAACCATGACGGCGCCTGATGCCCCGACCGGTCTAACTGCGGTAGGCGATTATCGCTCAATTGTTCTGAATTGGGTAAACCCGGCTTCCGTTGACTTGGATCACATCGAGGTTCTGGCATCCAAGACCAACGATAAGTCTAAAGCGCAGCTGATTGCCAAGGTATCTGGCACAACCTTCAGTCACAACGGTCTTGAAGACTCTGTCACCTGGTATTATTGGGTACGTGCAGCCAACAAACGTGGAATGCTCAGTGCGCTGAACTCTCCACTAGCGACGGTCGCAACGACGCGCGACGTTCTTTCGTTCCTGCAAAATAAAATCACCGAGTCCGAGCTGGGTCAGGATCTGATTGCTGACATTAACAGCAAGGCTGTGGCGACGGAGGTGGACGCGGCCATAGATGAAGCGAAAAGTGAGACTAAGGCCCAGGTTGATGACGCTCGCACTGAGGCGGCTAACGCTGTCAAGTCGGCCAAGGAAGCGCTAAGCACCGCCATCGACAAAGAGACTAAGGATCGCGCACAAGCCATTGCTAATGAAACGACCGCACGTAATAAAGCTATCGCAGATGAGGCGTCTATACGCGCCACTGCCATCTCAAACGAAGTAACCGCGCGTACCAATGCGATTGCGGCGGAAGTGGAGGCTCGAACCAAAGCCGTTGCCGATGAAGCGACCGCGCGCGCGAAAGCTGTCTCCGATGAAGCGATTGCTCGTGCCTCAGCGATTACAGACTCCGTTGCGGTTGAAGCAAGTAACCGTGCGAAGGCTGTCTCGGACGCAACAGCCGCACTCGATGCAAAAATCAGCAAAGAAGCCAGAGATCGTGCGTCGGCCGTTTCCGCACTGGACATCAAAACTGCAAACGCAATCAATACCGAAACCTTAAATCGAATTTCGAGCATTGAGGACGAAGCACGCGCCCGTGCTGACGCTCTTCTTCAAGAGAAGAATAATCGCCAGTCCGAGATTAGCAACTTGTCTACGCAGGTGCAGACGGTTAACGAATCTCTGGCTCAGCAAATTTCTCAGATTGCCGCTGGCACCGGTGAACAGTTCGATAGCCTGAAAATTTGGTACTTTGATACCAACAGTGAGGGATGGACAGAAGACGACGGTGGCACTGTCCCAATGTCCGTTACCGATGATGGTTGGTTGAAGTCTTCAAACAGCACAGCTTCTTGCCGCTCGCCAAATAACATGGTTATCGACGCCAATGCCTATCGTTTCCTAAAGCTGCGCATCAAGAAAGTAGGTAAACCGACATGGTCAGGCAAACTGTACTGGATCGGGGCATCAGAGCAGGGCTGGAGTGAGTCTCGCTCTCTCGTTATCGACGAGCCAGAATATGATGCTAATGGCGTTGCCACGCTGACCATTCACGACATTGACTGGCGGGCTTCCACGACCATTCGCCGTTTCCGGTTTGATTTCCTGAAGAACCAGAGCGACACAAACAACCTGTTGATTGACTGGGTTGCAGTAGGGCGTCCGACGCCTGGCGCCGGCATGGCCGCTCTGCAGGATGAGAAGTCCGCTCGTGTGGACGCTGATGCCGCTGAAGCTGCGAACCGCAATGCCTTGGCCGTCCAGATGCGCGGATCTTACGAAGGCAATGATCTTTCTAAAGTGGGTTCCGGTCTTATCTTCCAGGAGCAGCTGGCGCGTGTCACCGCGGATAAGGCAGAGGCCATGGCTCGCCAGTCTCTTGAGACAAAGGTGGACGACAGCGTCTCTAACATCAACAAGTCCCTCGACACCCTGAACACTCAGGATAAAGCGATGGCGTCGGACATCACCGGTCTTAAATCATCCCTGAAGGATAAAGCGGATGCCTCAGCATTGCAGACGCTGAAGACGTCAGTGGATCAACAGGGTTCGAGCATTTCGACTCAGGGTCAGTCGATCACCAAACTGCAAAATGACCTGAACACTACCAACGCCAATGTTGGTAAAAAGGCCGACCAGACAGCGCTAACCGCACTGCAGGGAACAGTGACGCAGCAGGGTAAAGACATTTCCGCCGCGAATAGCAGCATCACCAATCTCAAAACGTCTCTCGACACCACAAACAGCAATGTGGCGAAGAAGGCGGACGCGACTGCGGTCAATGATCTGACATCTCGTGTTAGCGCAACCGAGGGCAAGGTGTCCAGCCAGGCAGACAGTATCGTCCAGCTGAACAACTCACTGAACAACGCGATCGCCGATACTGACGCGTCCGCCGCGATGCCGAATAACCTCATCGTAAACCCGTCGTTTGAGCGAGGACTGGATGGTTATATCGGACAGTTAGCGGCAGCCAGTGTGGTTGAGATCTCCACTCCACATGGTGGGACACGGGCGCTGAAGGTTGATGTTGGTTATGTGTCACCGGGACAGTATGTAAGCTTTGTACAGGGTCGGACGTATGAAACCGGGGTATGGGTTAAGGATCTCGGAGCGACCACTGATAATGGAGCAGGTAACAACAAACTGCGGATCGGCAACTCCGCTGGTCAGCCGGTGTTTGAGCGACCGTACAATAGCGGGACGATCGGTTCCGACTGGACGCTGATTTCCGGTCGCTGGAAGGCCACGGAGACAGCCAAGCTTCCGGTTACGCTGAGCAACGGTTTGACAGCCGGGAGTCGTTGCTTTGATGATTTCTATGTCATCGATGTGACAGATAGTGTCAAAATCGACGCCAACGCCTCCGCATTGTCTTCTCTCCAGAATACTGTAACCCAGCAGGGTAAAGATATTGCGTCGCAGTCCACCAGCATCACTTCGCTGTCAAACCAGATGGTTAACGGCCGCCAGAACATGTGGGTGCGTAGCGTATACAGCGTACAACTGGCGAACAATACCACCGAGCCGACTTTTAGCGATATCAACGGTAAGGCGCCAATCTCGATCGATGAGGTTCCTGACGCGGCAAAACTGGACTTTGCGAGCGCCGGCAGTTACGTGATCGCGCATTACAAAGCCTTCGTGAAGGTTAATGCTGATACCACCATCACTATGGCACCAGGGTCCCGTGTTTTTGATGATACGGGCGCCGTGTACGTGAACGGTGTTAGGGTTGCCTTTGGTAATGCAGGCTGGAATACGGTTAGCTTTGATCTGAAAGCTGGCTGGAATACGGTTGAGTTCCTGGTGAACCAATGGACTGGTCAGGCTTACATTAACCTCGGCTTTAAACTGTCCGAGAAGGTAGCCCAGCTGAATTCTGCTCTTGGGATGAACGCGCTTTCGAATGCCATTAGCGCCGTCACCTCAAACGTCAGCACCGTAGGTGATCGCGTCACGAGCACCTCGCAGAGCGTTACTGATCTGCGAAACAGCCTCGAACAGACCAACGCTAATCTAGCGAATAAGGCAGATGCACAGGCGCTGTCTACGCTGCAAAATACGGTTACCCAGCAGGGCAAAGACATTGCTTCAGCCTCAAGCAGCATTGCAAGCCTGCAGAACAACCTGAGCACCACCAATGCCAACGTTGCAAAGAAAGCTGATGCGACGGCGCTGAACGCTCTCCAGAACACCGTGACGCAGCAGGGTAGCTCCATTTCGTCTCAGGGTAACAGTATCACCCAGCTTAAAAACGACGTTGATAGCTTGTCTATTGGCGCGAGCAACCTTCTTCGTAACTCCGATAAGAGCGGCGCCCCGGCTCTGTGTCTGTCTCCGACTTCCGGCTTCACCAGTTATGAGCTGAAAGCGATTACGGGTCTGGTTGGTAAAAATATCGCTGTTAAAACTCAGTACACGATGACTCTTTGGTTTAAAGAGTACGCGGATGGCTTCGGAACAACTAAGCCGTTCACTTCTGCAGTCATCGGTCGTTCCGCTGTCGGGACTGACTCATGGTCTCTGCGTTACTATTCGCAGAACGGCATCGTTACGCGTGATGGTGACTTGTACAAATGGGTTGGAACAATTACAGCTGAATCTGGTTCGACGCTTTTCGTAGGCGTTGCCGGATTGCGATTCCTGTTTGAAGATAAGTCCCAGAAGACCGGTTGTCAGATCTACCAGGTGAAACTGGAAGAAGGGAATAAGGGCACCTCGTGGTCGCCGGCTTCCGAGGATCTGTCTGACGCGATTTCTGGCAATAGTCAGGCGCTGAGTAGTCTTGATAGCCGTGTGACTAAAGCCGAAGGCTCAATCACGTCTCAAGGCAACAGCATCACCCAGCTTCAGAATGAGCTGACCGCGACGAATGCTAACGTTAGCAAGAAGGCGGATGCCTCTGCACTGGCCTCGCTGCAGAACACAGTGACTCAGCAGGGCAAGGATATAACGTCGGCGTCCAGCGATATTTCTTTACTGAAGAATAGTCTGGCGACAACTGATGCAAACGTTGCTAAAAAAGCGGACTCTTCTGCGCTGTCTTCGTTACAGAGTACGGTGACGCAGCAGGGCAAAGATTTGAGCAGCGTTGGTAATCGCACAACGAACCTGGAAAACAATCTCAAGACCACAGACGCGAACGTCTCGAAGAAGGCAGACGCATCTGCGGTGGATACCCTCCAGAATACAGTAACGCAGCAGGGTAAGGACATCACTTCAGCCAGTGACGCGATCACCAGTCTGAACAACAGCGTCGGCGCCATGACGAACATGGGCGACAATCTGATTCAGGATGCCAATCTTGAAGGTGATGGCTCAGCGTTCAGGACGCAGCAGAACAGCGGCACGACAGGCAGCATTGTTGCATTTGGTGCATACGGTGAAAACTCGGCTGGCGCTCGAATGCTGAAAGTGAATGCAACCTCTCCGGGTCTTTTTGCCAATGGTAAAAAACCAACCCCGGTAAATGGCTCTCGCAAATTCCGCTATATCGTTCGCGCCAAGGGTGTGTCGGGTTCGATGAACATGCTTCTGCGCCGCTGGAACTTCAATGGGTCTGCCGAGGGTAATTACGAAGATAAAAACGTCACGCTAACGAGCGACTGGCAGACTATTACATGGGATACGTCTTTCTCTCCGAGAACTGGCGCGGATGGTCAGGCTTTTGGTATCTACTGCCACCCAAGTAACGCGGAAATCTGGATTGATTCATTCCAGGTGTTCGATATTACTGATGCAGTCAATAACGATGCAACGGCCAGCGCGTTAAGCGATCTGTCAACGAAAGTGACCAAGCAAGGTGACACGGTTAGTTCTCAGGGAACGTCGATCACCAAGCTACAAAACGATCTGACTTCTACGAAGGCCGATGTGTCGAAAAAGGCAGACGCCTCTGCGTTGCAGACGTTGCAGAACACCGTTACTGATCAGGGTAAAACGCTGACCAGCCAAGGCAATGCAATCACGGCTCTGACCGGCACCGTTGACACGGTAAAAGGTGATGTGGCTAAGAAAGCGGATGCGACGGCTTTGAATAACCTTTCGACTCGGGTTAGCAATGCTGAAGATAAGATCAGCAGCAGCAGTGACGCCATCACTTCGCTGAACAGCTCGCTGAATCAGCAGTCTAAGCGCGGCGCAAACATCCTGCCAGACGGGACGTTCGAGAGCTATTCGAGCGGGTACAATATCACCAATGGTCGCGTCATCGTGACTACTGACGATTCTCACGGCGGAAACAAATGTATCCGTGTGACGCGTCCGAACGACTACAATGCCAATGCGACCGACAACAGTGATAACCACATTTTCAGCGGCTTCCAGGTTCGCGACAACGCGGTATTCTATGTTGAGTGCTGGGTTAAGCTGGACGCCAAGAGCACGACGATGGATGGCTCGGTGCAGATTGCGGTCGGCATGTCGTTGCAGTATCAGGATAACTCCTGGCAGTGGCCGGCACTCATTAAGTCGGCAAAAGATCTGTCCGCAGACACCTGGACGAAAGTCAGTGGCTATCTGAAGAGCAGCAAGAGCGGTATCAAACAGGCGATGGTGCGGATCTCCATGCCAAACGTATCGACTGTTAAGGCGGGTAACTCCTTCCTCGTCGATGATTTTGTCATTACCGACGTGACAGACGCCTATAATGCCCAGCAGACGGCTGATGCCACTGCGAGCGCGGTATCAACGCTTCAGACGACTGTATCCAAGCAGGGCGATAGCATCACCTCGCAGGGCGACAGCATCACAACCCTGAATAATGGTCTGGCTACGGCGAACAAAGCCATTGGCACAAAGGCCGATGCATCAGCACTGCAAACGTTGCAAAATGCCGTCAATCAGCAGGGAAAAGATGTTGCTTCTAACACCAGCAATATCACCGCTCTGTCTAATCAGATTGTTAACGGCAAGCAAGGCACCTGGTCACGCCGCATCTATAAATGCCAGTTATCCAGCGCCGCTGCTGAGCCTACATTTAGCGATATTCAGGGACTTTCCCCGGTATTCATGGATGAAGTTGCCGACGCCGCAAAACTGGATTTCTCGGGTGCAGGTTCATATGTAGTTGCGCACTACAAGGCAATGGTTCGTGTTGCTGCGGATACCACCATCTCGGTGTCTCCGGGTTCTCGCGTATTTGATGATTCTGGCGCTGTGTACGTTAATGGCGTGCGTCAGGCAGTCGCTATATCAGGCACCGATACTCTTGGCTTTGTACTGTCTTCGGGCTGGAACACCGTTGAATTTTTGGTGAATCAGTGGACGGGAAACGCCTATATTAATCTGGGCTTCAAGCTGGGTGACAAAGTTGCCGAACTATATTCCGGTCTGGGTGTTTCTTCTCTGTCTACGGCAATTAATTCGATCAACTCGAATGTCAATAAGGTTGGAGATCAGACTTCAAGCAACAGCGCGGCGATCACCTCTCTGAAGAACAGTCTGAGTGATACCGACTCTGCTGTGGCTAAGAAAGCGGACGCTTCGGCTCTTCAGACGCTGCAAAACACGGTTACTCAGCAAGGTAAGGATATTGCAAGCCAAAGCGACAGTGTTACGAATCTCAGCAACGCACTAAGTAACGTTTCTATTGGTGGCGTCAACCTGATCAAAAACTCAGGCGACATGGCCGGGTGGTCTGGTAAAACCAATGAAATCTTCCGTGGCAATGCGGTGATTAGCGCGACTACTAAAGCGGGCAGTTCCTACCGAGATCTCAAGGAGATTACTCTCGACGCTCCAGTCGACAATGCAGAGTACGTTTACAGTTTCTTTGCAAAAGGTGGTGAGAACGGTCAAAGCATGACCGCTTACTTCTACAACCCTAACTCGACGACATCTGGGGTTAGTAGTCAAGGTGTGTCAGACGGCAGTGTTGATGGTCGTATGTCATTCACTTTGACAACTGAGTGGGTTCGTTATTGGGTTAAGTGGAAACAGAAGCCGGGAACTGGATCTAAGAGAATAATCCTTGCACGCATCCAAGCATCTTCGACGAAAGATCAGACTGTCTCTATCACCAGCCCTAAGCTGGAAGTTGGCAATATGCCTACAGAGTGGTCTCCGGCGCCGAGCGATATGGCATCGTCTAACGATCTGTCATCGCTGAAGACTACGGTTGATGCGAATAGCAGCTCCATTCAGTCTGTGACCTCTCGTGTCCAGAAAACTGAAGACAATATCTCCACGCAGAATACCGCGATCACTAAGCTTCAGGGTGATTTGTCGACCACTAACAATCTGGTTTCGACAAAGGCTGATTCAGCTGCGCTTCAGACGCTACAGAACTCGGTGACGCAGCAGGGCAAAGATATTTCGAGCCAGGGAACTCGTGTGACGTCCATCGAGAATAGTCTGACGTCTGGCGCCAACCTCATCCCTAACGCCAAGATGCTCAACGGCGCACAGGGCTGGGGTGGGGCGGCGACAACTGTCGACGGTTACGCGGCTGTAAATAGTTCAGCTGGATGGCAGCCAGTCTCACCACTGTTTGAAGTGACACCGGGTGATACACTGGATTTAAGCATGATGTGTCTTGCGGGTCAGGCAATTACTGTGGGATGGGGGTTGCGTTTTGACGGCCCTAGTCTCTCTAACGCCACCATCTACGCAAGCAACTTGAGTTATCAAGCTGGTGAGAAGAAGGCTGTAAGCGGTACGTTTGTCGTTCCTGTCGGCGCGACCACAGCAAGGCTGCAACCGAACACTGGCGCTACCGCGAGTCTGACAGTCTATAACGTCGTCGTCACTCGTCGAGACGCAGGAACTATGGCCAATAGTTCCGCTATTGAGTCGCTGACCAGTACGGTTCAGACGCAGGGTGATGCAATCAGCTCTGTGGGCGGTCGGACGACATCTCTGGAAAACAGTCTGAAGACGACGAATGACAACGTGTCTAAGAAGGCTGATTCCACTACGGTTCAGACACTTCAGAACACCGTCACGCAGCAGGGAAAAGACATTTCTGCCGCTGGCACTAACATTACCTCCATGCAAGCGTCACTGACTCGTCGCACTGTATTTACGGTAACGGCGAAAGGGAATGGCAACAGCGTAACTCCTGGGGTTTTTGATGAAAGCGGCAAGAACCTGTTTACCCCTGGTCGCAGCTGGGCGTTGGTCACTTTTGCAAAACAAAGCGACGGATCAACGGTGATTGCGACCTCCAAAACATACGATGTCTTTGGCAGCGCGAATAATGGCGCCACGATGTCGGCTGATATCGAGGCGTTGGCTAGTGGCACTTACGTTTGCGTCCTGACATTCGATGAGCCATCTGGCAACCGAGGTAAGATATTGTCTGCTCTGGAATCTCTTGGTGGTACATCCGAAGTAGTCAACTCTCTGCCGTATCGTGGTGCCTATATCCTCCTTGGCCGCAAAGGCATGAAACCGGGCGATGGTCTGGAACTGCGTGCGCCAACCGGTGGCGACGGCACCGCCCACATTTCGACCTCAGTCGAGTTCGTGAACGGCGTAATGATGGGGCTTGGGGCAGCTGGTGGCGTGATGATGAAAGCAGATGCAAACGCATCGGCGATTACCACACTCCAGAACACAGTAACGCAGCAAGGTAAAGATATTACCTCGTCCAGTAGCGCAATCACGAGTCTCCAGAATGGACTGGTAGCAGCGAACAGCAACATCGACAAGAAAGCTGACGCAACGGCGCTTCAGTCACTCCAAAACACGGTAACACAGCAAGGTAAGGATATTTCCACGCAGAGCGGTAATGTCACCAACCTGCAGAACAGCCTGAGTGCCACAAATACCGGACTTGCCAATCTGGTTGCGGACAGCGACGCGTCGAAAAAAATCATTGGAAACCTTCTGACCAACTCATCGTTTGAGCGCGGTCTGGAAGGTTTCAGCGGCGGCGCGTCATTTATAAAGGTTATTGATGCTCAGTCGCCAAATTCGGGAAGTAAGATCCTGTCATGTGGAGCCGGTACGGGGGCAGTCTCCCAAAGCATCGCAGTGACGAAAGATCGCACCTACAAAATCGGCGCGTTTGCTCGCTGTCAGTCTGGTTCCGTTGTCGATAGTCAGAGCAATAACAAGCTGCGTATCGGCAACTCGTCTCTGCTCGCTGATTTCATGTTTAAGCCGACAGACCTTCCTACTGGCTCGACCTGGAAGGAGATCTCCGGGACTTGGAAGGCGACGGTATCTGGTAGTGTTGATGTCTCTATCAACTCGTCCCTCAAATCAGGTAATCAGTATTTCGATGATTTTTACTTCATCGATATCACTGACATAGTGAACATCAACGCGACGAGCAATGCGGTTGCTAGTCTGACTTCGCGAGTTACCAGTGCAGAAGGTACTGTTTCCAGTCACACCGGAAGCATCACGAATCTGAGCAATAGCCTTAATTCGTTGAATAACACGGTTTCTGGCAAGGCCGACGCTTCGGCACTTCAGTCACTGCAGAACACGGTTACGCAGCAAGGCAAAGACTTGTCTTCTGCGAGCGACAGTGTCACTGACCTGAAGAGTAGCCTGAATACGCTGAAGGTCCAGAGTAACCCGTGGATCGACGGTACTTTCGAAACCTATGACAACAATCAGCAGTTAGGCGGCAGCACTGCGATTGTAACGACGGACTTCAAGAGCAGCGGCAGCAAATGTCTGAAGGTTACTCGCCCGGCCAATACCAGCGGGAATTCCGACAAGATGATCGGCTCTTATTCTGCGGTACGCCAGAGCGCGAAATATCGCGTTGAGTTTTGGGCTATGATGCCGGCAAGTGAAGCCCCGCCGTCTGGCTGGACTGTGGTCGTTGGTCTGCACTCCATCAACAAAGATGGCGGGAATGACTGGCAGGGCATTACGTTCAACGAGGCTGGTCTTGGCGGTCGCGACCAGTGGGTTAAGTTTTCTGGTGTAGTGAAAGTGAGTCCGAGCGTTACCCGTAGCCATGTATGGATTTCTACTCGTGGTCAGAGTGGCTCCAACACACCTGGATACGCGGTGTACATTGATGATTTCGTCATTACCGATATCACTGATGCTGCGGATGCACAGGCTACGGCGGATGCAAACGCAACAGCAATCTCATCGTTGCAGACGAAGGTCAGCGATATCGATGGGAAAGTGACTGCCCAAACGTCGCAACTGTCTTCCATGCAGTCGAAGGTAGACGCGTCTTCTTCGAAAGTGGATCAGCTGTCTAAGACCATTTCGGACAGTCAGAGCACTCAGGCATCGTTGAACACCAGTCTTCAGTCTCAGATTGATGCTCAGGCTTCGGCCAACATCAAAAACCAGGCTGATCTGAACTCGGCGACAACGAGCATCGCGTCTATCAAATCGACTCAGGCGACTCAGGCGACTCAGATTAGCGCAATGGCAAAAACGCAGACTGACATGACCGCATCATTGAACAGTCAATCTGCATCTATCCAGACGCTGCAAGAGGCTGTTTCAAACAATGACGCGCTGAACAGTACCTGGATGGTGAAAATGCAAACCAACAACAACGGGCAGAAGTATGCGGCGGGTATCGCTCTCGGTGTTGATGGTAAAAATATGCAGAGCCAGTTCTTGGTTCAGGCAGACCGCTTCGCGCTGATTAACACATCAAATGGTAACACGACTACGCCTTTTGTTATTGACAACGGCGTCACCTATATGAATGCTGCCTACATTAAGGATGGTTCAATAGGCAGTGCTAAAGTTGGGGATTTGATGAGTTCGGGTTTCCAAGAAAACGTTAGAGGTTGGCGAATCTCTCGCGATGGAACGATGAATATAAATGGCTCAGGGCCGGGTAGTTCCAGAACGGTAATTACAAACGGTAAAATCGAAGTCTATGATTCAAACAACCGTCTCCGTGTGAGAATGGGGATTTTCTAAAACTAAAGCCGCCTACAGGAAGTGGGCGGCATCTCAAGGAAGAGATAATGAGTATGTATGAAGTAGGCACCGTAACTGGTGCTGCAAATCAGGCGAAAGTGACCGGTGTAACGACTAAGTGGTCGCAGACCGCTCTTGGCGTTCAACAGGGTTCCATTCTTGTCGTGTATCGGAACGGGAGCGCGGACTTGTACGCGATTAAATCCGTCGACAGTGACACGCAGCTGACTCTTACCCGAGACATCACGACAGCGTTCTCTGGGGCGTCCTATGGCATTATCACATCAGAGACAGCCAGCACCTCCGCATTTGCAAACCAACTCGCCAGCGCCTTTTCTCTGTGGCGGAGTGTTGTTGAAGGATGGTCGGCCGCGCTGACGTCGACAGGCAACATTACAATGACTGATCCTATTACCGGAACGTCAGTTACTGTTCCTGCTATTAAGGGGATGGCGAAAATTGCTGGGGGCAATAATCTCACCGGGACACAAAGTCTCGACAGTGACGACTCCGGTTTTATTCTCGGAAAAAATGGCGACATAGGTCTTATCAAGAAAAGCGGAACCTATGGGAAGGTTATGGTGGGGAAGTCGTCTCGATTCTCAGTCGTTCGAAGCGATAAAGACCGGATATCGGCAACTGATGGGCAGACTGAAATTTTTGGCGTTGAAGCTAATGGTGACGTCAAAGTCGCGAGTTCACTTTATGCTAAAGGTGTTCTACAAAGTGATTATCAGGTTAAATCGCAAAGTATCGAGCTTTCATTTTCCACGCCTTACATCGATTTTCACCACAATAACTCGACGGATGATTATACACACAGGATTATCACTGAAGACGGGGCGTTAGCTGTCTACCCTGGGCTTAGGGTTCGAGGCGGTTTCGGAGTTTACGGTGTAGCTACGCAGTACGGCGATATGTATGGACAAGGCTTCATTTCGAGGCTTGCTAATGACCCTACAAACGTACCCGTCGGAACTATTGTCGCCTCGCCTCGCGTAACGACGCGATTTAGCAATAGAGGGGCTGATGGCAATGTAGATGGTGGGCAGTCCGCAATGTGGTTTGAAGAGCATGTGGGTACGACGCATAGACTTGTGCTTATGTGCGCTGGATTTAGTGCCAACGTACAATACTGGCAATTCAGTGCCGACGGGAATATCAACAGCAGTGCAAGGGGTGGCGTGTCATTCTTGGGGACGTCCGACTCGCGATTTAAGCACGATATCAAGCCGACCGATGGACAACAATCTATTGATAGAATACGGGCGCTTGAATTGGTCACTTTTGTTTATAACGATGATGAGCAGGAGCGAGTTAGACGAGGGATAATCGCGCAGCAGGCCCAGAAAGTCGATCCTCAATATGTTAAGCAGATAAAAACGTCTTACCTGAAGGATGGGGTGCAAGTAGACGATGACCGTCTACAAATCGACAACAATGTGGTCATGATGGATACATTGGCCGCTGTCAAAGTTTTGATAAATCGAGTAGACGAGCTAGAAAAAACTATATTGGAAATGAAAGATAAGTAAGCATTTACATACTTTGGTTTGGCGAATATGGTATAACCGGGTGGATTTAGGTTTGACAGTCATGGAGGGCTAATAATGTCAAACGAAACACCTGGTGTGAGCCACAAGGAGGTGGAGCGCATCGCTCAAATTGTCGCGAGAGAGGTCTTGCAAGGTCTCCGCGACGAGGTTGGGGAAGAAGTTGATAAGCGACTGAAAGCGTACCTGGGAGATATGACCGCGACCCAGCACAGTATTCAGCACGCCAATCTGGACAAGTTACTAAACCGAATGGACGCCATCTCAAGTGGGTTCTTCGGCGGTGTCGTGTCCAAAGTTACTTCTTTCCTGATCACCGCCTTGCTGCTGGGACTGGCAGCGTATGGCGTAAAAAGCGGCATTGGAAACTAAGGGGAAAAGGATGACTCCAAGAGGAATACGCAACAACAACCCAGGCAATCTGGATAACACGAATCCGTGGCAAGGTCTGATAGCTAACCCGGCAGAAAGTCGATTTGCCACCTTCAAAGACCCGACATGGGGTGTGCGTGCGCTGGCCGTTACGCTCATTACCTATCACGATAAGCGCAAAGCAAAAGACGGCTCACGAATCGATACGATCCGCGAAGTCATCGAACGCTGGGCGCCGCCGAGTGAAAACGACACCGAGGCGTATGTTCAGGCTGTCGCCAAAGCGGTAGGCGTTTCTCCTGATATGGAAATCGATCTGCATCAGTACGAGATTATGCGACCGACCGTTGAGGCAATCATTCGCCATGAGAACGGCAAAGGCCCGCTGCGAACTGATAACACCTGGTACAACATCGACGTCATTGACGAAGGGTTGCGCCGGGCTGGTGTCGTTAAGCCCGTGAAGACCACCGCATCCATTCCGGTCACTAAGGAAACGGCCGGCGCAACCGTCACAGCAGGTATCGGTCTGGCGCAACTGGCCGACGTTGCTCCGCAGATCAGTGCGGCAATGGATAAGGCTCAGGGCAATATTTCGAGCGGGGATACTGTTCGCATTGTCTTTGGGATCGCGACAATCGCCGTAGCGGTATTCATCGCCATAGCCCAGGTGCGGAAGTATCAGCGAGGTGTTGCGCAATGATTGAAGGCTTAATTGCCCGTATCAAAGCGTTCGTAATGACGGCTTCGGCCGTCATTGCGGTACTTTTTGGGGCGTATATTTTGGGTGGCCGCGCAGCTCGTCGATCGGCGGAGATTAAAAATCAACGTGAAGAGAATAAGCGGCTAAGCACGACTATTGAGGTAAAAAATGAAACGACTGATAAGATCAGGCGCATGGGTGATGGCGCTGTGGACGATGAGCTTTCTGCTAACTGGATGCGTGATTAAGCAACATCAAAGCCTTTCATTCTGTGAGACGGCCAGTCCGATATACATTTCCCGAGACGATGTGCTGACTCAGGAGACCAAAAGACAGATTCTGGCTCATGACGTCGTCGGTGAGCGTGTTTGTGGATGGGGGAGAAGCAATCACACCAGTTAAAGAGAAAACGCCCCAAAATCGCTTAGGGGCGTTTTTAACATAGACCAGTATACGTCCAGTTAGTTGAATGGTTTTTGTTGTCACTATACCTTGTTTGTTTTAGGCTATAAGAAACATAAGAAAACATCTTGTTTTCAAAATAAACAAACTACAAGGCATAATCATGGAAACCAAACTCATCATCGTCGGCGGGACGAAGGGTGGGCCGGGTAAGTCTACGGTCGCCCAGCAGGTAGCAGCAGGTCTGCAACTGAAGAGAGGCCAAAAGGTTCACATTACCGACATCGACATCCAGCAGACGACAACCTCATGGTGCGAAGAGCGCCGCAATAATAAAAATCTCGATCTCATCGCCTTTTCTTACATTGAGAATGACATTGTAAAGCACCTTCAGTCTTTGAATGGCCGGTATGAGTACATCGTTGTTGATGCTGGCGGCTTCGACTCAGAAATTCAGCGTGAGGCTATGCTTATTGCCGACATCGTTCTGCTACCGCTCAGACCAAAGCGGCGCGATCTGAAGTCACTGCGAGATCTGGACACTGTGCTCGAAAGCGTAAAATCATCAAACCCGGAAGTTCAAATTCGTGCTGTCTTGAATCAGTGCCCGTCACTGCCGTCTCAGGTGTCTCGTATCCTTTCGTCCAAAGATATTATCGAGTCTTTCGGCATTAAATGTGCTCCAACCAATATCTACACTCGTAACGTGTATGACGATGCAGAAGAGGCTGGACGGTCTATCTTCGAAATGAAAGGAAAAGACCGCGATAAAAAGGCGGAGTCGGAGATTGAAGAGTTGGTTGATTATTTGATGAGTCTGGAGGCGCAGTAAAATGAAAATGGGTGATCTGGCTAAAAAGCCACAAGCCGCGGAAGAAGTTTCGCAATCCACGGAGTCAGAAGTAAAACAACCTATGCGCTCCCCGACTCGACCACAGGGAAGACCTACTCGTGGGAAGTCCAGTATCAAGAGCCGGACGATGAGCATCGAGGATGAGTTCATCAGCCTTATCTCTGTCATGGAGAACGTTGACCGCTGGAATCGCTTCACGCGTTCAGACGTTATTCGTGCCGCCATCATGAATCTGGCCAGCGAATCGCCTGAGCGTATTGCGGAAACCATTGCCGTGCTTCGCGAGACTCCAGCGTCTGAAGCAGAAATGCGCGGCGAACAAATCCGCCGTGAGCTGGAGAAGTAGATCGGCGATCCCCCCTTTATCTTTTAAAGACTTTAAAAAGCTATTAAATATATATAGGAGCCAGGCACTGTTTTGACTCCTAAAACTCCCAGAATACTGAAAGAATCAGGCGCTGAAGGCGCCTTATTCTTTGTGTCTGGGGGTGTTGTTTAAAAGCCTTGCTCCTATAGTTATTATATATCTGGTCTTTGTTTTTAAATAATAGGGGTGACTAGAGTGTACATTCCTTTTTAATAATGCCAGAAAGAACAGAGAAAGCTGGGCGCTGCCACTCCGTAAGAGTGTTTTTTTTGTAGACTCTCACACCATTCATAGCCTTTCCATCTCTTCCCTTCGCCGGTATTGAGTTATGTTCTTGATATACAGAGGCTTCTTTTTCAACTGCGTCCAAAAAGTTCTGGATTGAAAGGTTCGGGCATCTTTTCTTCGTGGTTTCGTAATGACTCTGGATGGCGGAGTCCAGATACCCTTTGCAGTAACCCCAATCTCTAGCGTTTTTAGTATCCTCAGCACGTTTGCAGGACTGATGCCAATCAGAGATTTTAGGTGAAGAAGGGTCTAGTATTTCTTCGCCAGGAAGTGTCATTGGTAGGGATAGCACAGAGTTATATTTTTCTTGAGCACATGCTGAATTAGATAGTAGTGCAAATAATAATAGAGCTGATAGTTTAATGTTTGAACTAATCACTGCCATGTACCCCGAATATAAGTTATTAATCTATGTTGTAGGCATTGCGTAGTTTAGCATCTTAATTCTCTATCGTATGACTTTTGCTCCGCCATCAACAACCTGTCTTTTCCGCTTTCAAAACCCCACGCCAGCGTTTATCATCTCCCAAAAAAAATAAGTAAGAGCTTATTTAGGTATGGACAGATTATTAAACACACCAGACGGCGAAAAGTACGCGTTCATGCAGGAGATGACAACCTCAGACATGGACAGATGGGTATCCGAAAACATTGGTCTCTCTCGCTGCTCAGGTGAGACGGAGTTGTTTGCGACAAAGTGGTTCGATTACCGCAATATGCATCCGCTGGTGGCCACCTGTCTTTTCTCTGAAATCTATAAGATCGAGTACGCACGCATCATGCTGACTCACGGTCGCGACGACTTCCAGCGTGCTCCGTATCGTACCGGACTAAAGCGCGTCGCCTATCAGGATCACGGAATGGGGGTAAAAACCTCACTTTGGCGTGCTCGCCAGTTTGCGGACAAGTATTGCTGTTCGTATGAGTATTACATCTCAACGATACTGAGCATCGCGGCGCAGCGTCTGTGGGCTAATCTCCCTCGCCCCCAGCATCTTTGGCAAGACGATCTTGTTGAGATATTTGAGCAGAAGCTTTCCCGCCGCTCTCAGATCCGCATCGATGACAGCATCTTCAGCTACCACAACATGCCGCAGTTGGTGGCCCCGGAAATGCAGAAAGATTACTGCATGTGGGTCATTAAGCACATTGACGCGATGAAGCCTTCGTTGCGTGTCAATGGTGTCCTGTCAGCCGTCTATCTCCGTCGTCTTATCCCGGAAGCTGTGGCAGCAAAGCGGTATCCAAAGCTTATTCAGGATGCTCAAGGCTTGTATTTGAGCGCCTGCGAAGATTGAACATAATTAAGAAAACAAGTTGTTTAAAACAATAAGGAAAGCACATGACCACTACCTCTTCAGCGCTTGAGACGCCTGTTCACACAGGACGACCGCTATCGGAAGAATTTGACGCTGGGTTTGAAGATCGCCTGACTGCGTACTACTGCCGAGACAGAGAGTTTCTGATCAGAGCCGGCGATCTGGTTCTCCCTGAGCAATTCTCCAACAAGGCAAATGGATACCTGGTCAGCATTGTGGCCGGCTATTTCCGCTCGTACAAAAGCTCCCCGTCGAAAGAGTTCATCATCGACATGATTAAGGAGGCGAAGAAGCGCGGAAAGATTCGAGAAGAGTTCGTGCCTGAAGTCGTTAATGCGATGAAGCGTATTTTGACCGAGAAGCTGGAAGACACCGGCTACATGATTGACCGCGTCGTGACTTTTGCGCGTTCGGTCGCTTTTGATGATGCGTTCATCAAGGCGGCGGAGCTGAAGGAGAAAGGCGAGTTTGAGCGTGCGATGCAGGTCATGCAGAAGGTGGACATGGTCGGCGCATCCGATATGGATGACGTGTACAGCTTCTATGAACGTTCCGGCGAACGACATGAGCGTCGCGAATACGAGGCGTCCGATGACTTCGTGCCTAACAGCGTAACAACAGGCATTCCGTTACTGGATAAAATGCTTCACCAAAAAGGCTGGGGGCGTAAAGAACTGGTTCTGTTCATGGGCTTCGCAAAATCGGGTAAATCGACGGCCATGGGTGAGTTCGGCATCAATGCCACGCTGAAAGGCTACAACGTCCTGTATGTCTCACTGGAGGTACATAAAGACATCCTGTCAGATCGCTGGGACGCCCGTATCTCCGAAACAGAAATGTCAAAACTTATTGAGCGCCGCGATGATATTGCGGAAAAGCTTCGCTCTGTGGGTGCTGATGGGAAAATCGGAAGCATGTGGATTGTTGAGCGTCGCGCCAATACATTTTCACCTGCAGACCTTGACCGCTTACTCAGCAACATGAAAGTGAATGGCATGATACCTGACATGGTCATTGTCGACTATGCGGATCTGATGCGTGCCACCACGCCAACCAAAGACCCGCGCAATGATGTGAAGGACATCTACACCGACTTACGTGCTGTCATGGATAAGCACGATGTGGCGGGTATGACAGCGTCCCAGACCAACCGTGAAGGTGGTTCCTCTGAAGTTGCGACGATGATGCACGCCGCGGACAACATCGAGAAGGTGCGTATCTGTGACCTGATTATCTCAATCAACAAGACCGAAGAGGAAGAAGCTAAAGGCGAGGCACGTCTGTATTTTGCTGGTTCTCGTAACCAGAAAGGCGGCGTTAGTTTGCGAGTGCTTCAGGATCTGGAACAGATGCGATTCATTAAGCGAATCATTGACGTTATGTAGGAAAAATGAAGGCGTTCCAAAGCGGAACGCCTTAATTTCAATACAGAAATTCAAGCTTTCTTTTGCTAATAAAACCACAAAAGAAAACACATGTACTGCCATATTAATCTATGGCCGGCTAAATGCAAGGTTTATCAAATGTCAGAATTAAAAGAACTAATGGAAGAATTCGACTTTGAGCAGTGGCTTGATACAGAGGGGATCTCGTATCGTCGTGGCTCAAGGACTTCAAAGGGGCGTGAAGTCAACATCCGTGAATGTCCGTGCTGCAAAAGTAGTAAGTGGAAGGTTTACTTCAACCTGACTACTGGCCTTGGCAAGTGTTTCGCCGGTGATCACCCGGAGGAGGTGCAGTTTAACAAGCTGAACTTCATCAAATACCATACCGGCGAATCATGGCGCGGATTGCAGCGTTACATCCGCAACGAACTGATGCAGCAAGGCTGGCGCCCAAAAGAAGAAGAGATTGAGCTAAAGTCGGATGTTGAGCTGACGTCTGAAGTTATCCTGCCTCCACATTATCAGCTGCCAATTGAAGGCCAACTTCCAACGTATCTTGTTGATCGTGACATCTCCCCGGAGCTGGCGACCTACTTTGATCTGCGGTACTGCGTAGAGGGTACGCACGTTTATCTCGATGAGCGAAATGGACGACCGCACGTCCAGTCTTTCGATATGCGCATCTTGATCCCCATTTACGATTTGGACGGCAAAATGCGGACGTTTCAGGGGCGCGACGTTACTGGTGAGTCAGATCGTCGTTATCTCTTTCCAATATCACTGCCGGCATCTGGCAAGTTCCTGTACAACGGACACAATGCCATCGGGAAGCGCACTGTAATCGTTTCTGAGGGCGCTTTTGACGTTATGGGCATAAAGCGTGCTCTTTTTGCTGAGGAATCGCTGAGAGAGTATGTGGAGCCGATAGGAACGTTCGGTATGCACTTGTCCGGCACGCTGGATGGTGAAACCGAGGATCAGCTTGGCGCATTCTTGAGATTGAAGCAAAAGGGATTAGAGACGGTCGTCATGATGTGGGACTCCGAAAAACAGGCAATACACAACACGTTTGGCGCAGCCAAGCGATTAGCCGGCATCGGGTTGCGTGTGAAAATCGCGTGTCTCGGAGAGGAAGGCTTAGACCCAGGCGATGCGACAATCGAGCAGGTTCTGAAAGCCTACTATCGAGCGAAGCCATACACCAAGATGCTCGAAATGATGGCGAAACTACACGGTATTAAAGCACTTCTCTGACCGTAAAAAAGATAAGCACTTACTTATCATTTTGTATAAGATTCATAAAAAAAGGAGAGCACATGTATATCAAGAGCATCGACGAAGCCGTCAGAAAAGCCATTAGCGAAGCGGCGCACATCTTTAAAGATGGAGATGTAGAACGGATAGTTAAAGAGGCTTGTGAAAAGGCGAATCAACGCATCAGCATTAAGATGCCTGTCACCATATCCACCCCTAACGAGCCTTGGATTTACATTTCGTCAACTTTAACGGCTGATCGGAACTTCGAGCTGTTCGTCATCGTCAACCTTACTGACGTCGCCGAGGACTATCTGAAGGCGAAGGTGTTCCAAGGTATTTTTTATGCAGGAAGCCCGCGGCCGGCGATGTCACTCTACGAGAAGTCGATAATGATAAAAGCCGAGGATTATGAATCATACGTCGGCCCTGCAGCGGTAAAAAACTTCGCTAACTATATGCTGGAAAGCGGCGTCCTGCAGGCTCCAGAGTTTGATCGTGTCCTGCGCTCACTTAGGGCTACGATGACGACAGAAGTTGTCTCAATGCCGAAGATCCCTAAAATTGTAGATGATACACCAGAGACTGCTGCCATTACGGCCGTGCATTCGAGCGCATTCGAGACGCCAGGCTATTCTCGTGCCTTTTCACTTAAAGCACCTGGCGGCATCATTGACGCGATCCTAGACCAGAAGTCGTCTCAGGCAAAAAACCGTTTCAATGAAAGCATTGAAATGCAGCTCTTCAGCGAATACGACGGGGAAATGGATGAGATTGAGTCGGTTAAGGCCGTGTCGAAGTGCTTCGGCGGTCTTTTCGCAAGACCTGGTGAAATGATTACCCGTCTTGGTTATGACAAAGCCGCCATGCTCTCAGAAGGCAAAAGCTACGCTCTCGCTCACGTCCGTGAAGCGATAAAACATGCAGAAGTACACAGCCTCGTCGCGGAAAACCCTCTTTGGGGTTCTTGGTAACAATCCCCTCGTAAAAAATCTTTCAAGCCTGCGCCAGAGCATTAGACTGGCGCAATGATAAGTAAACATTTACTATAAGTATCTATGAAAACCAACTTTAGCAAATTTCCGTCAATTAGCGGCAGTAATAGCTATTCGATGCTGTGCGAGGAACTTCTAATCAACGGATCGCCGACGCGCTCTTCCTATACGGTGTGTCAGCACACCGTACTGGCATTTAAAGAGAATCGACTCCCGCCTGGTTCATTCGATTCGTGCGCGACAGCCATTCGTGCCGGCAAGTGTCGTGCGGTCAAGATGATGTTGGAAGAAGTTAAAACAGGCGAGCGGATTTACTTCATCGATGGCCTCGAAGAGATGCGTAAGCTGAGAGAGGAAATTGAGAGTCGTGCAGCTGAAAGCGCAACGCGCAACAAGCGTGCTGCGACGTTTGGCTCAAGAGTGACGCCAAAGCCGGAAATCAAAAAACCAACCGTTCTCGTCGACATTTACGCCGAAGCGGTAAACGCAGAAGTTAATAAAACAGAGGAAAACACATGAGTCAGTTCGAGCCACAAGTAGGCCAAGTATGCCAGATGATCTACACTACCGCGGACGTTCCGCAATGGATTAATTGCTTGCCAAAGGCAGCATCGTCTCATGGTATTGCCGTGAGCATTGACGTTGTCAACGAAGGTGAAAGAACACTCTGGTTCGACAGCTTCCAGATTAACCGCAACATCGTTTTTCGCCCGATCGTTCCTGAATGTAAGCTGTGGGCCGCTAAGGACTCTGACGACGTCTACGAGATGGTGTGCCTTAGCAACGTGCTTACCGCCAAGCCCGGTTTCCCTTTGACTGTCATTTTCAAAAACAAAGAAAATGAGATTTTCTCCATGGACGCCGTCGATTTTCTTGATGCCTACGAACCAAAACCGAGTGATCTACCGATGGTAGAGCAAAGCGAACAGTGCGACATCCTCGATTCTCAGGATGAGCCTGTCGTTGTTGCGGGAGAGCTTCAATAATGGAAAAGTTGATTGCTCTGCGTGGAAAATTAGACGCCATTAAAGCTATGGGAACCAATGCCAAGAAAGTAGCCCTGGCTGAGCTGGACGCATTCGAACAAAGCATGGTGTCACTGATGCTTAACCCATTCATCCGATTCGGGGTGAAGAAATACAGCGTCGCGGAGCCAGCGCTTGAGAATAAAATCTCTGATGAAGACGCTATCGATATTCTCAACTCCTTGGCCAGCCGTAAGCTCACTGGTAACAGCGCTATTGCGATGGTGGAGCAGGCTATTTCAGACATGACAGAGGAAGGGCAAGACGTGTTCCGCCGCTTCCTGATTAAAGATCCGAAGGCCGGCATCGGTATTAGCCTGTGCAATAAAATCTTCGACAACCCGATTCCGGTGTTCGAGGTTCAGCTGGCGACGTCGTACAAAGAAAAAGGCGACAAGTACCCGTTCAAGGAAAACCCGAAAGCCAAGTTCCCGATGATTGCCAGCCTCAAGCTGGACGGGATGCGCGTCATTGCCGAAGTCATCGTTGACGAGGCAGAGGTTAACTTCCTGTCTCGTACCGGCAACCCGGTAACGTCTCTCGACCATCTGAAGCCAGCGGTATTAGATTTGGCGCGTATGACGCCGCATAAGCACATCTTCTTTGATGGCGAAGCGACGGCCGGCTCGTTCAACGATTCCATCTCAGCGCTGCGTAAAAAAGGCGTATCAGCTATTGGCGCCGTATTCCACGTCTTCGATTACTTCTTGCCGGAATGGAAAGCCATTGCCAAAACCAAGGAGTACAAGAAAGAAGGCCGCAAGTTAAAAGACCGCCATATCGACTTGTGCAGCTGGACAAACTGGAAGAGCCGCCCGGACAGTCAGTACAAAGGCGACGTGCGTTTGCATGACTTCCAGTTAGTACATAGTCATAAAGAGTTTATCGACTTGTTCATGGCGGCTCTGGACGCCAACGAAGAAGGCTATATGGCGAAAGATCCGTTCTCCGTTTACGAGTTTAAGCGCACCAAGAGCTGGTGGAAGATGAAGGACGAGATCGAAGCTGACGGTGAGATTATCGGCTTCAAGCCAGGTAAAGAGGATTCGGCATTCGCCCACACTCTCGGCTCGGTAACTATTCGCCTGGAGAACGGTGTTGAGGTCGAGGCATCGGGCATTAAACACATGTACCTGGATGAGATCTGGAACAATCAGGATAAGTACATCGGGCGCATCGTGAAGGTCAATGCCCACGAAGAGACGCCAGACGGCAGCTTGCGTCACCCTCGTCTGAAATGGCCGTCCTGTCTGCGTGACACTGAAGACCGCATAGGGGATAAGGAATGATAAGTGACCTTATTGGCTTTGGTCTGTCGACCTTTTTGCTGGGCTTTGTTTTGGGTGGAATGTTTTTTGTGTCGATAAAGAAGGACAGTATCAAGGCTGGGGTTATGGAGTTCAGAGGTCGAATCTACCGAATCGTCGATGTGACCTCTGAGGCAAAGGGATTAGCTGTGGGAGGTGTAGATGATCCAGTTAAGTAAGTTGGAAAAAAGCACGCTTCGAGAAATAAGCCAGTGGGAGAATTTCTACGAACACTGGCGCCCGAAGACTCGTGCAAAACTGGAGCGGATGGGGTTCGTTGAAAATATCTCCCCTGAAGGGAAGCAAAAGAATTTTCAGCTGACGACCAGAGGCAGGGTTGTTCTGGCTGAACTTGTCAACGCAGGAGCTTTTAGTTGATCCCATATCTTTTGATGGGAGCTATCGCCGGGTTTCTACTCGGCGTAGTTGTTACCCACGATTTGATTAAGCAGGAAATTAAAACTGGCGTCATTTGCTTTGGGCGGCGCGTATATCGAGTGGTTCACTCAACTGACATAAGGAATGTTAAATGACAGACTATATTTTACTCGCATTTATTCTAGTTTGTATTTTTTACACCGTGACGAGAGCTGTATCTCGGATCGTTGATATGGTGACGGTTAAGTTTTTCGTTAATGACGACATGATGGAAAACGTCGTATCGAGGTTGATTAGCTTAACATCTCTCCGCTGGGATGGGATTCGAGACGATAGAAGTTATACTGTAACAACAAGGGGTTACGTCGTAACCGTCAAAAAAAATAAAAACAAAGATAAATAAGTGTTTACTTATCTATAAGTTTTCACTAAGATTAACTCGTTTTCGACGTTAAGCGGCTTTGCGGTTTTTTAGAAACTGACCAACAAAGTAAATGCAAACGATGATGTAGTTCTGATGGCGGCTTAACAGCCTATAAGTCAGTGAGGTCTTCCGATTCCTCATTAACAAATTCGGCGCACTGATCCGGTGTGATTACTAATGGATAGCAGAGACTTGCTGGTGAATAGGCGATACTGACCCACGTACCCTTAACCACGCGATAGAGTCAGACGGCGAGTCTCTGCGAACATGGGTGATGGCCTTTTAGTTTGTCGATTAGCTGTGCATAGCGTCGGCGAGCGAAGTCTGGTGACTTAAAGGTTTATTCCGATGCCTGATGTGTGAAATGCAAATAGCATATTTGAGGCTGAGGATTGCGGGTTCGATTCCCGCGTCACTCTCCCACGTTTCAGCTGTTTGGGTGGTTAGGAGCATTTTCAATAACCATATCCCGGTTTCAGTCCGCAACTGACCGCCCAAACAGCTGCGTCGTGTGTGATTACTTAATGTCTCATTTCATCTTGGGTTAATTTGAAATTGCGACGCAGCGCCTTTCTCAAAGCGTGTAGAAGGTTTTGAGAAAGTGCGTGCTAACGATCGGACTTTCTTCTGCTATTGATAGACTCGTTTAGAGCTTGATATGTAGGCCATAGCCCAGCCGGAGGTGGCGAACACCGGCAGACTGAGATGTTAGTCGATTGAAGAGGTTTTTTCATCGCCTCGATCTTTACTCCAGGCCATCAAATATGCCTCCGCTGTTTGGTGACAGGCTCAGTCCGTTTCCTCTTAACGATAAAAGAGGTGCAAGCAAACAAAGCAGTCTGGTTGACTGCGACCGAGGAAGACGTCTTATCCGGTAGAGAGTGGTTCGATTCCGCTTGTTTGCGCCAACCTAAAGGGCTTTTTCGAGAGTCCTTCAGATTGAATGCCCAATGCGACAAAACGGTAAGTCGAGAGGATGCTGAGTCCGATGATGCAGGTTCGAGTCCTGCTTGGGTAACTTATCTAAGATGATGTGATTCCATACATCTCTTAGTGTCGAGGCCAAAATGGTGCGGCCATCAACCGCATAAACAGCCATTAGGCCCGAGCCACAAGCCTCGTCTGGCACTAACGTAAAGTGCAAGTAGCGTGAAATTCAGACTGTACGGTCAGAAAAGTAACGCCGCGAACCATACAAATAAACTACAAAGAGAAAACACATGTCTGAAGTAAAAAAGGTTATTACCGTAGCTGAGCGTTCTACTAAAGCGCTGGTTAAAGTTGTTGCCGACGGCCAAAAACTGTTCTCCGATCTGGCGTCTTTAGCCGCTTCAACCGTAACTCTGACTGAAGAAATCGAATTTAAACAGGGTCAGTTGGCTGATATCGAAAACCAGATCGCCGCCTCCGAGCGCGAATCCAAAGCCCAGCTGCGTCTGCGTGTAATCGAAAACGAAGACAAGGTTCTGGCCGAGCTGATGAAAGCGCGCGGTTATGCCGTTATCACTCACGCTGATCTGGATGCACTAAACTCCGACCTGGTCGCGGCCAAAACCGACAACGAGTACGCAGTATCCGAAGCGCGTGAAGCTGGTTATCAGGCTGCTGCTGCTAAATTTGGCGCTGAGAACCGCGATCTGGTATCCCAGCATAAAGTTGAGCTGGCGGAGCACAAAGCCCAGGCTACTGCTAAAAACCAACGCATCACCGATCTGGAAGCACAGGTTGCAGAGCTGCGCGGTCAAATTACCGCAGAGCGCGAAACCCGCCTCGAAATCGCCAAAGCTGATGCCGGTCGTGCAGGTGTTGTGGTTAACGCCGGTAAGAACTGATTGTGGCCGTAGCCTCTTCGGAGGCTACAGCTTAAAGACTGATGGCGACATTGGCCTTTAAGCTGTACTTCGACCCACAGCGACCATTGAGCATCACGATAGACACTTTTAGCGCAAATAATCAAAGGAGCCTCGCGGCTCCTTTTTGCTATTTTTAAAATAAGTAATGATTTACTTATCCAATGCAGTTATATTTATTGCGACACCTAACCATTTGAAAGGAATCAAAATGGGTACATCACGCAAACATGCGCGTAAGGTAGCGCGTAAAGCAGTAAAAGAGAATCGTGCGTTCCGCGGCCGTCGTGTTGATTACGTTATTGTCGATGAGCTGACCGACACTCAGACCCCACGACCAAAGCGAGACAATACGCCAGTTGAGGCTCGTAACGAGGCTCAGGCGCATTATCTTATCAGCATCGAAAACAAGCCTCTGACGTTCGCCACCGGTGAAGCCGGCTGCGGCAAAACGTTCCTTGCCACGGCTGTCGCCGCGCAGAAGCTGTTGGATAAAGACGTCCGCAAAATCATCGTCACTCGCCCCGTATTACAAGCTGACGAAGATCTGGGCTTCCTTCCGGGCGATGTGGGTGAGAAGTTCGCCCCATACTTCCGCCCCGTCTATGACGTTCTCCAGAAGCGTCTGGGCGCATCCTTCCTCGAATACTGTCTCAAGCCAGAGATTGCCAAAGTAGAAATCGCCCCGTTCGCTTACATGCGTGGCCGGACGTTCGAAAACGCAGTGGTTATTCTGGATGAAGCGCAAAACGTTACACCGTCACAGATGAAGATGTTCCTGACCCGCATGGGTGAGAACGTTACGGTTATCGTGAACGGCGATGTGACGCAGTGTGACCTACCTGGTAATAAAGAGTCCGGGCTATCCGACGCACTGCGCCGCTTTAAACCAAACGCGCACGTTGGGTTGATTGAGTTTGAAGCCGACGATTGCGTCCGCTCTGAACTCTGCAAAGTGGCTTTAAATGCCTATCAATAGGGATATTGAAATGACAAAAGTTAAATTACCGCAGTACCAAAGCATTAAAATCGTGGAAGCGGCTGAGATTGCGAAAATCGAGGGGCAGACAATGCTGTTATCCTTCCGCAAGCATGTGGCAAAAGTCGAAGTAGATCAGACTTATCTCAACAAGCACCAGCCTCAAGTTGGTGGATATTTCGTCCGCTATGAAAACGGTTATGAGTCCTACTCGCCAAAAGGGCCGTTTGAATCGGGCTATTTGTCAGTCGAAACCACTATTCACTCCGCCAGGGTAGGTGCATCTTTTGGCATCGCAATCGAGATGCTGAAAGATGGCCATCGCGTAGCTCGCAAAGGTTGGAACGGCAAAGGTATGTTCTTGCGCATGGTGTCCGGCAAACAATACGACGTCGCTTGCGGCATTGCTCGCGATCTGGAGCTGGCGCCCTGGATTGGTATGAAAACAGCTGACGGCAAATTTGTGCCATGGCTGGCATCCCAGACTGACATGCTGGCCGAGGATTGGGTAATTGTGGAGATGGTGCCGTGAAAGATCAGCACACCAAAATTAAAGGCTATCGCGACCTGTCGGCCGAAGAAATCGCTCTGATGAACGAAGGCAAAGAGCTGGCCCAGAAAGTGGGTGAGTTCGTCGAGAAACTGGAACGTGCGGAGTTTGCCAAAAACTCACTTCAGCTGCCGGATAAACGCTGGCTGGCTATCGGCAAAACTGACCTACAGAAAGGCTTTATGGCCGTGATCCGCAGCATCGCAAAACCGACCACTTTTTGAGGCTGATATGACATCAGAGCAATTTGCATATTGGCTTCAGGGATTCGTCGAGCTGGGCGGTCAGATCCCAACGGAAGCGCAGTGGGATAGCATTAAAGATCACCTGAAAACGGTGTTTGAAAAAGTGACCCCGCCTGTTCAGACGTCTAGTATCGGCGTACTGGCGTCAATGCGTGGTGGCCCCATTGGTCAAAGCATCACATCTTTATCTTGCTAAGGGAAAGCATGAAAATCGTTATTTATGGAAAGGACAGCTGCTCTTACTGCAAACGTGCGGTAGAGCTGGCTAAGCAGTTAAAATCTCAGGGTCATGGTGACTATGAGTATATCGACATTGTCGAAGCCGGCATTGACGCTGTCGCTCTGGGCGAGCTGGTCGGGAAGCCGGTGCGAACGGTTCCGCAGATCTTCGTCGAGGGCGAGCCGATTGGCGGATACACCGAACTGGCGACCATCGCATCCATCCTTTAAGAAAGGGGCCGCTTGGCCCCTCTCTTCTTTCATGGTCAACCTTTTTGAGTCGCTTAAAATTAAACGACACAAACCAATGAGATCACGTAATGAGCTTTAAACGAATGACACCCGAAGAGATGCATGAATACCTTTTACAGCAAGGTTTTTTGAGAGTGCGGCAGCTGGCCGACGATAGCTGGATTGGCGTGCTGAAACTGGCATTCACGACGTCAGTCTGTATGGATATTGACGAGGTCTCCCCATTCCGGTATCGCTGGTGTTTTGCTGATCCGAATGAGGCGCATCACTTTTTCGAGACGGCTGTTGATTATGATGAAGTGCCAACTAAGCGCGATTCATTGAAAGGACACCGGTATCGTGGCGAACCACTGCTGCGTGAAAAGGATGAGTTTGGGTATGACAGGTGGTGAAGCTTGGTGATGGGTTTGTGTTAGAAATCCAATATGTATTTAGTCATAAAATACGCTACAATGACGTTATGAAAAAAGATGTACTAAATGGGAAAGGCAAAATGAGAATCATAGATACTGTAAAAGTAACGGCCGCAGTCGGTCTGCTTATGCAGCAGGCTAGTGCTTTTTGTCTCCCAATCAAAGCTGACACTCAAGTTTCTACCGTTTTCCGCCAAAAAACAGTAAACTCGGTTGATGAAGCCATGAATACTATCAACGGTCTTCGTGATTTACTTGAGAAAGCTTACTGGAATTTACATGATTCAGACGAGCATGCAGCTTACGTCGTTATTGGTCTGCTAAACCCTCAAAAAGTTGATCTTTGCGAGCTTCAGTTACGAACCTTAGAGGCAACACTTAAAGATTCCTATTATGAGGCCAACAAACAACAACAGTCTGAGTTAAAACCAGTCCTTATTGCTGTTGCTAAGGCTCGATCTGCCGCTGCCAATCTGAACGGCTTGATAGCTCAGATGATAAACATTCCCAAACTCTATGAAAGTAGTATCAATATGGAAGCCTTGGCCGCGCTTGCAGACCACGGCACCACAGCTATGTATCACTGAGGTGCGCCTTGCAAATTTCTGTAACATACCATCCTCAAACTTATGCACGTTTCTTTGTTCCAGTATTTACAGTTTTCCCTGAACTGGAGCAAAGTATCATCAATGACTTCACGGTATACAAGACCTCAGGAATGCTTCCTACTTACTTTGGCCGAGACACTCTTTACGACCGTCCAGAGGAAGTCAAAGCAGCGAAAATGTGGCATCTCCACCTTGAAATTGGGAACAACAAGTTTCCCGCACCATATGCCCCTAAAGGCAAGAACAGCCCGCCTCCAGACCAGGCGACTTTGCAGTGGCACAGGGTAAGCAACAGCTGCCTCGTCTATGCTCAAAATGAGATGAGTGAAAACTGCTACTCACTTTTAGCCGTCCTTCATCCTTATGCCCACGAAGACGGACGAGACTATCTTCAAATGACGTATTTGGCCACATTAGCCAAACAATTCAGAGAAGAATTCATACCTTAACAACTCCTCGAAATCATCTCGGACAAAGTGACTAGCTATGACCGAGTTATTTGTCTTGCGCCTACCTGCTCAAATTCAAGATGCACAACTTACAAACTTCGCTTCAGATGTAGTAAACGAGAATTTTTGTAACACGTCAAATACATCTTACTAAAACCAGAGAAAATCCCCTCACTTTGTCTTCAGATTTTAAATAACGCCCTTTTTGTGATTCCATACTCTATAGGTATGGAATCACAGTAAAAAACCAGTTATCTTTGGTTGACCTTATAGCTAAAATACCGTTAAATACTGTACATACATACAGTTACATGGAGGCAGCGATGTTAAATTCGTTCGAAATCGATAAAGCTTTGGAAAATTGTTCTGCTGAAACAGTTCAATATCTCCAGCGCTGCCAAGCCATGACCGGTTCGCAAATGATGACCATGGATGCCGATTCGAAATTCAGTGAAGCCTTTATGTTTTTCACGCGCTTATCACTCCTTGTGACGCGACGGCGCCCAGAGCTAGGTGTTCACTGTATTCTCGTTCACGCAATGCCGGCGATCGGCAACAAAAAAGTTTCGGATATCAACCGCCTCACAGTTAACAGACTAATTAATGCCCTGGTGTTGGATGGCAAGTTAGTACAAAGCCGGCGCGTTTTTTCTGTTTTAAAACAGTTCCTTGGATGGTGTGAGTTCCAGGGCGTGATCGAGACTTCCCCACTTGGAGCGATGTCTCTTAACAAAGTTGCTGGCGGACTGAAGCCAAGACCTCGGGAGCGTGTGTTGTCGGATGATGAGCTGGAAAAATTTTGGCACATGTGGGACTTTGCCGATGTTTCAGAGAGCACGCGTTGGGCCGCGCGTTTCGTGCTCTGCTCAGCCAGACGGCCGGATGAAGTGCTCCGGGCTAAACGAGCTGAATTCGATCTCAATAATGATGTATGGAATCAGGGTAGTAGGAATAAGTCTGGTCGTGAACATTCACTACCCATTAGCCCCATAATGAAGCTGTGCATTAATAAAATGATGGCCGCAGCCGGGAATAGCGAGTGGCTAGTTCCCTCCCCAAAGAATGTGACGAAGCCTGCATCCAAGGTTCTGATAGCTCAGGCATCAAGAAGAATTATGAGTAGAGGTTATCTTTCCGATAACCTTCCGGCACCCTTCGAAATCAGAGATTTACGAAGGACGGCCAGAAGTACACTCTCTCGACTCGGTGTAGAGCAAGACGTGGCTCGTAAAATCATGAACCACAGTCTTGAGGGAATAGATCGCGTCTATGACAGACACGACTATCTTGACCGAATGTCCGAGGCAATGTCAGCATACTCTAAATTCTTAATTGAAACATGTAAGATCAATCAGTAATACCTAACTTACTCTTCAGATCATCATTTTCATTCTTTATTTTTTTAACAAATTCATAGATTTCGGGGAATCTCTCGGATAAGTACATCATCATAAAATCGTCTGGCGGCGCACCGACAGCTCTCGCGAATGGGATGACCTTGTCTAACGAAAGATGAGCACGGCCAGATTTGATGAGAGAAATGTTGTTAGCGTTCTCAAATCCAACTTCTTTTGCAATCTGAGCTTGTGTTTTGCCACAGGTGAGCATCGCTGCGGTCATAAACGGACGGTAACGCCCTTTGGGTTCGTACATGTTATAGTCTGCCTTGTATTGAATTATTTTAGTAAGTAAGTAAGTAAGTAACCACATACTATTAAATCATTTTAGTAAGTAACCACATATTTACGTATTGCTCAAGACTAAACCACTGAACCAAAAATGTAAATACACACCGCCAACTTTGGGCGACGGCGCTAAATAACCACAAAATAGAATAAAAATCAATAGGCTAACACTGCTTTTTTCATGCAAATTTGTTGTAATCTTAAAAAAATAATAGTAACTTTGATATGAATCATTTAAGACATACAAATAAGCAATAAACTATTTAATGGTATTAACATGAATGCAATTTTGAACTGGATGTCGTCGGCGACAAAACTATCAGCAATATCTTTGAGTGACCAGATTGGAGCCGACATCATTTGCGAACTGGGCGCGAAAGATGGACACATAGCAGGCTCCGATGATCTTTTTTTCCATATTAATCATCTAGATAAGGATTTCGCTTTAGTACAGGGAATTTCGAACTACACTCTCATTTGCATTCACACCAACTAAGATTTACCCTTCCTTTTTGACTTTATACTTTCATTGATTATGACTATCATACCCATAAATAGTAAGCATTTATTTATGGGTATGTCATGAAAAAGACTTCAGTTAAAGATATCACTAAGTTTCGCGAAGCGATTAAAAACGTCGTTTCAATGCTGGTTGCACGCAACATCCCCGTCATAGAACGTGGAGATAAAGCATATGTTGAATACAACAAAGCCGGCGAACCACTCTGCATCTGCATACCATCAATACCCGATGACGCCAGCGACAAGTTTCTGATGGCGATACGCGGATTCATCGACCACGAAGTCGCTCACGTCCTTTTCACAGACAGTACGAAAGCCACCAGCTTCGTCTGGAACGCCGTAGAAGACACCTTCATTGAGCGAAAAATGGGGGAGATGTTCAAAGGCTCCAGAGCAAACCTCATCAACACACAAAAGCATGTCATCGATACGGTTTTCATTCCTAAAGAAATGGAGGCCATTGCTGAAAAGCTGGGCGATCAGACCCGCATGTTTATGGAGTTCTATCTGGTTCCCGTGCTGCGTGCTTGGAATGATCAAACGCCGTTCATCGACTACATGGAAGACCGCTGGGAAAGCGTTAAAGAGCCGGTATCAATCCTGATTAAACATGGTGTCGATAAGATGATCCCCAAAATAAGCAGCACGAGCGACAGTGTGGCAGTGGCCGCGCTAATTGTCCGACTGCTGGTCGACAAGCCAATGGAAAGCAAAGAACCTGACGGTTCAGATAGCAAAGAAAAAGGAAAAGGGAAATCGTCAAGCGAACCGTCCGAAGGCGATTGTGGTAGTGGCAGCGATCTGCCCTGGCATGATGAGTCTGACGAGCAAGAACAATCAGACGCACCTGGAGATGGGGAGGAAAAGGGTTCCCCGGAATCATCCGAGAGCGAAGGAAGTGAAGCTGCATCGGCCGATGCAGGAGATGGCGGTTCTGCTGAATCCGAAGAAGACAAAAAGTCAGATGGTATCGGGGACGAACCGAGCGATGCAGAAAGCGGAGCGGGTGATATTCCCAAACCAACAAAAGGCGATCTGGAAAAGCTGGAGTCGACCAAACTACCAAAAGGCGCCATGGATATGTCTATGGAAGGGGCAATGAAGATGATTATTTCCAGCGAATCCGAATTGTCGACCGGCTATCGTCCGTATGAGCGCACTTACGACTTTATGGGGAGGCTTGAGCACGCATCGGAGTTCTTCAGAAACGTTCTGGCCGCTTCGCCGAAAGGGTTCCACATGTACGGTGACGCTGATAACTACATGGTGATCCCAAAACATGAGGCCGTCTTCAATAAGAATATTAAGCCTCTAATTGGCGATGACATCGTCGCGACACTCGCTAAAGATCTTGAGCGAACGATAGCCAGCCAGAACCGCAATCAGTTTGTTCCAGGTCAGCGTCGCGGCCGACTGCATGGCCCAAGTCTGTATCGCCTGTCCGTCGATGATGACCGAGTTTTTCGCAAGCTGGAGGTCAAACGCGCGGTCAACTCATGCGTGCAGATTGTTATTGATATGTCTGGCTCCATGAGAGGGCAAAAAATCAAGACAGCTTGTGCAGCAGCCTACACACTGGCGGATGCATTGGCGCGTATCAACGTGAAAACTATGATAACCGGCTTCACAACATCTTCTCTGGCGATGCCTGGGAAGTCCGAGTTTAACCGCTCTGAAGCGCTTTTTCTGCCAATTATCAAGGGGTGGGAGACGCCGATATCCAGCAAACAAACGATATGCAACCTTGGCGCTCTCGCAGGTACGATGATACTGGCTGAAAATATCGATGGAGAAAGCATACTGGCCTTGCTTCAACATTTCTCTGGCCGCCAGGAAGATCGCAAAATCATGATTGTGCTTAGTGACGGAAGCCCAGCGGCTCAGGGGAGTGGTTTGACTGGCCACCTGAAAATGGTCACAAAACAGATTGAGCAGGATACCGATATCCATCTTCTGGGGATCGGGATTTTGACAGACGCTCCGCGTCGCTTCTACCGCGACAACATCTGTCTGAACAATGTTGGTGATTTAGCCGAAACGCTCATCAAGCAAATGCAACGCCTACTTTCGTAGCCGTTTTTTTGGGCAAGGATGATAAGTAAATACTTATTTCCTTGCCTGTTATATATAAGTATCATTGACACATCAGAACTACTTCAAAAGGAAAACACATGTCGGTCGAAATGCAGAACAAAACAGTCGCTGAACAAGAAAAATCTCGCGAGATCGAAGAAACGCCTATTTCGTGCAAATGGTGTGGCGGCGAGACCCATCATGTCGGTTCTCATTTTATTGGCAAAAAATGCTCTGGCATCCCGAAAGAACACGAAGACAAGACGCCTAATGAATTGATGAAAATCTATGTTGCTGCATTTCCTGAAGCGCCGACTATGTCTGCCGCTGCCGCCAAACGTCTAAAAGAACATCAGGCCAAAAAGAAAGAAGAACCGGCTGCAGTTCACGTTGGGTACGCCGGCTTCGAAGACTATATGGTCGAAAAGGTCGCAGTACATGAAATACTCGGTCTCGATGCTGACTTACTGAAGACGGCATCTGGCGAGCCGCTGCGCATCACCGTAAACATCAATAAGCCATTCCCGGAGTTTGTGCCAAAAGTAAACCCTGACTATGTGTTCGGCGACATCGAGTTGCTCAAAGACGTGCTTATGATGATCGAGATGCGTATCCCTGGGTATCTATGGGGTCACGCAGGAACCGGCAAGAGCACGCTGCCAACTCAGCTTTGCGCTCGACTAAACCGCCCTATCATCCGTGCGCAGCACACCGCGTCCACTGAAGAGTCGCACATCTGCGGCCAGATTCTTGTGCGTGGTGGTGCAACTTATTTCGAGCCAGGTCTTCTGGCAAGTGCAATGCGTAACGGGTGGGTTTATCTGGCCGATGAATATGATTTCGCATTCCCGCAAATCCTTGGCGTTTACCAGCCAGTGTTGGAAGGTGAGCCACTGATCATCAAAGAAGCGACCCCGGAGTGGCGCTACGTCGAACCGCATAAACGATTCGCTTTCATCGGAACTGGCAACACCAATGGTTCCGGTGATGAAACTGGATTGTATCAGGGCACGAATATCCAGAACGCAGCTAACTTCTCTCGTTTCGGCATCGTCTCACACGTCAAGTACATGGACAGGTCTCATGAGTCCGCGATGCTGGAGAAAATGGGTTTACCGAAAGTGTACGCGACCATGCTTATCGATTTCGCAACCCGAATCCGTAGCGGGTATGAGGCAGGAAATATTAGCCAACCCATCGGGCCGCGTGAACTGCGCAATGCAGCAATGATCGGGATGGCGCACAAAAACTTCAAGAAAGGCGTTACGAAGTCTTTCATCAATAAATTACCGTCCACCAGTGCGGTATCCGCAACCGAGATTGCGCAGCGCGTCTTTGGTGATGAATAAAGGTTGCTTTGGCTCAGCATTGACAGCCTCAGTAAAAAGCGAGATCTGCGCACGATGTGGTGACAGATCTCGCTGTCATGATGAAGCCCGTAAAAACATTGAGGCTATCTTTGGGAAGTTTGTCGGATTCCCGATTGACAGCGTTAAAAATAAAAAAAGAACCACGAAGGAAAGCACATGAAGGCATTAATGGTACGCACCGATTTTTCTCTTGGTGAATCGGCGCTGAAAGCAAGCCGCGTCGCCGCGGCCGCGAAGGAGTTGGGTTACACGGCCATTATTAGTGCCGACACAATGAATCTGGCGTCAATCATCCCGCTGCAGCAGTCGGCTGGCGATGACCTGGCTGTTATTTGCGGCGTCCGTCTGGTCATTAGTGACAATCCTTTTTATGAAGCAGCGGTCAGAAAAGCCAAAGAGGAAGGTTCAGAGATCCCGGTATGCAAACTTGGGCGCCTGTACAGCTTCACCGCGCTGATAAAGAACGATGAAGGATACAAAGATCTCTGTGAGCTGATGACGTTGGGCAACCGCCGCGAGCAGTTTCACTTTTTCCCGCGCATCTCGTTGGAGCAGCTGGCCGAAACGTATTCAAAGGGCAACATCCTTCTACTGACGTCTGATCGCGATAGCATATTTCATCGGCAGGACTTCGTTAAAATCCTGACTAAATTGCTGGAGGTTGGTGGGCGTGACAACTTCTACAGCGTTGTGTATCCGATTGCTACGCCTCTCTACGATCAGTTGAACATGAAGGCGATGAAGGTGGCTAATGCGCTTAAAATCGCCCCTGTTGCGTTCTATCCAGCTTATTACGAGAAAGAAGAGGACGCAGACCTGCGCGACATTGCGCATATGGTTATCAATAACATCAAAACGGATCAGCCATATCGTTTTCACATCCCACACCAGCGCGACAACTCTATCCAGAACCGCAAGCATTTGCTGGTTCGCTTGATGGAATTCTCGAAACGCATGGGTGTCGAGGGTATTAGTTCCGCGATGGTTAACGAGACTCAGGACGAAATCATTGCGGCGTGCAGCTGGCGCTGGCATGAGATGCCGGTCAGTCTGCCAGTTATGGCGGAAGATGAGGGTGATACGTTGACGCGAATGGCGGCAGAAGGATTGAAGCGTCGTTTAACAACGCTTGAATTTGGCTGGAAGCCACCGGCAGAGCAGTATCAGGTTTACATCAACCGTTTACGTTATGAGTTGAGTGTTCTGAAAAAGCTGGGATTTTGCGGCTACTTCCTGATGGTTGAAAATCTACTGTCATGGGCGCGTAAACAGGATATCCCGGTCGGGCCGGGTCGCGGATCGTCCGCCGGTTCACTTGTTGCGTGGGCGATTGGAATCACCAACATCGACCCGCTACGCCACGGTCTCCTGTTTGAGCGTTTCATCAACCCTGAACGTCTGGACTTGCCTGACGCGGATCTGGACTTCAGTCAGGCGCAACGACCTCGGGTACTTGAATATCTCGAAGAGCACTACGGCGAAAAATACGTGGCCGGCATTCCTAACTTCTCTTATCTGGGTATGGCGTCGGCACTCCGAGACACAGCGCGTATCTACGGCGTGTCAACGGAAGATATGGCGGTATCTAAGCAGCTGAAGCCATTCGATGATGAGGGATTAACTCTCGAAGAGACGCGCGAGCAGCTGGGCGCCCTCGACAAATACGCGAAAGCAAACCCGGAAGCATTCGACGCCGCGTGCAAACTCCAGTCACTGATGCGCAGCTATGGTAAGCACGCCGCGGGTGTCATCGTTTCTGGCGTACCACTGACTGAGCGAACACCAGTCGAGTTACGCAACGGGGTGCGCTGTATCGCGTTTGACAAGCGTTTCTGTGAATCAATGGGGCTTATCAAGCTGGACGTGTTAGGGCTGGCTACGCTCGATTTACTGGCTCTCGCTAAACGCTACATCAAAGAGAACGAGGGGATCGACGTTAACCTCGACGCAATCCCTCTCGATGATAAACGCGTCCTTGAGGGTATGGCGTTGGGTGAAACAACTGGCGTGTTCCAGTTCGAGTCTGGCGGCATGAGAAACCTGCTTAAAAACCTTGGAAGCGGCATCAAACCAATGTCGTTTGAAATGGCCGTCGCAACTACCGCGCTATATCGCCCAGGCCCAATGCAGTCCGGCATGATGGACACCTACGTCAGCGTTGCGCGTGGTTATGAGGACGCTCACTCACTTCACCCAAGCCTTGACGAATTGACCAAAGAAACCAACGGGGTTTTGGTCTATCAGGAACAAATCATGAAAGCGTCGCAGATCCTCGCCGGCTTCTCTCTGTCGGAAGCAGATATGGTAAGGAAGGCGATTGGTAAAAAAGACATCGAGAAGATGAAAAAGATTGGCGCCGACTTTTCAGATCGTGCGCAGCTTGGTTGGTTGGAAGTCCAGACTGACGACGGCCAGATTGTCACTGTTCATCGCGCCGCGCTTCATCCGTGCTCTGATGGTAAGAAGCGCACTGTCGAGCAAGCCATGAAAGAAGACGCCGACATTATTGAATTTGACACCTCTAAGTAATAAGTAAAATGTGAAAACAAGTTGTTTTTTAGTTTCTGAAAACAACTTGTTTAATGACAAAGGAAAACACATGAAGATTACTAAAATCATCTCAGAGAAGCCCGGACTCAGCGAATCAAAAGCAAAAGAGGTCTGGGATGCTTTCGAGAAATTCGGGTCGTATGGCTTTAACAAATCACACGCCGTGGCCTATACCGCAATCAGCTACCAGGCAATGTATCTGAAGACTCACCATCCGGCTGCATTCTTCGCCGCCGCACTGACAATTCAGGATGATGAAAAACACCGAGCTGTTGTAAAGGATGCACTGGCACGCGGCGTTATTGTGATGCCGCCAGACATCAATCTCTCAACTGACCGCATCGAAATAGTCGAACTGAAGGATGGCCGGGCGGCGCTATATGCCCCCTTCTCAGCTGTCAAAGGTTGTTCTGAAAAAGGCAGCTTAGCCATTATGCGTGCTCGCGAGCGTGTAGGTGGTAAGTTTGAGTCGCGAGCACAATTCAAGGAAGCGATAGAGGCCAGACTTTGCAATATCCGAGTTCAGGAGGCTCTGGAAGCCGTTGGTGCATTTGCCAGTATTGAGCCTGGCAGCGAACCGGCGATGGCAGAATCCCGCCGCAAGGCTCAATCAGAGCTGATGGGAAGCCTCATTATCGATGCAGTAAAAGTGAGTCGCCCGTTCGAGATGAATCCGAAACGCCAGGCAGAAGTGTCGATGTTGATGGAAGAGCTGCGTAAAGAGGTCGGGGTGGGCGAAGATCTGGTTACTCCGCATATCGGCGTATCGCCAAAAATAATGATTATCCTCGACACAGCAAACGGCAACGATATCAGGACGGGGATCTTCATGGAGAACGGCTACGAAGATTTTAAGGCGAAAATGCTCGTTAATGGCGATCTGCGCATGAGCGAGGTGTACGTTACCGGCGTCATTAAGCAGGATAAGAAGTTGCCACTGTCCCGCGACGCAGAGAACACCTACATCGAGTTTATGAAGAAAGAGCTTGAGCTGGTTAAACCAACCTACGTCCTGACGTGTGGTCGCCTATCGGCCAGTCTCTTCAACGACAAAACCAAGGCAACGGATTTGGTCGGACGTAAGGAATACTTTGGCGCAATGGACTTGACCGTGTTTTACGGATTCAATCCGGGCATACTTCACTTCAGACCGGAAGAAGGTGAGAAATTGGAGCTTATTATGGAAGACATTAAGGAGGCATTGTCATGAGTGAGGTTACAGTGTCACAGGAGTTTATCGATAAGGCAATTATCGCTCTGAATAAGTCAGCATTCTGGGAGTTCGCAGACTGTCCCGTCACCATTCGTCTCGCTATGCGGCAGGCGGAGCTTGATGGGCGCCGAGCGAATAGCGCAGCACGTAGCGCAGCAAAGATAATTCTGAAGCGCGTGCGCGACCCGATGGTTCGAGATTATGTCGCTGTGATAGCTAAATCAAGCAATGTCAAAAAACACCTTGCTGAGTTTGAGGCTTATCGAGACCGACTGATATCAAAGGTTGCGGAGGAATTTGTCGAGGTAGATAAAGCGGCCAGCGTCAAAGACTACCGTCTCCAGCGTGCTCAGCGTATAGCCATTACCGGGCGCGGAGTCGGAAAAAGAACGCTGGCAGAAATGTACGTAGCCTAATTGTTCGTGTTAATATTTAAGCTCAAAGATAAGTAAGGATTTACTATGGATTTAACCATTCCAATGTTCGTTTTAGCCTACTTAATCGCTGGCATCGGTTTCGCGAAAATCTGGTCTGAAGCGGCGAGTTGCGGTGATGTTGAGCTGAAGATAATCGGCTGCATCTTCTGGCCGATTGGACTGTTTGTTAGCGCTTTCTGGAGCTGGTAATGGATAAGGCGATCATCAAAGAAGTGATGGATGACATCAGGCTTGATACGCATGATTTGGACGCTGTCTGGCGTCGTCAGCCGGAGCTTGTCGCCATTTATGGTTTTAAACAGGTTGAGGCTGAAAGCGCCGCGAATGCTGCAAAGCGAGATTTAGAATCCATCGAAGCACGTCTCTATTCGACGACGCGTGCCGGTCTGAGTTTCGACGGTGTGAAGATCAGCGAATCGACGATTGAAGCCAAAATAAAGTCGTCTCCGGCGTATCTTTCGGCTCGCCAAAAGTACGATGACGCGAAGTATCTCGCTGAGTTTTACAAGCAGGTTGTAAACGCACTCGGACACCGTCGAGACATGATCGTTCAGGCGTCTAAAAAGGCAATTTCCGAATACGAAAGAACAGGTGTTGAACGATTCAATGCCCCTAAAAATGTATCTTGATAATAAGTGATCGCTTATCTATCATAACCAAGTGCAATAAAAGCCATTAACAATAAAGGAAAACACATGTCCGCTTTAATGAACCTTCTGAAGAAAAGCCAAGAAGTTGCGAAAAACGCACGCGGCAATCGCGGGAACGATCTGCAAAAGATGCAACCAGGCGAAAACTACGTTCGTATCATCCTGAACAAAGACGACCCTGACAATATTCCATTCTCCCACAAGTACGGCATTCACTATGCCAAATCTAAAGGCGAAGATGGGAAGGACGTATACAGCGCTCATCTGTGCTTTCAGCATACCCATGATAAGCCGTGCGAAATGTGCGAAATGTGCGAAATGGTTATGGAAGCTAAAGCGAAGTACAAAGGCAACAAAGCCATGGAAAAAGTCATTGACGATATGCGTGCCTCTCCGCGCATGGCTGTTGTCGGCATGTGGTCTCAGAAAGAAGATTTCAGCGACACCGACAAGACTTCTCTCATCGATATGCCTATGTCCGTGTTTGACGACCTGATGGACGCCATTATGCAGGATATGAACGATGAGATCGGCGAACCGCTGAGCCGCGAAAAAGGTTACGCGTATCAAATTACTCGCACCGGATCTGGTCTGGATACTGACTACAAAGTCAAACCGATGCGTAAAAACAAAACAGCCGTTCCGGCTAAGTTCTGGGATAACCAACCGTCTCTGGAACAGTTTGTAAACCAGACCGATCCGACAAAACTGATGGCGACCTCCAAAATGATTGCTCGCGCGACCGGCATCGCACTGCCAGCGTCTATGGGTTCAAGCGCCGGCGCTCTGCCAACCCCAACCGGCAAAGCAGCTGCATCTCTTCCGGGCATGACCATTACCGGAGTTGATGACTCAACTGCCGAAGCCTCTTTGCTGGATAAAGAAGTTGAATACGCGAAAGAAGCCGTATTCGAACCAGAAGAGAAAGAGGTAAAAGAAGTAAAAGAAGCGCCAGCAAGCGAGCCAGCAGCTGAGCCGGAAAACGAAGATCTGGATGACATTTACGCGCAACTTAACGCGCTTTCAATGTAAGCCAGCCGTTGATTTTAAAGGCGTCTTCGGACGCCTTATTTATTCGTGGAGAACAATGCCGTGAACATTTTAATAATCGACGGAAATAGCCTCGGTTACTACCACCAGCAGCAACCAAAAAAACTCCATAGCGGCGATATGGAGACCCACGCAGTGTTTGGTTTTATCACCAACATGCGCCGCTATGCTTCGCTTCTGAAGGCTCGACCAATAGTTCTGTGGGATGGTTTCAGCGACAAGCGTCGCGAGTTTTACCCGGACTACAAAGCCAATCGTGACGACAACGCAGAAATGAAACAGATGAAAGAAGGTTTTGCAGTCCAAAAGCCCTTCATCAAAAAAGCAATCACCTCGCTGGGTGTTGATCAGATTACCGCAATCGACGGTGAAGCTGACGATTTGGCCGGAATTCTGAAGAAGCGTTATGTTGCGTCGAAAGACGTCGAGCACATCTACCTGTTAACCGCGGACTCCGACTGGATTCAGTTGGTTGACGAAAAGGTAACATGGGTCAGTCTGCGAGAAGACGCTAAGCATAAGCGCATCAATATCGAGGCGTTTTCTGAGTTAACCGGCTACCCAACACCACGCGGCTATCTGGAAGGTAAAGCGCTGCAGGGTGATAAGTCGGACAACATTCAGCAAGTCGGCGGTATTGGCGACAAAGGCGCGATGGATCTGATTAACGAGTATGGCTCCATTGTTACGCTGGTTAAGGGGATTTGCGATGGATCTATTGTCATGGACAAAGGTCGCAACAAAACGGCAGTGAATAACCTGGCAAAGAACGCTTTCAATGAGAAAACCGGCTGTCGGATGCTTGAAGCGTTTATGCGGAATATTAAGTTGATGGATCTCATCGACACCAAATTCGCCCCGGAGAAGCTGGAGATTATTCGCGGTGAGCAAAGTCTGGAAGCATTTAAGCAAATCTGTATGCAGTTAAATTTCCAGTCAATCCTCAGCGATCTGGATGTTTTTGTCGTGCCGTTCGTTAAGCGCTGCGGGTTGGTGGCTGAATGATTGCGTCAATTATTACTGGAAAATCCACTACGCCGACCGCGCTGGCGAAGGAGTTAGTCTTCACCTATGGCGAGTATGTCGTGTCTGATTTTAACGCGTGCATCGTCGGTCACAAAATCGCTCTGACAGCGCGTGAAGTAGATATCGTGAAAGGCCATATTCTCACCATCATTGAGCGATCCGCAAAAATGATGAACTGCGACACCATCACATTTAACCGTGAACAAGCCGAAAAAGAAATCGGCTTAACTAAATAAAACCAAAGGAAAACACATGAAAAAGTCACCATTAGCAGTAGCCATGAAAAAACGTATCGGCGGAAATGATGAGATCCAGAAAGTCGAGCAATGGCTGGACACCGGTTTTCCCCCGTTAAACGAAGCCGTTTCTGGTGATCTGGAAGGCGGTCTTCCTTGTGGGCGTATTGTGGAGATTTTTGGACCTCCGTCTGCAGGCAAAACTTTCCTCGCAACCCGCGCGATGATTGCAGCGCAGAAGGTCGGAGGTATCGCCGTATTCCTCGATCATGAAAACAGTTTTGACGTTGGTCTGGCTGAAGTTATGGGACTTCAATCTGATGAAGATGAAGGTAATTGGGTCTATAAGCAGCCAGACACCTTTGAGGACGCCATCGACTTGACCGGGCAAATCTTGTCTCTGGTTCGCAAGGAGAGTCTGATCCCAGCTGAAGCGCCCATCGTCATTGTCTATGACTCGCTGGCCTCAATGGTTCCGCGCCAGAAGTTCGAGAAGTTCGAGAAGATGGCGGATGGCACGGCCAAAGAGAAAGACGAGCTGAATATGAACGACAACACGGCACTGGCTCGCGCGACTTCGGCAAATCTACCAACGCTGGCTAAGTGGGCGCAGAAATACAATGCCTGTCTCATTTTCCTGAACCAAGTTCGTACAAAAATGGGCGTAATGTTCGGAGACCCTACCACTTCCCCAGGCGGCGACTCTCCGAAATTCTACGCTTCCGTCCGCATCAAGCTGGGTGGCGGTCAGTTGAAAGAAGGCGGCGATCGTGTTGGTCAGTTGGTTAAAGCAGAGTGCGTCAAAAACAAAGTGGCGCCACCGTTCCAGAAATGTGAATGGAACTTCTACTTCGACCCTTCGCGCGGTCTGGACGTCGTAGAATCGCTTGTAGAGTACATGCTTGATAAGGGGTACATTCCGAAGACGTCCACCGGGCGCATCGAGATTGGCGACAAGAAGTATACAAAGTCCCAGATCGTCGATATGTACCGCGAGAAGGATTTGGGCGAAATCGTGAAGGCTATTAAGTCGATTCAGGCGAAGATGAAGTCAAAGGACGAATTAGAGCCAGCTGACGCGTAAATCACTAGAGAGCGACCTCAGTCGCTCTCTTTACTTCCCTTTCTAACACCAACTTTAGAGAAGTGACCATACATTGCGCCAAGGCTGGCAAATGGAAATTTTTCGCCCATTTGAGACCGAATGTCCTTACCTGTATATTCGCCAGATGCCCACATATCAGTACATACAGCTCTAAGTTGAGCACGAGGATTTACCGGTTTCGGTTTAGGGGGCTTCTCACGAGGTTTTCTCGGATGCTCAGGTACGATGCCATTTTTCTTAAACCAGCGTCTAAGTGCGCCGACGTTTTTCATACCTAACTCGGGAGAGAGTTCATCAAAGATTTGTCGGGTTGTGTGCTGGCCGGCTTTCCTTAACTCCACGGCTCTTTCTCTCAAAATTGCTCGCGGATTCTTCGGAGCGTCGGGCGACTCGGAGTTTCTTACGTATCCATTTTGCCGGAACCAGAAAAGAAGAGATTCCTTGCGCTGTATACCCAGACGGCCTTTAAACATTTCAAGTAATTCGGGAGCGCTATACAGACCTGAAATCCATAACGCGGCAGCTTTATGCCTGTTTTCATTAATTTTTTCTTTGGACTGAGAGCCTCGGATCGTGCCTTGTGATGAAAGCCAATGAACGAGTTCAGCTGAAGAACTCATGCCCATTCGTTTTCCTAACACCATAAGGATCATGTCAGCATCAAAGGCCCCATTCTCCCATAGCTCAATGGCTTTTAACCCCGCCAACTCTCTGTCTGTCATTCGTCTTCCCGGCCGCTAAAAAGACCATGTTATGCAGGATAAAAACTGGGTTCAATATGTTTTTCTTGATGATAAGTAAACACTTATCTATTATGTATAAGCTTTTCAACAAGAGAAAACACATGACCACAAAACTGTATTTGAAAATCTGCGTCACGATCGGGTTTGCGATGACGATGGTAGGGTTAGTTATCCCCTATCTCATCTCTCAAAAAAGCGACATCACTGTCCTGATTGGCTTCGTGCTGATGTTCGCAACCCCCTTCGCTTCCTATAAAGCGGCTAAAAGCATTATCCATCAACTAATTACAGGAAAAACAAAATGAAAAAGGGAATTATCGCACTGGCTATCGTAGCCTCAATGACCATGCTGACCGGCTGTGAGTACGTTAAGCCTGGTGAAGTGGGTATCAAGGTCAACAAATTAGGTGACGACAAAGGTGTTGGTGAAGTTGTTGGCGTTGGCCGTCAATGGATTGGCTGGAATACCACTCTGTACACCTTCCCTACCTTCAAGCAGATGAAGTCGTATGAAGACGCCTTCAACTTCCAAATGAGCGATGGTACAGCGATCGGCTACCACATTGGTGTAACTTACAAAGTAGACCCGACCAAAGTCACCACCATCTTCCAGACCTACCGTAAAGGCGTCGACGATATCACCGAAACCGATCTGAAGCAGAAGATCGCAGACGTACTGATTAAACAGGCCAGTCGCATGACCACTGACCGCTTTATCGACGGCGGCAAAACTGAACTTTTGGATAATTCACTGAAAGCTATTCAGACCGAAATGGGGCCGGTTGGAATTCAGGTTCTCAGTCTGTCTTGGATGGGTAAACCGGAGTACCCGCCGAGCGTTATCGAGTCCATTAACGCCAAAGTAACGGCGAACCAGACCACGCTGCAACGTGAACAGCAGGTTAAGCAAAAAGAAGCTGAAGCAAACATGGTTCGCGCTCAGGCAGCGGGTGAAGCTGACGCCAAGGAAACTCTGGCTAAGGCTGATGCTGAATCTATCCGCATCCGCGGCGAGGCTCTCCGCCAGAACCCGGAAGTTATGCAGCTGGAGGCCATCAATAAGTGGAATGGCACCCTACCGCAGTATATGACCGCAGGGACCAGTACCCCGTTCGTTACCGTTAAGTAATCGAACAGTCCCAAAGGCGCCACTTCTGGCGCCTTTTCTTTCTCCGTAAAATATCAACCATAAGAAAACAACTTGTTTAGAGAGTGTGTATGAATAAATCGTGGATCGACAAAAACCTGATTGCCGTACCGATTGAGGAAGTATCTACACCCAAAACTGGCCGCGTGGCTCGCGTGGGTGCGTTCAGAAAAGGACATACCATTACAGCGGAGCATCGGGCATTAATGGAAGCAGGCAAAGCCGAAAGAAAAGCCAGACGGCTCTCGCACAGCGCCGCAAAGCGTATAACGTTCAGGAAAAACGCCCGCCTTATCGATCTGAACAAAACACCCGGCACGCCTTACTTCTTCACGCTGAAGCCTTTGTGCGACATTGAACCGGAATATTTCAACGAGGCAATGACAGGGTTAATAAAGCGTCTAAGAACCGCCAGCGCAGAATATATCTACGCGCTGGAATGGGCAGAGCACGAGAGGATGCCGCATATTCACCTTGTCGCCAATATCCCCGGAAATACGCCCGCAGAGGTGGAGGCATTTGCAGAGGGGGTTATCCGTTATTGGCTAAAGAAAACGCCGAAGAACCCCAACACCAGAATCAAACAGGACGTCAGACCTGTTTACGATGCAGAAGTGTTGGGCTACATGTCGAAACAGGCACCATACGAGTTCAACGCCAGAGCAATAGCAACGGGCAAGGATTGGTCAGTAATTAGCGTCACAGGTTGTTCAAGAGGTTGGGTGGAGTCCAAGTTTGATACCGCAGAGGTGAGCAGAGATTTTTATGGTCTGTAAGAACTGTGGTGAAACCATGGAGGGTGACGGCTACCAGAGAGTCATCCACTGCCCCAATGCAGACTCTGAAACTTACGACTACTCAGAGCCTGATTCAAACCCCGTAATGTGTGAAGGAGAAGACAATGGCGGTAAATAAACAAAAGCCTGAAGTGAGCAGCGGCACAGCATTCAAAAATCGAGACATGGTAACGCATCCGGCATTTGGTCTGGTTCGAGTTGGTCGTGTCAATTCATCCGGCACCAATCTGTTCGACTCTGACATCGATCACCGCGAGTTAATTGAATTAACGTTCCATACAGCGGCCATTGAGCAGGATGGGTACAGCAATCGCATCACTAAAGGAGAAGACCGCAGCCCTCTTCTGGTAGCTCGACTCAGCGCGGCGCAGTGGGCGGCGATGGTGTCCAGTTTCGGCGTTGGCGAGGGCGTCCCATGTACTCTTTCGTCGATCCGCGACGGAAAGCTGGTTCACCTTCCCGAAATAGAGAAGGCTGAGACGATGCACGAGCGGTTCTCTAAAGATATTGCTGCACGGGTTCGGAAAGACGTTGCCGACATCGAGAATCTCGTCGACCAGCTCGGTGCGTTGATTGCCACCGGTAAGGCTGGCAAGCGCGATCTCCGCGCCATTTACGAATCACTGTCCAGAGCGGTAATCAATCTTCCAGGCAATATGGCGTTCGGCGCGGAACTCACGCAGGAAGCTGTCGATAACATCGTCTCAGCTGGCAAAGCAGAGGTTGAGGCGTATGTGGCTGGTGCCGCGATGCGTCTGGGTCTTGAGCAAATAGTCGAATCCGGCCCAGAACTCAACATCAACGAGGATATTTTGAAGATGCTGGAGAGTAAGAATGGCGCCTAATTACGGACAAATTTTTGAATGTCTGAAGTCTATGTATGAGGTTGAAAGTGACGATTCAGTTTGGGAAATCCTCAATCAAAGCGATGACCCTGTTGAAGAGATTGCGAAGGCTCTGAAGCTATTGGGGAATCCGAACGTCGGACTGGAATGGGGCGCGGATGGTGAGCCTAACTTTTACACGCTACTCCGAAACGGCAAATGGTTCGCCAAGGTACAGCTCAACGGCGAGTTGAGTACCGGCCAGCAAGAAGCCTTTTTAAACACGTTTGCCACTAAACACGAGAGGAAACCAAATGCGTAACAAATACCCAGGTTGCTGCTACTACTGCAAGAATTGGGTCGCCAAAGGCGAAGGCCATTTTGAACGCTTCGCAGGTCGATTCCGAGTCATTCACGCCGAATGCGTGCTAAAGCAACGCCAAGAAAAATCCGCGGCTGCTGCGTGATGTAGCTCTTACCTAAAAGTATGTTGTAACTATAAAAGGCAAAACATGATCACTATCGAATGCACCGGCACACGCCCAGGCATCAACTGGTTTACTCCGGGGAAAACATACTCCGGTTACTCCGACGCTGATGGGCAGGCTATACACACGAAAGACGACTTCGGTCGCGATACGTTCGTCTTTTTTGCTGCGTCCCTTCATGGCACATTCACAGAGGTAAAAAACAGTGACATTACAGAGTAATAGGTAAGTAGAAAGATAATTCTGTGACCGTGTCACTTATTTTTGCAACCTCATTTAGACACATAAGATAACAACTTGTTTATTACAACAAAGGAAAGCACATGAAAGCTTTATTACAAGTTTGCGCATCACTTAACACGTCATATTCACCTTATTCTATTTTAGACGTGCCTGAAGGAACGAGCGATGATGACCTGCAGGTAATCGCTAATCAGATCCTGCCATCGCTTTATGGTAGCGAAGATACCGTTACGGTTGACGAGGATGGTGTTTGCTGGAGTAACGGCGAATGCTGGTATATCGAGGACTTACGCTTTATTAGCGACGAAGATGCGGCACATTTGACCCGCATCCTTGGTCTTTCCTCGTTCTAATTGATAAGTAGACATTTATCTAATAAGGTGTATTATGCCGTTCCTGTATTTAGCTACATCAGTTTTTTTGCTCTTTGATAGCGTATTCGTTGGCAGTTTTAGAAAAGCATTAGCGCCGGTTAATGGTCGGATTGTAGATGTTTTGGTGGGCGTGTTTCTGGCTATCACTCTTGGGAAGTTCCTCTAATCATGAAAACGATTTTTGCAGCTACCCTGGCTATCCTGATTGCACTACCAAATGCAGGCAACTCAGCCGTGATGAAATGCCAGATGAACATTATGCGCATAGAAAATGGTGAAATGTCAGGCACACCACATCGTGTTGCTGAAGCTATCCTGACGGCAGATGCTCACCAGTTCTACGCTGTTGTAGGTGAGAGAATAATCAGCTCACCTATACTATCGGAGAACAAAGGCAATTTGGCCGCTTACCATTCTGGCGCCGCTTACTTTATGCGAAAAGACTCCTTCGGCGTGATCTACGATGACTTTGGTTATGTGTTTGATGAATGTGAAAAGGTGGCATGATGAATAACATCGCTAACAGTATTGAAATTGAAAAAATCAGACCATATTGGCGTGCCAAGGGTTTTACCCGCCCGGACGACTTCTCAACCAGGTTAGAGCGAAACGACTGTCAGATTGTGTATCGCTACCGCTCGTGGCAGATGATTGAAAATGGTGAGACGAAGGCGAAGGCTAAATCACATCGTCTCTACAATCTTCTCTCATCGATCACCTGACATTAGATAAATTGTTAGTGGTTACTAACCCTTTGATATCAACATCTCACAGGTTAGTAACCACTAGGGGGCTAAATGGAATCCCCCAAAAATGACTCCTGATCGAAGTCACCGCTGGCGGCATAGTGTGCCGCTGACAGCATATCAATTACCGCTGGTAACATACATTGAGCCGCTGACAGCATATCTACAACCGCTGACAGCATACGAAATAAAAAAGCCCTCTATTCGAGGGCTTAAATTTGGTGTGAATAAACGATTCCAGACCTTCCTAATCACCGCTGACAGCATATCTAATAGTCAAATCACCGCTGGCAGCATACCATTTGCCGTTCACAGCATATATTGCACCGCTCAGAGCATATCAAAGCAACTTCAGACCGTTACTAAGTATCTCAATTAGCTTTATATTCTCAGGCGTCAAATCCGCAGAAAGTTCAGCTATCTTCTTGATCATGTTTTGTTTTACGACGTCCAGCTCGCCGTTCTCTTGTGGCCCTTCCACTTGCTCTGCAGGCTTCTCAGGCTTCGACGGTTTCTCTTCACCAATGACTTTAAGTTTCGGGTTGCGTCCATGAATCTGAATAAATACAGAGCGACCACGCTTCACCTCTGAGTAATCGAGGTAGCCAAGCTCTTTAAGAGACTTCAGACCGTTTCGAATGGTCTGATTTTGGGAGCTGATGCTTGAGCTATTCAGATTCAACCTCGCACGCAAACGAGCCAGAGATATTGGCGCCGGCCGCGCCGGAAGACTTTCAATGAAGGTGTATAGCGCCTGGGCGGTTTCTTTACGTGGAAGTTTGTTGATGACCTTCAGTTGGAGAAGAACTTTGTGGTCAAACCGGTATAGCTCTGACAGCTTTGGTTCGGCGTGAAATATGATGGTGTCATTTTTCTCATTGTAATCCACGCTATTCACCAGATGAACCATGAGCAGAGATATCTTGTTCGAGCCGTCCACGTTCTTCTCTTCGTATGTGCGCTGGAACGAAAGCGTTGTGCGCATTATCTTCAGCAGGCTGTTCGTAATCCTGTCTCGCAGCGTCTTGCGTATCTGGGAAGATGGATACCCACAGAACTTGGCAAACTTCGTGATGCTTAGCTCAACGCGCCCACTGGCCTCCCCATACTCGGCAAGTGATCGGACGACACCAACCCACGTCTTGAAGTCGTGATCCATATCGAGACGTGGACCGGTTATTTTGATATCGGAATAACCCTCAGATCTCGCAACCTCCAGTTGCACCAGTTCTTTTGAGGCGTCTATCTGGTTGGAGTTATTTCGTTTACTATTCTTCGTGCCTTTGAGCGTGGGAACGAACAATCCAAGTCTCATCAACGCAATGGGTTGTACGGTATTGTTGCTGTTAGGGGTGAGGTCGCCTGTGAATAACGCCGGAACACTTTCGTCGATCGCGTCATCATCATCGATTAACGGTATGTTTTCTTTCTTCTTTTTTTTGCCTGTGGACATGTGGATACCTCATTGCTTAAACCGCTGGTAGCATACTTCATTTACCGTTAGCAGCATACACAAAACAGTCCACAGCATATCGCACGCCGCTCGCAGCATATATTTTTCCGCTGACAGCATACGCCAATGGTCTTTCAGAGCAGGCGTGGCGCGGGTTGCGAGGATCGGGGATCTCTTTTGATCTAATGTATGATCTATATAGGGATCTTATTATTGGGATCTATCCAGTTGATATGTGGATAACTTTTCAAGGCATTTTAGTACGTGAGCCTTGTTTTTGGTTTAATGTGATAAAAAATACAAGGCCAAGCATCAAATGAATATCAAACAGTCGCGTTACATCAGAAGACTTGAAGATGGGACTTACACCATCAAGTCTGACTCTAAACTGGTTGCTTCCAGGGACATGTGTGAGGTTTGCGGCATCAAAACCGCCTGCCCGATCTACAAAACCCGGGCATCACTGCTGGAACAGGGAGCGTCATTTGAAATCAACACATGCGCACGATACGTTCCACTCATTTCCTTCAGAAAACCTTATCTTGGCTTAAAGGAAGCTTACTTCAACACAATGCGCAGCGGCGTAACCTGGGTCAACCGCGTCAGTGAAAATTCTGTCGTTTGTCTGGTTGGCGCTGAGAACGGCGAGATAATTCGCTTTGCTCGCGTCGCGAAGGTGTTCTCTGGCCCCGTCGACAAAATGCTCAATATAAACGCCAGGTTCAACCATCTGTGCCTCGGCGGCAAAACGCAGGATGAGGTAAGAACCGTTATTCAAAAGTCATACGGTCACTTCTTAAAAGAGGACAGCTTGCTGACGGTGATCTACCTGAAAAGCCTAAAGCACGAGTACGATTGGGAGTATCATACCGAAGAAGAAGTCCGAATGATGGAGGACATCACCCCTCCAGATAACGTCGTGAGTCTCGATGAGTTAAGACGTAGGTTCGAAGAGAAGATTTAACCGCGCATATTCCTCCCCTCCGCCATTGTGAGGGGCTTTTCCCGCCCAGCCCACACATTTCCCCACTTTAACCACAAGACCTGACTGAGAGCGTCTGGTGGCCTCGCTCCTTCCTTTATGATGAAAAATAGATAAGCATTTACTTATCTAATGGTGTTTAATATGCACCTGATGAAGTCGCTTGGTGGCCTGTTAACCCACTCTATCATCGAATAAAACAACAACAGGAAAACACATGAAAACGATATACGGTGTGATTTCAGACCCACACTATCATAGCTGGTCTGCGTTCTCGACAATCAGCGTCAGCGGTCTGAATTCTCGTTTAAAAATTCAGCTCGATGCAACCATCGAGGCGGCAAAAGCGATCAAAGCTTCTGGCGCAAAATACATGTTTGTTGCTGGCGACACATTCCATACGCGCGGCTCAATCACCCCTTCCGTACTCCACTTCGTCACTGAAGCATACAAAACGGTCATCAATGAGATTGGCCTGGAAGTTTGGATGTTGGCCGGCAATCACGATCTGGAAACCAATGACTCGGTATTTTCCGCGAATGCGGCGGCGTCATTGCAGTCAATTGGTGTGAATATCGTTTGTGGCCCGGCGCAGAGTGTCAAAATTGACGACGTGACCGTCCACTTTATCAGCTGGCGTAACAGTCATGCCGAATTACTGGCGGACATGAAATCTCTTCGTGAGAAAGCTGGCTCAGGCATCCATGACATTGTGATCCACACAGGTATAAACAAAGCCATTCCGACAATGCCAGATGTGGGGATTGAGGCAAACGATCTGAAGGAACTCGGTTTCCGTCTCGTTCTCTCCGGCCACTATCACAATCACAAAGAGATAATCCCTGGTGTCGTGTCAGTCGGTGCGTTAACCCACCAGAATTGGGGCGACGTTGGTACGTTGGCCGGGTTCATGTTGGTTCAGGAAGACGGTTCATTCACGCAGCACGAAACATCGGCACCGAAGTTTGTATCTCTGGAAGGCGATGTGACTGAAGACGACATTCGCGGCAATTATGTTCGCTATCGCGCAGTCATTGAGAACGACGCCGAGGCAGTGCAAATAAAAGAGCAACTGGCGACGCTGGGTGCCGCGGGTGTTGTGACAAATCTCATCAAAAAAGCGTCGATGATGGCTGGAACTGCAAGCACCGAATCCACCAGCAAAATCGACAGTCTCTCTGAATCAATCAGTGCCTACTGCAAGGTTGTCCACGATACGGATGGCGGCTTCGATCTGGCTAAGCTCGACTCACTATGCAACGAAATCCTATTAGAAGCGGAAAGCGCGGGGACGTCTGAATGAAATTCCTAAATCTGAAAGTTGAAAACTTTATGGTCATTGCTGAGGCCAGCGTTGATTTGGATAGCCGAGGCTTGGTTCTGATTCAGGGCATTAACGCCGCGGACTCCAGTGCAGCGAGTAATGGCGCCGGCAAATCAACGCTGATGAATGCTTTGATGTGGTGTTTGTACGGGGAAACAGCCACTGGATACAAGGGCGATGACGTTCTGAACTCAACGACGCCAAAGAACTGCCGCGTTTCCGTGACCATTGAAGACGAAGGTAAGCAATATGCGGTAATTCGTCACCGTGCTCACAAAGAATTCAAAAATCGTCTCATTGTCCGCAGTGAAGACGGTGATTTGACCAAAGGCAAGGACACGCTGACTCAGGAACTGGTTGAGCGGCTGATCGGCTCTTCGAAAGAAGTATTCATGGCATCCATCTATGCCAGTCAGGAAGCCATGCCGGATTTGCCAGGTATGACGGATAAAAACCTGAAGGCGATTGTTGAAGAAGCAGCTGGCATCGACCGTCTGACAAAGGCTTATGCTATCGCCCGCGACAGAGCTAATGCGATGAGCGCTCGACTCGACAGAGCCAACGCTCAGGCTGAAAGCACAGTATCGCTTATCACTTCAACAGAGACGGAGATTGAGACCAGTACAGCCGCTGCCGAGGCGTGGGAGAGAACACGTTCCGTTAGGCTCGATGAAGCACGAGCCGAAGCGACGCTGATCGAAGTCAAGGTAACGGAGGCCAGCATGGAAATGGCCGACATCCCGGCCACCATCAACAAAATTGAGAACCAAATCACGGATGAAAAGAAAAAGCTTTCCGGTAGGGCTGAGCATGATAAGAAAGTTCAGGCAGCGAACACAATGGTGGCTGATGCAGCGGCGGAGATCCGAGCGACTGAATCAGCTCGCGACAGAGCCATTAGCGCAGCAAAAAAAGCCAAGCTGAATGCGGATAATGTCAATTCAAGCGTAGGCAAACCATGCTCGACGTGCGGCAAGCCATACACCAGCGATGATCTGTCTCATGTTCACGATAACTACGTCGGCGAAGTCCGCAAGTATGTAGACGAAGCTAAATCACTAACAGCGGATTTAGCGGCCAAAACTGAGCGTCACGATAAAATCGTCGTGCTGCGTGATCGTCTTGTTGCGTCGACCCCCGACGTCTCCGCAATCACTGAGCGCATTTCTGAGCTTACCCGCAGTCTGGGTAACGTAAAGTCACGGCAAGTCGAAATAAAAGCGGCAGAGAGCGCTCTGGCTCGCGCAAACGCACAAGTTAAAGCGATCTCAGAAGAAGCCAACCCTCACAATGCAGCTATTTCCCGTCATCGCGAAAATCTGGCAATGCACAAAGAAAAGCTGAAAGAGATCCGACGCGAAATCGAAGGGATGAAAGATCAGGCACTGCTGCTTGAGAAGGCGCGTCAGGTTTACTCTCCGGCCGGAGTTCGTTCACATATTCTGACGGCGGTAACACCATTCCTGAACGATAAAACGGCGGAATATCTGAGCACGATGTCGGACGGCAACATCTCTGCCATCTGGTCGACGATGGATACCACGAAGAAAGGAGAGATCCGCGACAAATTCAACATTGCCGTTGAGAAGACCGGATTCAGTAAAGACTTCCGCGGTCTGTCCGGTGGTGAAAAGCGGAAAGTGCGTCTGGCTTGTGCGCTGGCTCTTCAGGATATGGTCGCGAACCGGGCCAGCAAAAGCATTCAGTTGTTTATCGGCGATGAGATCGATGATGCACTGGATTCGGCGGGACTTGAGCGTCTGATGGGGATTCTGGAAGCGAAGGCGCGTGAGCGTGGTACGGTGATGATCGTCTCGCACAAGGAGATGAAGTCGTGGTTCCGCGAAACGGTGACGCTGGAAGTCAAAGAGGGCCGCAGCTATGTCGTTTAATCCGACAGGCAATCAGTTTGGTCAGATCGTTACCTGCGTTGCTGCAGCGCGGGTAATGGCTATGCGTTTTGGCGGTATTGTAGACTTCGGTTCTTTCACAAGCCATTACAAAGACAAGCTGACACACCAGCGCATTGTCGAGACAAGCGAAGCTCTGTTTGACGCTCAATGGATAGGCGATTCATCGCTTGTTTACATGGGGAATGTATTTGGTGTCGATCATATGGGCGACAGTATTATCATTTCGAGCAAGGAAGACACTGATATTGTCTTTAACCCGGTGAAGTCTGTCAAAATGTCTGGCCGTATCCAGCATATGAGCGCAAGGATGGCTGTTCGCCGCGTTCAGAATGACATGGCTCGATTTGGGCAACGACATAAATCAAAGGCATTTTCGAAGGTGGAGATGCCGGTAACGCTGATTAGCGATGGTGTTCTGCACTTCGGCATATGCTTCGATGACAAAGTTGAAACAGGTTTCATCGTGTCGACTGCTGACCCAGGTGACGCAAATGAGAGCCTTCAGTACGCCAGTGAAACTATGAAAAAACTGGCCGTTTGTATCACTGAAATGTGGCCCGATATCATTGCCGGCTTCTCAGAAATTCGGGCATCGGACTGCGAACTTGATGAATTTAGCGAGGTGAGAGAGCTTCGAAAAGCTAACCCCATTTGGGGAACGTGGTAACAACAAAGGAAAGCACATGAGTAATAAAATTATTAAATTCGCCGGGTTTGACCCAAGTCTTCGCAACTTTGGGATCGTCACTGGCTCATTAAACCTCGATACGTCAGAAGTGTCCGATGTGTCAATACAACTGATTGAAACAGAGGCTACTTCAGCAAAAAAAACTGTTCGAACCAATAGCGATGATCTGCGTCGGGCGAACGAAATATGGCGAGGCATCAAGCCAATCGTTGATAGCGTAAATATCGTGTTTGCAGAGCTGCCTGTGGGTAGCCAGTCTTCCCGCGCCCAAACGTCATACGGCCTGTGTCTCGGCGTTCTGGCGTGTATCGATAAACCCATTATTCAGTTGACACCAAATGACATCAAAATGCATATCGGCGGAAAAAAAGACACCTCCAAAAACACCATCATTGAATGGGCGGTATCTAAGCACCCGGATGCTGGCTGGTTTACGAAGAAGGTTAAAGGTGAAGTGAGTATTGTCAGCAAAAACGAACATCCGGCCGACGCATTGGCTGCGGTTTATACCGGACTGGAGACGGATCAATACCGTCAAGCTGTCTCTATGATGAGAGCATTCTTTTAAGTTAGCTTTATTGATAAGTAAGAGTTTACTTATTACTATAGGCCACTACATTTAGTGGCCTTTTTCTTTTGGATAACAACATGATTCGAATCATCAAACGGAATGGCAGTGTCGAAGCACTGTCTGAAGAGAAGTATAACCGCGTCGTTATGTGGGCAACGGACGGTGTTGATGGCGTAAGCGCCTCTGCCGTCGCTATGGGAGCCGCAGCGAGTATCGTTGACGGCATGACGACAAGCCAAGTACACGACGCTCTAATCAAAGCTGCCGCCGATCTTATCAGTGCCGACACACCTAACTACAGCCAGGTTGCTGCGCGTTTGAGTATTTTCAAAATTCGCAAAGATGCCCACGGCCAATACGAATACCCGGACTTCTACGAACACATCCTGAAGAACGTTACTCGCGGCGTTTATGATGACGAAATCATGCATAAATACAGCTGCGAAGAGATCGACGAGCTGGGCGCGTACATGAAGCCTGAGCGTGACGACAACTTCGGTTATGCGGCCACGACCCAGCTGCGCGGCAAATATCTGGTACAACATCGAGTCAGCGGGGAAATCTATGAGTCACCTCAACATATCTACATGCTGGTGGGCATGTGTCTATATCAGGACTGGGCTGACGGTGATATGGGCAAAACACGGCTGGAAATGGTCAAAGGCTTTTACGATGTCACTAGTACATTCAAGCTGTCGTTACCTACTCCAATTATGGCCGGTGTCCGCACTCCTACTCGCCAGTTCTCAAGTTGCGTCCTGATCGAGTCCGGTGATTCACTGAAGTCCATCAATGCAACGACCTCGGCCATTGTGGAGTACATCTCCCAGCGTGCCGGTATCGGCGTTAACTTCGGTTCTATTCGTGCGCTGGGTAGCCCTATTCGCAACGGTGAAGCGACCCATACAGGTGTTATTCCGTTCCTGAAGCTGTTCCAGGCGGCTGTTAAGTCCTGTTCTCAAGGTGGTGTCCGCGGTGGTGCGGCAACGGCTTATTATCCGCTATGGCATCTGGAGGCGAATAGTTTGCTGGTGCTGAAGAATAACCGTGGTGTCGAAAGTAACCGTGTTCGCCACATGGACTACGGTGTTGAATTGAACCGATTAATGTACCGTCGCTTGATCGAGGGTGGAGTTATCACGCTGTTTAGCCCTCACGATGTTCCCGGTCTTCTGAATGCCTTCTATGCTGACCAGGATGAGTTTGAGCGTCTATATGTTCAGTACGAAAATGACCCGTCAATCCGCAAAGAGTCTGTGCCTGCAGTGGAGCTATTCTCCTCGCTTATGCAGGAACGAGCATCTACCGGCCGTATCTACATCGCCAACATCGACCATATGAATACGCATGGCGCTTTCGATGAGGCTGTGGCGCCTATTAAGCAATCTAACCTTTGCGCCGAAATTGCCCTGCCGACTAAGCCGCTGGCATTTACTGACGATCCGAACGGCGAAATCGCGCTGTGTACTCTGTCCGCATTCAATCTCGGCGCTCTTGAGTCTCTGGCAGATCTGGAAGAAGTAGCCTTCTACGCTGTCTCTGCGCTGGACTGTCTGCTTGATTATCAGGACTATCCGATGTTTGCAGCGGAAACACCAGCCAAGGCGCGTCGTAGTTTGGGGATTGGTGTAACCAACTTCGCTTACTGGCTGGCTAAGAACGGTGCAAAGTATTCCGGCGTTGATGGAAACAAACTGGTTCACGAAACATTTGAAGCGGTTCAGTTCTATTTGCTGAAGGCCAGTAACCTGCTTGCATCAGATAAGGGAGCATGTGAATGGTTTAGCCAGACGAAATATGCGAAAGGTTTGCTGCCTATCGATCACTACCGCAAGCAGCTGGACGCCCCAGAACTGAATGCCAACCACCCTCTTCTTCTGGATTGGGATGGGTTGCGAAAAGATATTGAGCGATACGGTCTACGCAACTCCACTCTGTCCGCTCAAATGCCCTGTGAGACCTCCAGCCAAATTACCAACTCTACCAATGGCATTGAGCCGCCGCGTGGCCCGGTATCCGTGAAGTCGTCCAAAGATGGTGTCGTGAAGATGGTCGTGCCGGAATTTTCTCGCATTGGCGACGCTTACGAGTACCTGTGGGACATCGCTGATAACTTTGGCTACCTGACCAAAGTGGCGATCATGCAGAAGTTCATCGATCAGTCTATTTCTGCCAATACCAACTATGACCCGACGCGCTTCCCCAATGGCCGCGTGCCAATGCAAAAGATGCTGACTGATTTGCTGGATGCGTATCGCATGGGGGTGAAGACGCTTTATTACCACAACACCCGCGATGGCGCCGGCGCTCGCGAAGACGACAAGATCACACATCAGGCGCATCTTCCATCTTCGACCGAATTTGTCGAGGAAGAGGATGAGTGCGGCGGCGCTTGCAAAATCTGATAACCAGGTGGGCGAAAGCCCGCCTTTCTTCTCTGTTTGAGAGCCTGCTAAGCCCACATACCATTACGTTACTGACAACTGAAGCGAATAAAAAATGACTGTTTACGATCTGTCTGAGTTCGAAATCAACATCCGCCTGGCGAAGTTGATGAAATTGCAGGTTCAGGAAATTGATGACAGCCGATCAACCGGCATGACGTCGTGGTATCACCACCAGATGCCGCATACCGTCTGGGTTACGGACGGCGAATCACCGTGGCGCCAGTTTTGCGCGACGCGTTCATGGGAAGACATTGGCCCGGTGATAAAAGATTTGCAGATCGCGCTTATTCCAGAAGCCCACGAAGGTCGTTTAGGCACTGAAGACTCTGAAATGTGGGGTGCAAACGTCTATTACTCTGGCGGCGAAGAGTTTACTACTCGATATGTCCAGCGACCTGAGCTGGCCGCGTCTATTGCCGCACTTGTCGCGTTAAGCGGCACTGAATTTATTAAATAACAAAGGAAAACACATGTCATATTCAACCTTCCGTCTCGGCGCAAACGACGCGACGAAAGAACCTATGTTTCTCGGCAACTCCGTTAACGTTTCGCGCTACGACGTTCAAAAGTACCGTGAATTCGAAAAGCTGATTGAGAAACAGCTGTCATTCTTCTGGCGCCCGGAAGAGGTAGATATCTCGCAAGACCGAATCGACTACATGACGAAATTGGCCGATCATGAGCGGTATATCTTCACCAGTAACCTGCGCTACCAGACACTATTGGACAGCGTTCAAGGCCGTAGCCCTAACGTTACGCTGCTGCCGCTGGCTTCCATCCCGGAGCTTGAAACGTGGATTGAAACCTGGGCCTTCTCCGAGACCATTCACAGCCGCAGCTACACCCATATCATTCGAGGCATGGTTGATGATCCAAGCGAGATTTTCGACGGCATCGTAACTGATGAACAGATTATCAGCCGCGCATCGAGCGTATCGGCAGAGTACGACAAGCTTTATCAAATGGTCTGCGCTCGCGAGCATCTCGGGGAAGATGAATTTGAGCGTCTGTACGCGTCTGAGTTCGGCGGGAAGCCATACCCGATGCAACGCCAGCTGTTCCGCACCCTCGTGTCTGTAAACGCGCTGGAAGCGATTCGTTTTTATGTCAGTTTTGCCTGCACGTTCGCGTTTGGCGAGCGAAAGCTGCTGGAAGGCAACGCGAAGATTATGCGACTGATTGCGCGTGACGAGGCGCTGCACTGCGAAGGCACTGAGCGCATGTTGCGAAATATGCGAAATGGTCGCGAAGGTTTGCTGTGGAAGCAGATCGCCGAAGAAGAAGAGCCGTTTGTCTACCAGACGATGCTCGACGTGGCCGAGCAGGAAATGCGTTGGGCTGATTATCTGTTCAAAGACGGCTCGATGATTGGTCTGAATGCGAAGATCCTGAAACAGTACGTGAAGTACCGCACAAATCTGGCGATGAAGCGACTTCATCTCAACCCTCTTTTTGACGATGTCACTTTCGATCCGCTGCCGTGGATGAACAGCTGGCTGTTCACCGACAACGTTCAGGTGGCGCCGCAGGAAACGGAGATCCCTTCGTATCTGGTGGGGCAAATTGACGCAGCCGTTGATACATCAATGCTTGGCGGATTTGGCGATCTGTAAGCCTTTTAGTTTATTTTTGTGACCTGGTTCGCTGGGTCACAATAATCACATCATTCAAATGCACGGAATTAAAAATGTTAAAGAAAGTATTAGAGACATCTCGCCTGAAATCTGAAGCCAAAAATGGCAAAAAAATCGACACGCTTCACGAGATCTACCCAGGCGGTATCGACATTACGATGAAAATCGGCGAGATGGTGTCAGAGTTTCATGAATTATTTCAGCATCCGATCGCGGTCGACGTCACGCCTGAGCTTTTAGAACTGCGGGCTGGTCTTATCCGTGAAGAGGCTGTAGACGAAGCTGCCGAAGCCGTTGAACGCCTGGACATGGATAAGGTTCTGGACGCTATGGCCGATGGTTTATACGTTGGTATTGGCACATTGATCAGCGTGCGTGGCGGTGTGGCTAACGCCATGGCCCACTTCACAAAAGAGCAGAGCGAAGACATTTACACCAGCTATGTTCATGCTCATAGCAAAAAGCCGCAGGAAGACATCATCCTCGGGCTATCTCAGTTTGGTGTGGCCGTAGAAGAGCTTGAAATTATTGCGGCCAAAATCCGATCTGGGTATGCGGATACCACCAGTCTGGCCGTGGACTTGCGTGGCGCAATGAATCGCATCTACGTGGCGTCACAGATGGTTTATCACCTGGCGGATTTGATGAATGTCCCTGTTGTTGATCTGGTGGCCGAAGTCCATCGCAGTAATATGACTAAGCTTTGGCCGGCTGACGCCGAACTGCGCATGAAGTTGGTTGCGAAGTGCAAATACGACAAAGATGACCTGGCATTCCGTGTTGCTGAAGGTCGGGATGGCATGATCGGATATCGAATTTCTGATGGCAAGATCCTGAAATCGCCGACATATGACTCGGCGGACTTGTCCCGGTTTGTTGATATGGCAATGAACTCAATAATCGGGCGTCACTTTTTCTAAAAAAGATGAATTATGCCTTGATAAGTAAATACTTATTGATGTATATTCTTTCCCGCCTTGTATTATTTTGTTTTGCTTAAACACCACCCCGTAAGAACCTTAGCGGTCGGCCATTTGGTCGACCGTTTTTTTTTCTGCAATACCTCTTGTTGTTGTGTAAAATAAGTAAATCATTACTTACCAACGAGAGACGAAATGAACGAACTATTCGAAAACGGCCTTTTGACCGATTCATCCTACGCCTGTGTTCTCGCGGAAGCCGCCTCCTCCAACATTAAGTCAGACAATCGCACTGGAACTCCTACTATTGGCACCTGCTATGTGAATTCACAGTATCCGCTCTGGGGCGCTGCCGTTCCGCTTATCTCCGCCAAAGCCGTCAATCTGAAGCCTCTACTTGTAGAGCTTGAGTGGTATTTGAAAGGAACCGGTGATGTCTCTTTTCTGCGCGAACACAACGTAAAAATCTGGGATGCATGGGTAAAAGAAGACGGCACGCTTGGCCCGGTATATGGCAAGCAATGGCGTCGCTGGAACGATACCCGGATCGTCAATCGATATGAATTCGTTAAAAACGGTCTGGACTATCGCAAGCGCGGCTACAAAGTCGAGGGTTATCTGGGCCACGAAGAAGATCGCGTCGTTCTCTCTCGTGAAATTGACCAGTTACAGCGCATCGTCGACAAGCTGCGAAGCAACCCGACTGATCGTCGCATGATGATGAGCGCGTGGAATGTTGGAGAACTCGAAGACATGGCACTGCCGCCGTGCCACTTCATGTATCACGTTTGGAGCCGCGAACTCGGCTTTGAAGAGCGTCTGCGCCAGGCCAATGCCATCGGTGAGGTTCATGCAAAATATCTCCACGAGTCACGCTATACGGCTCTACTGGCCGAGATTGAGCGCCGCGGCGAAGCCAGCGAAGAAATGCTGGACTCATTAAACATCCCCCGCCGTGCGCTCTGTTCGGCAATGATTCAACGTAGCGTCGATGTGTTCGTCGGTATGCCATTCAATATCGCCGGCTACGGCATCCTGACGTCTCTGATTGCTCAGATCACCAACCACATGCCGATGATGTTCTCTCACTTCGGTATGGACGTTCACGTCTACGAAAACCACATGGACGGTGTTAACGAGATGATGGATCGCGACATCCCGGAAAATTCAGACCCGGTCGTCATTTTTCCCGAGTCGTGGAAAGAGATTGATGACTTCTGCTGGCAGGACGTTCGCATCGAAGGTTACGCGCCGCATCCGTGGATCAAAGTGCCGGTTGCTGTTTGATATGGCTAAGGGAATGTTCGCGCTCGTGGAGCTGGATGACGTAGTCGCAGACAGCAGACACCGCGCCTCCGTAGACATTGAAAAAGACCGCATCGACATGATGGCCGGTGACGAGCTGATTTACCCAACGAGCAGGATGCTGAAAGGCTTCTATCGCTCGGGTATTGAAATCGTGCTGGTCACAACCAAACGTCTTTTGAAAGAAGAGCGGGAAGTTACCCGGGCGTGGCTTTCCGCTCACGGCGTCAGTTACGACTATTTGGTTCAGGCCGAAAGCGTGGAGCATCTGGCTCGATGGATCAAAGACAACCAGCGGGAAAATATTTTTGTCATGGCGATTTGTGCTGGCAACAAGCTAATCAGCATGGCGAATAACCACCCGCACAAGCCTCATATTTACCAGGTTCAACGATGAGAATGATAGCGGCCGTTGGCCGAAATTTTGAAATAGGCAGAGGAAATGATCTGCCTTGGAAATGCCCCGCAGAACTGAGTCTCTTCAGACAGTTGACGCATGGGTTCACCGTAATCATGGGCAGAAAAACAGCCGAGAGTCTGGGTAAGGCATTGCCGGGTCGACGCAACGTAATGCTGACACGTTCACCAGCTGTAGTGGCGCCTCAAGGCATCCAGAACGCCTCAGTCGAACGCTGTTTGCGCGAGTTCCCCAATGCGTGGGTTATCGGTGGCGCCGTCGTGTATGAGGTGATGCTTCCGCATGTGACGGAAATTTGGCTGAGCCATATCAATATTGAAGTGCCGGATGCAGACGCTTTCTTCCCGTTTGAAGCAATGCGTCAGATGGGTTTTGAAGCGGTTGATAAGGTGAATGAATTTGCTGGTGATGAGAATTCACCATCGTTTAAACAAATTGTTTACAGGAAGTTGAAATGAAAATTGGCCTTTGTGGTGCGCAAGGAACGGGTAAAACGACGCTGGCGAAAGCTTACAGTGAAGTGTCAGGTATCCCATACATCGACGCTAAAGTCGGCGATTTTCTCAACGAGATAGACGTAGATTTGTCACGAAGCGATATGCCGATTGTTGAACGGATGAAGGCGCAATTAATGGTGGCCGGCCACATCGCGAGCATAACTGAGGCGCCAGATCTCCTCAAAACCGGGTTTATTATCGACCGCACGCCTATCGACGTCATGGCGTACACCCACGACATTGCCGTTCCACACTACAAAAATGATGAGGTGCTGGAGCTGTATGCTCAGACGCATATGGTATGTATGGACGCGGTCTCGGAGAATTTTAATCTGTGTCTCATGCTGCGCCCCGGTGTCCAGCTTTCCTCGCAAGACCATTACCGAAAGCAGAGAGCCTCACTGCAGCCGTTCTACGTTAACCACATCGATATGCTCATGGTTTCGATGATCATGTCGTTTTCAACGAAAGTGGTTGCCGGCTCACTATCTCGATTTGCGTTTATGCAGGACGACGTTGTTGACCTGAGCCTCCGCGTCGATGCCCTGGAGGACATCGTGAGAAATATCGCTTTAAATTCTGTTACGAAGCGCGAGCCTTGTCATTGATATTGATCCCCTGTTCGCATGAGTCAGAATAATAAAAAAAAACAGAGGAAAGCACATGTATAGCGCTGCCGAAGAACTTGACAGAAAAGTTTCAGAAACCCTTGTGGACATAATCAAAAAGCAGACTGGCGGATTGATGACGACGAATGAGGCGAAAGCAGCCATTCATTCGGTGTTCTGTTCTGTCATGGGTCTGGTAGGCCCGGATGTCGCCGAACTTCTAGAAGAGGCAATGAATACGATAGAGAAGGAGCGACCGTCGCCGTTCCCTCTCTATCTGAAAACTGCCAATGGCGTTTATATCTCGGTAACGCCAGACCCTATGATCAGGAGAGTTTTCGTCAGGGTTATGGCTGGTGAATATCGAACAATGAATTACGAGTGCGAAAGCGCAAGCAGCACGATTAAAAAGGCACTTGAAGTGGTGCAGTTACTTGTCAAACAGGGTGCAAAACGACTATGACAGTTGCAACAGGTGTGGATATTGAGACCACTGGTCTCGATGTTTACTCAGGTCATAAAATTATTGAGATCGCTCTTGTCTCATATGAGTTAGAGACCTCGCGGAAAATTCATGAAGTGTCGCTGAGGTTCAACCCACGGCGCAGCATTGACGCGAAAGCCCAGGCAGTCCACCACATCTCGCTTGAGATGCTGGCCGACTGTCCACTGTTCGAAGATAAAGCCGCTGCGCTGGCTAAAGCATTGGCAGCGGCGGATGTGTGGGTCGCGCACAACGGTCGACAGTTCGATATCCCCTTCATCACCAAGCAAATGAGTGATTGCGGCGTAGAGCTACCGCAGCGTCCGCTGGTGGACACCATGGATGCGCGGTGGGCATGTGAGAACGGCAAGATCCCCCGATTACAGGAACTAGCCGTCGCCATGGGATTCGTCTATGACGAGGAAAAGGCGCATGGGGCGCTTTATGATACTGACCTCATGATGAAGTGTTTTATGAAGGCCAGAAACGATTACGGATTCTTCCCAATACCTTCCTGATTACCACCACACCAAAAAGTCGCCGCCTGGCGGCTTTTCTTATGCCTCAAAACAAGATGTTTACCTGATTGATTTATCTTTTATGCCTGCTGTCGCATGTCAAAATAACTTCATTGAAACGATTACAACAAAGGAAAAACACATGAGCGCTACACATTCAACTAATAAAGAAAACAGCAACGCAGACCTGATCGCAATGCTGTCAGAGCTAGATGGCTTAAACCCCATTGAAGAGCACGAAGAGGTTGCGGGTGAAGTTGTTGAGGTGAAAAAACCTACGACCTACACGACTGATGATCTGTTCAGCGAACTCTTGCCGCTGGTCTCATCTGAAAAGCCCGTCAGAAGTGAAGAAGAGGCGATACAGGAGCTTCTAAGTAATATTGATGATGAAATTAAGCCGATTGAGAAATCGATAGAAGTGGTTGAAGAGCCGGTTGAAGCTGTTGCAGCGCCAGTAGCTGAAGAACAGGCATCGGATACAAAGTCAGAACCTGAAAAGCCGAAACGCTCACCATCTTCAACCGGCGCTCGCAAAAAACGGTTCTCAATGGATCAACTTTCAGACGAAGTCATGGCTGAGCTAGGTTTTGAACGCAAAGCCTTCATGGATGCATATAATGCTTGTCCGGTAAAAGCGATGGACAAGGTGCATAACTTTATGGCCTGGAGTCAGGGGTTGGCTGAGCTTAGCGTATATACCCAGATATCGGTCACTCATCTCATTAACGCAGGCACCAGCGATACGGCAGGATTCCGTCTGGCTATGATGAGCAATCCAACAAAGCCATACCCTTCATCGACCGCGTCAGCGCAGGCGGGGCAGATGATGAGCATCCTTCCGGTGTTGGGGATGGCGATCAAAGATGGTAAAACGCTCACGTTGAATGAAGATTCACCGTTGGTTAAGAAATTTAGAAGAGAAATACTTTTGTGAAGAAACATTATCATGCATAGCTATTTTTCGGTAAAGTTACGGTTTTGCTTATGTCTGATGCTGTGATATGTACAATTCTTTTGAAAGGAAGTTGTGTATGTTTGAAAACACAAGCGGCCGCTTTCTTACCTTGTTACATGCTTTCATGAGTTATGTTATGCTGCTTGAGGTATCATAAGGCTAAGAATCTTAAGCACTTAGTCAGTGAATTGGTTAAGTTATCTACGATTTGTGTATTAACAAGATGGATAAATGAAAATGGTTGTAAAAATGAAAAAACAAATCATAGCATCCTTACTACTTATGGTTGGCTTTAATGCGACGGCAGCACCTGTTTGTCGTTACGCAGCATTTCAATTAAATGAACCTTCGACAGAAGTATTGCTTTGCAAAAATACAACTGGAAATCTAATAATAGCAAGTAGAGTAAATGGAAGGATAGATAACCATTTTTGGGGGGTTCCAGATAAACAACTAAAAAAAATAGAGAAGATAGAAAATGGCTTAAATATAAAGGGGTATCAAGTTACTTACTATAATTTGTTGAATCATAAAGTGGTTGTTACTCTCTTAGTTAAAGATAATAATGGTGAAATAACCTCTGAAATGAGGAAGGTGAATAAAAAAGAACACGTAGATGAAACTATCAAAATGAATCCAAATGGTATGATATTCAATTTCTATTGAAAGGTCTTCGATGGGTGAGCCTATTAAAAGGATGATTTGCAATGAAAGAACAAATAGACTTAGCAATAAAAGAAGATAAGATTTTTTTTCTTGGTGAAAAATTACAAGATGATTGGTATCAGGCTTTTGCTGAGTGGTCTGATATAGCTCGGAAGGATAATAATCCTGAAGCATATTTCAATATGGCATATTGCTATTTAACAAGCAATGGAATCAAAAAAAATATAGAAAAGGCTATTGAGTATTATGAGCTTGCTGGATCATTAGGTTTAAATGAAGCCTACACTCACGCCTACAAAGCTAGGGCTGAGTATGTTTTCAAGGATGACATTAATGATTATATTTCTTATCTAGAAACTTTGAAAGAAAAGGGTGTTTGGAGTCATGCCCCTGACGAAAAAGGGTGCAGAACCTATTTTTCTTGTGAGCACGAAGCATTGCAATTTCAGGATGTTGTCGAAAAATTATCAATGACTTCGATTGAAAAGCGAGTGGCAAAAGCCAAGGAGTTGCAAAAAAAACATACGGCCCACTTCATAAAATTAGATTTGGCTTATTTTATTGCAATATCTGAAGTTTCCGCTGAAGTCGAGTATAGAGAGTCAAAACTTAGCGATATAGAAAACACAGGTCGAATAAATAAGGGCAGATCAGTGTTGCGCACAAAATATTCATATAAAGCTGAATATCTAGTCAAGTTAAAAAATTCGGGCAAGGAAAATGCGAAATTTGATTTAACAATCCGTGCTGCGAATGCGGCAGAAATAAAGGCAGCTCATGAAAAAGACCCGATGAATGGGGTGCAAAAGGTGTATAAAACAATCCCCGGTATAATATTATATCCAGGTGAGCAGAAAGAGCAGGCATTAGTGACTGATCTGCCAATAAAAGACCTAGGGGAAAATTGCATAAAATTTTCTTTTGATTTCAAAAGAGAATTTGAGAAATATTATGTGTCAAGTAGTTATAGAGGTCATATCAGCTATGATGTTGATGTCCAACCTGGGCGGGTTTCAGTTTCCAGAAAGGCAAGTGATGCTGAAAAATATAAGGTAAAGCAGTTTATAGCTTATGCGGTAGTAATCTTGGGTATTTATCTCTACATAAAGCACTTATTGGGTTGAACACTCCTAGGCCGTTCCACTACTTTGCCAGACTTTCTAAAAAGCCCCATGTGGGCTTTTTCTCTTGACTAGCACCATCGCATCACTCACCACAGAAAAACGCGATCCCGAGCGTTACAGAGAAGATCCCGATACGCCCTCTTGTCAGTTACAATTAATCCTGTAAAATAAGTAAGCATCTACCTATTTAAGTTATCCAGTGAACGGTTCTCAGAAAATAAAAAACAGAGAGCGCGATGGCAATCTACGCGACCTCTGGCGAACGCCTCTGTGGTTGTTTCATGCTTTCGAAGTTTATCTCGGCATGAAGTTCCAGGTCGACGTCGCGTGCAACAAAGACAATGCGATCCTGCCTGACTTTATCGGCGTAGAACGTGACGCGCTAAAGTCCAGCTGGTGCGAAGCCGGTACAATCGCATTCCTCAACCCGCCCTACTCCAAAATCAAACCATGGATAGACGCCGCGGCGCGTGAACAGGTCAATGGTGTTACAACTGTCATGCTGGTTCCTCAGTCCCTCGACACTCAGTGGTATCTGGACGTTAAGCGCAGCGCGAATCAGACCGTACTTATTGTTGGCGGTCGCGTCGCTTTTATGGAGCCAGATACAACGCTGGGATTGGTTGAAGTTCGCGAGAATACTGGCGGTAGCATGTTGCTGGTCTTCCGGGGCTTCTATGGCGCTGCTGGACACCAGACGACGGAGATCGACATCGGCGTGATGAAATTGTTGGGTGGCTATGATCCACTAACGGCGAAACGGAAGCCACGTAAGAAGCCTGTTAAGAAAGCATCTCCACCCCTTAATAAAAAGACTTTAAAAGCGCTTTAAATAATATACAGAGCCAGGCTTATTTAAGAGATTCAGGCACTTGTGTGCCTTAATCTCTCTTTTGTCTGGAGTGTATTCAAAAGAACCTCAAACACCAGCTTTGTAGCCTGTTTAATGGCTTTAAGATGGCTTTAACAAAACGAAAAGGATCGCAAAATGACTTATGAAACAAACATCGTCGCCCTGGCGGAGAACGAATTTCTGGACAACACTCGGAAGCTGATGGAGAAGCGAGATACGGCCTTTAGTCTTTATCAATGGGTCGTTGATAGTCTGCGTGAAGGTAAACACACTGAAGAGATTGGGATGCTGGTTGGCGACCTGATTAACTCAAACTTTGCTCTTGAAGTGCAGCTAAAGGGTCGTGCCGGCGCTCGGTAGTAAGTAACAATTTACTTATGCGAGTGTGATATGTATCATTGTCGGGCCACCAATGGTGGCCCAAAATTTATTAGCAGCCAAGCTAATACAAAATGGCAACGACACCAGTCTCTCGGTGAGAAACGGTCGGGATTGGTGGAGCAGTAAAGAACCTTGAGCAAACGCTCTTGGGAAGGCCCAGACGGGATTTGTAGCATAGGGTCTGTATTGCCGGTGTGGGCGCGAAGTGGTAACTCGCGTCGGTTGAGGGCAAAAGCTACAGGGCTGTGAGACAGGGGGAGCGACTTAGATACCTGACTCACAGAATAAAAGCTCAACCATTAAATTCTAAGAGGAACCTATACGAGTAAGCCCTTTCCACGAGAATGAGAGTGCTTACCAGTAGGGGGCGTTGCTGGACTTACACCTAACTTTTTCGATTAAAAAGACACTGATTCGACCGAACCGTTAAACAATATGGGTCGAAGTTTTTTTAACGAAATTGTTAGGATAAGTATGTCCAGCAGCCCCTACCGAGAGACATTAAAACATCAGCGAAACGGCGAAACAGAGAAGCGATAAAGCGACGAACTGGAAAGGCGAAATGGCGAAAAAACCAACAAAACAAAAAGGCATCAAATACAACCGGCAGAAACATATCTCTGACAAAAACATGGCGACAAAATTTGACCCGCGTTTGAAAGAGGTTGTTCTGTATACGGACGGATCATGCCTGAAGAACCCAGGCGGTGCTGGTGGAGTTGCGGCCATCGTTCGTTTTGGCGAACACTATAAAACAGTTCAAGAAGGTTTTCGCTCCACAACCAATAACCGCATGGAAATGCTCGCTGCGATCCGAGGGTTGGATCTACTTAATCAAAAATGCAACGTGACGATCTACACGGATAGCCAGTACCTAATTAATGGCATTTCGCTGTGGATTAAAGGTTGGAAAAAGCGCGGCTGGAAGCTGGCGAACGGTGAGCGGGTTAAAAATGTGGATCTCTGGCAGGAGCTGGATGCTGCGGTATCCGGTCATCGTGTCCGTTGGTGTTGGGTTAAAGGTCATGATGGAAACCCAGACAATGAGCTGTGCGACATGATGGCGCGATCGGCTGCGGAATCTCCAACGATGGTTGATCGTATTTACGAATCTATTTGTGCCTATAATTAATAAGTAAGTGTTTACTTATTCGCTGGCGTGTTGTATCTTTGGTCTGCAAGGATGATAGCGCGGTTAGCGCTTGTCTCATGGACGAGACGACCTGTAAGCGGCTGAGTTTTCTCAGCCGCAACTATTTTAAGGCTCCTGTTAAGAGGCTTTATGATTAATTACCTCTCCGATCTTCTTCGAAATAAGCGGTTTGAGCGGAATGTCATCTCAAATCTAAACTTCCTCGAAAGTCGTATCCAAAACCTCAATGAGCGAATCCGAGTGCTTGAAAGCACCGTAGTGTCACAAGCCAATACGATCACCTCTCTCACGAAGAGCAGTGATTCGACGCCGCGCCCCGACCCGTTCCCTGATAAAAACTTTGCCCATGGAAAATTACCAAAGAAAAAGACTACAGCCGCTGGCGCTTCTGGTTATCGGGCTGACTCTGTCACCTCTCGGCATCGCGCCAGTTACGCAGATGATGCAGCCGGCGCTCAGCAATTCACGGAAAACAGAAGCCAAGTCCACGAGGACAGCGCATCTGTCTCCAGACATCACGGCTCATCCCACCACCACCACCACCACGACTCCAGTTCCTGCTACAGCAGCCACGGGGACGTTGGAGGGTATGACTCTGGATGCTCCGATTCGTCGTCCGGGTCTTTTGACTGAGTCATTAGCCTGATATTTAAACCTAAAAAACAAATTGTTTAACAGCATAAGAAAACAAAGGAAATCACATGTTTGGTATGTTTAAAAAGAAAGTCCGCAAAGCAGCCGTTGAAGTTAAGAAAATGGAGAACCGCGATGCTGTAGAAGCAACCGTATGGGGCGCTTATGCGATCGCCTATGCGGATGGCTCATGCGACGCGAAAGAGATCAGCGTTCTGGAAAAAACCATCTCCGCTCTGCCCTCTTTCTCCCCGTTTGCTGGCGAGATTGCCCAGATGAGCGCCAATATTCGCTCTCGCTACGAAGCATCCCCTCGCTCCGCAAACGCTGAAGCCATGCGCCAGCTGGCCGACGTTGCCGGTACAACCGATGCGGTCGACGTTTTATGTCTGTGCCTGGATATCGCTGATAACGACGGCATCGATGAGAAAGAAGAGGTGATGCTGAAGAAGATCGCCCAGGCGTTGCAGTTGTCGCTGGATCAGTATCTGTGATGGCTCGCGTCAGCATTGCGCTGGCGCTGCTGGTTTTGTCTGTGCTGGTGGATTTCACCAGCCGGATTCTGTCAGTGGCCGCGGACGGTGTTTTGGTCATAACAGGCATAACTCTATTACTGCCTGCTCTGATTAAAGGCGCCAAAACAAAGTAAGGAGCTTCGGCACCTTTTTGCTGAAGAGAACGAATGAAAGAATTAATTATCAAAACTTCTACGCCATCTATGACGAGTGTCGAGATCGCCGCGCTGGTGGGCAGTCGTCACGACAGTGTGAAAAGAACCATCGAGCGACTGGTTAAATCAGGCGTAATCACTTCTCCACCATTGGTGGAAAAGCCCACGGCAGGCCGTCCGGTGGCGGTTTATGTGTTTTCTGGTGAAGAAGGAAAGCGTGACACCTATGTCGTCGTTGCGCAGCTAAGCCCAGAGTTTACTGGTCTACTCGTTGACCGCTGGCAGGAGCTGGAAAACGCTGCAAAAGAGCCGTCACTCCCGCGTACCTACAAAGAGGCGCTACTCCATCTGGTGGCCCAGGTAGAAGAGAACGAACGTCTGACTGAACAGAATGAAGCGCTGGATGAAGCGCTGAGCATCGCTCGCCCTAAAGCTATTCTCATGGATCGCTTAGCCGGAACGTCAGAGCAACTTTATGGTATCAACGAAGCTGGTCGCATTCTGGGTACGTCAGGGGCTGTTATGGCTTCCTGTATGGATATGGTTGGCAATGTCTTTGCTAAAAGAAAATACTCCACCACCCCGCGCCAGTTTGTGAAGCAATTCATTGATCGCGAATACGGCCGCAACGTAACCAGCACCGGCGGCGGTCACATCCAGGCGAAGTTTACGTTTAAGGGGCTTTGCTATGTCGCTCTCCACCTCGTAAAACGCGGGATCATCACCGTAGACACCATTCCGTATCGTCCATGCCGCGATAGCGTCGAAGCTGCCATGGCAATGAAAAAGTCAGCAGCCTGATTAAACATGGACTGGCGCCTTTCGAGTCAGTTCATAATTAACAGCATCAGAAAACAAATTGTTATCAAAACAAAAAGGAAAACACATGTGCATTCGCTGTGAAGAACGTAAAGCAAAGAAAGAAGTAGTCCTGAGCCGCGCTAACGAAATCGCTGATCTTGCCATCTTAGCTACTGGCGAAATCAACAATATTCCCGATGCGCTGCGGATGACATCTCGTTTTGAGGCGTTGGGTGGCGAAGGTCTTCTGGAGCCTGTGAACTTGTTCCTCCTGATCGCCCATTTTGCCAACCAGAGCAAAGCGCTGGAGGCGGACAACAAGCGACTTCATGAGACTCTGAATTATATGACGATGAGCGAAAAAGCTGCGCCGGCGGACGGTAATAAAATGTCGAATGAAGAGGCTCTGCGTATCGTCGAAACGGTCGTGAATACCTTTGAGCTGGCCCAGGCACGAGCAATGGAAGGTGCGAATGCTCAGATCCGGGAGCTGAAGAATCGCTTTGGGATTAATAAGTAAAGCCAAGGCGCAGCTGTTCCGCTGCGCCTTTTCTGGAGCATTCTATGAAAATACCGATCATTCTTTTAGCCGTTGCGTTGGCCGGCTGTAGCACTCGACCTGTTAACACAATCAAGTTCCCGGATCGCGCGTATCAATACGGTGTCTATGGCACTGTTCATGTGCAATACGACGTCAACAAAGACGGCCGCATAGAAAATATCGTGGTCAACGGCGACGACGACGGCTTTTTTACAAAGCAGATCGTCAATGACATGAAGCATTGGCGGCTTGAGAAAGGCCATCCGATGAAAGCCCAGAAGCTTACCGTAGCTTTCGAAAGAGATCGTGTTCGAGCTAAAGGTGGATTCCTTGAAAATTAAACTTCCCGGTCGTCACGGCGGCTGGCTATTAGTGGCGGAGACCCGAAAATGATTAATGGAAATGTAATTCGTCAGGCAAATGACGGCGGCAATACCTGGATAGATTGCTCAGAAGAAGCCTTCAAACGAGCGAAAGAAAACGGTACGCCGGTGCGAGAAGTCCATTTGAATGACGAATCCTTCCGTGCGGCATTTGATGTCTGGCAGGATAAGACGGATTGGGTTCAGAAAGACCGGCGTTTTAATGTGTTAAAGCCTTGGGGGTGGCATCGTGCCGATGTGCTGAAGGCATTTATTGAGCATCTGGAAGAAAGCAACGCTCAGGTCATCCAGTCACGCGACCACTACAAGCGCATGGCCGAGGAAGCGCTGAAATGCGCAGCAGGTTGCAAGGTGGAAGTGGTTTCTGCGCCAGGTGGAGAGCGAGTGATTAAAGAGCCTATGGCGAAACTACCGCCTCACATTTATCGTGAGCTGGTTTCTGAACTGACGCAGACCGCAAAGAAGCACTGCGGAACCGGCTCAATGAGAGAGGCACTGAGTTACGTGCTTTCTCGCTACGTAGAACCGGATCACTCGAAGAAATGAATAAGGGGCAAAAGCCCCTTTTTGTTAATACCCCTGGAAGTAGGCATAGGGGATTTTTAACCCCCCTCTTCCGCCAAATGATTGTGAGAAGTTTTTTTGATATTTTGACGTATACTTCACCTGGATTTCAGAGCCAGTCCATTTAATGAGAAGACCAGAATAACCTGTCGATTCACCATCGTCAGAAATATTGCCAGGCACCATGTTCATCAAAATCCACGGATTGAAGCCCGGAGAGAAAGACACTATCTGACTATCGACCGGCGAGTTTGCTGGTAGATCGATAAAGCCCCTGACGCGAGGCACACGACTGGCACTTTTTGCACTCCATATCAGATCGCCGTTACCATTCATCACATCAAGATATCCGCTCTCAACGCCAAGGTTTCGAGTTGTCCTGATGATTTGCCCGCTTCCGTTCTGAAAGCTAAAGGCGCCAGGCATGGCGAAGGCACCGGCATTTAAACGAAACCAGTATAGGTAGCCTGGTACTGGCGTGTCTGCTGGTTTTAGAAAACCAAATGGGTATGACCCCCCGAACGGGTTGTCGATTTTGTAGTACCCGTTATCTGTCAGCCCGTCGATGTTTCTGATGTCAGAAAAGAGCGTTGTCTTGTTGTCTGAGTCTATTTGCAGCGCACCTGCGTCGTTATAGACCTCAAATCCGTAACTCATATCTTATCCCTAAGCATATCGATATACTTCTACTGTGAAAGTCTGGGACGTGCCGTATCCAGACAGCGTAAATAAGGTAAATGCATTGTCGCTTACCGCGCAAAAAGCCTCGTTAAAGGCACTTCCGTAAGAACCGGCAACAATCACAGCGTAGGCATTGCCGGCGTTGATACCCGAAACGCCTTGAGTAACTGAATTGCCACCGCCTGTTCCCACATTGTAAGTCCCTATGTACCTGCAGTTATAATCACTGGTATCGACAACAAGGTTCCCATTTTCGTCCCAGCATTGAAGCCCGAATCCCATAGCTAAATCCTTTGCAATGACCCGGTTTCAGTTCCTAAATTTTACAACCTAATAAAATAACCAAACAACTTGTTTTCTGCCTTTTCACACATGTGATAATAAGTGCAATAAGAAAACAATTGGGACAAGACATGATTTTCAGACAGCGTCACTATCTCTTTATCCGCGAGCACTACAAACACGACCGCTTCGAGGGGCGCAACGATGCCACTTGGGGGCGCGACTACTCTTATCGCGTGGCCCAGAGCGGTCTGGACTCACTAGCGAAGTATGGCTACAGCCTCATCTCGCAGCATGAATCGAAAACTGGCGAAGCGGTGTATTACGATCGCAACCTGAATATCCTGACCGGCGCCCAGATTAAGGCCGCTCTCAGAGGGGAGTTAGCATGAGCTGGGCTTATTGTTCAAATTGTGGGGAAGGTATTGACGCCCCCACGCCATTGGAGGTACTGGAGAATAGTTACCAGTGTCCTCATTGTGGGCATCTTGAAGACCCACAGATGACGATCGTCGATGTGGTGATCGGCTTGCTGGGGCGTATTGAGGTTTTGGAAGCCAAGGTTGAAGGTGGTTCGAAATGAATATTGTTGAAAAGGCTCAAATGTTCGCGGCCGGCGCCCATGCTGGCGTAGGTCAAAAACGGAAGTATACCGGCGAGGACTACATTCACCACCCGGTTGCGGTTGCGGAGATTGTGCGGAAGCACGGCGGCACTGATGAAATGGTTGCGGCGGCGATGCTGCATGACACCATTGAAGATACTCAGGTGACGTTCGGCCACATCTTCAGTCTGTTTGGGGATCGCGTTGCCGAGATGGTCGATGCTCTGAGCAATAAAGCCAAGAAAGAAGACGGCAATCGTGAGACGCGCTTCTTCATTAACGTGAAAGCCCTGCGTGAGCGTCTGGACATGCAGAGCCGCGTCATTAAGTTGGCTGACCTGATCCACAACACTCAGTCTATAACCCGGTACGACAAGAAATTTGCAGCGCAGTACCTTGCTGAAAAGGCTTTTATGCTGCGTGTGCTGTTCACCGACGCTGAGATTGGTGTGTCGGGCGAAGAGATAGAGTCCAGAACCGGCGACCACCCTCTTTTGATTGAAGCGGAGAAGATGGTTGCCACGGCGCTTTCTCAGCTTCCCGACGAGCTATTCCTCAAATCAGATCGAATTAATGCCGAACTGATGGAGAGATGGGAGAAGACAGAAGCCTGACACCACCACAGAAGACCGCCGATGCGGTCTTTTTTATTCATGCCTCAAACAAAATGTTTAATGCCTTATCTGGTCTGAGATAATAACCAACATTAGAAAACAATTTGTTTGAGGAGCGCCCAATGTCAACAGCCATCTCTATCATTGAAAACACAGCCAACGCCGTAGACTTCCGCAAGGAAATGAACGTCATTCATGACATCGTGGGAGAGTGCGAAAGAGAGATCGCCCTGATGAATCAGGTGCATGATTTCGTTTACTCAGGTGAGCGCGTGTCGATGATTAACCGCCTGCAGGTGCTGAGTCGTCGCCCGAATGATGAGAACCTCCGAAACGTTCCGCAGCTTAACTCCGTTAACCTGGATTTCGTTAAGCAAAACATTTGGGCCGAATACTGGCGCAAGGTGACGGATATGACTGGCGCCCTTCTCATCATGCCAGCAGAGCGCCGCGACCAGTGGCGCAGCCAGTTCACTTTAGGTTTGCAAAAGGTGATGAAGAGAGACCGCGGTGGATTCGAGCGTCAGGTTGAAGAGTTCGTCGGCGTTCCTGAATTCACGGCCGACACAGTTATCCCAACGATGACCTCGTTACTTAATGATCGCCACAAGTATCTGGCCGAGCGCGTCTATGGGCTGTTCAAGGCATTAAGCCCAACGCACAAGACCAACAAAACATACGGCTTCAGTGAAAAGCTAATCATCTCCTACTGCGTGACCGATTTTTGGAATAGCAGCGTTAGCCTGAACTATCACAAAGCTGATGTTATCGACGACCTGCGCGTCATGTTGCACTTCTTTGCACATAAAGAGTTCATCACCCTTAATAGTTGCTCCGAGATGCTTTCGGCGGCGTACAGAGCGCACAACTGTGAAACCGGTCAGTGGATGAATGTCGACGGCAACTTAATGCGTGTGAAGATTTTCAAAAACGGCAATGCTCACTTTGAAATCCACCCGGATGTCGCGTGGAAGTTAAACGAGGTGCTGGCCTACAGTATGCCTGCAGCGATTCCGGCACCATGTCGCAAGGCGCCAACGACAAAGGCGCCAAAAGAGTTTGGTTACATCCAGAAGACCGTATCTGAAAGAACCAGAGGTGCTATTCGCGATCGCCGCCATAGTAAAGACAATACGTGGTACTTCCCCGACTCGTCACTGCAAAAGGCTCAAATAGAAGATCTTGAGCGCACGCTGAGATTTATCGGTGGCGTGAAGGAGCGAGGCAGTTGGCTGTTCCCGTATGAGCCAACCGCAACATTCGACAGCATCGTGTCCATGGGCCTCATTCCAGAGGTTAAGTCACACCAGTTCTACCCAACACCGGCATCCATTGCTCAGTACGTTTCGCAGATCCTGAAGTGCCAGCCCACCGACCAGATTCTTGACCCGGATGCTGGGCGGGGTGATCTGGTGGCGTTCCTCGATGTGCCGGAGGAAAACATAACGAGCGTGGAGATATCCCCGCTGTTCTGCGAGATTCTGGGCGCCAAGGGGTACAACGTCTACAACAAGGACTTTCTGGCCTGGTCGAAGGAGTTCGCCACCGCCCCTGGCTACGACAAGATAGCGATCAACCCGCCTTACTCAGAGGGCCGTGCCAAAGAGCATACGCTGGCGGCGCTGACCCATCTCAATGAAAAAGGAATTATGGTCGCAGTCCTGCCAGCCGGCTACAAACCGGAAGAGTGGATCGGCAATGAGTTCGTTTGTGCCAAATCAGGTCGTGACTTCGCCAACGAGTTCGAGGACACCGGCATCACAGTCGCAGTATTCGTTTTCAAAAGAGCATAGAGGCGCAGATGATTGAGTTAACGCTGAAGGAGTACAACGCCATCCACACAGACTATCGGGGTGTCTGGTCAACGGAGCGAACCGACTGGCCCGATTGGGAAAGCGTGAGAGAGCAATACATGGGCAAACGAACCATGATGAAGCATGGCGGTCTGTTGATTGAAGATCTTCACTTTCGTATTGTTTAGAATGAAACGGCTTGTAAAAAATCCACTAATCAGAGATTGAAATGAAAATAAAAAATTTTGGCATCGTTGCAATACTTTTTCTGGCTTCAGGTTGTAATGATGTAGCCGTTAAACCATATGAAATGGTGCTCAACAAAACACCATCTCAGGTGGACATGGCAGGTTATACGATGGTTGATCAGGACGGGAAGGCAACGGACAAACCAGTCAAAACCATGGATCGTTTTTCTCAGTATCTATACGCACCATCAGAATACGTAGGCAAAGCCCTCAAGGAAGAGAAAGACGCAGATTTAGTCATCTTTAGCACATTAGACGGGAAAATTGCGTACTCCATCGTCAATGTGAGTGTGGATAAGATGAAGACGGTGCAGGACGTGCTGAAAAGTAAATATGGCCCGGCTCTGGCGACTCGCGCTGGCGTGAGAGATAAAGCCGCTTTCGAGTCAAGTCCAGGCTTCTGTAAAGCGTACAATTCAGAAGCAGGGTTAGAACAGAACCACTGCCCTATGGACTATTACGAAATTTACGGCACTGTAGATGAGGTATATGTGCTGGTTAAGGGGCTTTGTTGAATAAATCAGATTTCGGGTAAGTCTCCCCCGTAGCGGGTTGT
>ERZ1032091.18-NODE-18-length-79579-cov-26.668201_pt1 | contig 79579 bp, 75 predicted proteins | sample MGYA00518165_ERZ1032091 | MGnify/ENA primary metagenome ERZ1032091 (study PRJEB33719, sample SAMN04261302) | wastewater metagenome | biome: rural village; feature: human; material: feces | host: Homo sapiens | place: El Salvador | collected 2013-01-07 ...
GCACCGTCTGATGGTATTTCTGACTGCTGGCTTTTAACAGGCCGATTACCTCCACGGCAGTTTTGGAATCCAGATTCCCGGTCGGTTCATCTGTAAACTGTACCCCTATCCCCTTATGCCTTGAAAATAGAGGCTTTAACTGTATGCACACTTGTGTACTGTGTACACTTCTATTCAGAAAAAGGCAGGGCTTTTATACCCTACCTTGATCTCCCTTAAATACTATGAAAAATTTTTTATCCTTTGATTGCTTTTATCCAACACACAAAAGTACTCTTTTTCTTTTTTGTTTCCGTAACTGAATCATAGACATCTTTTTCTTGTAATTTGTAACTTGTAATGTACGATACTTCTTGTAATCGTTTAGCAAGCCTTTGGCTTTCTTCGTTATTAGGTAATTCAACGCTATGTTTTTTACTTCTATCGCAAAATCCTGAATACCATTGTGAAAGTTCAGAAAAACAATTTTCAAAATCAGCCGCTTCTAAAATCGAAAGGTATTTAAACATCAACGTCTTTTTCCCTTTTTCATCTACATATTCCCAGGCTGCTGTAAATATGGATTTGTTAATCGTCATATTTGAATCAACTAAGTTTTCAGCAATTTTTGCAGTCATATAATTTTCTCCAAAAGCATCCAACAGAACTTCTACATTAGAAAAATCGAGAATAGGCGAAAGCAATAGTGTTTCTAATAATGTTTCTCCCATTGGAATCTTTTCCATTACTTCCATATATTCCGCTTGATTATACAAAATAAAATCTGGACATAAATCAGGATAGGCATCTTTAATTTCATCATATTTATTAACATCAAAAGGAATATATTTTTTCTTAATCAAAATTCCCACTTTCTGTCTCTCAACCTTCTCTATTGGAATATCAAATCCCAATTCCAACTGAGGTAATAGTTTTTCAAAAGCAGAATCATCAATTGTACTTGTAATAAGTTCTTCGGCAAACACTTCATTTAAACACTGATTCTCTAAAAATGTAAGTTGAGCACTATTTGTTTCAATGTATTGAAGTAGTTCTGGCGTAATCTTATATCTGTCCCAATAACATTTGATATTCTCCCATTTCAGGCTTACTTTTCCTTTATTCAATAACTCATCCCAAAGAATTTTCACGTCCTTATCAAAATCAGAATCGAACTTTCCACAGCATTCACAAATATCATCTACACAAAATTCTTCATGATTCACTAATTCCAAACAGATTTCGGTCTCTTCTGGAGCATTTTCCAACATTCTTTCTAACAAATCCATAATCTGTTCAACATCTTCCTTAGTATTATTAAATGCTAATATAATTTCCTTCACATACTGTTTCAAATTTTCTTGTATGTATTTAATTAACGGTTCATATCCTAGTGAAATAATTGTTGTATAATTTCGAGTATCTAAACCGGAAAGCATTGTATCATTTTCAAATTCCACAATCCTACGTATCATCGTATCATTTAACTCATAACACCGATTTTCAAAAACATATCTCAAAATTTCCTCCGAAACATTTTCAATAGAAACATTCTTGAAAATAATTCCAAGTGTTTCAATTAAGGAAATCACCTTTTGATCTTGAATAGATGATAGCTGCTGTAATATATCTGGATTTTCCTCTATAAAGTCGCTCATCTTATTATTGTCATTTAATTCAAATAAGCGTTCTGTATCCACGTTATCAATAAGTAACTGTAAATAAAAAATTTTCCTTTCGTATGTTATCGATATATCCTGGACAATATCATTCCACATATCAGGCCAACGCATTGCTAATAATTGAATCAATCTCTCTTTATATTGAGTTTGCTCAATAAATTCATCTATAAACTCCCAGCTTTCCACTGTTCTATCAGATAATTGATCGATTAATATCATACGTTTTTCATTCTCATTCTCTTCAGACAATAAATATTCCAAAAGAATAAAATTGAAAATACTTTTTTGTTCGAATTCATACGGTTGTAAACGCTGTATAACCATTCCAACTTTTGTCAAATTATAATTATATGGCAGCTTTTCCATATTTTTTACTGCCAGTATATAATTCATATCTTCTTTTGTAATGCTTGTCCCCTTAAAATAATTGATATAGTTTGCGTATTTTTCATCAATGTATCCTCTTCGAAGCATAAATACGAGCAATTTATTTTCAGCAACTTTTTCAGATAGTACATTATGGACTCCAAATTTTTCTATCAGCTTTTTAAGTGACCAGCCTGAAAGTTCATGTACATTCTTCTTCAAATCTTCAATTTCACTTTTTATTGAACTAACACCTTTTTCTTGGACAAATTGAAAATTTTTAATTCTTTCATGATATTGTTTAAAAACTTCTTGAAAATTATTCACATCTTTTTCCACCTGAGAACAACTCCATGTATAATATTTAATTCTAACATCTTTCAATTGTTCAAATTTCGATAATTCGAACGAATCTTCCATTATTTCATTTACTGAATATTCATCCCAATAGCTTTTCTTAATTCTATATGGAATACCCTGCCAATCCACCATAGCACCAAGCATAGCTGTTTTAAGTTCTTTAACGCGTTCTAAACAGTCATCATGATATTTTTCTAGTTCCTGTATAAGTTCATCAACTTCATTATGCCATTTCATACATTGTCCAGAGATATATCTTTGCTTATCCTCAAAAGCTTGTTTCACAACTCCTCTCTCCATTTGAAGTTCGGCAAACTCCCGTGGATACAAATTTTTAAAAATAATCAATGCCATCATTGTTTCATCTGACAATTTCAAATCCTGGTCAGTACGAATCGTTTCCTTATATACGACAAACTCATTATATATATTCTGTAAGATTCGCATATCTTCAACATATGGGGATACGTCTAATATAAATTCCTGTGAGATTTCATGAACAATCCCTTTCTTTTTAGATTCCTCAAGTTTTTGTAAAAAGATTTCCCCTGAATTCGTAGAATTTATAATTGGAATTACCGGAATAATAAATTCAAAGAATTTTGTTCTGTCTGTATCCGTAAATATATCATCTCTAATAGCATAAACAAAAACAATACGCCCTTTAATCCCGTCGTAGTTGTTCAATAATGTATTCAATTCCCGAAGATGGATAAAAATAGATGGATCTTCTAAGCGATCTAAATCCTCAAAAAATACAATTCTGTACTTTGTCTCTTCAAAGAAATATACAATTTCATCCATATTTTTATTAAATACATTTTCCGTTGCAGTTTCAGAATTTTTCACAACTGTCTCTGCTGGCAATTTTACTTCATTTACTTTAAAGCGAAACAGCACCAAACGATATGTTCGGGCGATGATTGCCAATATTCCCGCACAAAAAACAAGGAAAATACTATCCGAAACCACTGCTTTTAATCCAAATTTTCCACCTGCCTCTTCTATTTTTTCAATTATCATTTGAAAAGTATCTGGAAAAAATATAAATTCCGTCACTCCCAAAATTAAAAATATCAAAACCAAATATCCCCAGACACGTTTCCAATTAATTTTGTGTAGCTTCCGATATCTGCTCTGCGGGATCTTTTTATAATTGACTTTATAAAATAATTGCTTTAAAATTCCTAATTCAATTTCATCTTGTTTCAAAGAAATTTTCTTAGGATTCCCCTTCTCATCAGTTTCGTTTTCAACAAAAGTTGCCATTGAAACACGAAGCGATTTACTTCTAATAATTCTATGTTTTTTCAAATATGTATCAATGATACTACTCTTGCCCGCACCATATGGACCTGCCAGTGCAATATTTTTAACTTTCTTTTTCTTTATCGCCCAATGTAATGCCTTTAAATATTCAGCTCCATTTTCAATATCATCAATGGGTGCCAAGTCTGTAAATTCATTTTTCTTTTTCTCTTGTATTCTTTTATTTATTACTTCACGAATTTTCTCCAAAAGTGCTATCGTAGAAATCCCTCCCTCAAATTTAACTTATAACACTATTGTATCATGAAATATTTGATGATACAAAATGAAAAAGTCTTGCTTTCTCCTCTATTTTATCCCCGCAACCACTAGCAGGCGCGTTCTTCACGCCCCTGCCAGCCGCTGATTATTTTCTTCTTCATTAAAAATTCTTGATCAGATTCAAGTCTCTTTTATTCAATGCCTTCCGCATTGCTTCACTTTCTTTTCGTAATGTTTCATTCTCTCTTTTCAGTTTCGCTACCTGTTGCTCCAGCTGCAGGATACGGTTGTCCATTGCCATATCTAAAATCTTTCTTCTCTTATCTACCATGCCAGCCTGTAGTTGCAAGGCACGATCTACTGCCTTTCGCACTTCCGGGTTCTTATAGAAAAATCCTCTGGACAGTCCGGTCTTTTGCATCAGTTTGGGAACGGTCACTTTATCCTCTTCTTCAATCATTTCCTGGATTGCCAGTTTTGCCCTCTGGATTTTCTCCACGCTCTGCTTATGGTTTACTTCCAGCATCTTGTCATATTTGCTCATATTCTTTCCCCCATCCTGCCAGATTCGCCCGAATCATTCGGCTCATCTCTGCCCTGATTTCTCTTGTTTCATCTGCGATGATCTGGAGGCTCATCTTCCTGTAAAATTTCACATTCTTTACGGATGTATGCCCCAGTAGTTTTGCGATGGTCCAGTCATCCAGATGCAGTTCTGTTAAGCGGATACCATATACATGGCGGAACATATGCGTTCCAAATCCAAACAATTCTCTATGATCGTCCCGCAAATCTTTTTTCTGGATCAGATCCATCACCTTGTTTTGAACGGTATTGTACTGCATAGGTCTCTTGCTATTTTTCTCATCCACAAAAATGTAAACCGTATCTCCATACCTTTTCTTGGTATATTCCATTGCTTTTTCAATCAGCAGTTCCAGTTCTGCACTGATAGGCTTCACAAAGGTAGTTGTTTTCATCTGCCGGATCTGGATCATAGGATGTCCGTCCTGCCGATACAGGCAGTCTGTCTGCAGGGTAAGGGTATCGGATATCCTTGTTCCTAACATCTGGTGAATGACCATAAGCCGCTCCATCTGCTCATCCAGTTCCGCAAGCGCTGCATTAAAACGAATCAGCTCACTGTCTGAATAAGATTTCAATTTCGGCTGCACCTGTCTGGGCAAGTCACTGGCCAGGAATAAAATTTCTAAATGTGGATACCCATATAATTTTCCGATGGTTTCCAGCAGTCCCCGGAGGTTCGTCAGATCTGCCCGGTAATTATTCACCCCCTCCGCTTCCGTTGCAAGGTACGTCAGATATTCTTCCAGCAACTCCCGATTCATTTCTTCTGCCGAATGGATATTGGGATATGTTTCTTTCAGATATTTGGATAGTCTCCGGATGGCGGTCAGTTCTTTGATAATTGTTGCAATCGCTTCATGATGTAAATGTTCATAAACTGCCTTTTTTGTTTCTTCCCGTAAGTCATCCTGGATAATCGCTGTAAAATTCAAAGTCTGCACATTTTTAATCGGATTCTTTTTATAGGCAATGTCCAGATTCTCTAATGTCCAGATATCTTTCTCAATCTCATCCCGTTCCTCTTTGGCTTCTGTAAATCGATATGCCTTCCGCACATAAGTGATGAGGCTCGATGGCACTGTCTTTTCTTTCCCATATACGCTGATTCCCTGCATGGTCAGTTTCTGCCCATGTTCCAGAAGCCAGCTTCGGATTTTTAGCAGCCATTGTTCCCACTCCAGTTCCTGCAGGCTCTCTGCCCGGATGTGCTTATCCTTTACCATTCTACAAAATCTCTGATAGATCACTCGTTCCTGTATCATCGTTGCCAATGCACATTGTCGGCTTCGGTCCTCAATAAAAGAACGGAATTCTTTTTGAAGCCCTTTTGTTGGAAGCAGTCCTAAATCAAAGCAATGGGATTCCTTTACCTTCTTTTTCTGTTTCTCATCTGCTCTTGCATAGCAGTCCAAATCGATTAAATATAATTTTTCATCCATGGAACTCTCCTTTCATCAGTTCCGCTGCAAAACTGTGGGTTTCTTCCTGGAAATATGCTTCACTGGCTTTTTCCAGTTTCTTCGGCATATAGTCCACATACTGTCTGGTCATTTCTTCGTATTCATGCCCCAGGTAATCCCGTACTGCTTGGAGGGAAATACCGTTATCATAATAAAGCGTAGCCAGGTTATGTCGGTAATCATGGGATCTGAAAATATATTCCCCGTCTGCAATCTTATTTTTCTCACAGTATTTCAACATTTGATACCGTAATGTAGCATACTGGAATGCTCCACCTTTTTTGCTTTTAAACAGATATTCTGCCGATCCAATCTGATATTTCTTTTTGTACACCTGCACCAGCTTGTACAATGCTTCCGGAATGGGAATCCGCTTATACGTTTTCATTTTCACCTGATATACTTTCAGCCAGTAATCACCATTCTTCTCTTCATAATCACCACCTGTCAGGGTACACACTTCGCTTCCCCGAATTCCCGTGCACCATAAGTGCAGGAACATCAACCGCAGATGTTCCGGAAACTCTGCCAGCTTAGATAAAATTTCCACATATACTCTTTCTGGTACGCTGCGGTCATTGTGGCCATGCACTTCTTTCTGCAAATAATACTCATGCCGGAAGGGAATCTTCTTCAGATATCCTTTTACTACAAGGAAGTTGTAAAACTGCAAAATCATAGTGATTCTTCCATTCGCTGTCTTTTCACGGGTATCCTGTCTCTGAATGGATTCCAGATATCTCTGAATCTTCTCTGCTTCCACTTCATAGATTGGCTTTTCTTCTCCATTGAAATGTACCAGGAATGTACGAAGTTCCAGCAGCTTGATTCGGATGGTACTGATAGATAAATCTGTGATTCCAAACAGGTACCGCAGATATTTTTGCAAAATCTTTTGATTTTCCAGGTTGTTCACCTCTTTAAAGGATACCCATTCCACGGGCTTGCTTGGATTCATTCGTTCTCTGGAAAAATGGAAACGTTCCAAAAACCACACATTCGCATTCCAATGAATTTCCGGTGCCTGTAAAAATAGGATTTTTCTGCTCATCCGCAGGATACCAAACACAGCACTTTTCTTTTCCCCTCTAAAATGTTCTGAGAGTTCCTGCTCAAATTGCTGTTCTTTGGCCAGTGTCATGGTCTCAATATCAGCCACTTGATGTTTCATACAAAATTGATAGAGCCTTTGCAGTGCCAGCAGTTTCTCTTTTCTGTAATGACCTTTGTAGGTATGGATCACCTCTTTTAATACTGTAAAAATCTGCATCTTCAAGTTTCTTGGACACTCCAGTGTAAAATCCCATAGCAGTTCCTTTCCATCTTTGCTGGTCAGAAAAGATTCTGCTATCTCAATCTCCGGATAATAGGTGAGGCACATCCATTGATCACGATACTCGGTAGTATAGTTTCTTCGCCCTGCCAGTGTCTGCATCTCTTTTTTCATCTGATGAAGGAAGATTCTGTCAAATCCCCTCAGGCAGGTAATTGGTGCATGAACGGTTTCGTACCTTTCCAAATATTCTTCGTATCGGATTCTTAAGGCTACGTCCATTTCCGAAATGTCGGTAATCCCCTCTTCTATCAGGAATTTCTTTACCCTGTTTCGTATTTTCCCATTTACCTCTGTGCAGACATCCACCTGTTCACAGATTTTTTGTTCCAGTGCTTCCCGCTCTTCCTGCTGTTCATAAATATGTAATTGATAAGCGGGCATGTTCTTCACCTCCTACAGGAGTTTCTCCACATCATAAAGGGCAGAATGCTTTGCATAATATTGATCGCTGGCTTCCATAAGCTGGTCATCTACAAGGTTCAGATATTTGATGGTCGTATCGATGTGCTTATGTCCATATGCCTCACTGATCATTTCCAGTGGCCATCCGGCATCCCGCCTCATATTTCCGAAGTATCTCCGCAACATATGGGGCGTCGTATGGATGCCTGTCTTTTTCTCCATCCGCTCCAGCATCCGGTAAACTGCATCCACCTGCAGTGCCTTTCCTTTCGTCTCCCCTTCGATGTTTACAAACAGCATCGGCTGGTGCTGTAAAAATTCCCGGTACTTGGACAGATAAAACAGTAAAAACTGGAAGGTGGCATCACTGACTTTGGATCTTCGGTACGCCGCATTCTTCGCCCTTGCCTTGTTCTCATTGTCATCCCGGAAGAATACCCGGATGGTGTGTCTTTCATAATCAATATCTCTGGTATAATTTACACCTAAAATCTCGCCGATCCGGTATCCGGTCTCTGCCAGCAGCATGATCAGAAGCTGGTCCCTGCAGTTGGTACACTGCTTCAAAAGTTCCAAAATCTCCTGATGCTCTGCCGGACGGACATTTCGTTCTTCCTCTTTCAGATAGCCATTGAATGACCGGAACCGCAGCTTCCGTTTTACACCGATGGAATCATGGGTGGTAAAGCTGTCATAATATAGCACTTTCAGCCTTTCCATATCTGCTTCCAGCTCTAAAAAACAGAAAAACCTGAACACGTCTTTTAAGTACGCATTGCAGGTTTTATTGCTTGGCAGTTTCTCTTTCTTTTCATGCAAATGGTTTCCGACTTTCAGCCAGTGGAGAAATCCCACATAATGTTCATACTGTTCCTGGAATTCCAGTTCCGCCACCTGGGACAGTTCCATCTCTTTCTCATCCAGATATTCCAGATAGAACCGGATGGATTTTGCCCTGCGGCCAACGGTATTCGGGGAACGGTTTGCTCGGATCAAATGCGTCAGATACTTGGACGGGAACAGCACCATCTGCCAGCTCTGATGATCCCGGATTAAAAAATATTCCTGTTTTCCTTCCCAGATATGTTCCACTGCATATCGTGCCATTTTGCTCACCGTCCTTTCCTATAACGCTATACACATTATACCCACTTCATGTTCAAATATCTATTCATCAATACCAACAATCTCTCCGAAACCGCCCCAAAAACTGTACTAAACTTTTCCTCTAAAAGCGTCTGGAAAATAAGCACAAGCAACAAGGCTGGAAAGCGAATTTTGCCTATTACAAATAATACTCCACACCTTTCCGGCTGCGGATGAAATCCTGTACCTCTTTCAACTCTTCTGCTATCCGGCAGGACGGAAGCGCACACATCACATCTTCGTGATACTTGCCGCCTTTTACCGCCCGAATATCTAAAATAGACACCACACAAGTATCAGTTTCTGTACGAATGGCTCTCCCAAATCCCTGGCGCAGTTTCTTCTGCATATCCGGCACAATGATGGACTGAATATAGGTTTCCAGGGAATCATAGGTTTCCTTCTCTGCTTCACTGATGGGATCCGGCACTGCAAAGGGCAGTTTCACAATGATAAGGGAAGACACCATATCTCCCGGAAAATCTACTCCTTCCCAACAAGAGCCTGCTGCAAACAGTACCCCATTCTCCATGGTCTTAAAGCGCAGGATTTCTTCCTGGGAGTGTCTCCATACTTCCACCATGGGGAACGGCAAGCTGTCTCTTAAAAGCTGGTACACACTTCCCATCAGTGTATAAGAAGTAAACAGTACCAGCGTATGCCCATAAGTGGAACAGATTAGGGAATGGATATGGTTTGCCACCATCACCGCCTCTTCCCGGCTTCCTCTCCTGCAATGTTCCAGCGTCTTTGGCAGGTATAGCAGACAATTTTTTTCATAAGAAAACGGGGATTCTGCCACATATTCTTGCACTCCTGCCCTTCCTTCCAGCCCGGTGATCTGCCGGGTGCGCAAAAAGCCTGCGCCTGCCTTTAGCGTTCCGCTGGTTAAGATGGCAGACACACCTTCTTCCCGATTCCATAACATCTTCCGAAGTAATTCTGGGATTTCCCGGCTGGCTGCACACAAAATGGGAAGCTGTTCTGTATCCAGACGCAGATAGCGGACATAATTCCCATCGCTGCTGCAAAAACACTCCAGCACATCCTTTGCTTCTTCCAGCCGATTCCATATCCACTTTGGAACACTTCGCCCCAGCTTTTCTAAAAGAAATTCCAGCATCTCTACGCCTTCCCACAGAGAAACCACACTATTTGTTGTATTACGGAACGTTTCCCGGATTCCTTTCCCAATTCGGTGTTCTGCACCAACCACATGCAATGCGTCACACATCACTGTCCGCAGGATTCTTGCCTCTTCTTTCTGATGCTCCCGTTCCAGATAATATGCTATTTCTCGGATATCATCCATACACAGGTTTTTTCCAAACATCTGCCTTGCCGCTTCCGGTAGCTTATGGGCTTCATCTACAATCAACGTCCGATAATCAGACAATAAAGGCTTGTATCCTTCTGCTCTGTGATATGCATCTGCCAGTAAATAATTATGATTACAGATTTGAATGAACACATCCTGTTTCCTGGATTCTTCCAGATATCTCTGATAGCGGCACATCTGCCTGCCCGGACATTCTCTTGGACAGAATTTCGGCACACAGACCAGCCTTCTGTCAAATCCGCTTAGATTCTTTACGCTATCCATATCATACTGTTTTCGCAATGACAGCAGTGCTTCTTTTTGGGCAGCATTCTTCTGTTTATGGCGGATTGCTTCGATTCGCTGTTCCAGCCTGTTGTCGCAGACAAAATGTTCTTTCCCTTTTCGCACCACTGCCCGAAGCGGGGACTGAATGATTCCTTGCTCCAGCAGCACCCTGGACAAAAAGGGAATATATTCCGTCAATATAGCTTTCTGCAATGCAATGCTGGAGGTGGACACCACCACCGGGCGCTGTTCCAATGGATTCCCTCTCCCTGTCAGCATGGAATACTTCCGCAATAATACGCAGGCTACCAGATAGGCATAGGTCTTCCCAATTCCTACCCCTGCATCACACAAGGCAATCTGTTCTCCCAGCAGAGTATCCAGCATTTCATGGCATAGACGGATCTGCTCTTCCCGGACTGCCAGTCCCTGTTCCGGAAATAGCACCCGGAAGATCTTCTCCACTTCCTGATGCGCTCTTTTTTGATATTCAACTTTATAAAACATAGTACTTCTTTCCGCATGGCGTTAATACCACAAGAATACGGCTGTGACATTTCCCACAGCCGCATGTATCTGATATCAACGACACACTCTTTTTTGATTTCTTATCGTTTCTTATTTTCTTTGGTACCGTATTTGTCCTCGACTCCCCGGCTGCCACACCACATCTATGGTAGGGAACATTACAGGCGGATGCCTCGCTTGGCACCGCTCGCAGATTTCCTGAAAGTCTTGCTGATTACAACTTAGAGTCCATCCTCTTCTTTTTTGAGAAGAATTTCGTATCATTATCCCCCTCCGATGATCCTGGCGAAAGACCTGCGAAAGTCCATTCACAGCTATAAGGAGTCGCTCAGAATGAGAACAGGCACCGACAGTTTTTTCACGAAATGATCCGCCATAGTCTTTGGACAGACCTTTCCATAACAATCCTGCAGTGCTTGTTCCCATCCGTCCTGGCGCTTATGCTGTCACGCTTCTATCTTTGGGAACGTACCTGTAATGCTGGTATGTGGTTGTCAAGGAACGAGGGGCAATTACCCCTTTCATATATAGAGCCGATGAGATACCCCATTTTTCTTCACTTCTTCAAAACTTTTTTAATTTTTTCTTCAATCGCTCCATCCGTGTATAAATGGTCTTTTCCGCTAGTCCCATCTGGCCTGCAATCTCACGAACAGAAAATCCCCACATCTTCAGAAGTAAAATCTGCAGTGTTTTCTTATCCGACTCCAAAAGAACCTGTAATAGCTGCTCATTCTCCACACTGTCAAGTAACTGTTGAATATTAAGCACCACTGAAGATGGTTCTTCCAATTCCCTGGTGTATAATTCTTCTTGATTAGAAGAAAAATGTTCCCAGAATCTCCGTTCCGTATTAAAATCTTGCCAGTCCAATTCACGAAGTCTTTGGATTGCCTCTTCACTAACACTGGATTCCCGCAAAATCCGTTCCTCCTGCTCCTTCCACTGTTTCCATTTATATTCTTCTTTTGCTTTATGAAATGTCACCTTTCTTTTCCTCCGATCTGAATTTTTTTGAAATCAAATCGGAGTGGCGGTGACCTTGCCTTCTCACTGGCAAAAGACTGTATGAACCGGAGTTTTCTCCACAAAAAGAAAGATGCCGCAATCCTGTTTTGAATTGCGACACCACCAAACGCTGCATATGAAATTAGGTTTTTCCCTTTTGTAGCTCTTTCCGGCACATACACTACTCCTTTATGTCATGGAATGAATCCCATTCTTTACATAAAGAAGTAGTATACAAAATCAGTCTGTCAACAGACTGTCAGTTGTCTGTCAAATAACTGTCAGTTTTTAAAACTTACTCTTGAATTATAAATAATTATATGAAACTAACTCTTCCATAGGAATACGAGTAACAGAATGACGTTCTGGATCTGCTGGCGTTTCTTTTCCATAGCCAATGACCAATATGTTGATCGGTTCTAAATTGTCTGGTAACTGAAATTCTTGTTTGATTACATCCGGCCTAAAGAAACATACCCAAACTGTTCCCAGTCCCAATTCCGTTGCCTGTAACATCATGTGATCTATCAAAATAGCAGCATCAATATCTGTTGTCTGTTTGTTATCAAAAGGTCTAGTCCACGCTTTTTCATGGTCTGCGCAAACAATAATTGCCAATGGAGCATGATATATGTTTCCTGCTTTTGCGATACAATCCAAACGTTTTTTATCCTGTACCACTAATAATTTAACAGGCTGTAAATTTGCCGCAGTTGGTGCAACATGGGCAGAAGCAAGTATCTTGTCCAGCTTTTCCTTTTCTACAGGTTTATCCTCATATGTTCTAACAGAATATCTTTTCTTTGCAGTATCTAATACATTCATGTTTCAATCTCCTTTTACTCTTGTGAATTAGGTCAACCTATACTATAATTATATCTGTAATAGTATATTAGACAAGAACGCACTATTTTGTAATATACTACCCAAAAAGAAAGTGAGAAAAATATTATGGAAATTACTCCTTGTAGTTTTAGTTGTCCCGTTGAGGCAACTATTCAACTCATCGGTGGAAAATACAAAGCTGTCATTTTATGGCACTTAATGGATAAAACATTGCGATACAATGAGCTTCATAAACTCATTCCAAAAGCAACCGATAAAATGTTAGCCCAACAGCTTCGTGAATTAGAAAAAGATGGCTTGATTAACCGTAAGGTTTATCCGGTTGTACCACCCAAAACAGAATATTCCTTAACCGCATTTGGAAAAACTTTAACCCCTATTCTTGATGAACTCTGTAAATGGGGTGAAAATTATTTGCTAAGAAAATAAATACTTCTTTAAAAAAAAGCAAGCCCCTATTACACTTTAGGACTTGCTCTTTTATTCCTGATCTGTTTTTAAAGAATATCCAACCTCTTTTACACTGATGATTATATGTTCTGCATTTACATCTACTTTTTTCAATTTCCGTTTCAATCGATGTACCATACAGTAAATAATATTTGCAATATCCCCATGTGGGTACTCCTGCCATACCAGCTGATAGATCTGACTGTATGTATATACTCTTCCCGGTGTAGACGCTAACAGATATAGGAAATCAAACTCCCTTTTTACAACGGGGATTCTTTTATGCTCCCATTCTACTGTTCTTTGAAGTGGAAAGATTTCCAGTTTCCCGACCATAACAGGAATTTCTTCTTTTCTTTCCGATTTCCACTCTGTATAGCGACGGATCAATGCATATGCCTGCAGACTGATTTCTTCTATACACAGTTGCGTCAATACTACATCCGCTCCGGACTGAATGATCTTATTTCGCATTTCAGAATGATCCGGCAATAAAACAATCACAGGTGTTATCACCATCTTTCGGATAGTTTCTACAAGTTGGCATATAATTTCCGGTTCTTGCTTTACCGCAATTAAAATCAAATGATAAGAAAATACTGTCAAGTGGGAAAGAGCGTCCTGAATATTTTTTGCTAGATAAATCTCTGTCTGTTGTTCCGGCAAAATCAAACTTTCCCATAGCACTTCTCCTTCATCCGCAATTACTATAATTCTGTTTTTCTTCACACCCCCATCTCTCTGTTTCTCATATTACAATTCCTCCACATGATTTTCCGAATAATGATAAAAAATAGTTTCCAGTTCTTTACAACACCGGAAGAAATATTCACTACACGTTACATGAATGGTTGCCTCATCTGTCATAAGGCTCACTTTTTCAAAACATGGTCTGCCATCAACTTCCAGCTCCTGCAATTGATGCTCCATAATCCAATAAATATCTCCACTTCTAAATGGTCTATGAGAAATATAACGGTAAGAAAATCCTTTCTTTCCTGCATTCGAATTTAAGACCTGATGTGCATATTCCTCATACTCTCCAGGAATCGCTTCCCATAAGGGAATTACAGCTTCAGCAGTTTCACTTGCCCTTATCACTTTCAATATATCGCACATAACAAAAGGCGGCATGATGCACATATCTTTGATTTTACTGCGCGCAATGTGTCCTCTTCCATCATTCCCAGACCACTGAATCACTCTATCACAGATTTCATACCCTTCTGAGGATGAACTGAGCAGAATTACATTCATATAAGTTGACATTTCTACTATTAATCTTACGGCGCTTTGAACCTCGTTTTCTTCCATATCTTGAAACAAACTTTGAAATATATATTGTTTTGAGGTATCAGCAACAAGTTTTATCAAAAGCAGTAATTTTTTCTCTCCCAATGTTAATTCTTCTATTTGACAATTTTCTTTCATTTCCAAACCAGCAAGTTCCAACATCGCTTGAATTGAAAATGGATCATTTTTTAATGTGGGAAGATTAGAAAAATATTCCCTTACCTTTCTATCTCCCCCCCAAAAAAAATCAGTAATTTTTGCAAAGTTTTCAATTTTACAGTCCAATACAGCGGATAAAAATGAACATTTCTCTGCTTCTTTTTCTGTATCGATCACAATACCAATAACTTCATACTTTCTTTTCATTATAAGAACACCTCTTTTCTATAGCTTAATTGTAAAACACAAATGTCACAGAAATGTCCTAAAACAAAAAATATATTATAATACTTACAATTCAAATCATTTCAATCGAATCCACAATGTTGATCTTTGAGATTCTACGCAACGGAATTGCTGTTGCCAGCAAGCAAGCTCCTACTGCCAGCAGAAAGAAAACCGGATATACTATTAAGCAGATTGTCTTTCTACTGCCTGATGGTCCCATGACAGTGATAAACTCCCCCTGATTAACCTACATATTGATTCCTTGTAAACCAGGGTAGGTATTTCCTTTTGTAACATAAGATTTTTTCAAATCTATAACTGCTAAAATTTTTTTGTTATAATCGCCCATCACATCACCAGCCCTTTTTTCTAACTGCTTTTTTCTTTTTAACAACAGTCAATGTGCTGGGTTCTTTCTTTTTATTTGCAAGAATAATCACAGAAATCAAGAAAGTCAAAACTATTGTGATGAAAGCAGGGAAAATATGATAAGTATAACCATATTCCGCACCACAAGTAGGGTCTACTAAAATCATGCTTGCTTTAATTGGATAATAATTTAACAGTGTTCCTTCAAAAGTTCCGAAATATCCATACACAAAAGCTAGTGCAACCCCACCCAAAAAATTATTTGCCGAACAACAAAATAGCAAAATAATCGGCAAGACTGAAATATAAATCCCTATATTCGCCCCAGTAACACGAATAAACAGATTAAACAGATTGCCAAAATGCGCTCCCGGAAATCCAGCAATAATGTTGATTACTAATGCTACCACACAACCTATAAGGCTAAAGATGATTGTCAACAACAATAGAACCAGTAGTTTTCCAGAAAGCAACTGTTTATATGGGATAGGAATTGTTGATATATTCTTCATCGTATCGTCTGTATATTCCCTTGTTATAATATAACCTGCTATCAGTGCAATGATAATCGGAAAAAACAAGGTACAGTTACTAATCATAACTTGCTGCATAAAATAGTCAAATGTCCATGTCTGTCCACCGTTGGCTGTGGAATAAAACAGTGACAGCAGCGGCGAAAGCACTGTCATAATAATTCCGGCTTTTATTACGGAATAGCGTTTTAGTTTTATAAATTCAGTTTTTATTATATTTCCCATATCTTTTACCTCGTCCATTTTTTATAAAAGCGAATGATCAACCACAACGAAAGTATAACAGTAATTGTCAGAATAAAAATTGTATGGCAAGTAGTTGGTACAATTGCATAGGCTTCCGGCAAAAGATTGTCTTTTTGCAAATGATCCATCATTAAGCCGCTTGTCCAGTTCATAACACATATAACTGGGAAAGAATTTAAGAAAGCAATTTTTGCAGCACTTATAGATGTTCCAACCGTCCCCAGTATGCCCCAGTTAAAAATAGAATAAAAAAACGCAAGCAGGATAGAAAGCAAAAAACTTTTGTTAAAACAAATAATTAAAAATACAATCGGCAAAGAAGCTGCTACGATAAGAACTCCAAAAATAAGGCTCATAAATATCTTATAAGTCATACCGTAAACTATTCCTACATGAAACAGTTTACAAAACAACGCAACAGATAATGTGCTTGTCAGACAAAACGCAATGCTAAAAATAAAGAGCATAGAAATTTTTGCCATAATGAGTTGTGTATTTGTAACAGGAATTGTTCTAAGGTTTTTGGAAGTATCGCAATCTCTTTCTATAAAAAACAAAATAGCGGCAATGATACCAATTAGACATGGAAGCAAAAAAACCAAGCCATATCCCAACATCATTGTATAAACATAATCAAATCGGGTTTGAAGATAATGTTCCGTTGTATCTGCACCTGTTCCCGCCTTGGCCATATATGCCAAAATCAACGGAAAAAATAACGATAATGACATCAGTGCGTATAATAATCTTTTCCGCTTTAATTTCCAAAATTCGCATTTAATCAGTTTAAGCAATTCCCTCGCCTCCCGTCACACGCTTGAAGTAATCTTCAAGGCTTTCTTCACAGGTATGCGCCTCCGATACCTCCAATCCGTTTTCTACAAAGGCAGTTACTATTTTCCCCACAGGCAGATCAAGGTTGTGCAGGCGCAGATTGTGGTCGTCCTGTATAGAGAAATGGTTTTCATGGAAATTGCATTCCAAAATTCTTGCCGCCTGTGCAGTATCAGAGAGCGTAAAACGAATATGCTTACTGCTTTTTTGCTCCAACTCGGCAAGGCTTTCTTCTTCCAGCAATACACCGTGGTCGATAATTCCAATATCGTCAGCCAACAGGGAAATCTCTGAAAGAATGTGACTGGAAATCAGAATCGTTTTTCCTTTTGCGTTGCAAAGTTCCCGAATAAAGGAGCGCACCTCTGCAATGCCGATGGGATCAAGCCCGTTGATTGGCTCATCCAAAATCAAAAGCTCCGGATCGTGCATGACGGCAAGGGCAATGGCAAGACGCTGCTTCATGCCAAGGGAATACTGCGAAAAGAGCTTTTTATCTTTATAGGGCAGTTCTACCAAATCCAGAGCGTCTTTGATGGCATGATTGTTTGGTACACCCCGCAGGGTAGCAAAGATACGCAGGTTCTCTGTGCCGGTCAGATTGGGATAAAAGCCGGGGGACTCAATCAGGCTGCCGATACGGGGCAGCAACTTCTTTTCATTCCCCTGCAAAGGCTTTCCCCAGATTTTGACCTCCCCGGAAGTCGGCTTCGTTAAGCCCAACAGCATTTTCATGGTAGTGGTTTTTCCGGCTCCGTTTCTGCCCAGCAGACCATAAATTCTCCCACGCTTCACATGGATATTTAAGTCAGCCACACTCTTTTGTGAGCCGTATTGCTTCGTCAGATTTTTTGTTTCAATGATGTAATTTGTATCCATATTCAAAACCTCCTGTTCTATAAGGTATTCTATCACGCCAGTCTTGCATTAACCTTGCCGCAACCTTGCATTAACCTTGCAATTTGAATTCCGGCAAAATGACAAAGGTTCCCGCCATAAGGACGGGAACCCGCTTAAATCTCCAAGGGAAAAAGCAATATAAATTCAGTTCCTTTTTCCGGTACACTTTCAACTGTTATGCTTCCACCCATCTTTTCTACAAGCTGATGGACAATAGAAAGACCAAGTCCGCTGCCTTTTTCAGACCGTCCTTTATCACACTTATAAAGCCGTTCAAAAATGTGTTTCAAATCTTCTTTCTCAATTCCCACTCCATTATCCGCCAGCAGCAGCTCCATGTTGTTTTCCTTCTTCGATAGGGAAATTTTAATTTTGTCCGCATAACTGTGAGCGATTACATTTTGAATGAGATTATTGATGATCCTCATATAGCTATCCACATCCAGTCTTACCCGGATAGGCTGTTCGGGAATATCAATGTCATAATCGACCTGTTTATCCTCAAAAATAGGTATCCAATCGATCAGGATATTTCTTGTCAGCTCTGCGGCCTCAACGCTCTGGATTTCCAAAGCAAACTCGTTGGAATTTAACTTGAACCAATCAAAGAGTACATCAATATATTCTTTCAGATCGTGGGCTTTCCGACGGGCAGTTTCGATATAGTCCTCCCGGTCTTTTCCTGTGACAAGCCCTTTGTGTGCAGCATCCAGATACCCGATCAGAGTGGTAAGGGGCGTCCGAACATCGTGGGAAAGGCTCGTCATAAGCTGGCGGTTGGTTTCTTCTGTCTGTCGGACAATCGAAAGTTTGATTTCATAGGACACAACAATCTCATTGATTTCATAGGCAAGAGGGGCTACCAGTTCATTTGTTGCAGACAAAATACGCCGATTGCCATTTCCATTTTTTACATCAATCAGAGCATCGGTCATTTCTGCTATTTGCTTTTTTATGCGTCGAATGAGAACGATGGATGTTAGCACAGCCAAAACAGCAATCACAATGGACAAGAAAACGATAATTTCCATACCAGCTATACCTCCTTATTAAAACGGTAGCCAATCCCTTTGACCGTTTGGATATACTTTGGATTTGAAGTATTGACTTCCAATTTTTTACGAAGTCGGCTGATAATCGCCATAATATTACTGTCATCATAGAAATATTCTTCACCCCATACTTCCTCATAAATCTGCTGTTTTGTCAAAATTTTCCCCTGATGTTTTACACAGTACAAGAGCAGATCAAATTCCTTTGGCGGAAGTTCAAAAGTGCCATTTTCCGTAGTAACAGAACGATTTTCAAGGTCAATTTGCAGCCCATCAAATTCGAGTTTCTGTTGTGCTGTTCCATCCTGCTGATTAAAGCGAGTATAGCGGCGGATCAAAGAAACAATACGGGCAATCAGTTCATCCATATCAAAAGGCTTTGTTAAATAATCATCTGCTCCAGCCCGTAACCCCCGCACTTTTGAAGCACTGTCATTTTTAGAGGTAAACATTAAAATAGGCAGACTGCTCTCTTTCCTAATCTTTTCCAATGTTTCAAAACCATCCATTCCAGGCATCATTACATCTAGTATAACAAGCTGATATTGCTTTTCTTTTAATTTTTGTAATCCTGCTTTTCCTGTATTACAAAAATCTGCTTCTATATCTTCTAATAGAACACTGCGTTTAATCAGAAGACAAAGTTCTCGATCATCATCAATTATCAAAACATTGTGCATCTATTACTTCTCCTTCCAAAATGAGATTCCATTTCATTATAATTCTATATTTTAAAGGACACAAGAAATAAAATCAGATTGTTAAAAAGCAAGTTCCCATTCAGAAACCTGCTTTTTATGATTCTTTATGAAATTTTTCTATCTTTCCAAATGATATTATACAATTAAAAAATTCGAATTCGTTATTTGGATCAACAAGAAACGGAAAACTTATATTTCTTCGACATCAATAACCTTATATCCCCTTTGTTTTAGTTCTTTTGCAAACAATCCCATTCCCCCAATTAGTTTCCCAGTAAAGCTACCATCATATATCTGATTGACCCCACAAGTCGGACTTCTGGATTGCAATATAACGAGGTCAATATTTTCATTTTGAATTTTCGATAATGCGATTGATACTGCTTTATCATATTCTAAACTAACGTCATTTCCGGTTTCATCAACTACTCTTCCATTCACAATTTCTGCACAAGGTCTAGGAATTTTCATACCTGCTAATACTTCCGGGCAGATAGAAATAACTTCTTTATCTTTCAAGAAATTGATAGCTCTTATATTTACGTTGTTTTTCCCATTGTATTTACAGTTCGATCCCATAATACAGGCACTAACCAATACTTTCATATTTATCCCCACTTTTTTCATCCTGAATTCAGAAACTATCAGTTATTCAACAATGAACAACTTCCTCTTTTTTCCGTTTTTCGTTATATTTATAATTCCTCCACATCATTTTTTGCATAGTCATAAAAAATTCTTTCCGCTTCTTTACAACACCTGAAAAAATATTCGCTGCACTTCACATGAATTATTGCTTCGTCTGGTATAAAATGAGCTTCTTCAAAGCACCTGCTACCATTTATTTCCAATTCCTGTAATTGATGCTCCATAATCCAATAAACATCACCGTATCGGAAAGGTCTGTGCGATATATATGGATAATTAAATTTTTCCTTATCTGCATTTGAATTTAATACCTGATATGCGTATTCTTCATATTCTCCCGGAACTACATTCCAAAGTGGTATTGCAATATCTGTAGTTTCATTTTCTTTTATCACCTTTATAATTTCCTTCATAATAAAGGTAGGCATGATACACATTTCTTTGATCTTATTTCGTGAGATATGGAATTCGCGATTATCTATTGTGTTATTATCAGGCCAGTAAATCGTTTTGTCACAAATTTCATATCCATACGTTGATGGGCTAATCAAAATGATATCCATATATGTTGACATTTCTATAAGCAATTCAGTAGCACATTTCACTTCTGACACCTGCATATTCTGAAATAAATTTTGAAGTAGATATTGTTTTGATGTATCAACAATAAGAGTTATCAATAGTAGTAATTTCTTCTCACCAATTGTCAATTCTTCAATTCGATAATTCTCTTTTGTTTCCAAACCTGCCAGTTCCAACATTGCCTGCATCGAAAATACATCATTTTGAAATATGGGAAGAATAGATAGATAATCTCCTACTGTTCTGCTTCCATTGTAAGTTATCTTATCAAAATCTTTAATTGTACACCCTGTTATTGCTGATAAAAACCTCAGCGTATCGTTTTGTTGAATTGCATCAATAACCAATCCAACAATCTCGTGATTCTTTTTCATAAAGGACACCTACTTTCTATAGTCATATTGTAAAATACAAATGTCACAGAAATGTCCTAAATCACACAAATTATTATATTTATTGATTAATGATCGTTTTTTCAAAAATTTATAGTATTATCTTCTCCTATGCCATATCACAAAAAACTTAAGAATGTAGTCCCCGGTGTCTCGTTACAAAACTCCTCAATAAGTGTATCAAAAAATTCTCTGTCTGCATCCTCGTTCAGCATAGACAAAACTCTGAATGCAGTTATTCCATCGCTCTGATTTGCTCAACAAGAGATTGTTTTTTCAAATTTCCAGTTGTATAAGAAATCAAGATAAACTGTACAATCAGAAGGATTGCCAAATATATCAATATAACCAGCCATGGGAATGAATAATAGAAGTATGGGTTTATTGTTTTCGCAACTGTCTGTACGCATAGGAAACCAAGTCCAGCCCCCAAAACCAATGTTACAAACGTAGCAAAAACGGAATAAAGCATCCCCTCATAACACAGCATTTTGATCAGTTGCTTTTTACTTAAACCAATCGCCTGTAACATTCCAATTTCCTGTCTCCTAGACAGAAAGTTTGTGATTGTTGTATTGACAAGGTTGATGAAAGAAAAACACACGACAATAATAGCTACAATCAACAATGCTCCAAAGGGAAGTTGCTGATTCCTGCTATAATAAGTGATACTTTCTTCTATGGTATCCATAACCAAGTCATGATTTCCGTCTATCAGCTGATTTAAGGAAGCTTCAATCGTATCAGATTTATTCGTTTCAGCCATTACCGATACAGTTCCGGAACAATCCATTCCGCACGCTTCATTCATAAGCTCCATGGGCATAGCAAAACACATATTAAACGCCGGGTGACTGAAATTACTGACAATTCCCATAATCGTATAGCTCTTGGTTATGGTCTGTCCGGCTTTCGTTAAAAAATCAACTTCGACTTCATCTCCAAGCTGTGCGGACAGCGACAAATTTTCCGCTGTATCGTTTATCAGAATGATGCCATTTTTTGATACCAATTCATGGTAATCAACGGTTCCGGCAATCAAATTTTCCTCCAATACGGAAACATCTTCTTTGGCAAATCCATAAATCCAATTGTCATCATAATCATTGACACGATATTCTGCGTCCGTGTAATACCAGCGTTTGGTTCCTGTAACGCCATCCATAGACTCTATTGCATTTACAAAATCGGCATTTAGTAAATTCTTTTTCTGTAAGCCAGCCAAAGAAACATCGGCGGTATCCCAAGATTGATTTGCATTGAGCTGAATGTTAAATTCACCGGTGGGGAAATCCTTTCCTCGTGCCTCTGCAACACCATCATAAGAAACCAACATGGTTGAAATCAATACAACTAACACTCCGCCAAGTGAAAGAGAAAGTATTGTTAAAATGGATTTTGTCTTTTGTCTGGACAGATTCATTTTAGCAAGTGAAGCAGGGGTTATTTTACGGTGCAGCACGGAGCTTTCTTTCATCTTCCCTTTATAATCGGAATATCGCAATGCTTCCATCGGTGAGACAGCCGCAGCTTTTTTTACGGGTGTACGAATGGAAATCATTACAATGATAAAAGCAAAAAGTCCAACTCCAACCGTCACACATAAAGCAGTCAGCCAGTACCAGCCAGCAGGAACTAAAAAGTATCCGATTACATTTCCGATAATCAAACCAATAGGAATAGCAATCGCGGCAAGTGATTTTCCTTCGCGGTAAACCATCTTTTTAATCTGTCGTTTTGTAGTTCCGATTGTGCGAAGCTGTCCGTAATTCCGAATACTGTTTGCCACTGAAATATAAAAAATCGAATAAATAACAATACCGGAACCAACGAAAGTTATAAAGCCAATCAAGAAATAGAACAGCATATCACTTCCACGATTTTCGTCCTTTAAGTTGAAATATGTGGAACGGACAATCACATTCTCGTCGCAAATTTCTAATTGCTGTGCCAGAGTATTGGCATAGCTGGCAGCCTCTTCTTCACTCATATTTTTGGCGTTCTTTAAGCCGATATAATAGTCCATCCCTATATTATTTCCATACTGCTGCTCTGCCAGTTCTTTTGATATAATGGCGGTATAGCGTCCAATATCGCCTGTTTTCACATTTAAGATTCCAGTTAATTTGAAATCGTGGGTAGTGCCATCCGAAAACGGAATGTTGATTGTCTGTCCTAATTCATTGGAATATCCCAAGCTATCCAAAAAGGATTCCTGCACTACAATTTCATCTTCCAAAGTTGGTAAATCTCCCGAATAGGGCATACTTTGCGATTTTAGCATATCTGCATTTGCGTAAGTAAAATTAACGGTTGAATGATTTACCTGTTCAGAAAATGCATAAAAAAACTCTCCCACCCACGCAATTTCTTTTTGATTGTACAATTCCTTCCCCTGCTGTTCAGAAATAGCATGATATACGATCTGCGCTGTCTTTTGATTAAGTTTTTGTGTTTCCTGCGGCACACCAAAGCCATAGAGGACAATGGCAGATAGTAATGCACTGGCAAGTGCAATCGTCAAAATAATAAAGATATTTCTCTTTCGATTTGCCGATATATTCCTGCTCGAAATACGTTTTATTATGGTTCTTGTATCATTTTCAAAAGGTAATGTCATAGAAATCATCCCCTTCTAGCTTATTAAAATATAGATTTTCAATATTATAGAACTATTCTTAGTTATAATTCCTTCACTTGTTCTACTAATGATTGTTTTTTTATTTGTTTGATTGTCAAATGAGAAAATAATGTCTGAACTACAAACATCAATATAAAATATATAAACATTTCAACGATTGGAAAATGATAGGTTACTCTTCCGAAAATACTCATCGAACTAAATACTGTACAAAGAAGATATCCTATAACTGTTCCAAATAATATAGAAATAATAAGCACACAAATAGTATAAAACAAACCCTCCATCAGTAACATATTTGAGAGTTGTTTGCCACTTAAACCCACTGCTTGCAAAACACCTAACTCCCGTTTTCTTGTTAAAACATTTGTGATAAGAGTATTTAGTAAATTGATAATTCCAAAAACGCCGATAAACATAACAAAAACATATACTGGAATGCGATAATTTAATAGTTTTTCATTGTATGCTTCTACCCAATCATTAAAAGTACTAATATAAAGGCTGGCATTTGATGATACTCTTTTTTGAATCTCCTCTTTTACAGTATCCCATTCATTATCAGTAGTATCTATAATAATCTGATAATTAAGATTTTCTACAGGCGTAATAGTATTAAGCATTTCTAGTGGAACAAAAAGAGTATCATATCCACCATAGGGAATATTTCCCTCTACAATTCCCATCACTTTTACTTGAATTTTCTGTCCTCCAACCTCAAGCGATATTTCGTCTCCCAGGGCTACATCCCATCCAAAAATTTCTTTCCATTGTAAATCATTGGCAATAACAACCCCATTATTCCTAATAAGTTCTGATAAATCCGCTGTACCCTCAATCAAATATTTTTCGACTATTTTTTGATTGTTTGTGCTATATACCTCTGAAACAATAGGTTCAACATCTCCCGTTGGAACATGAACATTCAAAACGGTGCCTTGATATACTTTAACTCCCTGGACTCCGTGTATATTTTTGATAGATGTTATACAATCATCTGTAAGCAAATTAGATTTTTGAAGCTCAACATATTGCTCACTATTATGGGACTGTGGTCCATAATCTCCCAGTTCAAGACGAATCTCTCCATAAGGAAAACTTCTTCGTGCCATCTCCTCAGGATCAATAGAATTAAAATATGCAGAGCTTGCCATTAACAAAATACCACATACGCCTAATGATAAAATGGTTAAAACGGTTTTTTTCTTGTTTCGTAAAAAATTAAGGAAAGCCAAATTATTTGTGGTTAAAGGTTGCTTTGATTTTCTGGTATAATCAAATACTATTTTCTCATTATTTTCAGTATAATGTATTGCTTCCATAGGTGTTACGCGTGAGGCAATTTTCGCCGGCTTCATAATAGTAAACATAATGCAGGAATACATAAACAGTGCAATAACAGCAGCGATAATCAATGTAACCAATGTATTCCACCCTTTCGGAACAAGAATATATCCTACCACACCACCTGCTATTAGTCCCATTGGAATACCAATTCCGGCAAGATAATGCCCTTCCCGGAAGACTATTCTTTTTATCTGCTTTCCAGTTGTTCCTATGGTTCTTAATTTTCCATATTCATTTGTTTTTCTTACTATAGATACATAAAACAGGCTGTAAACAACGAGAGTACACGCTAAAGTTACAATAAGGCAGACAAATGCTATTATCAACATGTATTGACTGCTCCTTTGTTCTATAAGGGAAAAATAATATGTGGAAAATTGTATATTTTCCTGCTGAATTCCCCATTCATTGAGCAATGTTAGTAATTCTGACTGGATAGCAGCTTTAGACCATCCATCAGATCCTTTTAATCGAACATATGCAGAATATGTAGGGTCACTAATCTTACTTGCAACATATGATTGCGATACAAATAATGAATAATTTGAATTATCTACAGGCAAAATGCCACATAAATTGTATTCTTTTTTTCCATCCCCTAAGTCTATTGATATATTATCGCCCACAGACTTAGATAATCCAGTTCTTTCAAGAAAAGCTTTTGTAATGGCAACTTCTTTTTCCGTTTCTGGCAATTTCCCCTGCAAGTCAGGATATTTTGCCAAATCCATTAATGTCTTATCCATGGAACGAACTGTTAATTTAAAATCCCCATAAGACACCATTCCTAATAAATGACTCACACCAACATCTACTCTATCATCATTTACTAATTTTTCTATTTTATCATTGTCTATGTCGTTAATGACTGCTTGATAGCGCCCCATTGCATCATTTAATGATTTTCGTTGCGATCCCAAAAAGTATAGAGCTGTTGCCATAATCAAACATGTGGCTAAAGCTATTGTAATGATAATAAGTACATTTCTGCTTTTATCTGCTTTAAGATTTCTCTTTGAAATTTTTTTAACAATAGGATTGGTATCATTTTCAAAAGGTAAAGTCATATAAATCACCCCTATCCTACTATTTTTCCATCTTCAATCCTCACAATGCGGTCAGCAAGCTGCGCAATAGCATTGTTATGCGTAATCATTACCAACGTCTGATCAAACTCCCTGCTGGTTCTCTGAAGCAATCCCAAAACATCCGCACTGGTTTTCGAATCAAGATTACCTGTAGGTTCATCGGCCAGCACAATTGCAGGTTTAGCAACCAAGGCTCTTGCAATCGCCACTCTCTGCTGCTGACCGCCGGAAAGATTATTCGGCATACTTTTTAGCTTATCTTCCAATCCCAACATAGTAACCACCTCATCCATAAATTTCTGATCTACGGTATCTCCATCTAACTCTACTGGAAGAACAATATTTTCATAAACATTTAAAATCGGAACCAGATTGTAATTTTGGAAGATAAAACCGATATTTCTCCTACGAAAAATAGTGAGTTGCTCATCATTCATCTTAGCCAGTTCCTTCCCTGCTACGACCACACTTCCTGATGTTGGAGTATCCAATCCTCCCATCATATGAAGTAACGTGGATTTTCCGGAACCCGAAGTTCCTACCACTGCTACAAATTCTCCTTGCTCAACAGAAAAATTTACACCATCTAAAGCACGAGTAATGTTCGGTTCTGTGCCATAATATTTTTTTAAATCCTTTGTCTGTAAAATTGTCATAATCACTACTTCCTTTCTTTGTTGATGAGTATATAGTAAAGGTCAAATGTTGCAGAAATGTCCTAAAATTCTTTTTTTCTAAAATATTTTTAAAAAGGCAGCCTGATAAACAGACCGCCATATTGTTATCGTTGGGGAAGAAATATAGAGAACGTTGAGCCTTTTCCCACTTCTGATTCAACTGTGATGTAGCCACCCTGCATAGTGATAATCTCACGTGCCAGGTATAATCCTATTCCAATCCCATCCACATCATGTACAGCTTCTTCCCGATAAAATCGTTTGAAAATAGTTGCCTGGACACTTTCCGGAATGCCTCTTCCCGTATCCGTTACGGCAATTTCCAGATACATCTCCCAGTCCTGTACCGTTACGTGAATATTACCGCCTTCCGGTGTATATTTTACTGCATTATCTAAAAGATTAAACAATGCCTCTGAAGTCCAGCGACTATCATGTGAAACTGTTAAATTTTCAGGACAGTCTACAGATAAATGAATGTGTTTTCTCTCCATAGGAGCAAGAACCCCATTGATCGCATCGACAAGTGTATCTGCAATAACTGTTTCTTTCTTTTCCAGGGTGATCACACCCGTTTCTAATCGTGATGTTTTCACCATTCCCTGAATCAAAAAATCCAGTTTATCTAACTGACTGGCAGTAGCATGTAAAAATTCCTCACGTGTCTCCTCAGTAATCTTTCTGGTCAACATCGTGTCGTTGAGCATTTTTAGATTTGCTATCGGTGTTTTGGTCTGATGCGAAATATCCGATACCAGGGACTGTAATTCTGCTTTTTCTTCTTCTACTTTATGCCTGGTTTCCTGCATCACATGATATAGCCTTTCCAGGCGATGGCTGATGCGCGCTAACAGCGTTTCCGCTTCATAATTTATCTGCGGACGAACGGTACTATCCATCATTTCATCTAATGTCCGGCATAGTCCATCTGTAAATACTGATAGTTTCTTTTGAAAATAATGCAAAAAGATTACACCCCAGAAAAATAGAAGAATCATTACACTGAAACCGCCAAGTATCACCCTTATATCTTTTGTGAAAACATAAAGGAGGAACAACAAAAGAATCGAGGTCAGAGAAGCGCCTCCCACGATCAGCCGCAGAAAAGTTCTGGTTGATAAATTCTGTAATTTCATCGTGATTCACCGCCTATCCATTGATACCCCATTCCATAAGCAGTTTTAATATATTTTCGCTCATCTGTTTCAATCTTTTTGCGAATCCGGCTGATGATGGTAGTAAGCGTATGCTCATCTACAAAATCCCCATCAATATCCCACAGTTTCTCAATCAGTTGCCGCTTTGTTAATATAATGTGCGGATTTTTTACAAATAAAAATAAGGTGCGGTATTCTTTTGGTGTAAAATCTATCACTTTTCCTTCCAAAACCGCACACTGCTCGGAAAAGTCAATTTTCAAAACTTCATCCTCAAATACATCATGCTTTGGTGTCCGCAATTCCATATTTGCAAAAACAGCGGCTACCTTTTTGCAGAGAACCATCACCGAAAATGGTTTTGTAATATAATCTGTGCATCCGGCTTCATAGCCTTTCAGCATATCGCCTTCTTTATCATTTGCTGTGATAAACATAATATAGGTATGCTGCCCTCGTCCTCTGATTTCATCACATAAATGCAGACCGTTCCCATCCGGCAGATTAATATCCAACAGAGCGATATCAAATTCACTCTCTTTCAATCGTTCTACTGCATCCAGAAAACTGTATGCAGAAGTTACTTCATAACCATCCGCAGTAAGATTATAAGCCAGTGTTTTATTTAGTACTTTATCATCTTCTACAATTAAAATTTTCCTCAATCCAGATTCTTCCTTTCCCATCTTCTAAACTTGTCGCTATTTTAAACCTCAAATGTTACAGAAATGTCCTAAATACAGTTTTTCTGATAATATCATTTCAAAACATAGATTGATTATATCCTATTTTCTTTCAGGAAAAAATGTTTTCCATAAAAAAATGCTTTTGCCAAAATATTCCACACTTTTCAGCAAAAGCATTTTTCTCTTATTCCATTGCCCGCATTTGTTCAATCAGGGACTGTTTTTTCTGCCTGCGGATTGTCCAAACAGACAAAATGAACTCTACTGTCACAAGTACTACTACATATACTCCCATCTGCAACCATGGAAATTCGTAAGGAAGGATTTGTCCAGCGTAAGCACTGATACTAAATTTTCTCCATACCAGAAGAGTAATTGGTAGCCCAATGGCAAGCATAAGCAAAATACTGCTAACTACATACCCCATTCCTTCCCATACAGCCATTTGTGCTAATTGTTTTGGAGCTAACCCAACCGAACGCAGCACGCTATTTTCTTGTCTCCGCGAATATTGATTGGAAAGTGTTGTATTGATAAGATTAATCACACCAAACAAAAAGATGAACCATGAAATCACCTGCATTATGCCATATACTACATTCATATACCCAAAACTATCTACTCGATCCTCAAAGGTATCTAAACCAGTATCAGTATGCGAAACAACAAGATTCTCCAAAGCTTTTCCCACTTTTTCCGATTTATCCGAATCACAGACAATGTCCCAGGAGTAATCAAAATTAGTTACATCTGGTATTAACTCCTGAAACAGTTTTTCCGGCAAAAACATCATTGGTCCGTCCACTCCGATTGAACCATGTCCACTGGCAAAAATAGTTTTTTGCAGATTATAAAAACCAGATATGGTTACAGGAATTGTTTTCTCTCCTAATGAAAGCTCAATGGTTTCTCCCAATTTTTCTTTCCCATCAAAACCACTATATTCGTATGGCAATAAAATGCCATTGTTATCAGGCATACTTCCCTCTACAATAGCCTGTGCCAGAAGTTCCCTATTTTCTTTGGTGATCATATCACAAGTACCATGCTCAGTAATTCCATGGGAAGTGGCTTCAAAACCTGCTGATTTCCTTGTGACCAGAATCTCTTCCACTCCATCAATATTCAGGATTTCCTGTTTCAATTCTTCATTCAATGGATTTCCCTGTTTGAGAAGATCTATATGTTCCTTATCCGAATCCATATAAATCTTATAATCCCCATTTTTAAAATACTGTCTTGCCAGTTTTTCCGGCGATTGCAAAATCAGCAAAGAACTAACAGCCAAAAGCAGAATCCCGCCCAAACTTAGCGAGAACATAATACTGACTGTTTTCTTCCAATCTCTACGAAAATTCAATATTCCGAGAGAACAAGGACTAATCTTTTTTCTCTTTGTTCGGTTCTTTATCTTCTTCTGAGGCGAAGTAAAACGAACTGCTTCAACCGGTGAAATATTTGCGGCTAATTTCACTGGCTTTCGGATAGACAGACAAATCATTGTCCAGCAGATCAATACTGTACATCCAATCACTAAAAGATAGCCTAAAAGAGAAAAACCTCTAGGAAACAACAAGAGTGTCACTCCTAAACCAAGCAAAATCCCGATAGACATCCCCTTCCACCCCAAAGAGTGTCCTTCTTTTTTTACAATACGCATAATCTGCTTTTTGGTCGCACCAATAGTCCGAAGCTGTCCATAACTTTTTATTTTATCAATAATGGAGATGCGGAAAATACTTTGGATTACAACACATCCGCCTACCAAAACAATACCAGCAAAAGCCATAAGCAGCAAAACATTCTCCATGGAAATGTCTCCGTCAATATAACGGAAATAAGCATCCTGAAATCCGACTCCAGGTATCTGTAACTCCTCTTTGATCTTCTGAACATAAGATTTAATAAGTTCTCCGTCTAACTGATCTACATTTTTCAGATGTACATAGGCAAAGAATCCGTCAGGTTCATACTTCTTACACTGCTCCAGCATTTCTTTTGAGATAAGAAAAGAGTACATATTTTGTTTTTCTTGCCCTGTTGTATCTAAAATGCCTGAAATAGTATACTCCCCTGAAAAACTTTCCGTATCCAAGGTAACAGAATCGCCTATATGGCAGTCTGGGAAAAATTTAGAAAGCCATTCTTTACTTACTACAATTTCATTTTTCTCTATCGGTAAATCTCCATCTGCCAATTTCATCTGGGAACGTGCCATATACAGGGTTTCTTTATCAGCATAAGCAAAGAAGCCATTAAATCCCTGTGTAGAAGATTCCTTCCCGTACATATAGTATTCTCCCACACGTGCAAATTCCGGTACCTGTTTTAACTCTTCTATATGTGCTTCATCAACTTGTACATAAGTTGCCTCGTAAGTATCTATCACTTTCTTCTTTTCTGTTTGCATCAGTGAGACTCCAACCAAACCAGAAAGACTGATTAAAAAAGCGGCTAAAACTACTGATATTATTACCATGATATTTCTTCGTTTTTCGCTTTTTAAATTTCTCTTCGCCAGATTCTTGACAATTCCATTTGTATTATTTTCAAAAGGCCAAGTCATAGCCTGCACCTCCTTAGTTAATTAGATCATTGTAAAACTTAAATGTCTACGAAATGTTATAGCACCCAAAAAAATTCTATTGAAAATCAGGGTAAACTGTTACAATGCTCAGATATTTACAGAAAACATATTTTTCTGATAAAGAATAATTCACTCTATTGTTTTTATACGCTCGATCACAGGATATCTTTTACAATATCGGACAGAGAAAAGGGAATAAGCTGCCAGTATTAAGAAAAGCACTACAAAATATATGCTTATTTCTAAAACCGGAAAATGATAAGTCAATGCCCCGAATGTCCCAACCTGATTGAAAACTTTACAGAGTATAAATCCTGCTAAAGTTCCAATCGTTAAAGTTAGAATAGCCGTACCAGCAACATAATAGAAACATTCTGTTTGTAGCATTTTCGAGAATTGCTTACTGTTCAATCCCACAGACTGTAAAATACCAAATTCCTGTTGCCTTGATATAATGTTTGTCATTAGCGTATTTATAAGGCTAATCAGCCCGAAAACAGCAATGAAAAATACCAATCCATACAACGGCATTTTTATATTGTCCATTTCCTCTTGCAGATAAGTAATAATATCACTGATACTGAAAACTTCTATCCCGCCATGACTTTCCGCCAAGTGGAAAATCTCATTTTCAACTTCTGTAAGTTGATCTCTTTTCACATCTACAATGCAGGTCATGTTGAAGTTGGAAACATTTTCTTTCATCATAGGTAAGAGTTCCTGCGGAAAATAGAAAAATGCTGAATCCCCACCGAGATCAGGGGCTTTTCCAATCCCCATTACAGTAAATTCTTCCCATTGTCCATCCGCTGTTTCCACTCTGACTGTATCACCAATTCGAGGGGTGTAATTATAATAGTCGCTTAACAGCTTGGTTGAATTATCTACGATAACTCCTTTTCCGTGGATAAGTTTCTGGTGGTCTGCGGTTCCCTCGATTAGTCCTTGTGAAAAGTCCTCGTACTGATTTTCAGGGATTCCAATTTGGGTAAAGAAATGGCTGTTACCATCCTTGAAAGGAGTGGGAAATTCCATATTTGAAACACAGCCCTGTATAAATTCAATATTCTTTACGCCATCCATATTTGAAATCGTTTCTTCCAAAACTTCATCCAATGGATTTTTCGTTTGAAGTGCATTGATCCCGGCGGGGCGATCTTCCGCATTTGTGTTGGCGGGATCAAGGGAAAGTACAATGTCGCCATTTGTAAATTGCTGTTTTGCCATGCTTTCTACATCAGTTGAATTAAGGTAGGTAGCGGCACACATCAGCAAAACTCCGGCAAATCCCAAAGACAATACGGTTAGTATAGCTTTTTTCTTGTTCCGGGCAAAGCTCATTCGGGCAAGCGAAGATGGCGTGATTTTTCGATGTTTGATCCGCGTTTTTTCTGTCGCCGGTGTATCAGTCGTATTGATTCGCAGTGCCTCAATAGGCGATACCATAGATGCTTTCTTTACAGGTGTACGGACAGCAATTTTCAAGGCAATTTCTGTAACAAGGGCAATCACAACGGCACATTCCAGTGTAGTCATCCAATGCCAGCCGTCCGGGACGAAACAATAGCCCAAAACACTTCCCAATACAACGCCGATAGGAATTGCAGCACAGGATAACAAAAAACTTTCTTTTCGCACGATACGCTTGATCTGAACAGATGTAGCCCCCAGCACACGCAATCTGCCATACTCATGTGTTTTCCCGATAACAGAAATGTAGAACAGGCTGTAAATAACCAAAGAACAGGCCAGTACAATTAGACTGCTTGCTCCGATAATCACTAATAGCTCCTGCGTGGATTTTTCTTCTGCCAATCCAAAGTAGGTAGAGCTATACATAACATACTGTTCAGGTACACCGCTTTGTTCCGCAATTTCGTTTATCAACAGCTTCAAAGTTTCGCTGTCCATATTTTCGGTATTTTTCAAGCGAACCAAAAGATCATAACTGTTTGCTTTTCCATACCGGCTATATAAGTCATCCGATACAATGACTTGATAAATACGGGACGCATTTCTGCTTTGAATAATGCCGCAAACATGATATGTCTGATTTTCTCCAAAAGGCATATCCAGTGTAACGGTCTGATCCAGTTGAACCGGCAGCCCTAAATGCTCCAAATAGGACTGTTCCACAATGATTTCATTTTCTGCCTCCGGCATTTTTCCCAGCAAGTCAGTAACGCCTTTTAGTTCAAGTGCATTTTGATCTCTGTAATACACATCCAAAGTGTAGTCATTGATACGGCTTGTTCCCATTGCAGCCTCTTTGCCGACTGCTTCAATCTGATTGTTATGTTTCAGTTTTTCAAAGACGGTACTAGTACTGTTAATAAAGCTGCTCTGATAGCGTCCTTGCAGATAAAGTCTATTTTCACGATCTGTTCCGAGATTATACAATGCTAATACCATCATTAAACTAACTGCAAAAGTAATCGTTATGATAATAAACGCATTACGTCTTTTATCTGCTTTCATACTTCGATCTGCAATTTTTTTTACAATGGCACTAGTGTTATTTTCAAAAGGCCATGTCATATAATCGCCTCCCTAACTTACAATCTTTCCGTCCTCAATACGGACAATTCGATCTGCAAGTCGGGCAATCTCATTGTTATGTGTAATCATTACAACCGTCTGGTGAAACTCATAACTGGTCCGTTTGATCAATCCCATAACATCTGCACTGGTTTTAGAGTCAAGGTTACCTGTAGGTTCATCGGCTAGCACAATTGCCGGTTTAGCAACTAGCGCTCTTGCTATCGCAACCCTCTGCTGCTGTCCTCCAGAAAGATTATTTGGCATATTCTTTAGTTTATCTTCCAGAGCCAACATATGAACTACCTCATCCATAAACCCTTGATCTACCGTATCTCCATCCAACTCTACCGGAAGGACAATATTTTCATAAACATTCAAGATTGGAACCAAATTATAATTTTGGAAAATGAAACCAATATTTCTTCTCCTGAAAATCGTCAGCTCTTCATCGTTTTTCTTTGCCAGCTCTTCTCCACGTACAATGACCTTTCCACTGGTAGGAGTGTCCAAACCTCCCATCATATGAAGCATCGTAGATTTTCCGGAACCTGAAGTTCCTACTACCGCTACAAATTCTCCTTCCTCTACTGAAAAATTCACACCGTCTAAAGCCTTTGTAATATTGGGCTCTGTTCCATAATATTTCTTTAAATCGATTGTCTGTAAAATACTCATATTTTATAAACTCCTTTCTGCCTTTCTTTATGATAGCTCTATTATAAAATACAAATGTCTCAGAAATGTCCGAGAAAAGGAACAAAATTCAAGGAATTTTAACCTGAATTGTTACAAATCTCGGACATTTCAAAAAAATACAAACGATACCAAATATGATATTCTGCTATTCTTGATTTTATCTGTGACTATAATTCTGTTCAAAATATCAAAGCAAACTGCCTTTTAATCCTTTTTTGAAAACCAAGACAGCTTTTTCAGTTCCCAGAAATGACATGGTTACAAGTTTGTAGCTTTGTTTTTCCATTTCCAGGAGTTTTGCGTTTATTTTTTCAGTTACATTTTCAGTAGTAATGTTTTCTATTAATACGGTTTGATACATCATTCAAATCCCTCCATTATTTAATATTCGTTTTTCCATAAAACTTTTTATATAAGATTTCTGGTACCAGAATACTGCCTGCAAGTAAAATCATCAGTAGAGCAACCATTTCTTTGATTGGATAAGAAAAAACAAAATAAGAAATCTTTGTTTTCATATACCATCCAATCCCACAGAGCAATATTGTACCAACGGTTAATAGCAGAACACTCAGTGCCATCCAGGTAACAATGCCTTCTGACAAAAACATACGATATAACTGCTTTTTCGTCATTCCCACATTTTCCAGAAGAATACATTCTTTTTTTCTGATTAGAATTTCTGTGACTCTTACGTTCAAAAAGTTCATGATTCCAATAAAGATCAGACAGCCACTAATCACCAGTAAGAATAATCGGCTTGTCTGAATGTAATTCTGTTCTCTCCTTAACAAATCCGATTTACATGTTATCTGAAACAGATTTAGATTTTCAGGATACCCGCCTTCTGACTGAAATTTCATGTTTTGTTTTCGGATCATTTCTTTGAAACGAGCTTTGAGAGCATTTTCCTGTTCACTATCTACATGAAATTGAAGAGAGAAGGTTTGGGGTGTCAAATTTGGGGAAAGTGCTTGATAAGTTTCTTCTGTAACAAGCAGGATATTCGTACTTTTCCCATTCCAACATAAATCTAGATCCGGGAACTCTTCATCCATGATATCTACATATCCGCAGTTTACTAATTTTTCTGGAACCAAATTTGTCATCTCTGTTCCGACTGGAACAAGATCATAAACCTCTATTTCCGTTCCTACCTGCTTTACAGCTTGTACTGCATTTGACTCTGCTATTTGATGTTCATGAAGCAGCAATGCTCCGTTTCCATGCTCAAAGGTCTCCCAATCCACCGTTAACTGCTGCTTTTTAACAAATGACTGTAGTTTTTCTTTATCTTTGGAATTCATTTTTTGTATCACTGTACTGTGTTCTTCTGCACCTTGTAACAATCGGATGCTCTTACTTCCATTTTTACCTATTATGGGATAGAATCCCTGTATCTGCACTTCGTTTTGCAGAGACTCTCCCACACATTCTCTTATTTCTTGCAACAATTCTTTTGGAAAGAAAACCATATTTTTTGTATCTGGAGAAGTTTCCATCAATGTACTGCATGCTTCTTGAGTAATGGAAATCTTAAAATCCGGTTCTTTCAAAAAACGGTTTTCTATATCTACACCCTGCACCATAACAGATGCACCAAGGGCAAATCCACATCCTACAGTCAAGGAAATCATAGTGATCAGAAAGGCTCTTTTATTACGGAACAGATATCTTCTGGCCAAATAGGTTTCCGGATAATGTCCCCAACTTCGATGTTTTCTGGATGGGATTGAAATCTCTTTTTTCTTCAAAGAAATTGATCCGTAGTTCATACATTCCAAGGGACTTAACGATTGAAGCTTTCGCTTCACGATGAAAACAGCAATTCCTACTGTAATGACTGCGGGCAACATTCCGACCAAAAGAAAAGATGGATGAAATAAACGTATCCCTTCCCATTCCCCTGCCCGTTCCAGATACCTTGTTTTGAGGATATAAGGTAAAATATTCAACACTAAGAAACTCCCTATAAGTCCTCCCACCAAGCTGCCTTTTAGAACCATTTCTGTCATTTGCCGGACCATTATTTTCACAATCTGTTTGGGATACACTCCAATCGTTTCCAAAAGCCCATATTGCTGCAAGTCCTTTTCCATGGAAAGATTCAAAACATTAGATACAAATAAAAACATACATAGCAACAGGAAAAAGCATAATACTAGTGCAAATCCGTAACTGCCCATGGTTTTCTCAATTGCACGATATGCTGCTGAATCAACACTAACAATTCTCTGTCCTTCACTCAGTTGTATCTCCTCACTTAATTTCCTCTCCATCTGAATTCCGCTGACAGCCTTCTCTTTTGTAGTAATCAATATCCTGCAGGGATTCCATATAATTTTGTTTTTAGCCATTTTCTTTTCTGATATAAATGCAATGGAAGAAACCGCCTCTGGATTTTGGTATTCTGTAAAATATCCGGATAACCGGAAATCCTGCTGACCGGTTCCATCTGTATGAAAGATATCGTTCCAATAAAAATCCAGCTGCAGCTTCATTCCAACTTGAGGCTCCTTGATTCCCAAATATTCCAGGGTTTTCGTGGAAAGCATAATATCCTGTTCCTCTTTTGGATAATCACCAATAATCTGTGTATAGGCAGGACAGAGAATTTTCTGAAATCCTGTTTCATCTGCTACCACACAATCACAATATTTAAGATTTTGCTGTAACAGTTTCCCCGCGAATTTCTGTTTTCCGATTTTGGATATGTAAGACAGAGAATTTAGTTGCTGGGCCATTTCTTCTGTACCATTCTCTATATAGACAGATGCCGCCATTCCATCTGAACGAATATTTTTTTGAAGATCTATTTGCAGTTTTCCATAAGAAAAACTTAAAATACAGAAAATTATGCTGACAGCAAGCATAACTGCCACACATAATAGGCGGCTTTTGCTGCTGTTTTCTTTCTTGTACGATTCTAAAAGTACTTTTTCAGCAGTCAGATGATAATTATACGTTTTCATTTGTCACGACCTTTCCATCTTTCATGTAGATAATACGATCTGCCATGGCAGCAACTTTTTCATCATGAGTAACAACCAGCAAGGTCTGCTTATACTGGCGGCAGATTTCTTTTAGCAACTTCATAACAGATATACTTGTTCCAGAATCCAGATTTCCTGTTAATTCATCGCCTAAAAGAATGGTAGGATGGGTATAGACTGCTCTGGCAATGGCAGCTCTTTGTTGCTGCCCTCCAGATAATTCATCCGGCATCTGAAAGAGTTTGTCTTCGATACCCAAGTTTTTTGCCAAACGGAAAACCTCTTTTTCATCTACTTTCCTCTCTAGTAATTTTGCTGGAAACACAATATTCTCAAACACATTCATGGCAGGAAGCAGATTATATTTTTGAAAAACAACTCCAATGTGCCATCTGCGAAAAGAAATCTGTTCTTCCAAAGATAATTGTGTCAAATTTACATCATGCACATAAACACATCCATGGGTGGGCTTTTCCAATCCGCTGATTAAATTTATCAGGGTTGACTTTCCGCTTCCGGAAGCACCAATGACTGCAATAAACTCTCCTTCTTTTATGGAAAATGATACATCATCAACTGCTCTTATGTAATTTTCTCCATTTTGATATTCTTTTGTAAGTGAAACTAATTTTACAGCTGCCATAGTATCCTCCATATATTTCTTTATCTCGGCAGAAAAATAGAAAATGCTGACCCCTTTCCAACCTGTGATTCCACCGTAACATAACCGCCCTGCTGTGTCACAATTTCCCTGGTCAGATAAAGACCGATTCCAACACCCGGCTGATTATGAATCTCTTCTTCCCGGTAAAACCTCTTGAAAATAGATGCCTGATTGCTCTCTGAAATTCCTTTTCCGGTATCAGATACTTTTATCTCCACATACATTTCCCATTGCGCTACAGACACATGGACACTTCCCCCTGTCGGGGTATATTTTACCGCATTGTCCAACAGATTAAAAATCGCTTCTTCTGTCCACTTACTGTCATGGGACACACGCACATCCTCCGGACATTCCACAGATACATGGATCTTTTTTTGCTCTGCGGAATATACGATTCCGCTCATAGCCTGCGCTAACGTATCATATATAAAGTGATCTTCTTTTTCTAATTGAATCACCCCGGTTTCCAAACGGGAGGTTTTCACCAATGCCTGTATTAAAAAATCCAGCTTATTGATCTGTCCTCTTACACTTTTCAGAAACTCATTTTGCTCCTGTTCTTCCAGGGATTTTGTCAAAAGTGTATCTACAATCATTTTCATGTTGCTCACCGGAGTCCTGACCTGATGGGAAATATCTGACACCAGGGACTGTAATTCCTGTCTCTCTGCTTCTACCTTCCGGTTGCTTTCCTGCAGAATATTATACAGACGCACCAGGCGGTGATGGATACGGGCAAAAATCGTCTCTCTGTCGGATACATTTTCAGGTTCCTGACTGCGGTTCATCATGTCATCCAGGATCTGGCACAGTTCAGAAGTAAAATTTGACAGTCTCATTCCCAACAGTTGTACCATAAAAAGCATCCATAGTGCAGCGCAGACTGTTAATGCCAGCCCAACCCATAACACTGCGATATTTTTGGTCAGAAAAAAGGAGACCAATATGATTGCTGTCATTGAGAGTACCATGCCGGCAGTCAGCCAAAAAAACATCTTTTTTACAGAGGTTTTCTTTCCTATCATGCTGTTTCACCTCCGGTCCATTTATATCCCATGCCATATACGGTTTTGATATATACCGTTCCATCTGTCTCAATCTTTCCCCGGATGCGGCTTAACGTTGTCGTTAACGTATGCTCGTCCACATAATTTTCTGTACAGTCCCATATTTTTTCCAACAACTGCTTTCTCGTTAATACACGATTGCGGTTCTGACAGAACAGGTTCAGCATCCGAAACTCCAAAGTAGATAAGGTCAATGGCTTCCCACCCAGCATAGCTGTCTGCTCTGCAAAATTTAAAAACAGCCTGCCATCATCAAAGACATCCTGCATGGACACATGATGCCCCATCATACGCAGTACATTTTCCACTTTTCTCTGCAGGGAATAAATGGAAAAAGGTTTTGTGATATAATCTACTGCTCCAAGTTCATACCCCCGGATCTCATCACTTTCCCTGTCATTTGCAGTCAAAAAGATTACAATGGTATCGCTATATTTTTTCCGGATTGTTTTTGCAATCGCATATCCATCTCCATCTGGAAGATTGATATCCAATAGTACCAGATCAAACGGTTGGCTCTTCAGCACTTCCATGGCTTCTTTTACCGTTTCCACCGAAACAATCCCATAGGATTCTGACTGTAGGTTGTAAACTAACATTTTATTCAAAAGTTCATCATCTTCTACGATTAAAATCTGTTTCATTCCTTTTCATCCTTTGCAACAATTTTGCTAGCATTTTCATTCTTATTTTACAACAGAAATGTCCTAGAAATGTTACAGATTGAAAAATTTATGATTTTCTTTTTGAAATCTTAAAAATCTTTTGAAACACAAAAAGAAGATGCATGTCACCACACACCTTCTCGTCACTTGCTAAAATCACTGTATACTATCATACAAAACATCTGTGTATCTCCCGTTTTTTATTCACGCAATCTGATTATTCACTCTTATTTCTAATTTTAAGATTGCTTTCATCATTTTATAACACCAGCCTTTAATGCTTTTTTATCTCTTTTGTAAGATCTATCATAACAGAACACTCCCTCTTTATAAGTCTTTATTTTTTTGTATGTTAGAGCAAATCTTACAAGAAATAGTGAAGATTATTATACTTACTAAGTTTGCGATAGTTGTTGTAAATAACATATTCTTATTATCAAATATTAAAGCCAACAATATGACTGCTAAAGTTGTTACGAAGCATGATATTAAAGTAACAATTACTCCTTTGTCCTCATTCAAGATATAAGATAAGGGTATGCTTATACTTCCAGATATAAATGCAAATACAAAACCTAAATTCACATTTGATAATAACATTGCAATGTCAAAATTTTGACTTTTCAAAGAAAAGAGAAAACTTATTACAGCTCCAACTAATACTCCAATAACGGCAAAAATAGTCAGTAAAATATACTTAGAAGCAATCAAAGTCGTTTGTGTTGCTGGAAGTGTAACTGTAAATTTATTCCATTGAGATTGTTTATCGGTTTGTATTGTGCCAACTACTGCATTACTCATAATAATTGCACTTATTAATATCGTAACCATAGGAGATGTAAGATATGAAATTCCCATACCAACACCAACTATTGTAATTATCAATAAAATTAAAGTATCTTTGATTTCATAAAAATCTTTTAATAATAACCCTTTCATAATCAATGTTCTCCTTTCACATAAAGCAACATGATGTCGTCTATTGAAGCAGGTACAACTAATGCGTGTGGATAGTCTTTTTCTGCTTTTTGTCTGTTAGCAACAAGCACTTGCAATTCATAATCTTGTTTTCTATAACGGATAATGTCTTTTTTGTTTAATTCGTCAAATTGCTTAGCATTACATTTGATGATACCGTACTGTTCAATCAATTCATCTTTAGGTTTTGAAAATAATACTTTCCCATTATGAATGAAGACAATATAATCGGCTACTTTTTCCAAATCACTTGTAATATGTGAAGAAACTAAGATTGAGTGTTCTTCATCTTGTATAAATTCCAAGAACATATCTAAAATTTCATCTCTCATAATAGGGTCTAAACCACTTGTAGCTTCGTCTAAAATTAACAGTTTCGTTTCGTGAGAGAACGCCACAGCAATGGATAATTTCATTTTCATCCCTTTAGAATAGGCTTTTATTTTTTTGTTTTCTGGCAAAGATAATTTCTTTAACAATGAGAAAAATTTGTGTTCTTCCCAACTTGAATAAATATTTTTCAAAACATTATTTAATTGCTTAGCAGACAAAGATACCGGAAAATTACTTCCGTCAAATACAACACCTAATTCTTCTTTAGTTTTATTTTCTATGTCGTTACTATCTGTTGAATTATTGAGCATTTTTATTGAGCCAGCATCTTTTTTCACAACACCAGTAATTAAATTGATAGTAGTGCTTTTCCCAGCTCCGTTTTCGCCAATCAATCCTACGATACTTCCTTGCGGAACGGTAAATGAAATTTTGTCAAGTTTGAAGTCTTTATACTGTTTAGTTACTTCATTAAGTTCTAAAGCATATTTTTCCATAATCTCATTCCTCCTCATATAATAGTGCAAGTAAAGATTGTAATTTATCCAGCTTTATTCCACTTACCTTTGCAATTTCAATCGCTTCTATAAAATAATTTTCTATTTTCTTTTGCTGCTCTTCTAAATAGAAATCTTGATTTTGAACAGATACAAAGCATCCTTTTCCTGCAGTTGTTTCAATAAAACCATCCTTTTGAAGTACATCATAAGATTTTTGAACCGTTAAAACACTAATATGTAATGATTTTGCCAATCCTCTTATAGAGGGAAGTGCTTCTCCAGCTTTCAAATCTCCATTGATAATCATTGCCTTTATTTGTGAAGAAATTTGCTCATAAATCGGTATGCTGGCATGATTATTAATAAATATATCCACTAAAACACCACCTTGTCTTATACTGTATTACTATTATATATACAGTATAGTATTATATAGTACGCTTGTCAATAGATTAGAAGTGAAATTGCACAAAAAATAGAGTACACGTACTTTACATTTTCCTACAATTTTTCAATTGGTATCTGTATGTATCCCAAGCTCATACTACGATACCTTCATTTATTCTGCTTTTCTTGTACTGACCAAAATAAAAATGTCCGTAGAGCCTATAACTAAGACTTTACGGACATATATGCAATAGGGAAAGCATAATCTATAATTTAGAACCAATTAATTTTATCTGTTCTGAATTGGGGCATATCACTATTTTGGTACGGATTATAGTTATGAAGATTACAACCAAACTCCTTTAAGGATTGGATCCTATTCTCTGCTGACCATTCAATCAAAGAAATTCCATCGAATTCTTCGATGTCTCCATTATCCATTGCATTTTTAAAATACCATTCCACAGCTGTCTGATTTTCTTTATGAAAAAACTGTTTAATGTCCCACACGATTACGCTTCCTCTCCTATTCCATTCCTGAAACCAATGCTTTACTGTTTCACGACTGTTATAACATGGACCCCAACTTTCTGTATAAATCACGTTCTCTGCAAAAATATCATCAATTCCCAAATCCTTCTTTTCCAACCACATCGAAAACCATAATCGGATCATCCTTTCTCTCTCATCCATATACAGAATCCCTCCAACGTCAAATTCATCACTAAACCTCTACATTCTTATCCGCCTGTTTCAATTTAACATCATTCACATCTATAAAAATTACTGAGAATCTTTCCTAATTCAACCGGATTATCTTTATTTATTTCATGGCCGGCATGAGAAATAATCTCTAATTCCGCATGATTGATCTGCCGTTTTAATCCTATGGCTGCAGACATATTTGCCTTATCCTTTTCGCCACATAACACAAGTACCCGACAATTTATTTTTTCTAAATCCTTTTGAAAATCTAAATCCATCATGGATTTGGACAGGCTGATAAAATCTTTTTTCCCAAATCCCATTTTGCGAAAACTCCTGTTTGGCATAAGGTGAAATATTATATTCTGAAATTTCAATAACCTCTTCGGCATGACATATTGCGTACCAATTAGGACCAGAGATGCTACTTTCTCTGCATGTTCCAATGTATAATGCAAAGCAAGGATTCCACCCAATGAAAGACCACATAAATGCAGAGGCTCTTCTTGCTGTTCACAATAACTCTCCAGTGCATGATATAAATTAAAATACCTGGCTTCTTTTCCTGAAAGCCAGTCAGATAAATCAGGACAGTCGACATCCAACCCCAAATCTAATCTCTTAATTGTAGTTTCCCAATCCGAAGGAGCTTGTCCCAGTCCATGCAAAAAGATGTATTTCATTCAATTTTTCCTCTTGTAATTTTAATTTTGTAAGATTTAGAAAAGGGACTGTCCATGCCGCAGCACTAAGCATTCCCTTCCCATGGTTAATTTTTCTGTTGTCTGCCAACCTCCGACACCTTCGTTCGGAAAATGTATCAGATTTTAGGTGTCACCCCACCGCTGATGCATAGCTTTTCTAATTTACATTCTACGCGAAATATGTGAGAAATACAATTACCATTTTATATTCTGCTACTCTTCTACATTTTATACATTATTCGATCTATACTTTAACCTATTAAATAAACTTATACTATATTTTCCCATCAATCAAATCATAACTCATATCCAAAAAATCTAAGATTTTCGCCTCGCTTACGGTTCCGTCCAACAGCATCGTGATCCAGTACTTTTTATTCATATGATATCCCGGTAAAAATCCATAAGTCTGTGTCAACAGTCCCACCATATCCGGATCACATTTCACATCTAGGATATCTACTTTCGTATCTCCTTCTAATCCCAGTCTGGATTTTTCAACCTGCATTAACACCGCATACCATTTTCCATTCTTATGCCGAAGCACTGCACTTTCCGGTGATTCCTTCCATAGATATTCCGGAACGGTTCCGTATTGTTTCTTCACATATTCATAAATCTCTTCCCGTTTCAAACATTCCACTCCCCAGTTCTTCTATTTTATCAATCTTACGATTGTACTTTTCAGATTTTAACAGGCAGGACATCTGCCCTGCCTTCCTTTCCTATTATAGCATTGTTATTCAAACTCTACAATTCCATCTATCATTCATTTTCCTGTTTCTAATAAACCACCATTCCATATCCCATAATGGAATCGGAACTGATCGCATAACTTCTCTCTTTTACCGCATCCCCGGAGTTTCCTTCTATGGTATAGACGGTTGTTCCGTCACAGCGTTCCACGATTCCTACATGGTCGCACGTTCCATCATGCTCCCAGTCAAAAAAGATGATCGCACCGGGACTTGGCATACTCCCAGCTCCCTGCCATCTTCCCTGGTTTTGAAACCAGTTCTTCCCATCCGTACAAACAGAAAATTTTGGCACAGCGCCGCTTTGGATGAGTCCTGCCTGGTCTGCACACCAAGACACAAAGCAGGCACACCATTCTTGTCGCTCTGTGAATCCCCACCACGACCAGAACTTCTGGCCGCCTTCATTCCCCAACTGGCTTTTCGCAATGGTCACGAGCTGCCCATTTCCAAAAAGTCCGGCAAACAATCCCCCGCTGGAATAATACTGAAGCACATGGGGTACATACTTCGGATCGCCATACCTTGGCCACCCATGGGCGGCTGCCTGTTCCTGAGAAAACTGCAAGGCATTGGCTTCGCTATAGCCTCCATGGTTTCGGATTGCCCATGAGATGTATCCATTTCCATAATTATAGCCCTGTAAACTAAGTTTTAGCTTGTCCATATCCTGTGGGCTTTCGCATCCGGCTTCCCGGACACAATCTGCATAATACTGTACGCCCACCTTGATAGAATAATCGGCATCCTGGATCGCACCGGGCGTATTGGGATACTGGGTATTATACGGACACTCGCTGGCCTGCATGGGATCACTTCCCCTTCCGCCACTCTCCTGCATCATGATCGCCTGGATGACCGATACATATTCCGGGATTCCAAATTCACTGGCATACCGCTGGATCACTTGGGTATGGGCCAGGACTTCCGCACTCAGCGGCTCGCTGCTCTGGGAACTCCCGATAAACGCAGCACCGCCAATGATCCCCACAATGAGGATCAAGATCACAAATACCGTACCGCCTCCTGCCATCAACGCTGCAAAAGCCGCCTTCACCGCATGGGCGGCAGCTTCTGCCATGGCTTTCAATCCCCTGGCAGTTGCTTTTGCAGTCTTGGCACTTTGCTTGGCTGTCTGGACAGATCGCATGGCAGCCCGTTTCGCTTCCCTGGCTGCCCTCATGGATTGGAAAGCCTGCTTTTTTTGTAAGAGTGCCTGGGTTTTCACCTTCTGGGAAGAAACCGGGGAAGCTTTCACCATACGAGGCGCTGTTTTTACTGTCCGGTTTCCGGCCTCCTTGACCGTTTTCTCTGCTTCCGGTTTGATCTTGATGCTCCTTCCGGCTCCTGTACGCCCTTTCTTTGCCCTTGTCGGTCCTGTCTGGGCAGATGTTCCACCGTTTCCTGTTTCACTGTCCAACGGGGCTGTAACGGCTTCTCTTTGTCTCTGCTCTTTTATCTTCTCATAAGTTTTCACTGCCAGCTTCTTTCCACCACGATAGGCAGCCGAAGCGCTTTCCTTTCCAACCCGCTGTTCTGCCCGTTCTATCCGATTTCCGGCGTATTCCACCGGAGATTCCTCTCCGGTTTCTCTTCCCACCTTGTCTGCCGCCATCCGGGACTTTTCTTTCGTTTCCAGCATGGCAGAGCGAACCAGTTCTTTGGGAAGCCGGGAGGCAGGATTGCGGATCTTCGGGTTCTTATCCCGTACTTTCTCTTTGATGTCTTTCAAACACACACCTCCCTGTATCTTCTTACCGTTCTCTGCTCTGTTTCTTTTGTCTCTTCTGCTGTTCTTCCAGCTTTTCCAGTTCCCTTACCGCTTCCTGCACCAGCGGATGATTGGCATAATAGGGAACACAGGACAACAATTCCCTTCCCCTCTCCCCTGTTGCTAATGGATACTCCCCTTCGTTATAAAGAGGATCGTCTGCATGGTGCAGGGAAAACTCCAAAGACGGAACCATCTGAGGGGAACGCTTGCAAAATCTCTGGTAATGCCGGAACGCCTCTTTTAAAGAAGTGCATTCGATGCATTCTCCCATTCCATGAAACTCTCCGCACTCCGAAGCAAGAAAGGTAATGGTTGTTTCTTCTTTCATGGCTTTCACCTCCCTTCAGAAAACTCCCCTTTATCGAATTGCTGCCTTCTGTTTTTCTTCTTTTCCAAGCTGTCGGGGTGCTGTTTCCTGCCGAAGCTCCTGCAAGGTATCTTTTAAAGATGCCTGTTTTCCTTGTCTTTCTTCCAGCTTCCCGATCCGTTGCTGCAATCGCTCCGTTTTTTGTTCCAGCTTATGGATGCTCCGCATGGATTGGAATAACACCTTCTGGGTTTGAAAGATGATCCCCTGTTCCGGATTTCGCTCTGTGATCTTTGCGGTATCTTTTCCGTTCATTTCCAAAAATGCGTTTTTCAGATGCCCTTTGGCAACGTGCAGTTCCTCCGCCATGCTCCCCATACGGTCAATCTTCTGATTCATCGACAGCATGACCGTATGTAAGGAAGACTGTAGCTTTTGCAAGCCTTGGGTAAGGTGCATGCCCTTTACCGCAGAGGCAAGGGCATCTTTTCCCTTTTCTTTAAAATCAAACACTGCCTGTTCTGTCCGTTCCACAAACTTTCGTTTCCATTCTCCCACTTGAAAGCGAAGTGTTTTCACCTGATGTTCTGCTTTCTGGATCGTATTCACTGCAAAGAGTTTGACCTTGCTTTCCTGCATCACGCCCAGTTGCTTCTTCACCTCTCCCAGTTCCTTCAAGACGGTTCCTAACTGCATTTCCATGGAATCAATCTGCCATGCGGATCACATCCCCTTTTTCCTGTTCCATGCCCTGTTGTTCCAAAAGCTCCAGTAACGCCCGGATACTGTCCTGCTCCCGAAGCGGTCCTTGTATTTTGGGAATCTCTACGCTTTTTTCTTCCATCTACATTCCCTCCTTCCCAAAAGGATGCTGCCGAAGATCGTTCAGCAGCACCCCACAAAAATATCTTTTTTACTAGCATTCCCCTGGTTTTGTCGTCATCAAGCGGTACAGCTTCGTGTTCTTCGGGAAACTGTTCTCAAATGGCACAAGATTTCCGGAACAGCGGATCAGACCTTTCCCTGCTCCTACATTGGTGATATAGGATAACTGGTTCTCGGAAATGTTCAAAAGGGAGGCCAGTTCGTCCCGGTCTGTGGTTGCCTGGTTTAAAAGGATCAAAAACTCACTGTTTGCCAGCATCAGTCTTGCCGTATCCGACTTCAAAAGTTCCTCTACGTTCTGCGTTAAACCTGTGACAAATCCATGGTATTTACGGATTCTCTTGTAGAGCCGGTAGAAAAAGTCCGCACTATACTGATAGCGGAACAACAGATAAAACTCATCGGCAAAGATCCAGGTAGTCTTTCCTTTCTTCCAGTTCTGGATCACCCGGTTGAAGATGCTGTCTATGGTCACCAGCATTCCCAGAGGCATAAGCTGTTCTCCCAGTTCCCGGATATCATAGGCAATGATACGATTCTTCGTATTTACATTGGTTTTCTGGGCGAAGGTATTTAGACTTCCGTTGATAAACAACTCCGAAGACAAGGCAAGTCCTCTGGCTTCCTCTTCCGGCTGGAGCATGAGCTGTCGGTACAGATCCTTTAAGGTCGGCACTTCGCTTTTATAACCGCTTCGGATATATTCCCGGTACACATCTGCGGTACAGCGGTCCAGGATGGACTTTTCCTTGGCAGACAAGTTGCCAGCCCCCACCAACTGTTCAAACAAGGACAGGATAAACTCCGACTTCTCGATCAGCGGATTCTTGTCATTTCCATAGGCGGAGTCCATATCCAGCGCGTTCAGATGGGTATGGGACGTTGCAGAAATGGAGATTACTTCCCCATTCAGCGCTTCCACCAAAGAACCGAATTCCGACTCTGGATCTAAAATCAAGATGTCATCTTCCGTAGACAGGGCAAGGTCCACGATCTCTTCTTTTGCCGAGAAACTCTTTCCTGAACCGCTGACACCCAATCGGAAGGAGTTTCCATTCAATAACTTCCTTCGGTCTGCCACCAGCATATTTTTGCTCACCGCATTCTGCCCATAATAGATACCGCCCGGCTGCATGATCTCCTGAGTATGGAAGGGGATCAGCACTGCGGTAGACTCTGTGGTCAGGGTACGAAGGGCATTGATCTTGCGGATGCCATAAGGCAGTACCGTATTGAGTCCATCCACTTGCTGCCATTTCAAAGTTGCCATCTGACACAAGTGCTTTCTTGCAACCGACAGGATGCTCTCCGTATCCGAATCCAACTGTTTCTTGCTGTCTGCCATATGTACCATGGTGAGGATGCCGAACATCATCCGCTGATCCCTGGTGGTCAGGTCATCCAGCATCTCTTTGGTTTCCTTCCGCTGTAATTCCATATCATAAGGCACAATGGCAGAAAAGTTATTGTTGGCATTCTGGCGTCTCTGCCAGTTGGTCACATTGGTCTCCACGCCAAGCAGACGGTTCTGGATCTCACGCACCGCTTCGTCTGTGGGTACCGGGAGGATATCGATGGACAGCATCAAGTCCCGGCTTAGATCGCACAGCTCCGAGATCATGTCATCCTTGACATAACTGGCATAATCCTGCATATACAGCACCCGCCCAAACCGTTCATTAATCTTGAAGAAGTCTTTGGAAAACTCCATGGACTGGGGACAGATCCAATCCTTGAAGCTGCTCCCCTTTTTGGCAAATGCCTTCATATCGAAAGGAAAGCACTGGGGTTCATCTGCCCGAAAGAAATCCCGGAAGATCTGTAACCTCTGTTCCGCATCCAGTTCTTCCCCAATGGAGGACAGCTTGCTCAGATGGGTGATGATATCCGTTCCCACACGTGCAAAATAAGTCCTTGCCTCATCGATGTTCTTTTTATGGACACTGACCGTCAGATACCGTTCCTGATAGATGCTGTTGTTGGTGCCGCTGACCTTGGATAGCAGCATTTCGTTGTATTCCTTTCGGTATTCATCCAGCCCGTCCTCTTTCATTGGCAAAAGAAGGGATGCTTCAAATTCTTCTTTATTGATCTGCCTATTATTTAAAGTGATCTTTGCCGCCGCACCGGAATCTAAGGCATTTAACAGTTCACTGTAATCCAAGAACATTTCCGTCTTATCCTCTTTGCTTGCGATGGCATAGTTGATATCGGAAAACCGGAAGGTCTTGGAAAACTTTGTCCCGGACTGGAATACTCCATCCGGCCAGATCCGCTGGATCGGGATCGCCTGCTGGACAGACCTTGGGACTTTAAATTTCTCCCGGTCCATTTTCAATGCCTGTTGTAAGGTTTTAATCAAACGCACCACTCCTTCCCGTTCTCTTTTTCTGTTTCATCCGTTTCTTTTTTGCCCGCTGTTCCCTTTTTTTCAAAAGGGCTGCACCATCTCCCCTGGTCTTTTCTCCCAGGGCCAGCGTTTCTTCCATACAGGCATGGTACAAGTCCTCACTTTGAAACAGCAGGCGCTTGGGGTATAAAAATTCAGACTTGATATACGCCCAGGCAAACTGCTCCGCATTCATGCCATGGTACTGGAAAAAACCACAGGCTGCGAAAGGGGCAGCCCCTAAAATGCACAGCCACCCGGTCATTTCCTGTCCCACATACTTTCCCAGGCCAAAATAAATCCCTACCGCCACAGCGATGGCAAGCAGGGAAAAAATACACTGGCGCAGATTCAGTCCCATAAACATGGATTCCTGATAGTTGCGGATCTCTTTATTCATTTTTACTTCCATTTTTCTCGCTCTCTTTCTTTTACTTTTTCTATAATCCCATCATTTCTTTTACAATCCGGTCAGATGCTTTCACCGCACCCACCAGTACCAACAGGTTGAACACCAATTCCCCTACATAGTTCCACACAATGGTCACTGCACTTAAGGACGTATCCCCAATGGCCGGCGGACTGGCAGAATAAACGGAGAAAATGATACAGGCCAGTGCAATGATCGCCCCTTCCAGACACACCCCTGCATAGGACTTGATGAAGTTCTTTCCCACCGACTGGGAGGGTTCTCCCGCAAAGGTGGAAATGGGGATGGGCGCAATGGCAGTATACATATACAGCTTGAACATCCTTCCATATACCGTAAGGATCATGATAAAAGACAGCACTGTGATCAAAAGGCTTCCCAGCAGTGTCACGATCCACAAGGGAATGGATTCCAGCATCCCTACCGCTTCGATCTTTTCCACGATCTCTGCCGGAAGCTCTGTCACACCCCCGTCTGCCATTCCCGACTGTGCCATGATGGTCGATACGATCCCCTGTACAATGGAAAACAGGGCGGTCATCAATTCCATGCCATACATGATGGCGCCTTGTGCCAGTGCAAACCGGATAAAGGCTTTGAGGGCATGTTCCGGCTTTTTCATGTCTGTAAAGCTGCCACAGGTCTTTACGATCCCGGCTGCAAAAAACAGTACCAAAAGTCCATATCCAATGGCAGTCAGCGCCCCGTTGATCCCGGTGATGACACTCCAGATCGTCCCGCCCTTAAAGGATTCCGGGCTTTGGGTAAGGAGCGTCCAGATTTCTGCCAGTTTCTCATTCCAGGTGTTCAGTGCAGAGTTTAGGTTCTGCACGATCCAGTTATCACTCAAACAGTCTCACCTCCTTTGCCGGGGCAGGAAGATGTCCTCCCTGCCCGCTTCTGTCTCTTCCCGCTACCCAACGATCAGGTCCAGGATCTCTTTTGCAAAGGTGATGATGACACCGCCTGCCAGCGTCAGAAACCCGTTGGCTCTCTGGCTGGGATCATGGCTCTTTAAGCTCAAACCTACCTGCACCACACCAAATCCCAGTAAGATCAAGCCAATGGCTCGGATCAGGGAAAAGATAAAGGTAGACAGGTTATTGATGACTGACAGGGGATCTCCGGCTGCAAGCACCGGGATACCACCTACCGTCATAGTAAGCACCACTGCTGCATACGCGGCAAGGGTACGCTTTGGTCCTCTGCCCATAGGCATCGGTGCAGTAGCATGGTTTGTTGTCTGTCTCTTTTTCATTTCATTTCTTTTCTTCAATGGCATTCCTCCAATCAAAAAGACTGCTCCCTGCCGAGGATCTCCTCAGCCGAGAGCAGTTCATAATCATCCAGTCTCCTGGTATCAATGGTTACATCTTCATGGGACAGGGGGGCCTTCGCATAATCATAAGGCGGCGCCCCTCCATCCTCCGTATATTTCACATTCACATGTTTATGCAGATCATATTTCTCATCCAAAATGGGGCGTTCCCCACGCACCAGAAGCACTGCCTTCCGGTTATCCAAAAGGCGTACTTCATCGGGGGTTAAAAGTTCCCTTCCAGACTGCTGGAAATTCACAGAATAGCTTCCACTCCTTCCCTTGGTCTGCCCATAGGTATTGGTATCCAGTGTTTCTTTCCCCAATAGTTCCGAGACATATTTATGCCCCTCTTTTTCATTGCCGCCCAGATATAAAAATTCATCGCAATTCCCTATGAGACTTTCCCAGCTATCCTTAAACAAGGCTTTCATCTGCGCAATGTTCTGGATGATGATGCTGCAGGAAATTGCGCGCGACCTCATGGTTGCCAGAAGCTTGTCAAAATCATCCGGCAGTGCCACGTTTGGCCACTCATCCATGATGCAGTGTACCGGGATAGGAAGTTTTCCATGGTATTTCCGGTCTGCTACATAGTAAAGGGTTTGAAAGAGGTTACTATAAATCATGCCCACCAGATAATTGAGACTGGTATCTGCATCCGGGATACAGCAAAACAGCGCCACCTTTTTCTCCCCGATGCTGTAAAGATCCAGTTCATCGGTACAGGTCAGATTGGCGATCTGTTTTAAATTGAACGCAGCCAGACGGACGCCTACGGAGATCAGGATGGACTTTGCGGTCTTTCCTGCCGCCTGCTTGTAAATGGCATACTGCTTGACTGCAATGCTTTCCGGATTTCGCATCTCCAAACGTTCAAACAGGATATCCAGCGGAGACTGGTATTCCTCATCGTCCTCTTTCACCTGGGCAGAACCTAACATTTCCATGATCATGGAGAAGTTCTGTTCCTCCGGCGGCGCTTCATGCAGAAGGTACAGCATGAGCGCCTGCAGCAAGGCGGTCTCACTTTTCTCCCAAAACGGATCCGAACTCTGCGCTCCCTTCGGGGTAGTATTTCGGATCAGGTTATTGATGAGCTTTAATACATCCTTATCATCCCGCACATAGGCAAAGGGATTGTAGCAAAAAGATGTCTCCGGATTGATCAGGTCAAACACCCGGACTTCATATCCTTCCCTCTCCAACAGTCCTCCGGTTTTCCGAAGAAGCTCTCCCTTAGGATCGGTGACCACCATAGAACAGTTGCACTGCATGATGTTGACTACGGCGTATGCCCGGCTTTTTCCCGCACCGGAACCGCCCACCACCAAAACATTTAAGTTTCGCTTGTGCTTATAGCAGTCCAATCCCATGCGGAAGTTCTGGGTTAAAATGAGATTCTGGGTGTACCGCTTGTCCCGGTAACGCTTGCAGATGGAAGCAGCATCGCCCCATTTGGCAGAGCCATGCTCCACCCCTCTTCGATAGTTTCTCTTCTGGGAATAATAAATACCGATGCCTAACACATAGGCGATTGTGAATGTGAACATACACCGCAGCGTGTACGGCGTATAAGAAATAGAAAAAGGCTGATCCAGTTTTTCGGTCAGCACTTGTAAGATCTGTAACAGATTGGTATCCGGTTTTATGGCACAGGCAGTGATGGCGCCTGCCCACCAGACAACAGGCAAAAACAGCAGCCACACCCAAAGGTCAGCACGTTTCCATGCTATCTCTGCGGGCTTCGCTCCTTCTTCGCTTTTTCACTCTTTGGCACTTCGTTTGCTGGTCCATCTATCCTATGAAAAGAATCCTCTCCGGGAATCAGGGCAAGGCTTCGCCCATTCTCCCAATGCATGTGAATCTGCCCGGCATCATCAATATATGCTACCGTTCCCTGCAATCCCGGCGGCATCCCCGGCTCATCCATAAAGTCCAGGCAGAGCCTTGTTCCTTTCGGATACCGCTTTCGTAATTGTTCCACTTGTTTTTGATCGTATATACTCATAGACATCCCTCCCTTCTGTTACCAGAAGAAGCGCCTGCTGGTGTGTGGTTTCATGACCTTTAAGATCACGCTGTCAATGCCATCGCTGTACCTGCCCATGGCCAGATACTTATCCCGCAGCCGATTGAGGGCATTGCGAAGTTCCCGCTGTTCCTCGCTTGTAATGGGAAGCCTTTTCTCGGAAAGCTCATAGGCTCGGACTCTCTGCAGCATGGCTTCCGTAGCCGGGCAAACCTTTCCCCTCTGGCTCTGAGCTGCCAGCTCATCTTTGAGTGCCACTGTAAACATATTTTTCATGATGTTATCCGTTTTCAAATAGTAATCTGCCATCCGCATTCCCTCCTATCTTTGTTACACCCAACATAGCACAAGAACCCTGCAATAGCTATCCCAACGGCGGAACTTTTTTAAGAACCTATCGCTCCGGCTGTTTCTCTTTTTTCTCCTTCTTCGGTGTCTGCTTTGGCGGTTCCTCAAAGGAAAACGCATCCTGGGAAAAGGTCTGCTCCTGTTCCCCGAAATTTCGTTCCATATGGTTACGGATAGTATAGGCTGCCTGCCGGACATCATTTAAAAAGCCCCGAAGTTCCTGGGGATCTTTCTGTCCGTTTGCCTGCATCTCTGCCACTTTTCCAAACTGGAAGCCGGACACCTCTGCCCCATACCGCTTGCCGATCACATACGCAGCACAGTATGCCTGGGCATTCACCTTCTTCCTTGCATAGTTCCCATCGTGCTGATCCAGGGCGGCACAGGCCAGTTCCCGGTTCACTGCATGGAATGTTGTATTCTCATCCATTCCGTTGCGCACATAGACGGTACGCTGTTTCGGAATATACTGTGCCTGGATGCCCTCCGGCAGATTGTCTGCAATCTGCATCCGCACTGGCTGATCCTTTAAGACTGCATGGATCAGTTCTTCCATGGAACGCTGCGGACGTTCCTCCAGCGGTTTCCCAGACATCTGACTGATGTCAAATCCTTTGCCGATGGCATAGCCTGTCCGCATTTCCCCGTCTTTTTCATATTCCGTACTGACCATATAGGTGTAACCATGCACCCCGGATTTTGGGGAACGGTGTTCTTTTTTCCAGTAATCATAGGATTTTACCACCGTTGCCTCTGGATTCTGTCCGTAGATCAACAGAAGATTGGGTGTTTTCTGCGTATTGCACTGCGCCATAAAATCTAAAAATCCCTTTAAAGAATCCCCGTTTTGGAACACCGCCTGTGCCTGGACATCTACCTCTGCCCACACCTCTTCCCTCTGCTGTTTTTTCATGGCTGCATATTCTTCTTTTGATAACTGCTGTTGTGGAGTTTTTTCTTCCCCTGCCCCACCAGGGATCATGTTCGTTAAATCCATAGCCTTACCTGCCTTTCACTTTCTTCTGTTTCCTTCTCTGCTGATTTCTCGGTTTTCTCCGGCTCTGCTGTTGCTTCTGCCGCTGTTTCTGCTCCGTTTCAATCTTTTTTAATTCCTGCCGGACAGATGGTTTCTCCCCTTTCCAGCTAGTTTCCTGCCCGGAAAAAGAACCGCTGCTGTGCGAGGAAGGTCCGGACAGATTCCCTGCCTTCTCCGCCTGGGTAAAATTTCCCTCTGAAGGAGAGACTTCCCCTACATCAAACAGATGCTCTTCTTCATCCAGTTCAAACTCAATGGTCCCTTCCGGCAGCACCACCTTTTCGGTCTTTACCGGAAGTTCTTCTTTTGCTTCGGTTTTCTCGGTAAACTCTGCATCGATCACACGCTCTCCTTCCCGGACTGACGCTTGTTCCACAACCGCTTCCCCGGCTTCGGATCTCACAAAGTCCAGATTCATCTTATCCAGCACCCGGTTCACCTTTGCCGCATCATCTGCAAACACCATGATCTCGGAAAACTGGGGGTTCTTCTTATCCCGGATGACCACATACAAAAGCCCCCTGGATTTGGCTTCCCCGGCAAACTCCCGCAGCCTGTCATGGGGAATGGTGAAAAATTTCATTGCCCGCTGTTCCTTTAACATCCGAAGCAGATTAGTCTTTCCCCTGGTCTTTTTCTGATCCTTCATTACTGCAACGATCAGCACCGCCAGATTCTTTGCAATGCTCCCGCTGATCCGTAAGGTATGTTCCATGCCTTCCATTGAATACCGGACGATCTGATCTGCCGCATCACCGCCATAGTTCATACGTTCTCACCTCCTTACCGCTTCCGTTCTTCTTCCCTTCGTTGTTTCCCGGACGATTCCTGTACCTGCTCCTGTTCCTTTGCCCGTTTTAACCTCTCTTCCATCTCTTTCGACTGGATCTCGATCTGCTGGCTTAAACGGATCTTCTTCCGAAGTTCTTTTAATTCTCCGTTGATCTCCTGAAGGCGCATACTTCCCGGTTCTTTTCGGTATAGCGTTCTTCGCTCCTTCATCAAGGAAAGCACCTGTTCTTCCAAAGGTTTCCGGTATGCTGCCAGCTCTTCCCTAGTGGTGATTCCTTCTTTTTGCAAAAACTCCATCTGCCGGATGCGCAGATCCAGTTTTCGGATATCGGAACGGACCGCATAAGAACTCCGTTTCGGCTTCTGCTGAAGCACTCCCATCCGATACAGATAAGAAAAATACAGCTTTTGAAGTCCGGTAAGTTTCCTCTTTGGAAACTTCACCTGTGTGTTTCCATACACCTGTTGGATCTTTGGACGCAGGATCTTCTCCCGGATCTCTGCCTCCCCATAGCCTTTTCCCAAGGAACGCAGACGGACATACCTCTCCATATCCGGTGTCTTTAATGCCGGATACTTCCGATTCAGCTTCCAAGTATAGCCCCGTTTCTCCATTTCTTTTACAAACTGACTCCAGGAAAAGCTCACGCCAATGGCATCCCGGATATCCATGCGGATGGCAGTCCTCCAGGTAGGTTTCCCTTCTGCTTCTGCTTTCCACTGGGCATAGTGCATGGCTTTCCCCTGGTTCGTCTGGATCACGGAAAGACCGTATTTCCTGCATAAGTCATCCGAAATCCGGCGCACTTCGGTAAAATAACTTTTGGCATTGCTGTGGTATTTCTTCCCATCCGCCATACTCACCGAATTCCATACCAGATGATTGTGGTAATGACTGGTATTCAAATGGGTGGTGATCACCACTTCAAACTGCCCTTTCAATAACTGCTCTGCCAGTTCCTGTCCGATCAGATGTGCCAGTTCGGGGGATACTTCCCCTTCTGCAAAACTCTGCACCAGATGGTAGCCCTGTACCCCGCCTTTCTTATGGAAGCGCTCTTTGGTCTTTACCATGTCCGCATAGGCATTTTCACAGGTACAACCAATGGCATCCTCAAAAATGGTCTCTTCTGTTTTTTCCCGGTTTAATGCATAATCAATGGCTTCTTCCAAAGAGCCGGCGCTCTTGGTGGTCTTCGTCCGGTCCTTCACATAGTCGATGGAACGCTCCAGGCGGTGGACGGGGAGGACGCTGGTATATGCCATCTACCATTCCTCTTTCACCAGACGCCAGGTCTCTTTGGAAATCCGGAGCATTTCCTGTACGCTGGCTTCTCCTGCCATCCCGGTGCCATTGGCGACATGGGCAAGCTGGTTGGCGTTATTGCAAAGCCCCGCAATCTTTCGAAGAAGTTCTGCATGATGCTCACAGGGCTTTGTCTGTAGCTGTGCGCCTAAGATCAGGGATCGTAAAAATTCCTCCCTGCTCAGTCCACTCTTTGCTACCTGCCCGTCCAGATGCCGAAGTTCTTTCGCATTCAAACGGACAGGCACTACATGGTTTCGTTTTCTCATCCGGTCACCTACCTTTCCTCCTGTTGATATTTTCTTTTCTCCCGCTTTTTCGGTTTCTCTTCCCGTTCCTGCTGATAAGATTTCAAGCGTTGGGAAAGCACAAGGGCTTTCTCTCCGCCAATGAAGCGCAGGCTATGTTCGATCCAGCCATAGTCACGCCTCCATAGGGAATCCGCAATCTCTGAACTCTGCCTCCAGAATTCATGATCCGTAAACCCGACTCCCCCATTGCTTTCATAAGCATGATTAAAAAGAGTTTCCAACTCTAAAGCTAGTTCCAAGCGCTCTTCCATTTCTGCGATCTCATCCATGTCAGTGATCACTCCCTTCCAGCGGACACACCTGGATTCTTCTGCATTCCATCTGATGGAGAAATTCCCCAATATCCCAGACCTGGCCATTCACATCCACCTGCTTCCCATCCACAAAGCGGCAAAGCCCAATCTGCCTGGTTCCGTCCTCTGCCATCATGCAAAGACATTCCCCATCCAAAAGGGAGAACCTCCCTGTCCCTTCCCGATCCCGGAAATGGATTGTTTTCCGTTCTCCCTTCTTTTGTCTGCGTACCCGTATCTGTTCCATCCGCTGATCCTCCTGCTTTCCGGCAACTACACAGCACATGATCCCAATGCCAAAGGCTGCGCCTGCCACTATCCCAAGAGCCATTCCTGCAAAAAACATTTCACTTCTCTCCTTTCTCGACTGCCGGGGGATTGGGGTTCTCCCCAAAGTGCGTTTGGATATCCAAACGCTATGCTTGCAAAACCAGTTCCACCGATTTCCATCAAATCCCCCATGCAAAATCGATTATGATTCCTTTTCTTTGATCTTGATCAATCCATCCAAGGTGGTGCAGATGATATGCAGTCGGTCTGCTGTACTGATATCGGTATTCATGGTTCCGGTAACCTCTTTGCCACAGACCACTACCATCCGGCACCGTTTTAAGATCAAATGGGACATCCGGTTATATGCCTGTTGATCTTCCGCTTCCCCTTCATCCAAAAATGGCAGAAACCCAAACCTCGGACAAATGGGTACATACCCCAGTTCATAAATCTTCCGGCAGTATCTCTGCACCTTCACCCTGCTTTCCTCTGCCGGACAGCACACATACGCCATCGCCTGTTCCATCGCCTCACCTCCTATCGCATCGGTTCCTTTTTCTTTGTGCTTTCTGTTTTCACTTCAAAACTCACATCCATCGTGCTTTCATCAAATTCATCATCAAAGCCACCGTCGGCATACAGAATCTCTACCCGTTCTACCGCTTCTTCCCTGGAATGTGCAGGGATGGATTTTCGGATGGTACAACTTTTTCGGATTTCGATTTCAAATACCTTTTCTGATTCCCGTTCCACTGCTTCATACTGAACAGACTGAATATCATATTCACTGGTCCCTGGGCCATACATCCGACATCCTCTTTCCGCTTCTTCTTTGCTGGACGCCTTCACCGCAACGGTCTTTTCACGCACTTCCCGAATGGTCACATCATAGACTTTGTCCATAAGCCCCCTTTCCTGCATCCGGGTGGATGCACCTTTCTTCTTCTGAAATAAATTTGGACATCCATATGGATGCCCTTGCTATTTCTCGCTTTCTTCTTTTTCTTTTGCTTCCAGTGCAAACTTCACCCGGTCACTGCCCAGCTTATAATAAGCATCCGTCACCTCGATTCCCACTGCCTCATATCCTTCCTCTACGGCTGCAAGGATAGTGGTCCCTGCTCCGGCAAAGGGGTCTAAGATTCTTCCACCTGGCTCACAGATCTGTATCACATCTTTCATAAGCTGCAAAGGCTTCTCTGTCACATGGATACGGTTCTGGGGATTTCCATAGCGGAACACACCGGGAAGACAAGACACCGGACGACTGATCGGCATTGGTCCGTTACTGCCCCACACAATATACTCAGCCTGCTGGCGGAAACGCCCTTTTTGCGGACGGGAGTTCCCTTTATCCCACACCGCTGTACCCCTCCAGATCCAGCCTGCCCACTGAAGGGCATCGGTAATGGACGGGTATTGTCTCCAGTCAATAAACAGACAGATCGGCGCACCGATCTTGCAGGCTTTCCGCACATCGTAAAGCCACTCTGCCATCCAGTGTGTCCAGGAACGCTGATCTTTGTTATCCCCATCAAAATCTGGCAAGGCATTTTCAGCCTTCATACTGCTGTATTTCTGATTGGTGGTACGGTTTCTTTCATTCTGCTTCGTTCCCCCGGACGCATAGGGCGGATCGGTGATCACTGCATCAAAAATTCCCGGCTGAAATGCCTTCACCAGTTTCAGCGTATCTCCATGCAGGATCGTCCACTTCTCCCCTCCGGTATATTCCTCCGGGTATGTTCCTTCTTTCAACAAATTCCCTAATTGCAGGGTATTTTCCATAGGCATCATCCTTTCTTATCAGCGCTGTGGCTGTTTCTTCTGTTTTACTTTTTTCTTACTTTCATTTACTTTACGAACGGAATCACCTCCTCTAAAAACCAACAGTTCTTGTGTCTGGTTCTCCACACTCCGGTTTGGCAGAACGTTCCCACTTACCAATACTTTCCCACATACATTTCCATAAACCTGGCTATCGGCAAGGATCAAAGGTGCATATCCCGTTTTCCATGATGCAACAACCTGTGCATTTCCTTGAATTCTAGCCCTGTCCCAAATCTCACCACTCTGGATACGGCAAGCTCCCTCTGCGACACTTGTTTGATACATTACTGCGTTTCCCGTAACTAATGCATTTCCCTTGGCAAGAGACTCCTGAAACAACACTGCACTTCTTTCCACAACCGCATGTTCACAACAGATTGCCTGGTCATAGATCCAGCAGGTTCCTTCCTGAGAAAGATTTTGCTCATGTTCCACAAATCCTCCCCAAGCTCCTTTGTGAACCTCTTCATTGATATCTGCCAACGCCCGGATTCTATGGAGCCATGGAAATTGCGGATGGGCCAGGGATGTGATTTCATATTTCTTCTGCATTTCGCATTGGACTTCTTTTTGAGAGAACTTTTCTTTTGTATCTACTGAAAAATCAAGAACGCCTTCCCCTTCCTCTACGGAGTGACTGCGAAGACGAGGGGTATCAAAGATTCCCATTTCGTACTGCATGCTGAGAAAATTCTGGATTGCTTCCAATTCCTGCGATGTCAGAGGTACTTTTAATGCAAGGCTGGCACAAACATACAGACCATCTTGCTCTTTTTTCACCTGGATATCGAGGTTCTCTATCTTTTCTTTTACAGAATCATCCGCACCATAGCGTTCCATCAAATTGAACGGTGCCGCCTTTTTTCTGTAATACAATTTTTCCTGTTCCAATGCCTCCTGTACCGTTGTTTCATAAAGGAGAAGGTCGGCTTTTTTCAAAGCTATCACTTCCCCTTCTTCTGTAACAAACCATCCATTCACAGGACTCCATAATTGCAGTCTTTTCTCCATGCATCCTCCTTTATCATTGGCTGTACTTCATCGGCATTCTTCCTTCCCACGTTTCTTTGGCGGCTTGGTGGCTTTCTGAAAATCTTCGCTCAGTTCCGTCTCTACATATTCACTGATGATATAAAGAGCCTGATAATAGTTCTCTGATTTTTGGACACGTGCAATCATTTCTTTTGCCTCTTGTCCCTGCCCATTTGCCTGAAGCAGTTTATTTGCCCTTGCCAGAATGGAAAACACATTTCCATCCTGTCCCACAAGCTGCATCCTCGGACGTCTCATTTCCGTTCCCTTCTGTTGATAATCGGGATCACTGATCTGAATTTCATAGTCATCGCTCTGCCAAAAATGAACATAGATTTCTCCATTTCCGACTTGGATTTCCTGCTGTTCAAACCCTTCTCCCCATCCGTCACTATACTGCCCGGTAATATATTCATACAGTTCTTTTGTTTCCGGCTGTTCTAAAAATGTAGTTAATTCCAAAGTGGTACATCCATACAAAACACCATCCTTTTGTTTCACAGAAGGGACTGCACGGATGACGTTCTCTTTGATGGCTGCACTGCCATGAAAATAATCCATTAAATTGCAAGGCTTTCCTTCCTCATTTCCAATGGCATTATATTTTTCGATTGCTTCTTTGATCTCTGATTCATACTGTGACAAGTCTGCCCCTTCCAATGGCAGTCCCTCATAAACATCGTACTCATATTCCCCCTCTTCCCACTGCCTTTCCAATTCTCTGGATGTGAAATTCCCTGTCAGTGGTGTCAACAATTCTATTTTTATGTTATCTTCCATTCGCTTCACCTCCCACGTTCTCTTCGCTGTTTCTGCTGTTTTTCCCACGCCTGCTTTGCCAGGTCTCCATAATCAGCTCCCTCTATTGGGGGCAGGTTGCTGAAAACAGCATATTCTTTTTCATAGTGTTCTTTTATCTGTTCACATGCCCAACGTCCGGCAAAATCATTGTCAGTACAGATTTCTATCTCCGTCACCTCTGGATGCTGCTTCAAAAAATGTTCCAATGCATCTGGAATTTTCATCTTTCTGACATTCTGCCCGGTTCCTTCCTTCGGTGCGGCAACACCGCCCAAAGACAGGCGGTATTTATCCGCATTTCCTTCCAGCGTCATATGAGCCAGGGCATCAATGCAGGCTTCATATACTACCACCCGGCAGCTTTTCCCAAGAGGCGGAACACAAAAGCTGTATCGCTTTTCACTGCCTTCCTGTTCCATTCGGAAGCTCTTTCCCTGGTTGTCATAGATTCCCCGCAGAAACGCATACCTTGCCTCTCCCCGTTCATCCATACCAACAAAAACAGCGTTATGGTAGGGGGCACTCTCATACAGGATTCCAAGCTGCACACAGTAATCCAGTACATCATCCCCAATTCCCCTTTGGTTCAAATATCTCCGTACCCGGTAAAAGCTGTCATTGGGCAGAGGCAGGGCAAAGGGCTTCTTTTTTTGCGCTGGTTCTTCTCTGGGAACATACACAGGCGTCTGCTCACACAAGGCTTTCACTGCTTCCGTATATCCCATACCATCGACCTGCATCAAAAACCGGAGGGCTGACATTCCTCCGATATCCCTGGACTTCCAATGCCATTTGCTGGTGATCTCATTGATCTTAAAACTGTCATGATCCTGAAGCTGCCATTCGTTTCTTGTCCGTGTTTTTTTCAGTCTCCCCGGCTGATATGTCTGCAAATACTCATATGCCCGTACCTGCTTGGCTGCCTGGTATTCTTCTTCTGTAACCCAAGCCATCAGATCACCGCATTACGGAGCTGTTCTGCCTTATCGGTGCGCTCCCATGGCAGTTCCTTTCTTCCAAAATGCCCAAAGGCTGCTGTCTGCCGGAAAATAGGACGGGTAAGACGAAGCGTATCTACGATCTGCTTTGGTGTCAGTCCAAACACCAAGGGGATCGCCAGTTCCAGACAGTCATCCGCACACACTTTTCCTGTGCCAAACGTATCCACCTGCACCATAACAGGCTGGGCAACACCGATGGCGTAGGCAAGGGAAACCTGGCATCTGCTGGCAAGTCCGGCAGCGACCAAGTTTTTTGCAATATACCTTGCCATATATGCCCCGGAACGATCCACTTTTGAACAATCCTTCCCGGAAAATGCCCCGCCGCCATGGGGAACGATACTGCCATAGCTGTCTACCATCAGTTTTCTTCCTGTCAGTCCCGTATCTGCATCCATGCCTCCACAGACAAAACGTCCGGATGGATTGATAAGGATCTTGGTATCGTCATCCGGCGGAAGAAGACGAAGTGCCGGAAGAAGCACCTTTTTTCGGATCTCTGCTTCCAGTTTCTTCAGATTCTTATCTTCCGCATGCTGGCAGGACACTACTACACTATCCAGTCGAACAGGCTTCCCATTTTCATACTCTACGGTCACTTGGGCTTTCCCATCTGGTAAGATCCCCTGAATATAAGAGCTTTGTCGGCAGGCAGATAATTCCCGAACAATCCGATTGGCCAACACCACGGGCATAGGCATGAGCTGTTTCGTTTCATCGCAGGCATATCCGATCATAACACCCTGATCCCCGGCTCCTTGAAACCAATCCATTTGATTGTCAAACACTCCTTCCCTTTTTTCTTTGGATTCTCTGACCGCATTGGCAATATCAGGACTCTGCTGATGGACAAAGGTATCCATGGAAACCCCTTCGCTGGAATATCCCACTTCAGACAATACTTTCCGTATTACACCAAATACATCCGGTTCATAGGCGCTGGTGATCTCTCCTGCCACAATGACAGTTCCCTTCGTGGCAAGCACTTCGCAGGCCACCTTGGCGTTTTCATCATTTTTCAAACACACATCTAAAATCGCATCTGCGATCTGGTCGCACACTTTGTCCGGGTGTCCTTCTGTCACTGCTTCCGCTGTATAAAATTTTCTCATACGAATTTCCTCTCTTTCATGCAAAAAGCAGGATACCTTCCTTTTTACGGGAACATATCCTGCCTGGTTTCTTTATTATTTTGTTTTCATTTTCTGTATTATCATGAACATGATAAAAGAAAAACTCCCCAGATAAACTGGGGAGCCTCCAGAAGCTATACCTTACGGTCCTACGGCTTCGTTTAAACATTTATAATACCCACTGTATCTTGATTACTCAAGTGTGGGACTTAATTGTATTTCTTATTCGCCTGCTTGTTCTAAAACCATACTCTCAACTGTTTTACTAACATAAAAACCATTCTGTCTCATCTCAGACAAAAGCGGACGAACTTCTTCTATGATTCCCTGGTGTTTTGCCTTTACCAAAACACCCAGCGTCCCTGTAACAGTAAGACCCAAATATTTAGCAGTCTTCTTTGCAGCATTGTCATCCAAAATCACCAAGTCTGCATTCCGTTCCTGGGCAAGAATCATTACTTCTACTTCTCCGTCATGGAGTTTCGCTTTATACATTTTCTTTTCACCATGATCCTTAATTTGTTCTACATGAACCCACGCTCCTGCTGACTTAATTTGAACACAGGCAGAATCATCCTTCGCAGTCACTTCTCTAAATACTGCTGACGGAATTATAATTTCCTCATACATCTCTTTCAGAATATTTAATTTACCAATCCCGCAAAGAACAATCAGAGGTGTCGAATTGACAATCACTTTACGCATGCCCTAATTCCTCCAAGAATTCTTCCTTGTCATCAAACTGGAAGATAGAAATTTCATTCTGTCCTAAATATTTTATAAATTCTTCTTCTGTCATTCCGGCAATCTGTGAACAATATCCAATAGATACTCCATTCTGTTTGTAAAAACCTAATGCTACATATCGCCTTGCAAACTGGTTCGCTTGCTCTCTGCTCATTTTTGTATCGAAAAGGACTTCATCTGGTACACTAAATGCTATCTGGCACATCATCATCCCTCCTGACTATTTTCATTTCAGAACACTTTTTACCTTTACAGTTTACCACATTTAGCAAAAAATAGCCACTATAAATCTTTTTCCCTCTTATGGCAATCTTGATTTTTCTGATAGTTGGACGCTACATCCAGAGAGCTGCAAAAGTTCCCATCTTTGAACACTTTTTAGGTTATCGTTCTGTCTTTTGCTTGAGATTGCGTCTCACATTCCGCACTTTTCAGGTACTTTCAAACACTCCCTAGAATATACGGTTCCAGAAAGCCACCAAAGAGCTGAAAAAGCACCTACCTTTGAACACTTCCGTCATACTACAAGATTACACAAGCTGCCACGACCTGTTGCACATCCCTTAACTTTGAACACTTTTTGTTCCGTATCGCCACTTTCCAGCTTCCACCTTGTCTCACATTCTGCACTTTTTGGGTACTTTTGAACACTTTCGGCAGAAGATTTTTCAGAGCACCCCAGGATACCTCCAGAGAGCTGAAGAAAGTACCCATCTTTGAACACTTTTCACCTTTCCGGTTCTGTTTTTACTGCCACAAGGATGTTCCGGGCTTCCTTCCACTCATAAGAACAGGTTACCAGCGTCAGAGTTGTCTCACAACCTGCACCAGTTATCCCTGTTTCAAACAGCGACAGTGCTTTCGCCTGTGCTGTATAAGCCTCCAATTCCTGCGGACTGTGAAAAGATGCCTGCTGGAAGTCGAACATGGACACATCAGCTTTCAATACCGCCGCTATCCGGTACTCTTCCATCCCTTCCGGTGTCTGAAAGAACACCCTTGGATGTGCTTTCCAGTAATCATAGGAGGCGTAGCGGTCCAGATTCCCAAACATCGCTCCGCTGTTCATGTTGTGACCGTAGATAGTCAGATTCTTTGATTCTCCCAAAATACAGTCTGCCTGGAGGAACAAACTCCCATTGATGTCGTAGTTTCCCCGGTAATCTCTTCGCAGATAATACTCCGGATCTTCCCGGCTGCTCTGCATGACCGGATAATCAATCCCAACCTCCGGGATCGTAAGCCAGCCCCGAACATCCGGATACTGGTGCTGGAGAGATCGAAGGTCAATGACAGACACCTCCGGTTCTCTTCCAGCCTGTTCATCCTTTTGTCCTTGAGAGCCCCCGCCCGGAGGGAGCTCCTCCGGGAAGCAGGTTTTTAACTCTTCCACCAGTTCCCGATTCTGCCTGGGAATCGCCACATAATCATGATAAAGCAGTGCCGCATTGAGGATACAGACAGCACACAAGACTGCCTGCAGCATCCACAGCTTATTCTTCTTTCTTCGCTTCATCTGCTTTTTTATGTTTCTTCTTATAGAGCATGGTTGCCATGAGTCCGGCTGCTGACACACCTAAAAGTGTAAACAGAAGGATTGGTTTCCAGTAGTCATCTCCCGTCTGCGGCACACCCGGAGTTTCCGGTGTCCTTGCATCCTTCATCTCCACCTTTTGGACTTCCATGGTATCTTCCAGTGTAAACTTCACATCTTCTGCGATCTCATAGCCTTCCGGCGCTGTGATCTCACGCAGAATCAGTTCTTCCCCTACCGGAAGTTTCTCTACCAGATGCGGTTTCCCATCTGTTACCCACTCTTCCAGAATCTCACCATCTTTATTTAAGATCTGCAGCTTCGCTCCTTCCAGTTCTTCTCCTGTAGTGATATCTGTCTTGGAGATTTCCACTTTGGAATAGGTATCCTTCATTTCCACCTTGGTCACACTGCCATCTTCCTTTACTTCAAACTCCATATCTTCCGCAGACACATACCCTTCTGCATAAGGCGGCAGCTCTTCATGGAGCGTATACGTTCCCTCCGGCAGTCCATAGACTACGTGCGGTTCTTTTGTGCTGATCCACTCCTCTACAATGTTGCCATCCTGGTCGATGATCTGAAGCTTCGCCCCTTCCAGTTCTTCCCCGGTTGTGGCATCGGTTTTTGTAAACTGGCTTTCTGTTGGCTGATTCTCCACTTCTTTTGTCAGCTTGATTTCTGCAAGATTCTGGTCTGTGTAAGAGGCATCGATCTCCCAGATTTCCTCATTTGGAAGATATCCCGGTTTTCTCACTTCCTCTTTCACATAATATTTCCCATGATAGAGGTCACTGTCAAAGGTAAGCTGCCCCTTCTCATCCGTTGCTTTCTTCTCCAACAGCGTATCTTTTTCCACTAAGACTTCACCTTGCTGGGATAAGATATCCTCTCTTGCATACAGTCCGAAAATCACGCCTTCCAGTTTCTCTTCTGTGACTGCATCTTTTTTCTCTACAGAGATCGAAATTTTCTGTCTTTCATTTTTATAGGCAACCCCTTCATAAACAACTGCCTGGGTATCATCCTTTGCGGTCAGGGTAAATTCCTTCTGTTCCGGGTTCAGTACGAAATGATTGCCTGCCACCGTTTCTTTCAGATAATAAGAGCCCAATGGAAGATTGTTCACCACTGCTTTTCCTTCTTTATCTGTGACCAGGGTTGCCACCAGATCATCTTTCTCATAACGGATGACTGGATTCCCCTGTTCATCTTTCGCACCGTCTGGAGCATAAATGGTGTCCTTGGCATATAGTTCAAAAGTTGCCCCTTCCACACCGGATTCTTCATAGACAAAGTCATGGAACACCCCGGTATCGGTATCCTCTCCGGTCACTGCATCTTTAATCTTTCCTGCCAGTCTCTTTGCCTTTGCAAGCAGGGAATCCCCACTAACTTCCACTGGCTGTTCTCCAGTTTTGGTCAGTGTCAGGCTTCCCACCTGCTCATCGTTTGGCTGCCAGGCTTCCACGATGACTGCCCCGGTATCCGGATCGATCTGATGGGCGGTATCGGAAGAAACCGTGATCACGATCCCCTTTTTCGGGTTCTCTTTGTAACTGCCTTTTCCAGTCACTTCCAATGGAGAAATTATTGTTTCCCCTTCATACAAGGAACTCTCATATCCCTGTCTTACAAACCCTTCCGGTGCTTTCACTTCTTCGATCCGGTGAGTAGAACATTTCAATTCTTCCGGTGTGACCAGATAGCCTTCCTCATTGGTCTTGAAAACGCTGATGGTCTCTTTCTTCGGATAGAATACCGTCTGCTCTACATATTCCTCTTTTTCCATGTCAAAGATTTTATAGGAGGCGCCTGCTTTTAAAACCGGATTGCCTGTCTGTGCATCCATTTTCACGATCTTTAACAAAAATTCAAACGGACGGTCATCGAACACACGCCATACCATCGGTTCTCTGCTGTCCTCATCAACCTTCACCAAAAACGGATCGATGGCTTTCAAGTTCTCCGGTACGGTGCTTTCCTCTACCACATAAAGACCATACGGAAGCTCCGGACTGAGGGCATATCCTTTTTTATCTGTAATAAGCTCCGGAACCGGGACTGCCTTTCCGTCCACATAGCTCACCGCCACCTCTTCTTTACTGAAATCGTATCCACGGAAATCTTCCGCAGTAAACTGATCCCCATTGGATGGCTGTAATTCCCCACTCTCTACTTTGGAAAGGCTGCTGACCAGATACACCTGAAAACCAGCCCCTTCCACAAGGTCTGTTTCTGTCTGGTCTCCATCTTCGCTGATCTTAATGAGCTGGAACGCCTGCTTTTTCACCTGTTCCTGTACCGTCAGATTCCTGGTTACCTCTGCCACTTCCTGACCTTCATAGGTAAGGTCCACGTCATATTCCGTGGTATCTACTGTATAACCTTCCGGCGGAGTGATCTCTTTTACATACATTTTTCCCAGGTACAGTTCAGAAAAATCTAAAGTACTATCTTCCTTGATCACGCCCTGTGCGATGAGGCTGTCTTTTTTGAACAGAACCCCCGTCTTTCCATCCGGATGGACGATATCCTCTCTGGCATACAGACCATACACGGCTCCTGCAAGGGAGCTATCTCCCTGTGGCAGAAAGTCCTGTGTCTCCTTATCAATTTTTTTGATATGGACAGCACCTTTTACCCTCTCATCCGTTGCTGAGATGTTGACCGTCTTTCCGGCTTCCACATCCACCTTATGGATCACATCACTCTGTACATACTTGTCCGGAGCCTTGATCTCCTTCACATATACGGTTTTGATGGCTGCCTCAAAATAATCGCTGACTGCTTTTCCCTCTTCCCCAGTGACTGGCATTTCCATCAAAAGATGCTCACACTTGCTGTCTGTATAAATGCCATAGACTGCACCATCCAATGGGTTCTTGGTATCTGCATCTTTTTTGAGAAGTTCAATCCTTGTCATTTCCATCCAGTCTACCGTAAAACTTACCGGATTGGCTTTCTCCGATTCAAAGACTCCAATGTCCTGATTGCTGTTTCCTGTGGATAATACCAGTGTTCTCCAGGTTTCCCCTACAGAACCATGCAGCTCCCCAGAGGAATAGGTTCCGGTATGAAGCATTGGGGCAGTCAAATAAAAGGTATCCCCGCCATAGATCTTCAGCGCACCATTCTCTGCGGAAGTTCCCTTTGTCTTGTTATAAATGGTGATGTCTTTTGGTACATGGACTGAAATGTAGTTTCGGTGATCCCCGGACAATGTGATATCCGGTGTTTTCTGTACATTTCCATTTCGGACTGCTTTTACAGAAGTCTTGGAAAGAGAAATTTCCCCCTTCGGCGGCTCTTCCATAGCAAACAGGTGGTCAATATAGGCAATCACGCCTGCGTTTACCAGATCTTCATACTTACATCCTGTAAATCCTGCCTCACCTGCATAGGCATAGCTGGCTGCGATGTGGGTATATACATATTTCTCTTCTGCACTTTTCCCAGACAAATAACTGCCTGTAATATCCCCGGCGCCGCCATAACCATAATACAGCACCTTCTGCAAGTTCTTATTGCTGTCCAGTACCTGTGCCACATAGTCACCACTGGGCGGTGAGGAACGATGGGATTCCAGACAGTAAGCGATCTTTCCATTGACCGTAAACCAGCAGGTTAAGTAATTTCCAATATAACTTGGATAATAGATGGTCTCCCCTTTTTCCAGATGTACGGTTTCCCTTGCTCGGAACGTGTTTTCCGCACCGGAAAGCATCATCACTTCCCCATCCTCGATCTTTTCTTCCAGTTCCCTTGCTGCCTGTGCATCTGCCTCTTCCCCGGATACTGTCACTTCCACATCCGGTATTTCCTGCACAGGCGTCTCCGAATCTTCTTCAGAATTCGTATCCTCCTTCTGTTTCTGACCGCCATTTTCTTCTGTATGGGCTTGCCCTTCCGTATCCGTCAGGATGATCTTTCTGCTCACAGAATAGCTGTCACGCGCATCCTTTGGCACAACCCAGTAGGTTGCAATATAAGTGCCTGCCTGGTCAGGATGGTAGGCGCTTCCATCCTCTTTTTCAATACGTTCCAGGGTAACATCCTCTTGTTCTGAATTGTAATGGATGCCTTCCATACAAGTCTCTGCCATAAAATCCTTGTCGGAAATGTCTTTCGTGATATCTTCTGCTGTTACCCCATATTTTGCAGCTTCTGAAACTTTCTCTGTCTGTTCCGTTTCCGATATTTCTGCGCTCTCCGTCACTGGCTCTGACGGATTTTTGGTTTCTGCCGCATGGACATCCGCTAAGTTCCCAAACGGACTAAGCCCCATGAGCAGTGCGAGCCCGAAGGCTGCAAGTCTTGTTTTGATAGTTCTGCTCTTCATTGCATTCTCCTTTTTTTGTTAAAAATACCGCAGAGGCTTTCCCCTGCGGCTTTGTTATCTGCTGACTTCTGTTTTCTTGTGACTGGGTTTCTCTCTGCCTACTTCCTGCCTTGTACGCTTTAACGCGTCGGTGATTGATCGGCTGGAAATCCCATTCTGATGGCAGCCTTCCACGATCCCCATAAAATAAAGATCCGAAGGGATGGCCGGCTGATCCTTATAAGGTGCATTCATGGTATATGCCATGACTTCCCGCTTCACACCATCCTTCCCCTGAACCAGAACAGGTTCCTTCCCATACAGATGGGGATACCTTTCATAAAAGTCCAGGCTTTTTTCACACTCCGGTGTGATCTTCCAAAGCACTCCTTCCACCTGGCTGCCCTCTTCCGGCAAAATAGTGGCAACACCGCTTCCTTTCCCTCTGCCACAAAAGGTCAGACGATATCCATCCAGTTTGACATTCTCCACTACGGAAGCTGCCGGACAGCGATAGGCCATCTGGTCTAAATTCATGTTGCTACCATAGGCAAAATAATAGGTTTCTTTCATCTCTTACCTCCTAACGGGCATCCTCTGCCCGATGATTTCGATTCAAACATTCATAGGTACTGCGGTCATATCTCCATGCCCGGTCTCCTTCCAGATTGGCAAGCAGATGTTCCCGGACATTTTTATATTCCGGTCCAATCAGCCCCAACCGTAACAAAAAAGTTCGGAAGGTAAATGCCGGATTTTCTGTGATCTCCGTTTTCCGCATCTGGGTGCATTTCTGATTGATGGCCTGGGCTGAAATAGCAAGGGCCAGGGTAATATTTGCCCGTATCTTACCTGCATGGAGGGTACTCTCAAAACATCTCCACTCCAAAGTTCCTTTGGAAAACACTGCATGAAGGTTCAACGCATAGTACCGGGTGCTGTCATAATGACTATTGCTTCCGTCCCTGCCCTCATACCATACCCGTTTCAACTTTTCCATGGAAATGGTGCTGTTTGGCATCCGGCGGATCTTCTCCAGCACAATGGGGCGTACCTTCTGGCAATACTCCTGTTCTCTTGATGTCTGTACCTTCAATGCCTTGAACAGAATGTCCTCTTTGGAATACATAATGGTCATAGCATTTTTGAGGCTTCTTGGAGTGTGGTTGGAAGCGTCCACATGTACATGCTGCCCGCAGGATGCATTTACCTTCGCCCCATGGTGTCTCAAACACCGCACCACTTCCTGCAGCTTCCCCATTTCTCCATAGGACAGTTTCGGACTGACCATTTCGGTGCTGTATTCACTTCCGGCAGGAACCATGCGTCCACGCTCCCTGCGTTCCGTATAAATGCTTCCATCATACATGAACTTCCATTTCTTTCCTTCCTGATCTGTCACAGACCAGACTCCATAATATCCACCGTCGCAAACTGCCCTTGTCCCAAACAGTTCTGCCACTTTCTCCGCCGCCCTCTGTCTGGTGATCCCTGTCATCTCAATCTCTGTACCAAAATACTGATCCTGAATTCCAATTGCCATGCTGCCTTACCTCTTTATCTTTTCATCCTCTGCCCGAATTTCTGCATCTGTCTGCCGCAGAAGTGTTCCGATGGCTTCGATCACGTTGACCGTTACTCCGTTTCCAGCCTGTTTATAAAGCTGGCTGTCTGAAGTTTCCTGTTCTATGCGGTCAATCTGCCAGTCGTAAAACCCCTGCAGCCGCAGGCACTCCCTGGGTACTAACTTCCGGATTCTTCCCCGATAGGCAACTCCATGGCGATCTGTGGCAGTAATGGTGAACATTGGCTCTTCCGGCTCCTTCATCCTCCGGCCATTCTGCCGGGTTTCTTCTCTTCCCGGAGTCAGCACTGCCCTGGCGCCTTCCTCTTTTAAGACACCGGAGCATTCCCCTTTATGATTATGGATGCCGGACTGTCTGGTATTCAGACACCTGCACTGCTCTGTGACAAGAGGCGGAGGAGACAGATCCACAAAATGAAGCGTTCCCTGCTGGATTCCTGTGGTAAGGGTATGGGCGATTTGATGTCCCACACGCCCTCTTCTGGTATTCATGCCTGCATATCCTAAGTCAATGCTGTCTCCTGGATACGCCATCTTATATCCCTGCTTGGTATTCTCCTTGATGGGAACACCTACTTCATACAACCCTGTCTTACCGCCCACGCCTCCGGCTCCGGAGGTCAGGGTACAGCTTAGTCCTTCAGCGTTGTAGATCCGTTCCCCTTGCCTTCCTGTCTGGATTTGTACAAGAGGCGTTCCATTTGCTGCTGGGAAAGGTAATATTTTTCCGGCACATCTTCGATCAAGATATCCGACAAGATACACCCGTTTTCTGGATTGGGGGACTCCAAAATCCTTGCTGTTAAGCACTTTCCATTCCACACCGTACCCCAGCTCAGATAACGTACTGAGGATGGTGTGAAACGTCCTGCCTTTGTCATGCGAAAGCAGTCCGGGAACATTTTCAAGGATGAAATACGCAGGTCGCTTGTCTGCAACCAGTCTGGCAATCTCGAAGAACAAAGTTCCTCTGGCATCTGCAAATCCTTCCCGCTTTCCGGCGATAGAGAATGCCTGGCAAGGAAATCCTGCACACAACAGATCAAAGTCCGGCATTCGTTCAGTTTCGATTGTTCTTGCGTCATTGCAAAACCACTCCCCTTCTGTGTCGAACAGCAATCGGTAGTTCTTATCCGCATAAGCATCCACCTCGCAGTGTCCCACACAGGTAAAACCGCCTGCACGTCTTAACCCTTCCCGGAATCCCCCGATCCCGCTGAATAAATCAAAAAATCGAATGGTTGCGGCTATCAACCTCCTTTGCTGAATAAAAAAACAGGCGGCATGGTTTTTTCTCCACACCGACTGCTGGTTTTATAGTTCTATTTGTTTGGCATTATGCGATTTCTTCGATTTCTTCCTCGGATTCTGGAATCTCTTCTTCCTCTGCATCCTCAGAAATTTCTGCATCCATCTCTTCCCCTGCGGCTTCCACCACCTCTTCTTCACTAGTATCTTCCGCTTCTTCCAAATTGTCTGTTTCTTCGATTTCCTCCGGCTGATCTAGTTCCTGCCATTTGGCTTCTACCTCTTCCACCGCTTTTTCGATGATGCGGATGATAAAATCTTTCTGTTTGATGCCCTCCTTTGCGACTGCCCATTTGACTCTTTGGAATAATTCCTCGGTGATCTGCACTGCTAATGTTCTTTTTTCCATGCTCTCTTCTCCTTTGCCTTCCAGTCTGTTAAAGTGTTCTTCGATTACCTGCTGGATAAATATCTGTGTACTCGTTTCCTTTTCTTCGATCTCGGCTCGTACCTTCTCATGTAATTCCACCGGGATCTTTCCGCATAGGTTCTTCATCTCTGCCATAAGCGTTTTCCCCTTTCGTTTTGTTATACACAACATACTCCAAAATTTGAAAGAAAGCTATTCACAATACCCACTAAAGAATCCATGTCAAATGTATGCAAAACCAAAGCATATCCAACAATGCCATACTTTCCTTGCCCATAAGCCTCACCCCCTTTACTCTTGCTCCATCTGAAATAAAAAATCCAGCATCTGATCGGGAATTTCTTCCTTTTCCTGTGCTGGCATCCGTTCCACACCGCCACTTTTCAGTTCTTCCCGAACAGCTTCCTGAATGAGCCTTTTTAAAGTTCCCCTCTCTTCTTGTTTTAAGATCACCTCCACCAGATACTGGTTTCTCTGCCCTGCCGGAACATCCATCAAAAGCTGCCACGCTCTTTCATGCTCTGGGTTCTTCAGATTGGGGCGAAAAGAAAAGACCGGGCGGCTCACAGCGTTCTCATCTGCCCCACTATTCGTTCATATCCGGCAGCGTTGGCATGGACGTCCGTCAGGTAAATCGGGCGACACAGGCGGTCCTGCTCGCTTACACGATGTTTAAAAATAGCGGCACCGCCTCCCATGAAAACGGAAGGGACTGCCCGCAGATCAAAGCCTGCCTCGGTGATCGCAGACAGGATTTTTTCAATATAAAGCCTGCCTTGTTTTTCAATCAAAGACACCACTTCCACAGGCATACTGCTGGGTTTTCCATGTAAAACACGCTCGATCTGCGTCTCCGTTACCGACAGCCCTGTATTTCTCCTTACCTGTTCCCTGATCTCATCCATACAACGGATCACACCCAGTTCCAGACTGCGGCAGGTAGCCGCATTAGGAACCGCATTATCCAGACGCATCAAGTCCACCGTCCAGCCTCCGATATCCACAAGAAGCACAGAAGGCTCATCTTTTAAATACTCTGGATAAAGAGCCAGGGCTGAATATCCCTGGGGGAATAGTTTCACATCCTCAATCTGGATTTCATAGCGTTCCCCTTCATAGAAAAAGCGGACAGGCTGTTCCTTCCGAAACAGATACTCTTTGAATTTCTGCTTTTCCCTCCCAAACCCGGTAAGGGGAAGCCCGGCTGCAAGAACAACCTTCGCTGACTTTTCCCCTTTTCTCTTTCGGATCTCCTGCGCCAATGCTGCCAGCGTCAAGAGATAATAATTGTCGTTGGCGGTCTTGTCCTTTACCAAGGTCTGTCTCCCAGTCCCACACACATAATATTCTCCCCGGTACTGGAGGACATTCTGCATGGTATAGGGTTCGTATTCATACCGGATGATCCCTGTGGGGAAACACACCTGCTTTGTTTTGATGGCGTAATATCCATGATCGATTCCGATAATCATCGCTTACCACTCCCTTCTTTTCTGTTCTATGAAAAATTTCCGGTGAAAGAGCCCTTGCCCCCGGAGGCACGCCCCGACAGGCATTCTTTTCTTTCCAGCCCGTTTCACTTCTTCTCCCTGCAAGCTGCCGGGATAGGCGTTTATCCTGTCAAAAAGCCACCGCTTTCTTTTATGAAACTTCTGTTTTTATCTTTCCGGCTGTTTTTGTTTCTTTGCCGGCTTTTGTCTGCCTGGGATCCGCATAGGCTGTACCCCTTCAAAAAGACCATACATACTCTGTTTCATTGCCGCAAAAGATACCTCTTCCGGCATGGTCATCATAATCATCATTCCGTCTACCTGCTTTCTCTCATTTTTTGTATGGGAATACTCACAAGCATCTCCCCAGTAACCGTCTGCCCCTGTATGAAATTCTTCCAAACGTTCATCAATCCCTATAATATATCTTGCGGTATCAACCCCGATTTTTCTCCGGTCAATATGCTGATCTGCATACATTTTTTCTGCAGCATAAACATCTACATCTTTCCCCGGTGCTAAATAAATTTGTACTGCATTCGTTTGATATACTCCAAAATCATGCATTTCGTACTGAGACAATACCAGCCTGGCCTCATAAGATTTAGGCAGTGTATAATCTGCCACCAGCTTCTTTAACCTCTCTGGCGGTACTGTTTCAAAATAATAAGGATCACCTACCACAATCCGTTTCGGACACTTTACACAAAAAACTTCCCTGCGAAGTAACTTTGGCTCTAACTGTTTTTCTTTTTCCATTGATCCCATCCTCATCTTTCTTTCAGCTTTTTCCCTGTCCCTATTCGTGAAAACATGTCTGGACAGGGAGATAGTGGAGCGTTCCTTCCAAAACAAGAGCCTGTCTTTGCAAGCGAAGGATTCCCTGGCTCTGTAACTCTATCATTTCGTAATATGCTTTCTTTGTTAAAAAATAACGATGATATATTCCCACTTCCCCAAACTTCTCCGTCTGCTTCAACACCAAAAACTCCACCACATACCGGGTATCTGGCGCAAAGCGTTTCTCACACAGCATGTCATCACCCTGGACTGCCTTCACACCCTCCGATTCCTTGGCTACTGCCAGTAATTCATGGATACTGATACTCACGTTTTCTATCACCTCCCTTCAAAGCCTGTTTTCTTCGTATTTCTTTTCTTAATGTTCTGCGAAAAAAAGACAGGCACCTACATGATGTCTGTCTCTGTGGGATCTTCTAATCCCTTTTCCTTATACTGTTGTTTTATGATTTTCTCTAGCTGTATTTGAATTTCTCTATCTGGCACACGCCTGCAAAACTCCTGAAGCCAACGGTCATGCAGATGCTCGTCCGCTTCTGTGAAAGCCCAGGAAACGATACTACAAGTTTCATCATATAATAATTCCAACTGGCGAATTTGTTCACAAAACTGTCCTGAAAATTCATTCCAGATTTCCAAGTTATATGATTTCAAACCCAAAAAATCAGTCACATACGTCAGCCTGTCCAAATCTGAAAACGTCATCTTTTCTTTTCCCAGCAGGATTTCCCTGTCACGCTTTCCGCATAAAAACAGGAAAGCAAAACGTTCTATATCACTCTGGTGCATACCCATCACCCTTCTTGTAAATAATTCCTTATTACGAAACATTATAAAAAGTGAAACCAGTAAAATCAATATAAAGTTTCTTTATTACGAAACATTTCAAAAACGAGAGGACTTTGTTATGCAGAAAATCAGACCAGATATGGATATCGGCAAAAATATCCAAGCCATCCGTTATGCAAATAAACTTACACAAGACCAGGTCATTGCAAAATTGAACCTGATGGGTATCTCCATGTCCAAAAGTACCTATGCTAAGTTGGAAACGAACCGTATGAACATTAAGGTATCGGAGCTTGTTGCCCTCGCCAAAATCTTTCATACCGATATCAACGCATTCTTTTCTGGGCTTCTTTAAACCGGAATAGCAACCGTTTCTTAAATTTCTCTCATTATATCGTTTTTCTTATCTTCTTCGTTTTTCTCCAATCTATTCAACCATTCAGTTTTCGTATATTTTCTGTCTCACTTTTACAACCGATTGTATTCCTAATCCCATGTAAAATCAATAGAAAAAGTGCAAAAAGTGAGACAAACCTGCCAACACTATTTGCAGGAGGGATTAGAAATATGCCAAAACCAAAAACATCCACCGGGGAGAAAAATCTGATCAGCCAGAGACTCATTGAACTCCGTCGCCAGCATAATATGTCACAGCGGCTCTTAGCCTACCAACTTCAGCTCAATGGGTATGATATGGATAAAAATGTGATTACCAGAATCGAAACAAATAAACGCTACGTCACAGATGTGGAATTAAAAGCATTTACTGAAATATTTCATGTTTCTTATGAATATCTCATTGAAGGAAAAGAAAAGTCATAGCACTCCAATCTCAGAGGCTATGGCTTTTTTCTTTCATGCTCTCTCTTAACTGATTTTCTCATCTTTTAAAATCACTTGACGAATCCTGCGTCCCAAGGTAACATACCAACAATTAAAAATTTGAAAGGAGTCTTTAGAATGCTGTGTGATGAATTATATAATGAGCTTTGTCAACTTTTAACCAACTTTGAGACTGGAGAAAACCCTGTCGATGTCAATGATTTTTACTACCTGCTTGTAAAAATTCAAAACAACTGGGAACTCATGCTCCATTGTAAATAACACAATAAAGAAGCCTTAATCGTACTAATCAGATTCTCTGTCTTTTCGTCTGTACGATTTTCTACCGTTCTCGCCATTCCCTTTTAAACTGAGGATGCTTTTGAAATAGTTCCTCATATCGAAGAAGTATATCCATACTGTCTTGTGTAAAATCAAATGACTGAAGCATAGGGTATCGTGGCAATGCGCTTGAAACATATTCTAATTGTTCCAACTGCTTAGACGTGTATTTTTTCTTTCTGGCTTCGCTATATGGCAAAAGACCGTATTCCGTCTTATACGCTGGAATACGGTCTTTCTGCATTTCCTGTAATGCTTCAATCATATTTTTGTGATGGTGTCTGGATTTATAGGTATCTATCTGCCCTCTGGTCATGCCGACAGCCGATGCAAAATCTGATATCCTTTTATAAAATTTTCCTTGAATCTTACATCTCGGAATAAAGGCAAATACCTCAGTGTTTGGCCATCCACATTCATCCCGCAGTTGCTTTACTAATCGAAAGCACTCTATAAACGAATATTCTGGTTTATAGCGCTGTTGTCCATATACTAACAGCTTGGAGATATTATATTCCCTGCATAAAAAAGCAGCGTTCTGATATATTTTCCCTTCATACTCAATTTCATATCTTTTCCCATTATTCTTAATCGGCAAATAAATAGCCTCCTCCAACTTTTTTCCATATTTCAAGCGTTCAAAAACATTGCAAGGCTGCACCTGATACTCCGCACATAGTTCCACTAATGTATTATAAGTTTTCCCTTCGAAGCATATCGGTTCTTTCTGCAATAGTTCAAGAACAATTTCTTCTAATGTCATGTTTCTTGTATGGATTCTGGCTGATATGGAAGTCTCTCTAATTCCAAATGCTATTGCCAGCTCATATCTGCTCTGATATCGTTTTCCCCATAGCATAATTTTCTTCTCTTGTGTCTCTTTACAACGCTCTACCGCTTCTTCTATTGTTTTACACCTTTGTATGTAATGTGCTAACGAATTCCAAGGTAATCCATATTCTTCTGCCAAGGCTTTAGGCGAACGATATAACTTTCCATTGTATTCAAAAAGTCGACCTCTTCCTCGCACATCATTGATGCACATTTGCATTGCATCTTCTAACGACCACCCCCTGCGCCGAAAAGAATAAATTCTCTGACGGTCAATTCCATATTCCTCTGCCATTTCTTTTATCGTTTCATATATCTTCCCATCATAGCAGTACGCCATAGCCATCACCTCTTCTCTTTACCACACCAGTATACCCACTTATCGTAAAAAAGCTATTCGGACATACCACTAAAATATTATCTCTATACCTGTCTATTTTAGACAATAAAAAACCTGCTACAAGGATACATTTCCTCATACCAGATATTAATACTTTCTTCCTACTCCATACACATTTTTTCTCATTACCTGTGTATCATGTACCTATATTATCATGTAATCTTACTGTATATACGTTATGTACAGTAAGCACATGGGGTTCAGTTTACGTCTGCGAGCAGAAGGGCAGGTTTGTTTGCAAGCGCTCTTGCAATTGCAACTCTCTGCTGCTGACCGCCGGATAGCTCACTCGGATACCGTTTCCGTTTCTCCCACAATCCCAGCTCATTTAATAATTCCCTGATATGCTCACGATCTACATGACTTCCTTTGTCAAAGGTGACCGGAAGCGCCACATTGTCATACACATTGAGCACCGGCATCAGACTGTAATTCTGAAACACAAATCCAATATTGCGTCTCCTAAAAATCGTCTGTTCCTTTCTGATCAGACTTCCGATATCATGCCCCCTGATGCTGATCTTTCCTTCTGTCGGAACATCCAGACCTC
>ERZ1032091.22-NODE-22-length-68913-cov-43.028929_pt1 | contig 68913 bp, 60 predicted proteins | sample MGYA00518165_ERZ1032091 | MGnify/ENA primary metagenome ERZ1032091 (study PRJEB33719, sample SAMN04261302) | wastewater metagenome | biome: rural village; feature: human; material: feces | host: Homo sapiens | place: El Salvador | collected 2013-01-07 ...
AGCAGTAGGAGGAACAGGATATGACGGATTCATATACATTCAACACCCCGATTGGAAATCTCACAATCGTGAAACGAGTAATGACAAAAGAAAGACTGACAAACAGTGCTTTGATGATTTAGCCATTGCTTATCAGTCAGTGCACATCAACGATTGAAACCGCCGTGTATCGAACGGTACGCACGGTGTGTGAGAGGACGGCGGTTAATCACTGCCTCCTATTGGTGTTACAGAAAATGGGGTCATATTCTCTGCCAGAGGGAAAAAGCCTAGTGAGCCAAAACGCCAAATCACTCTGAGCCATACAGAATTCATTCGACGATACCTGATGCATGTGCTTCCGTCTGGCTTTCAGAAGATCCGTTATTATGGTTTCCTGAACAACCGGATGAAGAGAAAAAACTTGAAACTTATTTTTACTTTACAGGGACATCAGCGTTTTAAAAGGCAGTTCACGGATATGACCATGGCTGAGCTTCTAAAAGCAGTGTGGGGGTTTGACATTTCTATTTGTCCCGAATGTGGTCATAGTTTCATGAAACAGTTGGGAAGGTATTATGCACCATCCTGATTATCCTGACTTTTTATACAGTTTTTAAAAAGCCTGCCCATGGGAGGCTTTAAAAGCATACCCTGAAATATTTTACAGTACAGAAATCTGCATGTTTTCAGCTGATTTCCTAGTAAATCTGACACTTTTAGCCATCTAGCAACCATACATTCCCATATATGTAAATCGACTAAACGTCCGCGACTGGGTACAATTATGAAGAATTACATTTAGAGCAGTCCAGGTTTTATTCAGAGCTGCTCTTTTTGTCTGCTCAAAATATGATACTTCACTAATGAATTATAGCACTACATGGCTTGTCAACACTTCTACTTGTTTTTTGATACGAAAACAGATATTATAGTAAAAGAATTTGACGCAGAAACCATGTTATTGCAGTATGCGGAAACAGGTGTACAGAACACAAAAGGGAGAAAAAATGGAACCAAATACAAACAGTTATAAAGTAGTGGTAGTTGATGATGAAACTACGGCAGTAAAAGCAATCTGTCGCGTGATAGAAAAACACTGTCCGAAATTTGAAATCGTCGGAACTGCAAGGAATGGAAAAGAAGCGCTGGAAATCATCAGTGAAATGCATCCGGATTTGGTGCTGACAGATGTGGACATGCCGCTGATAAATGGATTGGAGCTGGTTCAAAAATCAGGGGAGAGGATGCCGGATTTGTGTTTCGTTATTATCAGCGGATATCAGGATTTTGAGCATGTCAGAGATGCATTCTGCGGAGGTGTGCTGAATTATCTGACAAAACCGATTGTTCCGTCACAGATGCTCGGGACAATGAAAAATGTAGAAGAAAAATTGAAACAGAAGTATTATGATAAACAGATCTCTATTTTGCGCAAACTCTGTATCGGAGAGACGGTTGCGTTGGAAGAGATAGAGACTTATTTTCCCTATCGGGAGTTCTATGCGGCACTTCTGCGGGAGAACGGACTACCGAGAAGATATTCGCCGGCAAAGGAGCCTGAGCTGTATGGTACGATTGGCGAGGCTTATATGGTATATGGGCGCGATTATATGGAAGAGCTGTTTTTGATTCCGCGGGAACTTTTGGGAGAGCAGTCTCTGCTTGAGTATATGACCAAGGTCGAGCAGCGGCAGAAAACCGAGGGCTCTTACACAACGATTTTATATTACGGAGAGGCATTTTCAGCATCGGAGATCTTCGAGAAAATCCGGAATCTGTATTATTGGTTGAACACGCTTAGTTCGGTAGGGGTATCGCTGGTAGCGGATCTGGATAAGAAGCAACATTTGGAAGAACGACTTCTGATACCGGGGATGGAAGAGATTTCTAATCTGTTGAAAGAGATGGAGCAGTATGCACATACAGGGAGATATGAGCAGGTTCAGAAGCGCATTGCGGAAGCATTTGCTAGATGGGGCGAGGAAAAACGACCACAGATCTGGCTGGAACAGGCAAGCCGTCGAATTCTGAATTTTATTCGGATGATGAATAAAAGCGAGGAATCACTGATAGAGAGTGAGTATCAGTTCGAGGATGCCTTCTATTATTCAACAAGTATGGAAATGCTATGGGAGAACTTGTATGCCCCGTATTTTCATCTTCAGGAAAAGGAGAAAGAGAATTATAAGGTGGATTCTCCGGAATTTTTTGAAAATATTACACGGTATCTGAATGAGCATATTACCGAGCAGTTGTCCTTGCAGGCAATTTCCGATTTGTTCGCGATTTCGCAGGCATATATGAGTAAGCTGTTCCGCAAATATACCAAGGAGTCCTACAACCAGTATCTGACGGGAATCCGTATGGAGCGTGCCAAACAGTTGATGGAAGCGAATCGGGAGTTTTTTGTGAAAGATATTGCAGAGATGGTGGGGTATCGGGATCAGTTCTATTTCAGCCGGATTTTCCGTGCATATACGGGAAAAAGTCCAGCAGAATATTTAAAGTAAATTGATTTTGCAAAAAAATTGTTTCGTTTTTTCACAGAAACTGTTTTGAATTATCCATGTTCCTTTTCCTTTTTTCTTGGTACAATACAGATATCTTAAAAAAAGAAATGAAAAAGGAGGAATGGAGATAATTATGAAAAAGAGATTGTTATCACTGATTCTTGCCGGAACCATGATTCTCGGCATGTCTCTGACTGGTTGTGGCAGCGGATCCGAAGTTCCGGCAGAAGGCGGAGATGCATCAGGCGGCGACAGGCCGTACGAAGGAATTACCCTGAAGTGGTGGGGTGGACAGGCAGAAAACAACGCCGGTACACAGGCAGTTATGGCAGCGGCTACTGAGAAGCTCGGTATGGAATTTGAAGTAGAGGTAAACCCAGGTGGAAGCGAGGGAGACAACATTCTGAAGACAAGAATGACATCTGGCGACCTTCCGGACTTTTTGGCATGGAACTCTGGTTCTAAGCTACATGAGCTGAATCCGTCCCGTGGATTCCTGGATATTTCCGATTGGGATCTCATTGAGAAGTTTGATGAAGCGTTCATCAACTCTGTAACAATCGACGATGCAATTTATGGATTGCCGCAGTCTTCTACACAGGCAGGTGCAATTATCTATTATAAACCAGACTATGAGGAACTGGGACTGGAAGTACCTCATACATGGGATGAATTTCTGGCAAACTGTGAGGCGCTGAAGGAAGCAGGCAAGACTCCGGTATACTTCACAGGTGGAGAGACATGGGCGACACAGGTACTTTTCCTTGGAGATTACTACAACGTAGCAGCTGCAAACCCGACATTTGCAGAGGACTACACAAACGGAACAGCAAAATACGCTGACGTTGTTGAGGCAACAAGAAGTTGGACAAAATACGAAGATCTCGTAGATTACCTGAACGCAGACAAATCTGCAGCAACTGTTACAGATGGTAACATGGCAATCGGTACAGGTGAGGCTACACACTGGTTTATCCTGACACAGCAGCTTCCGCTTATTCTGGAAAATGCAGAGAATCAAGAAGATATTGGTGTATTCGGAGTTCCTGGAGATGATCCGGAAAATCACGGTTTGACTGTTTGGGAGCCGATGACCTGGTATGTAAACAAGGACAGCGAGCACATCGACGCAATTAAAGCATTCTTTGAGTTCTACTACTCTGAAGAGGCACTGAACCTCTACTTCGAGACATACGGAGCAAACGGACCGTCCTGTATCATCGGATACGAACTGCCGGAGAGTGTATGTGACGCAGTACGTGTAGATATGCAGCAGTATTTTGATGACGGAAAGATTACCCCCGCATTGGAGTACCAGTCACCGATTAAAGGAACAAGTTGTGAGCAGTTGACTACATCTGTTGGTTTGGGGCAGATGGATGGTGCAGAAGCAGCTGCAACATATGACGAAGACTGTAAGAAGTCTGCAGTTCAGCTCGGCTATGATTGGGAATAAGCTGATACCTTAAGAACTACAAAAAGGAATCACAAAGTGGCCGCCTGAATCACTCAGGCGGTCACTTCATAAATGAGGAGGTTTAAAGTATGAAGGCGAAAAAAGAAAAGAGCTTATATCCAATATGGTTTGTGCTACCGTCATTGATTATTTTCGTTGTCTTCTTCCTGTGGCCGATTGTGACATCTTTGTATTACAGTTTGACCGTATGGAACTTTGATACTGCGAAATTCTGCGGACTGGATAACTACAAGCTGTTTTTTACAGAACATTCCATGAGTTCTTCTGTTGTGCATACATTGCTTTATGCATTTGGAACCAGTGCGTTAAAAGTAATACTTGCATTTTTCATAGCGATTTTCCTGACAAGTAAGATTAGGACTAAAGGATTTATCCGTTCGGCAGTATTCTTCCCGAACCTGGTATCCATGATGGCAGTTGGTCTTGCGTTTTCCTATATGATGCATCCGACAAAGGGTATGTTGAATGTGGTATTGGAGGCATTAGGAATCGGTGCCATCGATTTCCTTGGAAATCCTTCCACAGCTCTGCTGAGTATCATTCTGGTAGATGTATGGAAAGGTCTTTCCATTTCGGTTGTAATTTATATTGCCGGAATTCAGTCTATCGATAAGACTTATTATGAAGCCGCATCCATCGACGGAGCAACGGGATGGCAGAAGATTAAATATATTACACTTCCGCTAGTAGCGCCGTCTCAGAACTCCATCATCATTCTGTCCCTGATTGGTGGACTGAGATCCTTCGATTTGATATGGGCAATGACAGGAGGCGGACCGGGATTCGCAACAGACGTACTTGCATCTGTAATTTACAAGCAGTATGCAGCCGGATTCTACGGATTGTCAACGGCAGGAAACGTAGTGATGTTGATAGTGATTTCAATCATTGCATTCCCACTGCAGTACTTCCTGAATAAGAGAGAGGAGGCGATTCAGGGATGAAAAAGAAAAGAGAAACATTACTTCTCCTTGGAGACATTATTGGTATATTAGTAACTGTTGTTGTCTTTCTTGTGCCGTTTTACTTTATGTTGGTACAGTCTCTGAAGTCCAAGGCTGAGGCAAACAAATTGTCAATCAGCTGGCCGACAGAGCTTCATTTTGAAAACTATCTTGAGGTCTTTAAGCACAACAATTACCAGTTAGTAACTGCATTTAAGAACAGCACTATTCTGACACTCTTCACTGTATTGGGGCTTCTTGCAACTGCAGCGATGGCAGCTTATGTAATTCAGAGAAGACGCGATAAACTGATGACCGGAATTCAGTCTCTGATCATGCTTGGTCTGATGATTCCGGCGGCGATTCTTCCGACCATCAACCTTTTGCAGTCACTGCATATTTATAAGACCATGTTTGCAATGGTTATGATTGAAATTGCATTGCAGACACCGTTTGCAATTATGTTGTACAGAGGTTATATGGGCTCTATTCCGAAAGAATTGGAAGAAGCAGCCAGAATCGATGGCTGTTCCAAATGGCAGATTTTCTGGAAAGTGATTTTCCCGTTGCTGAAGCCAATTCAAGCCACTCTGATTATTTTGGTCGGCGTAACAACGTTTAATGATTTTACCAACCCATTGTACTTCTTGCCGGGTTCAGAGAATACGACCGTTCAGCTGACTCTGTACAGCTATCAGGGACAGTTGGGAGGCAGCTACCACCTGCTATTTGCCGACATCATTATCATTACGATACCGATGCTGATTCTGTTTATCATCTTCAACAAGAGGATTGTAGACGGTATGGTTGCCGGTTCCGTAAAAGGTTAAGGTATTTAGTATGAAATTTCGCAGTAAGATGGTGCTTGCATATACCACTGTAGCACTTTTGCTCAGTCTGGTCTTGGGTGTTGTAATAGCTAGAATCAGCCTGCAGTATGAAATGAACAGCCAGAAAAACAATTTGCAGATTTCGGCAAAATCGTTCGTCTCTCAAATGGACGAAAAGCTAGGGAGAATGGATGCGATTATGAATTATATTCTGTCGGATTCTGTGTTGTTAAACAGTATGTCGTTGCTGGCAGAGAATAAGGAAGGAGATATTCCGAATCGATATGTGTTGGATGCAAAATCAAATCTGGGAATTGGATTGACGACAGAATATATCATGAAAAATTCGTATCGGACTGTATTTTTTAATTACAGCTCATTTTTGGCAAGCAGCGCGACCTATACGACAGGGGATGGAATTGTGCCGAAACAGAGATTGATTTCTGACTTTGATGTGGATGAGATTCCTTATCTTAAGAGCGTTACAGCAGCTAATGGGGATTCTGTGATTGTGGCGCCACATCCGGATTATTGGGTTTACGAAAAAAAGGTTCCAGTTTATTCCCTGATGAAATCTCTTCGTGGAGACGGTATGGGATTTCTTGAGGTAGAAAACAAGGTAGAGGATTTGGAACTGCTGGAAAAAGCCGATCCGGAGATGGAGTTTCTGATTGTAGTCAATGGAGAGGAACTCCTTTATGCTAGCGATAAAGGATATGGAGAAGAACTGTCTGAAAGCGATTTAAAACGGCTCGAGAGCCTGGCGGGAGCAGAAGTACTGACAGAACAGGGAACGATTTATACAAGAGCGTCCTCCTCAGACTTTGATTTGATGGTATTAGCTTATAAGAAAAATCCCATGATAGGAAAGGAAAGAGGGCAGCTCTTTTTCATTGCTTTTGTTTCTACATTAGTTACATTCGGCTTCAGTCTGGTGATGATTATTTTCTGGTCAGGTGTGCTGACACGACCGATTAAACGGTTTCAGGAAACCGTAGAAAACACCAATATTGAAAATCTGCTGGACAATCAGCATTTGGATAAGGCAGGAGGAACGGATGAACTTCAGGACTTGATTCACGCGTATCAGATTATGATGGAGCGTCTGGATGAGGCAGTGTTGAAAGAAAAGCAGGCAGCACAGTTACAGTTACAGGCACAGTTTGATACACTGCAAGCGCAAATAGATCCGCATTTTATCTACAACGTGCTCAATACGATTTCTTCCCGGGCGATACTGGACAGTGATGATACGATTTGTGAAATCTGTGGTTCTCTGGGAAGTATGCTGCGCTACTCGACCAATAACATCGAGCGGTATGCGACGGTAGGAAAAGAACTGGAATATCTGGAGGATTATTTTTATTTGATGAAAGCCCGCCATGAGAATTCGATGGAAATCAGCATTGATGTGGATTCTGGGATCAGGGAGCAGATTATCCCGAAGATGACATTGCAGCAGTTGGTGGAAAATTGTGTAAAGCATGGATTTAAAAATATGGATACAGGCAGACATATTTCTGTGACGGGGCGGGTATTGGAAAACCGTTGGATTCTCAAGGTACAGGACAACGGTTCTGGTGTATCGGAAGCGAAGCTTCAGGAATTGCGCAAGAAACTAGAAGAGGTACGGAGGGATATTCTGGAACGGATGATGCCAGCAGAAATGGAAATCGGCGGAATGGGTATGGTAAATACTTACGCCAGATGCCTGCTGTTATATCGGGATGATTTTATTTTTGAGATGGAGAATGACCCGGAAAATGGGGGATTCGCAGTGAACATCGGGAAATGGATATCTCCAGATGCAGCAAAAGACTAAAAAGGAAGGAACTGATTATGAATATCAAACATTTGAAACTCAATCATTTGACAAATCCATTAGGATATGATGTACAGAATCCGACGATTTCTTATGTAGTGGAAGACGCTGCAGGAAAACATCAGGTTTCTGCAAAGGTACAGGTATCTCTGAAAGAAGATTTTTCAGAAGTTTTGTATGAAAGCGGAGCAGATGAAGAGATTATCAATACCGGGTTTGAATTGCCGATTGCATTAGAGCCAATGTCTAGATACTATTGGAAGGTTCAGGTGACAGATGAAACTGGAGACAGTGCAGTCAGCGATGTGCAGTGGTTCGAGACAGCAAAGACTGTTTCGGGAAATGATTGTACATGGGAGGCAAAATGGATTACCCCAGCTTTGGACAAACAGGTACAGGCTGCAGTTTGGAAAGACATTGAAGTTTCTAAACCGGTCGTGAAAGCAAGAGCGTATGTCGTGGGCCTTGGTCTGTATGAGTTGTATGTAAACGGGGAAAAGCAGGGCAATGAGTGTCTTCTTCCAGGATTCTGTGATTACGACAGCTGGATTCAGTATCAGACGTATGAGCTGCAGTTTAAGGCTGGAAAGAACCGTGTTGAGGTGCTGTTGGGAGACGGCTGGTACAAGGGTGTTTACGGTATGCGTACACTGGTTGAAAACTATGGTGACCGTCTGGCTGCATTGGCAGAAATCCATGTGTGGTATGAGGATGGTACCGAAGAAATCATCGGAACTGATACAGAATGGAATGCAAGAAAGAGTCAGATTGTCGAAAATGGTATTTACTCCGGAGAAGTATACGACGCAACCGTAGATACAAGTGAGACATTCGGAACGGAGTTAATTGATCTTGGATATGAGCGTCTGAACCCGAGACTTTCTCCTGCAATTATTGTGCATGAGAAGATTCAGCCAATCGAAGTGATTCATACACCCACAGGAGAGACGGTGCTGGATATGGGACAGAACATGGTGGGATGGCTTCAGTTCCACAGTAAAGCGCCGAAAGGAAGCAAATTATTCTTCCAGTTCGGAGAGATTCTGCAGGACGGCAACTTCTACAATGAAAACCTGCGGACCGCAAAGGCAGAGTTCACTTATATATCTGATGGAGTGGAAAGAGATATCTGCCAGCATTTTACCTTTTACGGATATCGTTTTGTAAAGGTGACCGGATGGGAAGGCGAAGTGAATCCGGAAGATTTCCGCGGACTGGTCATTCATTCTGAGATGGAGGAGCTGAGTGAGCTGACGACCTCTAATCCGCTGGTAAACCGCCTTGTTTTGAATGCGAAATGGGGTATGAAAGGGAACTTTGTGGATGTACCTACTGATTGTCCGCAGCGTGATGAACGTTATGGGTGGACGGGAGATGCGCAGATTTTCTCTGGAACTGCATGTTATTTTATGGATACGGTTGCTTTCTATACAAAGTACGGACGCGACTTGTATTCTGAGCAGGTAAAGATGAACGGAAGCGTGCCAGACGTTGTACCGGTTGCGAACTATCCGGGAGATGCCTCCACTGCATGGGCGGATGCAGCGACAATTATTCCGTGGAATGTATATCTGCACTATGGCGATAAGAACATCCTTCGCCGTCAATATGACAGCATGAAAGGATGGGTAGATTATATGAAACGTGCAGATGATGAGGATGGTGCAAAACGTCTGTGGCAGACAGGAACACATTATGCAGACTGGCTGGCGCTAGATGGAAATGTTCCGGGCGGAGTATACGGCGCGACAGATCCGAATATGATTGCATCTGCTTATTACTATTATTCTACTAATATCTTAGCAAAGACAGCTGCGATTCTGGGAAAGACGGAGGATGCAGCATTCTACGGTAAGGTAGCGGCAGAAATTTACAATGCATTTATAAATGAATACTATACACCGACAGGAAAACTGTCCGTGGATACTACCACTGCATATGTGGTTGTTCTCTATACGGGACTGACACCGGATTTCGCATATGAGAGAGTTTGCAGAGGCCTTATGAATCGCCTCAAAAAGAATTTCTATCATCTGGATACTGGATTTGTCGGAACACCGTGGCTGTGCCGTATGTTGTCCGAGAACGGCATGAACGATATCGCATACCATCTACTGATGGAAGAGGGATATCCGGGATGGTTGTACGAGGTGTTGATGGGTGCAACTACAGTCTGGGAGCGTTGGAATTCTGTGGAGCCGGATGGGAAAATCAGCGGTACGGAGATGAATTCCTTGAATCATTACTCCTATGGTTCTATCGTAGAGTGGATGTTCCGCAATATGGCAGGTATCAATCCTACAGAAGAGACAGCTGGGTTTAAGAAGTTCCGTATTGTACCCATGCCGGATTACAGAATTGAAAACTGCGATGCAAAACTGCGTGCGGCTTCCGGTCTAATTGAGTCCGCATGGAAAATTGACGGAAAACAACTGAAGTTTAAGTTTACAGTTCCGTTCGATGCAGAAGCAGAGATTGTGCTTCCAAATGCAAGTGCGGAGGTAATTGCGGGACAGGCAGAGAATATTGAGTGCCGACAGGATGGAGAAAATGTTGTCTTCCTTGCAGAAGCAGGCACCTATGAGTTCTGTTATGAGCCGACCACACCGTATCGCAAGACATACAGTATCAATTCCACATGGGAAGAGCTACAGGCAAATCCGAAGACAAAAGCAGTGCTGGAGAAAGAGTATCCGCTGAAGAAAATTCCGTTTGAGAAGGAGTTGTGTACTCTGGAGGAAATGACCTGGGGACCGTTTACAGGCTATGGAATGACCAGAGAGAAAAGGGAAAGAATAGACAAGCTCTTAAAAGAAGTAGAGTAATTACAATCCCTGGTAAAGGAGATAAAGAGAAAAAGATGGGCAGGAATCTTGAAAGATTCCTGTCTGTCTTTTTTCTTCTTCCTCTGTCTGTAGGGAATAAGTCTGGCACTTTCTCGTCATCTCATCACTTTCCAGATATTCATCATCTGAAGTGCTATAATAAAGTTGTAACAGAAGTGGCTAATAAGATATAATCATCTTACAGAGAAAAGAGGAAGTATTATGTCACAAAGTTACACACCTGAATTTAAAAAGAAAATCGTTCGCCTTCATATCGAAGAGGGACGTACTTACAAAAGCATCACTGCAGAGTATGGTGTATCAAAAGCCAGTATCTCCAAATGGTGTGCTGAATTTAGCGAAGAATGCCATACAAAAGCCCAGCAGAATCCAGATGCTCCTAATGATCTGGAACTTATGAAAGAAAACCTCCGTCTCCGTAAGGAATTGGAAGAAGCAAAAAAGGAGAATCTCTTCTTAAAAAAGCAGCGGCATTCTTCGCAAAGGAAATCGATTAGAGGCTTATCGATTTATTGACCAATATCATGAGACATTCGGTATCCGCTGGCTGCTTAGACGGCTGAAAATTTATCCGAACGCTTACTATAACTACCGGAAACACCGGAAGGCGGATTATCACGCCCATAAAACAGAATTCCAGGCACAGATTCATGAAATCTATCATGAACACAATGGTGTCGATGGTTACAGGAGCATGGCAGTCTATCTGGCACGTAAGGGATATCACTACAGCCCTGCAACCATACATAAGTACATGAATGCGGAGTTGGGACTGAGATCCATCGTTGGTCCCCAAAAAACAGATTATGAACAGGGAAAACCACACAAGGTGTTTGAAAACAAACTTCAGCAGAATTTTATGTCGAATAAAATCAATCAAAAATGGTGCACAGATTTCACATACTTATTTTTGAAGAACCATGATGTGAGATACAATTGCAGCATTATTGATCTTCATGATAGAAGTGTCATTGCCAGCATAACGGATCGGCACATCACCAGTGATCTTGCCATCCGCACTCTACAGAAAGCATTGGATTCTCAGCCAGCTATCAAAGGAGAATTGATCCTGCATTCCGATCAGGGCTCACAGTATACATCTAAGGCATTTACTGATTTTTGCAAGTCGGTGAATGTGACGCAGAGTATGAGCAAAGCAGGTTATCCCTATGACAATGCACCGATGGAGCGTTACTTCAATACACTGAAGAATGAATGCACAAATCTGTATGAGTTCAAAACAGAGGAAGAACTCTACCAAGCAGTGGAGGAATTTTCCTATGTCCACTACAATCATGTACGCCCGCATAGCTCCAACGGTTACCGTACGCCATATCAGGCACGAATCGCAGGATAAAAAAGGGCTGCCCGAGCAGATTGCTTGATTACTCAAAATCGGAACGGTTAGCTTTTGTCAAGGGCAAAGCTGCGACAGCAGTGTGAAACACCCTTGATGAAATCTGACAGTTCCGATAGATTCCAAACTGCAATCCACCGATTTTATTAGCCATAAGTGTTACAAAAATGCTTGACCACAACAATCGGTAGAAATCTTATCAATTAATTTACGGCCCGGTGGCACAATTTTCATAATACAGTTTGCAGTTGTCTGTACAATCTGATGGTTGCGGGAGGTGAACGGAAGAACACCCGGGACTTCAGCATACTGTTGTTTAGAACAGTGATAGATTCCATCTCCCGATGATTCGGATACCCCTGTCATTTATTTGTGTGACAGAGGATATGTCTCTTATAATGCATTTGCATATGTCATTGAAAAGGGGCAGTTCTTTGTCATGCGCTGTACGTATCGACGACAAGATGGAAAAAATACTGAGATGGGACTTAGAAGTTAAGTAAATGACATTGGATGTGAACCATAACAGGGAATGGATAATGAGTCAAAATGAAAAGAATTAGATTTTGACATTTTTATTAAAGAGTGATAATATGATTATGGAAAAAGAGTACTACCGATAGACGGTTAGTCCCATATAAAGTTAGACAAAAATTGCCGCTTTAGTTTACCAGACGTGGGCGGCTATTTTTATGGCTTATTTTTGTCTTTTCCAAAGGCATATCCAAGACTAAAACAGGTTAAGTCGAAGCTGATTACTGCTATGAAATCAACAATATCCATGGCTTAGCCCTCCTTTCTAGTGGATTCCCTTACGGGTTTCTATGTAGTCAGAGGGGCACAGTCTCCCTGTCGAAGGACTAACCGCCTACCGTTATGTGGCAGCATCCACATTTCGATTCTAATAAGCTTCTGAATTATCTTCAACAGACAATTCAGTTTAGTTTCAAATATCTCAATTCTACAGGAGGAACAGGATATGACGGATTCATATACATTCCATACCCCGATTGGTTTTCTCACCATACGGGAAGAAGAACAGAAGCTGACAAAGCTCTTTTGGGAAGCAAATTCTGCGCAAACCATGAAGAATGAATTGCATTCCGATTTTCTGTATGAGGTCTATACGCAGGTGAATGAATATTTGACGGGTAGAAGGAAGCAATTCGATGTGCCGTTGAAATATCAGGGAACGCAATTTCAACAGAGTGTCTGGCAGGAGCTGCAGAAGATACCGTATGGGGAGACGAGAAGCTATCAGGAGATTGCGATTGGTATCGGAAACGGAAGAGCAGTACGTGCAGTCGGGCAGGCTAATAATAAGAATCCGATTATGATTATAATACCATGTCATCGTGTGATCCATAAAAACGGAGATATCACAGGATTTGCCTATGGGGTGGAAGTGAAGCAGTATCTGTTGGAGTTGGAAAAGGGAATGGGATTGAGATAGCATGGAGACGATATTTTCATTATTTCTTACAAAGGAGCGGGAGAAGCAGGGGATCAGCCAGGAACGATTGTGCAGAGGATTATGTGCGGTTTCTGCTCTTTCGCGTTATGAAAATGGAGAGAGAATACCAGATCGTCTGCTTATGAATGCATTGATTCAGAGATTGGGAAAATCATCGGATGAATTGACAACGATGATTTCCTGTCAGGAGTATGCTTATTTTGTGTGGAGGAGAAAGGTGAAAGAGGCGCTGAGAAAGAAAAAAATTTCCTTGGCACAGGAGCTGCTGCAGAAAAAGGAATCTTTAGATGGGTGTGTTCATTCTGTATTACAGGAGCAGTTTTATCGCTATATTCAGGGGATTCTAATGGGAACGAGTGCAGATATTTCTGATTTGGAGGAAGCAATTCGGCTGACTCATCCTGAGTTTTCTGGAAAAATCGAAGAAGAGGATTTGTTTAGTATCCAGGAATTAAATTTGTTGCTTTTTTACGCAAAGTGTAAGATGCAAAAGGAAGCGGAGCAGGGAAGAGAATTGTTGGGAGTACTTCTTCAATACATTCAGGAGCATATAACAGATATTCAGGCAAAAAATCAGATCTTTCCAAGAGCTGTTTCTATCTATTGTCAGGAAGTAAAGGAAAATCAGTTTTCTGAAAAACGCTATCTTTTATGTAAAGAGGTTCTGGAAAACAGTGTGCAAAATCAAAGTTTTGAGTATGCAGTGAGCATATTGGAAAATTTGGAAAAAGATTCCAGATATCTGGGGAAAGATGCGGATTGTTATCAAGTGTGGAAAAATGCGCTGAAGGAGATATATCGGGAAGCTGAAATAGAAACGACATGGATGGAGTGGGGGATTGAGATTCCGGAGAATCTATTTTTAATTCCAGAGATTTTACTTTCCGCCAGAATGGAGAAAGGATTGTCACAGGAGGAAGCCAGCGAGGGAATTTGTACACCGGAGACATATTCCAGGATTGAGACGGGGAAAAGAAGTCCAAGTTTGAAAAATCTGGAAGCTTTGGAGCAAAGATTAGAAATCAAGCAGGGATATTTGATCGGAGAAGTATGGACAAATGCTTTTTCGGTGTTGGAATTGACACAGAAGTTGAGAATGGCGGTTTCTAACCTGGATTTAGAAACCTGGGAAGAGTGTCAGAAGAGGCTGGAGGAGAAGCTAGATCTGAGCAAGAAGATCAACAGGCAGTATGTGGAGGGGTATCGTGCGTGTCTGGAGTATCAGCAGGGCAAGATCTCGGAAGCAGAATGGATCAGACAGCACAGAACAACGTTATCCTACACGTTCCCATTCGAAGAACGGATAGAGGCATATCGAACTGGCGAAAGACATGGATTTACCGATAGGGAGGCTGTCCTTTTACAGCAGATTGCTCTTGCAGAAAAAATCCTGGGGGAGAAAGAGAAAGCGGTAGAAATTTGGAAGCTGCTTTTGCAAGATTATGCTAACAGTGAGGTTCGGATGGAACATCATTTTCAGGAAGTGATGCTGATTTGGAGCAATCTGGCAAATACGCTCCCAGAAGTGGGGAAGGTAAAAGAAGGAATTGAACTGGCAGATCAGGGAATCCGAATGGTTTTGAAAAAAGGACAGGGACCGTTGAATATGCTGTTTGCAAACAGGATCTATACCATGAAAGCGTCCGGGCAGGATGTGAGAAAAGAACAATTTGAACAGGCATATGCTTTAAGCAAAATGTTCGGTGATCTGGAATTGCAGCATTCCCTGCAGACATATATGGAAAAGAACTGGCCGTTGGATGAAAAAATACAGTAACATATTAGAAGAAAGAATTCCATGACGAAATCGGGAAAGATGTTTTTCGATTACGTCATGGGATTTTTTTACGCTTTCTTTGATAATGACAATTGTGAAAGGGGAAATGTGATATGCAAAAACGAGTTCTTGTACATTGTTATTTCGGAAAAAACAAAGAGGTTCTTATAGGTTTTGTTATTTTTTCAATAATGAGTGGAACATCTTACATGCTCTGGTCATTTTTATTCGAACAGGCCAGTGGATTTGCAGGAGGAACGGTAGACACCACCATACAGCAATTATGTCTGTCGGTAGGATTGTGTATGCTGCATTTTGTGGTCAGTCAGCAGCTGATGTTCTATTTTCAGAGAAGGTTGCTAAAACAGATCAATACGCAGTTGAAACAGGATGTATTTCATGCTCTGATGAAAAAAGGTGTGGCAAAGTTTACAGAGAAAAACAGCGCAGTGTATCTGTCGGTGCTAAACAATGATGTAACAAATCGGGAGAATAACTATTTTGCGAAGATTCCGGAGATTTTACAAAATGGATTTATATTTCTGACTTGTGCGGGTGTGCTTTTCTATTATGATATCAGGATCGTGTGTCTGGTGATTTTGACGGCATTGCTTCCGGTAGCGGTTCCATTTTTGATTGGAGAGAAATTATCACAGAAGAGCAAAGCACTATATGAAGAACTTGAGAATTATAATCGGAAGCTGAAAGACTGGATGGGTGGTTTTGAAGTGATTCATAGTTTTCAGGTTGAGGACGAAGTGAAAAAACGGTTTGCGAAAAGTGTGGAAGATGTGGAGAAACGGCGTTATGAGGGAAGACGATATCAGAATCCATACGGAATATTGACGTTATTGCTGACGTATCTGATCTTGAGTATACAGCTAGTTGTCTCAGCGTATCTGGTATTTATCGGAAGTATTTCAGAGCGGATGCTGCTGAGTATTTTTTATTTGATCTCCAGTGTCAACAATCCCATCCGGGAGATTGCATATCTGCTTTTGGATGTCAAGGCAGCAATTCCAAATGCAAGAAAGGTGGAGACGCTTTTCAAGGAAAGACCGGAAGAATCGAAGAAAACAGGGGAATCGGTAAAATCAGTCATGCCGTTGGAGTTGAAAGAGGTACGATTTGGCTACACGAAAGCAAAGGAGGTCTTACATGGGGTGAATATGTGCTTTGAGAAAGGGAAAAAGTATGCCATTGTGGGAAGCAGCGGATGCGGAAAATCAACGTTGTTGAAGCTGCTGGCGAACTATTATAAAGACTACGAGGGAGAAATTCTCATAGGAGAACAGGAACTTCGGATGATAGAAAGAAAAAGTCTGAGTCGGAAAATAGCCATGATCCATCAGAATGTGTTTTTGTTTGAAGATACATTGCGGGCAAACATTACGATGTTTCAGGAATATCCGGATGAAGAAATCAAAGCTGCAGTAAAAAAGGCAGGACTTGAGAAAATCGTAGAAGACAATCCATTGGGGACAGAGCAGATGGTTTGCGAAAATGGCAATAATTTTTCCGGTGGGGAAAAACAGCGGATCGCGATTGCAAGGGCAATTTTAACCAGGGCAGAAGTGTTATTGCTGGATGAGGCAACGTCCAGTCTGGATGCAGAACTTTCCATGCAGATCGAGCAGTTGATCTTAAGTCAAAAAGAGACCACCATATTGAATGTAACACATCGATTTCATTAGTCGATTTTGAGACAGTATGACTGCATTTTGACCATGCATCAGGGAAAGATTGTGGAGATGGGGACATTTGAAGAGTTGATGAAGAAAAAGCAATTTTTCTATAGCCTCTATACCGTGAATCATTAGCAGGGGAGGACATTATGATACAGAAAACAGGTTCGATTCATGTTTATTTTCAAAGAAATAAGGGGCATCTGGCAGGTGTGATCTTATGTTCCATTCTGGCGGGAATGGGGGAAACGATGTGGGCATTTGTGTTTCAGAAAATTGGAGAATTGCCGGGAGATATGACAAAGGCAGCGATTTTGAGACTGGCAGGGATTCTTTTGTTTACTGTTTTTTATTATGCAGTCAGTCAGAATGCCTGCGCTTACTTTCGGAGGACATTTCTGAAGCGGATCAATATACAGCTGAAGAGGGATGTGTTCGATGCAGTGCTGGATCAGGATATGATCCAGTTTACGAGCAACAACAGTGGGATGTATCTCTCAATACTGAATAATGATGTAACAAATTTGGAGAATAACTATTTTGCGAAGATTCCGGAGATTATTCAGCAGAGCTTTGTTTTTCTTGGCTGTCTGGCAGTACTTTGCTCTTACGATGGCCGGGTGGCAGGTATGGTTCTGCTGACAGTGTGGATACCGGTTGCAGTACCGTTTTTATTTGGAAATGTGATTTCCGAAGCTGAGGGAAGGTTTTACCGGAACTTAGAACAGTATACAGGGAAACTGAAAGATTTCTTTGGAGGATTTGAAGTGATTCAATGTTTTCAAATTGGAAAAGAAACGGAAGAGTTGTTTGGAAGTTGTGTAAAGGATGTGGAAGAGTCTCGTTATCACTCTCGATTCTGTGAAAGCAGCGGTGAAGTGTTTGCTCTCTCATTGACATATGGGACGTTGTTTTTTCAGATTTTATTCTGTGCCTGGACGGCTGCAAAAGGAAAAGTATCTGCAAATGCAATGCTGAGTATTTTATACTTACTTTCCAGTATCAACAATCCGGTGCAGAATGCAGTACAGGCGTTTCTTTCTGTGAAATCAGCCAGACCAAATGTGGAAAAAGTGGAGAAATTATTGGCAAAACCTAAAAAAAGAACCCATCCGTCTGTTGACCGGAAGTGAAGAATAAGAAACAAAATATCCGCAAATCCGTATAATGTCGGAATTTGTCTAAAATAAACAGGTTTCCATGATTTGATTGTCGAAAAAAGAAAAATAAATTGTGTAAAAGTGATAAAAAATATAAAGTTATACTTATTAAAATGACTTGATTTACAAAGAAAAAAGTTTTTATTAAAAAAACCAAGGTGAAATAGCAATAATTATAAAATCCAAGCCAACTTCCGAATAGAAAAATATAGGCAAATGAGCTATCATAAAGTTATCAAATCGACAGGGAGGATATAAGATGAAAAAGAAAGTGGTTAGAAAACTGATGGCACTCGCACTTGTTTCCGCCATGGCAACTTCTATGCTGGCCGGATGCGGATCAAGTGATGATTCAGGCAAGGATTCAGGAAAAGATGCTGACAAAGGCTCAGAAGAGACAGTCCTGAAAGTTGCTGCGTTCGAAGGTGGTAACGGAACTCAGATCTGGGAAGATATCGCGAAAGCATTTGAAGAGTCTCATGATGGAGTAAAAGTAGAACTTGAGATGTCTCCTGAACTGGACAAAGACCTGACAAAAGCAATTCAGAATGGAGATGTACCGGACGTTGTATATTACAACCTGGGACAGCCAAGTGGATTCACAGAGACAATGCTGAAGGAAGAAGCGATTGCGGATATCTCTGATGTATTCGATGATGAACTGAAAGACAAGATGCTGGATGGTATCCTAGATGGTACAGATGCACAGCCATACGGAGACGGAAAGATCTATCTGGCACCGATTTTCTACACACCGACAGGATTCTGGTACAATGCGACATTGGTAGGTGAAGGAAAACAGTACGAGATCCCGACAACATGGGATGAGTTCTTCGCACTTGGCGAGCAGGCTAAGAAAGACGGACATGCACTCTTTACATTCCCTACAACAGGATACTTTGATGCTACAATCTATGCAATGCTCGCACAGGCAGGCGGACTTGATTTCTACAATGATGCATTAAAATATGATGCAAATACATGGACATCTGATGAAGGAAAGAAAGTTCTTGATACAGTTGCAAAACTTGTAGGAAAAGACTATACACAGGAAGATACAGTTTCCAATGCAAACGCTGACGGTGGATTCAAGATCAATCAGCAGAACGTAATCGATGGAAAAGCATTATTTATGCCAAACGGAAACTGGGTAATCGGTGAGATGGCAGCTTCTACTCCGGCAGATTACGAATGGGGTATGATGGGTGTTCCGAAATGGAGCGAAGATGAATCACAGTCTGTATACACATTTACAGAGCAGATGTGGGTACCTGCTGATGCACCGAACATGGATCTTGCAAAAGAATTTGTGAAATTCATGTATTCTGACGAAGTAGTTGATATCTGTCTGAACAACAAGACAACAGACAAAGAGTCCGGAAAAGAATCTGATACACCAGTAGTAGTTCCTGTAAAAGGAGCAGCAGACAAGCTTCCAGACGGTGTTACAAAAGACTGTTATGCAGCAGCAACAGCAGATGACGTTGTAGCTGTTACAGGTAAATGGGCAACAACAGCTCCGATCGAAGGACTGGATATGGCAAAAGCTGTTTACGGACCGGTCGAGTCTATCAACACAGGCGATATGACAGTTGATGAATGGCAGAAACAGTTAGTAGAGACTTGGGAAAAATGCGCAGACGCATTAGAGAAATAAGAGAGTGATATTCGGCTGACATGAAACGGTGAGTTATGATAACTCACCGTTTTTAAAAGACAGCAGTATGGAGGAGGAAATCTATGAACAGGGAGAAAGCGCAGAGAAGATTTATATTCATTTGTCTGGCGCCTGCTGTAATTCTGGCAACGATCTTTATATTTATTCCGACGATCAATGTCTTCCGTATGTCCTTGTACCGCATGGGTGGAATTACAAATAAGAAGAGTTTTGTGGGATTCAGCAACTTTGTAAAACTGATGGATGATAAGAACTTTCTGGAAGCGATGCAGAACTCGATTCTTATTATTGTGATGGTAATGATCTGTACGATCGTTCTTGCAGTTTTATTTGCGGCGTTACTTTCAAGGGGGAACTTTAGAGGCAAGAATTTCTTCAGAATTATTTTCTACATACCAAACATTTTGAGTATTGTTGTTATTGCAGGTATTTTCGGTGCAATCTACAATCCGAGTACAGGACTGCTCAATACATTTTTGGATGCGATTCATCTGAGTGGATTAAAGCATCAGTGGATGGGAGATCCGAGTATTGTTATTTATTCTGTGATCTTTGCACTGGTATGGCAGGCAATCGGATATTATATGGTCATGTATATGTCCAGTATGGCAGCAATTCCGGAAGATCTCTATGAAGCCGCATCACTGGATGGAGCAACAGAGATTCAGATTTTCTTCCAGGTGACTTTGCCGTTGATCTGGAGCAATATCCGTACTACATTGACATTCTATATCATCAGTACGATCAACTTAAGTTTCCTGTTTGTTCAGATCATGACAGACGGAGGCCCGAACGGAAAGACAGAAGTTTTCCTGAACTATATGTACAAGCAGGCATATGGAGCAGGTGTATACGGATACGGTATGGCGATCGGAGTTGTTGTATTCCTCTTCTCGTTCATACTGGCAGCAGTTGTAAACAAGATTACAGACAGAGAAGTCTTAGAATTCTAGAAAGGAGCGAAGTAGAGATATGCATGAGAAAAAACACAGAATTCCTACACATGTACTTTACAAGATTTTTATCTATGTAGCTCTGATCGCTCTGGCTATTTCGATCATTGTACCGGTTGCATGGGTATTTATGGCGAGTTTGAAGAAGAATGCAGAATTCATTGGAGCGGATGTAAATCCATGGGTACTTCCAAAACAGTTTTACTATCAGAACTTTGTAGTAGCATTTCAGGATGCAAGAATGGGAGATTTCTTCCTGAACTCTTTCATTGTGACAGCGCTGGCTCTTGCACTTCTTCTGATCCTGGCTCTTCCGGCATCTTATGTGCTGGCACGCTTTAAGTTCAGAGGAAAGAAGTTCTTCAATGGTGCGTTCATGGCAGGATTGTTTATCAATGTCAATTACATTGTAGTACCGATCTTTTTGATGCTGAGTTCCTGGAACAAGGCTCTGCATGTAGATTTCTTCCTGGATAACCGGTTTATCCTGGCACTGATCTACGCATCCTGTAACCTGCCGTTTACGATTTATCTGCTGAGCGGATATTTCCAGACACTTCCGAAAGGATTTGAAGAAGCAGCTTATATGGATGGATGCGGATACTTTAAGACGATGGTTAAGATCATGATTCCGATGGCAAAACCAAGTATTCTGACAGTGATTATGTTCAACTTCCTGACATTCTGGAATGAATATATTATCGCATATACATTGATGGATGAAAACGGAACACTGGCAATGGGACTGAAGAATCTGATGGCAGTCGAGAGAACAGCAACCAACTACGGTATCATGTATGCAGGTCTTGTGATCGTTATGATTCCGGTACTGGTTCTGTATATCTGTGTACAGAAGAGACTGACAGAAGGTATGACACTTGGTGGACTCAAAGGATAGGAGGAGACAAAAATGCAAGAAAAGATTCGAACTTTGATCATGGCTGTTGTTTTTGTTGCCTGCCTCGCCCTGATCATGATAGGACAGAAAAATATCGGCGTGCCGGGACTGATTATGGAACTGGCAGGACTGGTAGGCTTGCTGACACTCTTGTTTATTTACAACAATAAATATAAATAGCAGGTTTGAAAAAGTGAAACAGGCATGGAAGATCTGGCAAAAGCCAGTCTTTCGTGCCTGTTTTGTATAGCAGAAAGTACATGTGGATGCTTGACAATTATCTTTGGATATTGGACAATAGAAGAGAATTGGAAAAAGAAAGAGATACGAGGAGAGAGATCATGAGAATTGGAATTGGAAATGACCATTCAGCATTGGAATTAAAAGCAGAAATCATCGAATTTCTGAAAGAAAAAGGACATGAAGTCGTAGATTTCGGAACGGATTCATCTGAAAGCTGTGACTATCCGAAGTATGGGGAAGCAGTAGGCCGTGCAGTTGTTGCAAAAGAAGTGGACTGTGGAATCTTGATTTGCGGTACAGGACTGGGAATATCTCTTGCAGCAAACAAGGTCAAAGGAGTGCGTGCAGCAGTTTGCAGCGAGCCGTTTACAGCGAAGATGTCCAGAGCACACAATAACTGTAATGTGCTTGCATTTGGCGCAAGAGTGGTAGGTGCAGAGCTCGCGAAAATGATCGTAGATGTATGGCTGAACACGGAGTTTGAAGGCGGACGCCACCAGAGACGTGTGGATATGATCATGGAGATCGAAGAGAGATAACGTGTAACATATCAAATAAAATGTGAAAAGGATGACGACTACATGGACTGATGCAGATGTCATCCTTTTTTGCTACAGAGTTAACGTACCTGTGCAAGAATGTCTTCCAGTACGTCCTCCACAGAATCTGTCACATAGGTAGAATAGTAAGAAATTCCAGGAGCTGCGTTGGACATGGCATAGCTGGTGCCGACAAGCTGCAGCATTTCAATGTCATTGTACTGATCTCCGAATGCAACACATTCTTCCGGTTTTACATGGAATAAATCCATCAAGTTCTGAAGGGCGGTTCCTTTGTTGCTTCCTGGAGCGATAAAATCGATCCAGATATTTCCAGAAGTGACGACTTTGATCTCGGAACCAAAGAGATCTTGCAGATGTTTTAAATATTTATCGACAATATGAGTGCTGTCAGACATGTTGCAGATGGCGATTTTTAGGATCGGTCCGTCTACTTTCGTGATATCATCCACGATCTGAGTTGTATTGTGCATTACATTGACGATGTGGTTGACAAATTCCGGAACATTGTTTTCGATAAAGCAGGTATCTTCTCTGGAAACTACGATTTCGAAATGATTCTGTTTTTTGATTTCCTTTAAAATCCTGGCTGCCAGATCATCGTTGATCGTAGCACGGGAAATGACTTTTCCCTGATGCATGCAGATTGAGCCATTCTCTGCGATAAATGAAATACGGTTTTTCAAGGGATCAAAGACACGCTTTTGATTGTCGTATTGTCTTCCGCTGGCAGACACAAAATGGATTCCTGCATCGCACAGCTTAGAGATCAGATCGATTGCCCGCGGAGTGAGAGCCTGGGCATCGTTTTGTAAAAGAGTTCCATCCAGATCACTTGCAATTAATTTTATCATCATTTCCTCCAATTATTTAGAAATTCTTATTGTTTGTAGTCGAATATATGACCATACATTATACATTGTACAGGAAAAACAGAAATTTGTATAGAGCGTTACTGTTCACACCGGATGTTAAATACAGGTTCTGAACCGTCATGCTTGCATGTAAGGGAAAGAATCTATATTTAGCATCTGGTGGGAACAGTAACTATAGAACAACTCACAGTAACGAAAACAGAAAACAGTTGTATTTTAAAATCAAAAAGAATATAATAAGAGCGTCAGTGCGGTGACGTACTGAAAGGCAGTGACACAAGAGGTCAAAATAAAGAATAAGAGGGAGACATATGGGTAAATATTTTGGAACTGATGGATTCAGAGGAGAGGCAAATATTGTTTTAACAGTAGAACATGCTTTCAAAGTAGGTCGCTATCTAGGATGGTATTTTGGCAGAGAGAAGAAAGCCAGAATCGTGATCGGAAAAGATACAAGACGAAGCAGTTATATGTTTGAATATGCACTGGCATCAGGACTGACAGCTTCCGGAGCAGATGCATACCTCTTACATGTAACAACAACACCGAGTGTGTCCTATGTAGTAAGAACAGAAGATTTTGACTGCGGAATTATGATTTCTGCGAGCCACAATCCGTTTTATGACAATGGAATCAAGGTGATCAACGGACAGGGGCATAAGATTGAAGCAGAAGTAGAGGAGCAGATTGAAGCGTATATTGACGGAAAAACAGAAGAGCTTCCACTTGCGGTTGGGGAACACATTGGAAGAACAGTTGATTATGCGGCAGGAAGAAATCGTTACATCGGACATCTGATCTCACTGGCAACACGTTCCTTTAAAGATATGAAGATTGGTCTGGACTGTGCCAATGGAAGCTCATCCAGCATTGCAAAAAGTGTGTATGATGCACTCGGAGCAAAGACATATGTGATCAGCAATGAGCCGGATGGTGTAAATATCAATACAAATTGCGGATCGACACATATTGAAAAGCTGCAGGCATTTGTAAAAGAGAACAATCTGGACGTAGGATTTGCCTATGACGGAGATGCAGATCGCTGTATTGCCGTGGATGAGAATGGAAATGTCGTAGACGGAGATCTGATCTTATACGTATGCGGAAAATACCTGATGGAACAGGGACGACTTGCAGGAAATACGATAGTTACAACTGTAATGTCCAATCTGGGGCTTTACAAGGCTTGTGATAAAGTCGGCATGAAATATGAGCAGACAGCAGTCGGTGATAAATATGTGTATGAAAACATGATGAACAACGGATTTGTTCTTGGCGGAGAGCAGTCCGGACATATTATTTTCAGCAAACACGCAAGAACCGGAGACGGAATCCTGACTTCTCTGATGCTGATGGAAGTCATTATGGAGAAGAAACAGTCACTTGGAAAGCTGTGCTCTGAAGTGAAGATTTATCCGCAGCTTCTTCAGAATGTCCGTGTGACAGACAAAAAGACAACATTGGAAAATGAAGCTGTACAGAATGCGATCAAAACAGCGGCAGAAGCACTTGGAAGTGACGGAAGAATTCTGGTAAGAGAAAGCGGAACAGAGCCTGTGATCCGCGTTATGGTGGAAGCGGCAACAGATGAGATATGCACAGAGTATGTCAATCAGGTTGTCAATGTAATGAAAGAACAGGGATTTGTTCAGGAATAAAAATAAAAAAGCAGAATCTTGTACCAAATATGGCGCAAGATTCTGCTTTTTTATTGGATTTCAATCTCGTGTTCGGGTATTGTCTCATCTTCTTCACAAGTTCCGCAAATCTCATAGCTTCCGTAAACTTTTCCCAGGATTTTACCGATACATTGCAGCTGCTCCTGTTCATTGACTACGATATCAGGATCAATCACATTGAGAGAACGAAGCCTGCGGATGCTGCCTTCCTGAGAGAGAATCCGGATATAGTAGATACCATTGAACCAGAAAAGCCCGATTTCATTGTGTGAGGCATTGATACGCTGAACTGCCATAATGTCATTTTTTTGAAATACCGGCTGATAGCGGTCAATCAGAACCCGAAAGCAGAAATCGCTGTCTTTGGGAATATGCTCTCTGCGGACTCGAATAGTTTGATTGGTGTCCTGAAAAAGAAAACCGGAGTGTGCTTTACGAATGCCGGGGCGGTAAAACGGAAGATTGATATATTCGCTTTGGTTCATGCGTTTATATTCTTCATCAATGATTAATCGAACGAGACTTTTTCTGCTTTCAGAAAGTTCGCGATATTTGAGAATGGACTCTTTTTCTTCTGGCCTTAGGACATTTCTATAAAGACGCTGAATTGTCCTGGGTGAAAGATAATCCCGGTATAGATAATTGGCATCAACTTCCAAGGCATTCATGAGTGCAACCAGAATATCCGGTTTTGGGTAGCTAATACCATTCTCATAATTTGCAATTGCCGATGGGGTTACCTGAATCTTGTTAGCAAGTTCTCCACGGGAAAGATTCAGTTCTGTGCGACGATGACGTATTTGATTTCCGATTTTCATACAGACATCCTCCTATTTCGATTTATAGCAACAAGTATAGTGCAAGAATCATATAAAGTCAACAAAATGTTACAAGAAATTTGTTGACTTTTACAGGGATATGGCGTAGACTGGAGATACATTGTGGTGGTGCGAGCAAGAAACGAGAGGGTTAGAAAAATGAGAGACAAGACAATCGATGTACTTCTTCAAATGGGGGTACCAGCCAGCATAAAAGGATTTACGTATATCTGTGATGCGATAGAATTATTTGATACGGATCCTTATTATCCTGACGGAAAAATCTGCTCTTTATATTTTGAGATTGCCCGCCTGCACGAAACGACGGCCTCCAGAGTAGAAAGAGCAATACGGCATGCATTTGAAGTGGCTTTGACCAAAGGGGAACGGGATATAGTAGAACTGTATCTGGATTGTGAACATACACAAAATTCCAATCTGCTCAAAACACTGTATTTCAGAATGCAGCAGGAGGAGCATAAGAGGGAAAAGGATTCCATATGCAGCTCCAGTACCTGTGAGATGAAGGCCCAGATTTATCAGGAAGTGATGGACTTGTTCTCGGTAGAGTTCGAACATTTTTGGGAGAAAATGCTGAGTATGTCAGAAAGGCATTATTGATTGCACCTTTGTATCAGAATCTGCATATTCTATTACAGAACGGACAGGAAAGGAAATCAATAGAATATGCCATATTCAATCATGCTGGATGCCGGACACGGAGGAAGAGATCCGGGAGCAGTTTATAAAGAGCGGAAAGAAAAGGATGATACCCTTCGTCTGACGCTGGCGGTGGGAGAGATTTTGGAGGCTCATGGCCTGGATGTGCAGTACACCCGTACGACAGATGTGTATGAATCTCCTTATCAGAAGGCAATGGAAGCAAACAATGCAGGAGTAGACTTTTTTGTTTCTATTCATAGAAATTCGTTTCCTTCAGACAATGCAGTATCAGGGGTAGAGAGTCTTGTATATGACAAATCAGGGATTAAGCTTAAGATGGCAGAAAACATCAACGAACAGCTGGAAGATATCGGATTTGTGAATCTTGGGGTAAAGGCAAGACCGAACCTGGTTGTCTTAAAGAGAACGAAAATGCCGGCAGTGCTGGTGGAGGTTGGATTCATCAATTCAGATGTAGACAACAAATTGTTTGACGAAAATTTTGAAGAAATCGCACAGGCGATCGCTTATGGAATTCTGGATACACTGGAGTCGAATCATGAGGTAGAATCTCCGGGATATGAAGTACAGGTTGGTGCATACCGAAACGAAAGATATGCACAGAACCTGCTGGAAGAACTGTTAGAACAGGATTTTCCTGCTTATATTGTGGAAGGAGATCGCCTCTACCGTGTAAGAGTGGGGAATTATATTACACTGGAAGATGCGGCAAGGATGGAGCAGATGCTCAAAAGAGCCGGATATCCGACTGTGATCGTCAGCACCTGAAAACAGCAGGCCTAAAACAGCTGATCGATGAGTTCGGCAGTTACATGGTGGTACATCTTATCACCGACTTTCATATTAGGACCTTGTCCGCATTGTTTAAAACATTTTTGAGTACGCAGAAGGTAAGTGCCGTCAGAAGTTACCTCTCCCTGTCGGATCTGAAGCTTTTGCTCCAGTTTTCTTAAAAGCAGGGCAGATTGTTTGCTGCTGCAGGTGCTTCCCGTACACAAAATAATTTCTTTTTGATAAGTCTGGCTGGAAAGACTCGGATAAAGCCGGATGAGAGTATCGATCAGGGCAGGCTTTACCTGCATGATCGATGCAATCTGTTCTTTGGCATCATTGGGGATACAGCCAAAGATATCCTGGGTCTCCCGTAAAAATTCCACCAGGATCGCCTGGTCGGAAGGTGTGTTTAAACTTGCGTAATAAGCAGCTGCTTCCTGAAATTCAGGGCAGAAATCAGATAAATCTTTCATCGTATACATCCTTTCTGTTGTGATGGAAATTACATTGGGGAAAAAGGACGACTGGTTTTGGAATGATTGTTCAAAACCAGTCGTCCTTTGTAGTATTAAAATCAGTTGTCGTTTTCCTCGAGTCCGGAATCTGCTTTTGGAGGCAGATACACATGAACAGTTTCGATACGGTTTTTGTCCAGTTTTTCGACTACAAGGCGAATCTGATCTTCAGTCGTGATATGATCTCCAACTTCCGGAAGTCTGTCCAGATGCTCAATGATAAATCCTCCGAGAGAGTCATAATCTTCAGATTCCAGTTCTGTTCCGAGATTGTCATTGAGGTCATCCAGATTCATAGAACCTTCTACAATATATTCCTGATCATTGACTTTCTGGATCAGCTCTTCTTCTGCTTCATCGTATTCATCGCGGATCTCACCTACAATCTCCTCCAGAACATCTTCCAGAGTAATGATACCCGCAGTCTCTCCATACTCGTCCAGTACAATGGCAATATTGAACTTGGCATCGCGCATTTCAACCAGAAGCTCAGAAATATTCTTATATTCATAGGTGAAGTAAGCTTCTCTCAAAATGTTGCGTACCTGAAAGTTTGCTTTATCTTCAAACAGAAGCAGATCTTTCATATTGATGGTACCGATGACGTTGTCGGTCGTATCTTCGTATACCGGAAGTCTCGTAAACTTATATTCTTTGAAAATCTCAATGAGTTCGCGGTAGCTGCTGTTCACATCGGCAAATGCAACGTGGACACGCGGAACCATGACTTCTTTTGCTTTTACGTCTCCGAGATCAAACACGTTGTAGATCATCTCTTTTTCTTCAGATTCGATGACGCCGTCCTCATGGCTGACATCCACGATCGTTCGAAGTTCGTCTTCTGTCATCGCATTATTTCTGGCATTTGGATCTACACGAAGCAGAAACATAAAGCCTCTGGAAAATAAATCGATCAAAAAGATGATCGGAGTCATAATAAACATGAAAAAGCGTATAATCGGAATATAAGCAAGAGAAATCTTCTCTGCATGTATCGTGGCAAAATTCTTCGGGGTGATCTCACCGAATACCAGAATCGCAACCGTCAGGATCGCAGTTGCAATACTTACCATATAACCGCCGAATGAATAAGCCAGTGTTGCTGATAAGGAAGATGCGGAAATATTGACGATATTATTACCGATCAGAATGGCACTCAGCATTTTGGAAGTATGCTTTTCGGTTGTATCCAGCACCAAAGCTGCACGCCGGTTGCCGTCATCTGCAAGAGAACGCAGTCGGATTTTGTTGACTGTCATCAGTGCAGTTTCTGCAGATGAAAAGAATGCCGATAGTAATAATAAGATAACAAGAATTATAAATTGGAAAGTATCACTCGAGTCCAATTGTGTTGTTCACTCCTTTTGTTAAAAATGTTCCCTCTATTGATATACAGGTATTTATTACTATACATCATTTTGCCGGATTTTGCAAGCAATGGGGAGGGAGGAATGTGCGAATGTACGCTTTACTTTGCGGGAAGGTTGTTGTATGATGGTGAAAGAAAAAACAAGAACAGAAATGGAGATGAGCACAGGGTGTATAAACAATTATGTAAGATTTCAGGGGAAGAGAATGTATTGAGAGATGAGCCGATGAAGAAGCATACGACATTTCGTATCGGAGGTCCGGCGGATTATTTTGTGACAGTGCAGTCAAAGGATGAGATAAGAGAGATTCTGCTTCTTTGTAAGAGAGAACAGATTCCATATTATATATTAGGAAATGGAAGCAATCTTCTGGTAGGAGATAAAGGATATCGGGGAGTTGTGATCCAGATCTGCAAACGGATGAATGAGATCCGGACAGAGGAAAATAAGATCTATGCGCAGGCGGGAGCCCTGTTGTCAAAGATTGCAGCACAGGCACTTTCAAACAGTCTGACCGGATTTGAGTTTGCATCCGGGATACCGGGAACTCTTGGCGGAGCAGTGATGATGAACGCCGGGGCGTATGGCGGAGAGATGAAGCATGTACTGGAAAGTGCGGATGTACTGACTCCGGAAGGAGAATTTTTGACCTTATCTCTGGAAGAACTGGAACTGGGTTACAGAACAAGTGTTGTGGCGACAAAAGGGTATACAGTTCTGGGCGCAACGATCGCACTCGAAAAAGGCAATCCTGAGGAAATCAAAGCGTATATGGATGACCTGAAGGAGCGCAGAATCACAAAGCAGCCACTGGAGTATGCCAGTGCGGGAAGTACATTTAAGAGACCGGAAGGCTATTTTGCGGGCAAGCTTATTCAGGACAGCGGACTGAAAGGCTATTCGGTTGGGGATGCCCAGATTTCCGAGAAGCATTCAGGATTTGTGATCAACCGCGGTAATGCGTCTGCAAAGGATGTTCTGTCGTTGATCGAGCACGTACAGGAGACCGTGAAAGAGAAGTTTGGAGTACATCTGGAGACAGAAGTGAAACGGATAGGAGAATTTTAAATTATGAGGTTTGTCATTGTTACAGGAATGTCGGGGGCTGGAAAATCTACAGCGCTGAAGATGTTGGAGGATATGGGATACTTTTGTGTGGACAATCTTCCGGTGCCGCTTTTGCCTAAATTTGCAGAGATGATCGCCATGCCGGATTCCAAGCTGAATCAGGCGGCAGTGGGAATCGATATCAGAGGCGGACAGGCATTTCGGGGGTTAGAGGGATACTTAAAAGAACTGGATGAAAGCGGGATCCATTATGAAATCTTGTTTCTGGATGCCGGAAATGATGTCCTTTTGAAGCGTTATAAAGAAACAAGAAGACAGCATCCTCTGGGAGGCGCGGGACATATTGACAGAGGAATTGCCAAAGAGCGGGAGGAAATCGCATTTTTAAAGATTCGCGCGACGTTTATTCTGGATACGAGCAAAATGCTGACAAGAGAGCTTCGCGTGGAACTGGAAAAGATTTTTGTAAAGGGCAAGGATTTTAAAAATCTGTATATCACGGTAATGTCCTTTGGATTTAAGTATGGTATTCCACAGGATGCGGATCTTGTATTTGATGTCCGGTTTCTTCCGAATCCCTATTATATAGAAGAATTACGCGCAAAGACCGGCAATGAGGCAGAGGTCAGAGATTATGTGATGAAGAGTGATAAGGCGCAGGAATTTTTCAGACAATTGAGCCAGATGATGGATTTTCTGATTCCGAATTATATTCTGGAAGGGAAGAACCAGCTTGTTGTTGCAGTTGGGTGTACAGGCGGAAAACACCGTTCTGTTACACTTGCCAACGCATTGTATCAGTACCTGGAAGTACGGGAGAATTACGGGGTTCGCATTGAACACAGAGATATTGAGAAGGATGCCATCAGAAAGGTAAAATAGCAGGTATACACGATGTCATTTTCAGGAAAAGTAAAAGAAGAGCTTTCGCAGCAGTGGAGCAGCGCAAGACACTGTCAGATTGCAGAAATTGCAGCCTTGATCGGGATGTGCGGGGCAGTGACGATCAACAGTTTTAATCAGTACGGAGTAAAAATCAATACGGAAAATCTGGCTGTTGCAAGAAAAGTCTTTACATTGATTCGAAAAACATTTAATATAGAAGCTGATATCTCTATCCGAAGGAATATAGAGAAACAAAGTGCGGTCTATTCTGTGATGATAGTCCGGCATGAAGATGCACTGCGTGTCCTTCAGGCAGTAAAGCTTTTGGAGGAGCACAGAGGTGGATTCGAAGAGTTTCATATTGTCAGTCCCCTTATTGTACAGCAGCCATGCTGTCGTCGTGCGTTTTTGCGGGGAGCCTTCCTTGGGGCTGGTTCCATGAGTGATCCGAATAAATCCTATCATTTTGAGATTGTGTGCGATTCGGATGTGATGGCAAAGCAGATTCAGAGACTGATGTGTGATTTTTCCATGGATGCGAAGATCGTACGAAGGAAAAAGTCATACGTAGTGTATTTAAAAGAGGGCGATCAGATAGCAGATATTTTAAATATTATGGAGGCGCATGTTTCTCTGATGGAACTGGAGAATATCAGAATCTTAAAGGATATGCGCAATACAGTGAACCGTAAGGTGAATTGTGAAACTGCCAATATTAACAAGACCGTCTCTGCAGCTGTAAAGCAGTTGGAAGATATTACGTATCTCAGGGATAACATGGGGCTTGAAAAACTGGCAGAGGGACTAAGAGAAGTGGCATATGCACGTCTTTCACATCCGGATGCAACATTAAAAGAGTTAGGGGAACTCTTATCGCCGCCTGTCGGCAAATCCGGGGTAAATCACAGATTAAGAAAATTAAGTGATCTGGCAGAAACGGAAAGGCAAAACAAGGAGGATTATTATGATTGAAACACCGGTTATTGTAGGGCATGAAGATGGAATTGAAGGCAGACCGATTGCTTTGTTGGTACAGGAGGCAAGCCAGTACGCCAGCAAAGTCTACATTCAGGTGGACAACAAAAAGATCAATGCAAAAAGTATTATGGGAATGATGAGTCTTGCTCTTCAGGAAGGTGATGAAGTGACAGTTGTTGCGGAAGGCGAAGATGAAGAAAAGGCTGCAGAAGGAATTAAGACTTTTTTGAAAAAGACAAAATAGATGATGTAGTAAAGGGGGCTGTGCGTAGGCACAGCCCTTTCAAGAATAGAAAGACGGGAGAGAGCAATATGAAAAAGATGCTGTTCATATACAATCCGAATGCGGGAACAGGGGTATTAAAACCAAAGTTATCAGATGTATTGGATATTTTTGTAAAAGCCGGATATGAGGTGACCGTATATCCGACGCAGTGTTATCATGATGCCATGGCAAAGGCAGAATCTTATACCGAAAGCTATGATGTGGTTGTGTGCAGCGGAGGAGACGGGACTCTGGATGAGGTTGTGACTGCAATGGCGAGACGTAAAGACCCGGTCCCGATCGGATATATTCCCACGGGAACGACCAATGATTTTGCAAACAGCCTGCACATTTCGAAGGATCTGCTGGAAGCCGCAGATACGGCGGCAAACGGGGTTCCTTTCCCGTGTGACGTAGGAGTGTTCAATGACGATTATTTTGTATATATAGCCGCATTTGGTCTGTTTACAGATGTTTCTTATGAGACAAAACAGAGTGTGAAAAATGTTTTGGGTCATCTGGCCTATGTGCTGGAGGGAACAAAACGTCTGTTTAATATTCCGTCTTATCATATTAAGATTACACATGACGGAGAGACAATAGAGGATGATTTTGTATTCGGAATGGTGACAAATTCACGTTCTGTCGGAGGATTCAAGGGGATTGTCGGAAAAGAGGTCATCTTTGATGACGGAGAATTTGAAGTGACACTGATCAAGACTCCGAAAAATCCAATCGAGCTGAATGAGATCGTGGCCTCTCTTTTAATCAAGCAGATTGATTCTGCTCATATGTATTCCTTTAAAGCCAAAGAAGTGAAGTTCGAATCGATTGAGGAGATTCCCTGGACGCTGGATGGAGAGTTTGGCGGAGAACATGACTGTGTCGATATCCGTAACTGGAAGCAGGGGATGCGGATTATGGTAAAATCTCAGATGATCCAGCAGTTGTCTGTGAAAGGAAGAATCGAGAATACACAGATTCTGGAAGAAGTAGGGCTGGAAACGGAAGAAATTTCAGAAAAATAGAAAAAAATAAAAAAATTCAAAAAAGGGGTTGCAATTCCTATGGAGCTATGCTAATATATAACTCGGTCATCACTGAAGCAGTGATGAGACATGGCTCCATGGTCAAGCGGTTAAGACGCTAGCCTCTCACGCTGGAATCAGGGGTTCGATTCCCCTTGGAGTCACTTTTGAAAGGGTATCCGCAGAAGAGTTCTGCGGATATTTTTTTGCCTAAAAGCCTTTGTTTTCAAGGGATTTGAAGCCTTAAAAATTTTCTTGGTGCTTGGTGGATGTATGAAATTGTGATTGAATTTTTGATTACACTTGATTACACTTTAGCAAGCTGAAGCTTTTTCGATTAAATTAGCCTTTTCTACTTCCGTGTTGCGGTCAAAGCAGTAGTTTCCTAAAGTTGTTCGTTCATCTGCATGACCGACCATTTCATGAACGGTATTCAAGTTTATTTTTCTATATAATCGTTTGATTGTCTTTTTGTCTTCCAGTGGGAAACTGTGTTGTACAAAAAGCTTTTTAAAGAAACCATGTCTATGCGCAGGGTATCAAGTAGGGTATCAAGCGTAAAATCAAAACAAATTTAACCTGCAAATAATTTGCCCAAAAGCCTTAGTTCACAAAGAATTCAAAGTAGTATACCCATCCGAGTATCCTGTAATTCATGCCTGCGGCAGGCGAACTCCGTCCGATAAGGAATGAAAAAACAGTAACTCCTTTTAAGGGAATTACTGCCTCATATAAGTTATTGATGTAATCTGTTTAATTTTTCTAACAACATTTTCTTGTTTGTAAGATATTCTACTATAGCATAAAGAATACCAATCAAGAAGAAACATTGAGATAATGTATATGCATATTCATAATGGCATATTTCAAATAGTATAAAACTTAACATCCCAATTAAACAAAGATTATACTCCGTTTGAAAATTATATGCCAGAATAAAATGGATTATCGGCATGAACATATTCAACAGATGATATCAGAGGCGCGGAAGCTTTTTAAACAGGAAAGACAGGAGTGTAAATGAGAGGTTCCTGTCTTGTTAAAAAAATCACAGAATCTGCCAAAGAAATTGTGTATATTCTTTGTTTTATTGTAATAATTACAGATTGTCTTTTAATGGCAGATAAGATATAATGAAAGCCATAGAGTGAAACCTATAGTATGCGCTGCCACAGACGGCTGTGCGCAAAGAATTGGAGGAGAAAATATGTTAGTATCAGCAACAGAAATGCTTCAGAAAGCAAAAGCAGGTCATTATGCAGTAGGACAGTTCAACATCAACAACCTGGAGTGGACAAAAGCAATCCTGACAGTAGCAGAGGAATGCAAATCACCGGTTATCCTGGGAGTATCTGAAGGTGCAGGAAAATATATGACAGGATACAAGACTGTAGTAGGTATGGTAGAGGGAATGTTAGAAGAGATGAACATCACAGTTCCGGTTGCTCTTCACCTGGATCACGGCAGCTACGAAGGATGTATGAAATGTGTAGAAGCAGGATTTTCTTCTATCATGTTTGATGGATCTCACTATCCGATCGAAGAAAACATTGCAAAGACAAAAGAACTGGTAGCAGTTGTAAAAGAGCACGGAATGTCTCTGGAAGCTGAAGTTGGTTCTATCGGTGGAGAAGAAGACGGAGTTGTAGGAAAAGGTGAATGTGCAGATCCACAGGAATGTAAGATGATCGCTGATCTTGGTATCAATTTCCTTGCAGCAGGAATCGGTAACATCCACGGAAAATATCCAGAGAACTGGGAAGGACTCAGCTTCGAGACTCTGGATGCAATCCAGCAGCTGACAGGAGATATGCCACTGGTTCTTCACGGTGGTACAGGTATTCCGGAAGACATGATCAAAAAAGCGATCAGCCTCGGAGTTGCTAAGATCAATGTAAATACAGAGTGCCAGCTTGCGTTCGCAGATGCAACACGCAAATATATCGAAGCTGGAAAAGACCTGGAAGGAAAGGGATTCGACCCACGTAAATTATTAAAACCAGGCGCAGATGCAATCATGGCAACTGTAAAAGAAAAAATGGAGCTGTTTGGCTCTGTTGGAAAAGCAGAAGCGTAAGTAATAAGTATTTGTTAGAAATTTTAACTTGCCTTTTTGCGGTGATTGAGGTATACTAAGCCTCGTAGATGAGAACAAAGGCGTTCCAAGCTTGCTTGGAATGCCTTTTTTAGAAAATGCGTTTACAAAAGTGAAATGAAGGAAGGTAGTTTTATGAGCACAGAATTATTCAATGTAGCGGATATTTTTGGGGAAAATGTTTTCAATGACACAGTGATGCAGGAGCGTCTCCCGAAAAAGGTGTACAAGAAGCTGAAACAGACGATCGAAGAAGGAACAGAACTGGATATAGAGACAGCAGACGTCATTGCACATGAGATGAAAGAATGGGCAATCGAAAAAGGGGCGACACATTATACACACTGGTTTTTGCCGTTGACAGGTGTGACAGCGGAAAAGCATGACTCTTTTATTTCAGCTCCACTTCCAAGCGGAAAAGTGCTGATGAGTTTCTCAGGAAAAGAGCTGATCAAAGGAGAACCAGATGCATCTTCTTTCCCGTCAGGCGGACTTCGGGCTACCTTTGAGGCGAGAGGATATACAGCATGGGATTGTACTTCTCCGGCGTTTGTAAGACAGGACGCAGCAGGAGCTACACTTTGTATTCCGACCGCTTTCTGTTCTTATACAGGAGAAGCACTGGATCAGAAGACTCCGCTGCTTCGTTCCATGCAGGCATTGAATGTACAGGCGCTCAGACTTCTGCGTTTGTTTGGAAATACAACTTCAAAGAAAGTGACTCCATCTGTTGGGGCAGAGCAGGAGTATTTCCTTGTAGATGCAGAAAAATTCCTTCAGAGAAAAGACTTAATATATACAGGACGTACGTTGTTTGGTGCGATGCCTCCGAAAGGACAGGAGCTGGACGACCACTATTTCGGAACAATCCGCCAGAGAATCGCTGCTTTTATGCGTGATGTGAACATTGAACTCTGGAAAGTAGGGGTTTCTTCCAAGACACAGCACAATGAGGTGGCACCGGCTCAGCATGAACTGGCACCGATTTATGCAGAAGCGAATATTGCGGTAGATCACAACCAGATTGTAATGCAGACATTAAAGCGGATCGCATGCGAGCACGGAATGAAATGTCTCCTTCATGAAAAACCATTTGCAGGCGTCAACGGTTCCGGAAAGCACGACAACTGGTCGATCATTACAGATGATGGAATCAATATGCTGGATCCGGGAACAACACCACATGAGAATATTCAGTTCTTGCTTGTTTTGACTTGCATTCTGAAGGCGGTTAACAAGCATGCGGATCTTCTGAGAGAATCGGCTGCAGATCCTGGAAATGATCACAGACTGGGAGCAAACGAAGCACCTCCTGCAATTATTTCCGTATTCCTTGGAGAGCAGTTAGAAGATGTGATCGATCAGCTGATCAGTACAGGGGAAGCAACACACAGTCTGGAAGGCGGAAAGCTGGAGACTGGTGTAAGAACACTTCCGGAACTGACAAAGGATGCGACAGACAGAAACAGAACATCACCGTTTGCGTTTACAGGAAATAAATTTGAATTCCGTATGGTAGGTTCCAGAGATTCGATCGCATCTGCCAACATTGTTCTGAACACGATCGTGGCAGAGGCGTTTGCAGAGGCTTGCGAAGTCCTGGAAAAATCAGATGATTTCCAGCTTGCAGTTCATGATCTGATCAAAGAATATGCAATGGAGAATCAGAGAATCATCTTCAATGGAGACGGTTATTCTGAAGCCTGGGTGAAGGAAGCAGAAAGACGCGGACTTCCGAATATCAAATCTATGGTGGAGGCAATTCCGGCAATGGTGACAGAGAAAGCAGTGACATTGTTTGAGAGATTCGGAGTATTTACAAAAGCAGAGCTCGAATCCCGTGCAGAGATCCAGTACGAGAGTTATGCAAAAGCGATTAACATCGAAGCCCGTACGATGATCGATATGGCAAGAAAACAGTTTATCCCTGCAGTGATCAAATATACAAAAACGCTCGCAGATACAGTACTTGCGGTAAAGGAAGCAGGTGTGGATGCAAGTGTACAGGCAGAGACACTTGAGGAGATCACAGTACTCTTGAAAGAGGCAAGAGCAGCTCTGGCACGTCTGGAAGAGGTGACAGCACAGGCAGCTGCCAAAGAAGAAGGACCGGTACAGGCAAATTTCTACCACGATGAAGTGTGCCCGGCAATGGAGAATCTGAGAAGACCGATCGACAAACTGGAAATGATCGTGGACAAAGAGGCATGGCCGATGCCTTCCTACGGAGATCTGATCTTCGAAGTTTAATCAATCAAAGAAATGAAGAAAAAACCGGATGCGATTTGAACGAGAATCGTGTCCGGATTTTTGTAATGGGAGGGAATAAAAAGTATGAAGACAGCAGCAGAATTGAGACAGCTTGTGACAAGGATCGATCACAGGAGTTATCCTGCCTATAAAGACACAAAGGGAATGTATCAGTTTCCGGGCTATCTGCTATCTATTGACCATGTACAGGGAGATCCGTTTGCATCTCCATCCAGGGTCAGTATTCAGGTGAAAGGAAAGATTGCAGGATTTCCGGAGCAGTTATATCAGACAAAATGGCAGAAAACAGCATTGGAGGATGCGCTGATCCGGCAGTTCGGACAGTGTTGTGAGAAATTTGGATTCAAGGCAAAGGGATCCGGGAAGAGCGGGATGATCTCCATCAGCCGGTGCGGTCAGGAAGTGCTGGAGAGAAGTGCGGCGCAGATCGATGAAAAAACAGGAGATATCCACATTCGTCTGGAAGTGGGATTTCCGGCAAACGGAAGGACGATCAATGCAAGAGAATGGATCCGGATCTTTTTTGAGTTTCTTCCGGAGTGTGTCGAAAAGGCACTCTACTATAAAAACTGTGATGCGAAGAGACTGCAGAAGATCAGTGATCTGGCAGAGGACCAGCAGGCACTTCGGGACATACTGCCAAAGCTGGGATTGTGTGCTTTTGTTGCAAACGGATCTATTCTGCCGCGAGAGTCAGGCGTTTCCGCCCGTCCGATGAAAAGCGCAGTTTGTTTCCAGTCTCCAGAGGAGATGGAAGTGGAAATTACGCTGCCGCACAGAGGTGTGATAAGAGGAATGGGAATTCGAAAAGGGATCACTCTGATCGTGGGAGGTGGATACCATGGAAAGTCCACTCTTTTGAAGGCGTTGGAGCTTGGCGTGTACAATCATATTGCAGGTGATGGAAGAGAATATGTGATCACAGATTCCACAGCAGTCAAGCTTCGTGCAGAAGACGGAAGAAGTATCAAAAAAACGGACATTTCCATGTTTATCAATGATCTGCCAAATGGAAAAGATACCACTCATTTTTATACAGAGGATGCCAGCGGAAGTACGTCTCAGGCTGCAAACGTTGTGGAAGCAATGGAAGCGAAAGCAGGTGTCATGCTGATCGATGAGGATACCAGCGCGACAAACTTCATGATCCGGGATGAACTGATGCAGAGGGTAATCCACCGGGATATGGAGCCGATCACGCCGTTTATCGAACGCATCCGGGAGTTATATGAAGAAGAGGGGATTTCCACTGTGATTGTGGCGGGAAGCTCCGGAGCTTATTTTCATATCGCGGACTGCATCGTGCAGATGGATCGGTACATGCCGAAGGATATCACGCAGACGGCGAAAAAAGAAGCAGAACAGTTTCCGCAGTTGAGCGGACCGAAAGAGAAAGCGAAAAAGCCTGATTTTGCAAGAAAACCACAGCAGGGACGGGAGTGGAAAGGAAATGACCGCATCAAAATGAAGACCTTGGGGAAAGAAGCGATTTCCATCAATCGGGAGACGATCGATCTGCGTTATGTGGAGCAGATCACAGACAGCGAACAGGTAACTTCTCTCGGATATTGTGTAAAATACGCACAGCGCCATTTACTGGATGGAACACGTACCTTGCAGGAAGTCGTGGCAATGTTGGAAAAGAAGATTGAGAAGGAGTCGCTTGCCGCACTTTGTGAAAGCACCTCTTCTGTTGCCAATCTGGCCCGTCCGAGAACGCAGGAGATCTTCGCATGTTTTGACCGGTATCGGGGATTAAAATTATAGATACAGGGGGAATAAAATATGAGGTTTATCCATTTGTCAGATCTGCACATCGGCAGACAGCTTCATCAGTACAATTTAAAAGAAGATCAGGAGCATATCCTGGGGGAAGTGGTGGAGTATGCCAAAATGCTGAGACCGGATGCGATCGTGATCGCGGGGGATGTGTATGATAAGTCTGTACCATCTGCTGAGGCGGTGGGGATTTTTGACTGTTTTTTGACAGAACTTTCTGCACTGAAACCTGAAATTCCGATCCTGATCATCAGCGGAAACCATGATTCGGCGCAAAGGCTTGATTATGCCAGTGGAATTCTTGGGCAGAAGGGGATTTACATTGCAGGAAAACTGCCGCAGAATCGGGAAGAATTTCTCAAAAAAGTCACACTTCAGGACGAATACGGAGAGGTGGATTTTTATCTTCTCCCGTTTCTGAAGCCGGGATATGTAAGGACCGTGTTTGACGGAGAAATGCCGGAGAGCTACAGTAAGGCAGTACAGATGCTGCTGGAGAGGGAACAGATTGATACCACCAAAAGAAACGTCATTGTGACGCATCAGTTTTATACCGGGGCAGGTCAAAAGGCAGAGACTTGTGATTCAGAGATTTTCTCCGTGGGAGGAATTGATAATGTGGATGTTACGCCGCTTCTTCGATTTGACTATGCGGCTCTGGGACATCTGCACAGCGCCCAGAAGGTAGGAAGAGAGTTTGTGCGTTATCCGGGGACACTGCTGAAATATTCTGTCAGTGAGTGCAATCAGACAAAATCTCTGCATCTGGTGACGCTGAAAGAGAAGGGCGCACCTGTGGAAGTGGAGACTTATCCACTGCATCCGCTTAGGGATGTGAAAAAGTTCAGGGGAACACTAAAGGAATTGTTGAAAACTGTTCCTGAGGAAGCGAAAGAGGACTATGTCAGTATCACACTGACGGATGAGACAGATCCATATCGACCGAAGGAACAGCTGGAGAAGGTATTTTCCCACATTCTGGAGGTACGTATGGATAATTCCCGCACCAGGCAAAAGCTGATGAAAGATGCGGAAGTTGTGCGCATGGCATCTCCGCTTGAAATTTTCGGGGACTTTTTTCAGGAGATGCAGGGAAGAGCGCTGAATGCAGAAGAGCAGCAGGTGATGAACAAGATCGCAGAAGAGATGGAGGAAGAATAGATGAAGCCGATCAAATTGACGATGTCTGCCTTTGGGTCCTACAGTGGAGTGGAGAGAATCGATTTTACAGGAATACAAAACGGATGTTTTCTGATTACGGGCGATACCGGCGCCGGAAAGACAACCATCTTTGATGCCGTGACCTATGCACTTTATGGAAGAACCAGCGGAGGAAAGCGGGACGGAAACATGATGCGCAGTCAGTATGCAGATTCCGAGACAGACACCTATGTGGAGTTTCAGTTTCTGTACCGGGATCAGGAATATACCGTCCGAAGAAATCCGGAATACCTACGTCCTTCCAAACGAAAGAATGCGGACGGGACAATAAAGTTTGTCAAAGAGGCTGCAAAGATCAGCCTGATTCTTCCGGATGGAAGTGAATTTCAGGGAAAGAAAAAAGAGATCGATCTGAAGATAGAGGAGATCATCGGGCTGGATGTCAATCAGTTTACCCAGATCGCTATGATCGCACAGGGCGATTTTTTGAAGCTTTTGCATGCGGAATCAAAAGAACGAAAGCAGATTTTTTCGAAAATTTTTCATACACGGATTTTCTGGAAGATTCAGGACACACTGAAAGAGCAGGCAAAAGAGCTGTACATTCAGTTGGAAAAAAACAGCATGGACTGCAGGCGGGAAATGGAACGGGTGCAGATTGCACAGAATGATGAAAGAAGAGATGTCTGGGAACAGCTGCTGAGCCTTCAACTGCCGCCTCAAAAAGAAGTGCTGGACTGTGTGGAAATAATCTGTCAGTCCGGGGAAGCAAAGGAGAAGAGTCAGGAGAAGAAAAATGCACAGGAAGAAAAACGTGCGGATGCGATACAGATGGAATTGAAAAACAGACAGGATACCAATCATCTGTTTGAACTGCTGAAAAAGACCGGGGAACAGTTGGAGATCTTGAAGGGGCAGGAGAGCAAAGCGGAAGAAATGCGAAAACAGATCCATGCAGCAATCCGCGCAGAGAAGGCGGCTGCAGCAGAAGAACAATTGCAGAAAACAAAGGCAGAATGCGCCAATCTGAAGAAAGAGTCCCAAGAGCTTGAAGAAAAGCTGAAACAGCAGGCAAAAGATCTGGAAAGCGCAGGTGCATTGTATCAGGAAAGAGAGGCACTTTCCAAAAAAGAAGAGCCGAAGATCCAGGAACAGATCCTCAGGATCCAGGAAATACTTCCGAAATTGAAACAGGTTCACAGTCTGAAGGAACAGTATCAAAAGTCAGAACAGGATATGCAGGACTGTATGAAAAAATGTCAGGAAACCTCACAGAGATATGAGCGGTTATATCAGAAATACTTTGAAGAACAGGCGGGCATTCTTGCGAGAGAGCTGCAGGAGGGAGAACCCTGTCCGGTGTGCGGTTCCTGCAGTCATCCGAAAAAAGCGGTATTATCCGGAGATGCACCAAAAAAAGAGCAGGTGGAACGTGCAAAAGCAATGCGGGATCAGGCAGAAAAAGAGCGTACAGAAGTTTTGGAACGGTTTCAGGCAGTGAAGGGAAGACTGGAGTCAGAACAGTCCATGATTGTCGGATTTCTGGAAAAAGAAGGAAAAACAGAAACGGATTTTGATGAAAAAGAAGCAGAAAATGCGCTTCGTAAGCTTACAGAAGATTTAAAAAAACTCCAGTCTTCGTTCAAAAATGCACAGGATCATTATCAGAAGCTGACGCAGGAGAAAAGCCGGATTCTGGGACAGGCAGAAAGCAAAAAATCCCAGCTGATCCTCTGGAATAAGAAAGTCAAAGACGAGGAAGAATATTTTCGGAAAGAGTTTCAAAAACAGAACTTTCAAAGTCAAGAGGAGTACGAGCAGGCAAAGCAGTGGATCAAAAGCCGGGAGGCGAGAGAAGCCAATTTAAAGAAGTATGAAACCGCTCTTTTAGAAGTATCGTCCCGGTATGAGACATTAAAACAGCAGACAGAGGGGAAACAGATCGCACCGATCGAGAAGCTGGAACAAGAACTGACGATCATTCGTGAAAAACTGCGCCTTGGCAGAGAGGAAAGTATGACGCTGCATACAAGAAATGAGATCAACCGGAGAGCAAGGAAAGCGTTGATTTGTGATTTTTCAGATGCCGAAAAGCTGCGCAGCCAATACGAAATGATGGGGAATCTAAGCCGTACGGCCAATGGAAATCTAAGCGGAAGCGTGAAGCTGGACTTCGAGACTTATGTGCAGCGCCAGTATTTCCGGCAGATCATTCATGCGGCGAATGTGCGCCTGGCAAGAATGACCGGACAGGAATTTATCCTGCAGTGCCGGGATATCGGAAGCCTGAGCAGTCAGGCGCAGGCAGGACTTGATCTGGATGTTTATGACCTGGTCAATGACTCGGTGCGGGATGTAAAAACTCTTTCCGGGGGAGAATCGTTTATGGCATCTCTTTCCATGGCACTGGGGCTGGCGGACATTGTACAAAATACAGCGGGCGCAGTGAGTCTGGAGACGATGTTTGTAGATGAGGGATTTGGATCTCTGGATGACATGGCAAGAGAACGGGCGATCCAGATTTTGAAAGAACTGGCGGGAGAAAAAGGACTTGTGGGAATTATTTCACATGTCAATGAATTAAAAGAGCAGATCGAATGGCAGCTGGAAGTAAAAAAAACAGAGCATGGAAGTCATGTAAAGTGGAATTTCATGGCATAAAAGACAGGAAGTGATCGACATGAGAAAAACAGCAGTCAGGGCAGTGGCTCTGGCAGCGGTCTGTTTTCTGAGTGTGTTTGGGACATGCAGCTATGCAAAAGAGGCCACATCGGAGCCGATCCAGATTGTAGTGTTGGGTGACAGTATCGCAAAAGGATATTGCGGAGCAAACAAACCCGAGCTTTACTGTTATGGACAGACTGTGGCAGAAGAGATCGCACAGGGAGCAGGAAAATCATATTTGTATCAGAACTATGCGAAAAACGGACTTGCCACTCGAGAATTCAACGAAAAGGTGTTGAAAGGTCAGGAAGTGCAGGATAGTCTTTCCGGGGCAGATGTGATTTTGATCACAATGGGATCCAATGATCTTCTGAATGAATTTAAGAAGACCGCACAGGAAATTTTGAATACGGATACAAAATTTAAAAGTGCGGATGAGGCGCTCAAAGAAGTGACAGAGCATGTGAAAAGTAATCCGCTTTTAGTCTTTCGCATCATTGATGCTCTGGGAAACTGGGATTATCAGGAATTTGAGACACAGTGGATAGAGGCTATGGATACCATTTCTTCCTGTAAAAAAGAAGAGGCACAGATCGTAGTGACCAACATTTACAATCCGGTGAAACAGATGGAGCTTCCGGGAACGATGAATCAGGTCGTGGAGGATATCATCGGGAATATGAACCGGATTCTGGAAAAGCGAAGCAGCGAGTACGGATATCAGATTGCAGATCTGGCGAATTCACAGGTGACAGAGCATGTCCAGAAGGACGGACTGCATCCGGATCAGGCAGGACAGGATCTGATCGCCGAAATTGTGCGGGCGCAGATTACAGGGTATGAAAGAAATATGCCCAAAAGTCAGGTAGACGGAACCGCCGTGAAAGTGGAAGAAATCCCGGAGGAGAAACAGTCACAGATCAGACCTGAGAAATGGGGCATCTGTCTGATCCTGGCAGCAGTCATGCTGGGCGGTGTCAGATTTTTGCAGAAAAATAGGAAAGAAAACAGGCATAAATAAAGTACAAAACTATATCACAGTTATAACACAAAAACTTCACAAAGTTCTGGTATCGTCTTATCTTATAAAACAGGGAAATCCTGTAAAAAGCAGGGAGTAGGAGGACGAGATTTTGATAGAAGTAAAGAACCTTGTGAAAAAATACGGAAATCATATGGCCATAGACCACCTGAATTTCAAGATTGAAAAAGGGCAGGTCTATGGTTTTTTAGGTCCAAACGGGGCAGGAAAGTCTACCACGATGAATATTATGACGGGGTATCTTGGAGCCACAGAGGGAGAAGTACTGATCGACGGACATGATATTTTAAAGGAGCCAAAGGAGGCAAAAAAGCACATCGGATATCTGCCGGAAATACCGCCGCTTTATGTGGATATGCAGGTGATGGAATATCTGGAATTTGCTGCAGAACTAAAAGGGATTCCGAAACAGCAGAGAGAGTCTGCCATCGATGAGGTGATTCAAATGGCAAAACTTGAGGATGTAAAGCTGCGTCTGATCCGCAATCTGTCCAAAGGATACCGGCAGAGAGTGGGGCTTGCACAGGCAATCCTCGGATTTCCGGAGATCATCATTCTGGATGAACCGACAGTCGGTCTGGATCCGAAGCAGATCATTGAGATCCGTGAGCTGATCCGGGAACTTGCAAAAAAACATACCGTTATTTTAAGCTCGCATATTCTGGCTGAGATCCGGGAAGTGTGCGATTTCATTCTGATCATATCCAAGGGAAAACTGGTGGCAAGTGATACACCGGACAGACTGGAGGAAAAGATGAGCGGAACCGAAACTGTGGAGATTCTGGCAAAAGCCAGTGCAGCCGAGGTTCGGGCGATATTGTTAAATGTAGAGCATATCAGTAATATCCATACCCAGGAACGGGCGGACAAAACATGCAGTGCCAGAATACAGACGGAAGGCGGATGTGATATCCGGGAAGCGCTTTTCTTTGCGTTTGCAAAAAATGAATGTCCTCTGTTGGAGCTGCAGACTTCAAGGATAAGCCTGGAAGAAGTATTTTTGGAACTGACACAAAACGATGCAGTCGGAGAGGAGGAACGGACAAATGCTGGCAATTTATAAACGAGAACTGAAGTCCTATTTTCATTCTATGACAGGGTGCGTATTTATTGCGTTTCTGGTGATGTTTACGGGAATTTATTTTATGGCATACAATCTGAATGCAGGATATCCTTACTTCTCCTACACACTCTCAGGCTCCCTGATCGTATTTCTGGTCGGGATTCCGCTTCTGACGATGCGGAGTTTTTCTGAAGAGCGGAAAACAAAAACAGATCAGCTGCTTTTAACAGCGCCGCTAAGTCTGACAAAAGTAGTGCTTGGCAAATATTTCGCCATGGTGACAGTACTGGCAGTTCCGAATGTGATCTTCTGCCTGTTCCCGCTTTTGATCAAACTGCAGGGAACTGCATATCTTCTGGTAGATTACAGCTCCATTGCGGTATTCTTCCTGTTGGGATGTGTGTATCTGGCGATCGGGATGTTTATGTCGTCTCTGACAGAGAGCCAGATCATTGCATTTATCAGCACGTTCGGAATTTTGCTTTTGTTGTATTTGTGGGACGGAATCTTGTCTTTTCTGCCAGGCTCGGCGCTCAGCGGAATGATCGGAATCCTTTTGATCCTGACACTGATCGTTGTTTATATTTATCATATGACGAAAAACTGGATGCTTGCGGCTGGCATTGAAGCAGTGGGAAGTGCGGCGGCGCTGATCGTATATTTTGTGAAATCCAGTCTGTATGAGAATCTTTTGACGAAACTCCTGGGACGGCTTGCTCTTGCGGATGTCTTTATGAATATTTCGTCCAGCAATATTGTGGATGTCAGCGGATTGCTTCTGTATGTATCAATACTGATCATATTTGTATTTCTGACGATACAGACAATTCAGAAAAGGCGTTGGAGTTAGGAGGAGCGAGATATGCAGAAAATTAAGAATTTATTCAGATCGTCAGAGTCCAGAAATGGTTCATACAGTGTGGGAATCACGGCTTTGGTCATTGCGATCATCGTGATCGTCAATCTGATCGCAGGACAGATTCCGGAAAAATATAAAAATCTGGATGTCAGCAGTACAAAAATTTATGAGATTTCCAAGACCAGCAAAAAGCTGCTTAAGAACATGGATCACAAAGTGAAATTTACAGTGTTGGCAAACAAAGAAGAGGCCGATGAAAGAATCGTTACATTTTTAAGTAAGTATTCGGCACTGTCTTCTAAAATTTCTGTGGAATGGATCGATCCGGTGCTGCATCCTTCGGCATTGACAGAAAATGATGCATCCGAAAACAGTATTGTAGTCTCATGCCAGGATACCGGAAAGAAAAAAGTAGTTTCTTTCAGTGATATCATTGTTACGGATATGTCTTCCTACTATTACACAGGAAGTGCATCGGAGACGAAATTTGACGGAGAAGGACAGTTAAGCAGTGCGGTGAATTACGTAACGAGTGATGTGGTACGCAAAATTTATCAGACATCCGGACATGGCGAGACGACATTGTCTTCTACAATTCAGGATCTGATGGATAAAAATAATTATACGCTGGAAGGATTAAACACGGTCATGAATCCGGAAATTCCGGATGACTGCGAATTGCTTCTGATGTATGCTCCGACCTCGGATCTTACTGCAGATGAGAAAAATTCCGTGGAGTCATATTTAAAAGACGGCGGTAAGATGATGCTTCTTTTGGGAGATACGAACAGCACAGAGCTTCCGAATCTTGCATCGATCATGAAAACATACGGAATGGAAGCTGCAGACGGTTATATTGCAGATACACAGAGAAGCTATCAGAATAATTACTATTGCTTCTTCCCGCAGCTGACTGCATCAGGCGATCTGACAGACGGAATGGAATCGCAGATGGTTCTGCTTCTGAATACACACGGAATGACCTTGACAGATCCGGAGCGTGACAGTATTTCTACGACATCCTTTATGACTACATCAGATAATGCGTATGCAGTCACAGAAGACAGTCAGAGTCAGGCAGGAAGCTATGTGCTTGGCGCCGTGGCAGTGGAAGATTCCTCCCGGTTTACCGTGATCAGCGCAGGAAGTCTGATTGCTTCGGAGATTACAGATACATTCCCGCAGCTTGAAAATACAAAACTGTTTATGAATGCAGTGGCTGCGAATTTTGACGGGGCGAAGGATCTGTCGATCGAAGCGAAAAGTCTGACACCGGTCTACAATACGATGCAGCATGCAGGACTTCTTAGTCTTCTTGTGATCTTTATCCTTCCGCTTGGAATTCTTCTGTCAGGATTTGCAGTTTGGATGAAGCGTAGAAAAGCATAGAAAACCAAAAGGAGAGAGGCGGACAATGAAGAAAAAAAGAAATCCTTTACTGATCCTGCTGCTTGTGCTTGCAGTACTGCTCGTGGTCTATGCAGGCGTGGTTGTGATCGGAAAGAATCAGGAAAAAAGCAAGCAGAAGGAAGAAGAGGCAAAAAAAATCTATGTCACAGATTTAGGAAAGCTTTCTGAGATTCAGTTTGACGTGGGAAATGGAGAAATCCAGCTTGTAAAAGAAGACGGTACATGGTACGACAAGAATGACAAAGATTTTCCGCTGGCTCAAAGCTATCCGAAAAAGATGGAAAAAACATTCCGGAAGCTTGAGGCAGACCGAAAGCTGGAAGATGGGGATTCTCTGGAAGCATATGGTCTGGAGGATCCGGCATATACGGTAGTTCTCACCGATCAGGACGGCAATGAGACAACATTATATTTCGGAAATGTAACAGGAGACTCTTATTATCTGACATTGAATGAGAAAAAAGAAATCTATACGGTGAGCACCGGTGTTATTGAAGATCTTCAGTACAGTATGGAAGACATGGCACAGCTTGATACATTCCCTACGATTGGAAGCGGTAATCTGAAAAAGGTTGTCATCAGTCAGGGCACAGAGAAAACAGAGTACAGTTCAGAGAATGACGATGATGCCAAGAGTATGGCAACAATCGCGGGAGGGCTTGGAGTCCTTACATTGAAGGATGCAGCTGACTGTTCCGTGGAAGAGAACGACTTGAGTAAGTACGGACTGGATGAGCAGAGCCGGACAACGGAAACCGTGACATATACAAATAATAAGAAAGAAAAGACCGTGACATTGTATTTTGGAAAAGAGGACGGAAACGGAAACCGGTATGTGATGCTTTCCGATTCAAAGATCGTGTATCTTGTGGAAAATGAGAAGTGTAAGAATATGCTGAATCAGGATACAGAATCTTAAGAAACAACCGGCTGCCATAAAGTTTATAGTAATTTAAGGATTGCTTTATTGACAGCCGGATAAAAACGAGAGACAATGTTTTCTATATTTAAGAAAAGGCGGTAATCGATACAATGAAAGAAAAATTTATGAGATTTATGCAGGGACGATACGGAGTGCTGGATACGCTCGGCAAGGTTTTGCTGGTGTTGGGATTGGTTCTGGCATTTTTTGCACCTGTCTTTTCAGGAGACCATGTGATAGGAATGGTATTTTACCTGCTTGGCTGGGGATGTCTCATTTATGCATATTTCCGGATGTTTTCCAGAAATGTGAGAAAGCGTTATGATGAGAACGTAAGATTCCTGAACAAGACAGCGAAGATACGCGGATTTTTCAAAAGTCAGAAAAATCTGATGGCGCAGAGAAAGGATTATCATATCTATACCTGTCCGGGATGCAAGCAGAAAATCCGGATTCCGAGAGGCAAAGGAAAGATAGAGATCCGCTGTCCGAAGTGCGGGACAACATTTATCAAGAAGAGCTGAGATTACATAAAGGGATAGAACATAAAGGGATAGAACATAAAGGGGAGCAGACAAAGGACAATGACAGATCCATATCATGTGTTGGGAGTATCACAAGATGCTTCTGACGAAGAAATCAAAAAGGCGTACCGGGCACTGAGCAGAAAGTATCATCCGGATGCCAATATTAATAATCCGCTGAAAGAAGAAGCGGAAGTGAAGTTTAAAGAAGTACAGCAGGCATATCAGCAGATCATGGATGAGCGTTCCCGTGGATATTTCTCCGGAGCGGGAAGCAGTGCGGGATATGGCGGCTGGTATCAGAATCAGCAGAGAACAGATGCCGGGGATGAGAACAGCCAGTACTTAAGAGCGGCTGCAAACTATATTCAGAGCGGACATTATACGGAGGCGCTCAATGTATTAAACAGTATCAAAGAGCGTGGAGCGCTGTGGTATTTCTACAGTGCATCGGCGAACTCCGGTGCGGGCAATAACGTGACGGCGCTGGAACATGCAAAAGAAGCAGTCCGGCTGGAGCCGCAGAACATGCAGTATCAGATGCTTCTGCAGCGGCTGCAGGGCGGCGGAGGCTGGTATCAGCAGAGACAGAGTATGTATGGATATCCAAGTTCTGTAGGCGGAGACTGGTGTATGAAGCTGTGTATTGCAAATATGATGTGCAATCTGTGCTGCGGCGGAAGCGGCTTGTGCTGTGGAGGTTACAACGGCGGAGGATACGGCGGCTATATTTAGAATAAAAGTGGAAGAAGAATCCCGGAGACGGGGTTCTTTTTTGGATGAAGGGACAGGAGGAGAGGCTATTGACTAATCAGACCATTGAGATTATGATGAAAACAGTGACCACAGATTTTTTGAAAGTGAAAAATCGTATCAGGACAAACAGGAAACATTAAAACAGTCATTGAATGGAATCTGGAAATTCCAATATTCAGTGAATGCAAAAAAACGTCCGGTTTCCTTTTATGAAAATGACTATGATATTTCTGAATTTGATGAAGTTCAGGTTCCGCAGCATATAGAGCTGGCGGGATATGACAAAATTCATTATATCAACACCATGTATCCCTGGGAAGGACATGAATATCGCCGACCTGCGGGGACGTGCAATCATATCGGAGAGGGGATGTTCAGCGAAGCTTCTTATAATCCCACAGGTTCTTATGTCCGTTTTTTTGATCTGGAGGAAGCCTTGATCGGAAAAAGGGTGATCTTAAGTTTTGAAGGGGCAGAGCAGGCAATTTACGTATGGATAAACGGTGAGTTTGTGGGATATGCGGAGGACAGTTTTACCGTGTCTGAATTTGACATTACACCGTATGTAAAAGAAACCGGAAATCGTCTGTGTGTGGAGGTACATAAACGAAGTACGGCGGCTTTTCTGGAAGACCAGGACTTTTTCCGATTCTTTGGATTGTTCAGAGATGTAAATTTATATGGACTGCCGGATATACATGTGTCTGATCTGTGGATTCGTCCAAAGTGTGCACTGGACGGCAGACAGGCGTCGATGGAAATAGAACTGAAAACAACAAAGGGAAAGACCGCATCCTATGCGGATGCCAGAGCAGAGATATGTCTGTTGGATGGTCATCAGATGATTGCAAAAGAAGAAGTTTCCGTATCAGAAAGTTTCAGAGCAGATCTTACGATCAGCGAACCTGTACAACTCTGGAATTGTGATGATCCGAAGCTGTATCAGGTGGAAATCCGAATCTTTGACGGACAGGGAGATCTCATAGAGATCATTCCTTATCAGGTGGGATTTCGAATGATTTGCATTGAGGATGGAAAAATAAAACTAAATGGAAGACGGCTGATCATAAACGGTGTGAACCGACATGAGTGGAATGCAAAAAGTGGAAGATGTATTTCAGAGAACGATGAGATTTATGATATTGAATGTATGAAACGCAACAATATCAATGCGGTTCGTACCTGTCATTATCCGGATCGTACAACCTGGTATTATCGCTGCGATGAAGCTGGAATTTATGTGATGGCAGAGGTAAATCTGGAAAGTCACGGATCCTGGCAGAAGATGGGATCGGTTGAGCCGTCCTGGAATGTACCGGGAAGTGTGGAGCTTTGGCAGGATGTTGTTTTGGATCGGGTAAAATCGAATTTTGAAATGTTTAAAAATCATACATCTGTGTTATTCTGGTCTCTTGGAAATGAATCCTATGCAGGAGAGGTACTCAAAGAAATGAATGCGTATTATAAAAAGAGAGACCCGGGGCGTCTCGTTCATTATGAAGGAGTATTTCAAAACAGAGACTATGAAGACAATATTTCCGATGTAGAGAGCCAGATGTATGCACCGCCGGGACGTGTTCGGGAATATCTGGAAAATGAGCCGAAAAAACCGTTTATCCTGTGTGAATATATGCATGATATGGGAAACTCACTTGGGGGTATGAAATCGTATATCGATCTGCTGGATCAGTATGAAAAATATCAGGGTGGTTTCATTTGGGATTATATAGATCAGGCACTTTTGGTAAAAGATGAGATTACCGGTCGTGAAGTACTTCGATATGGGGGAGATTTTGATGACCGTCCGTCGGATTATGAATTTTCGGGAAACGGAATCGTATTTGCAGATCGAACAGAAAAACCGGCAATGCAGGAGGTGAAATATTATTATGGACTCCAGAAATAAACTTAGAATCGTCTTCGGAGATGTGACGGTTGGAATTCATGGGGAGGATTTTCATTATATTTTCTCAAAACAGACAGGGGGAATGGAATCCCTTGTAAAAGCAGGAAAAGAATGGCTGTATCGAACTCCGTATCCCACATTCTGGAGAGCGACTACAGATAATGACAGAGGAAACGGATTCCCTTTGAGATCAGGAATGTGGCTGGGGGCAGATCAGTTTCGAAAGTGTATCGGTTTCCAGCTTTCTGTAGATGGAGAAGCGGTAGAAAATCACAATGCTCCGGAAAATAATGTGTACAGCAATCAGGAATATGTACAGGAGGCGGTGCTCACATATACTTATGAAACCATCACAGTTCCTGCGACTACAGTGGATGTAAGCTATACAGTCCATGCAGATGGGAAAATACATATTTTGGTTCATTATCATGGAAAAGAAGGAATGCCGGAACTGCCGGTATTTGGAATGCGGTTTATTATGCCGACAAAGGCAGTCGGATATTGCTATGAAGGTCTGTCAGGAGAAACATATCCGGACAGAATGGCGGGAGGAATTTATGGAAGATATGAAGTGGAAGGTCTTCCGGTCACGCCATATCTGGTTCCCCAGGAATGCGGGATGCATATGGAGACAGAATGTGTTACGGTATATCGAAAGGATACGCTGAATAATTCGGATACGTCAGAAGAAACATTCGGCCTTACGTTTCGTGCATGCGGCGAAAAGTTTGGATTTTCCTGTCTCCCATATACGGCAGAAGAGCTGGAAAATGCAACGCATCAGGAAGAACTTCCATTGCCGCGGAGAACCGTAGTCTGCATCTGCGGATCAGTACGTGGAGTAGGTGGTATTGACAGTTGGGGCAGTGATGTGGAAGATCCGTATCGCATCAGTGCACAAAAGGATATTGTCTATGAGTTTGTGATAGAATAGAGAAGCACATAGAGAGCTAGGGTACCACACGATCATCAAATTTGATGATCGCGTGATACCCTCTTTTTATGAAATTTATTGAAAAATAAGTCAGTAATCAAACCGAGTATAAGAAAAAGTACGATGACAAGCAGCCACAGAGATACTCCGGGATGATTGTGCAGTTCATAGATCTGTTGTGGATTCATAGTATCTGTGATTTTTTTGATATTCTCTGTCTGGATTAAATCACCGAGGAATTGTCCGATCACGACGCTGATGATATTTCCTGCTATAACGAAAAAAGCAGGGAGTGGTTTTTGGCAAAAAATCAGGATCAGGCACAGACCCAGATTCCGCAATAAAAATTGCGTGTATTCATGATTATTCACATCTATTCATATTGAGAAAAATTAATATCATATGTTCTTTTTTAGAATATCATAAAATAATAGAAGGTACAATGTGAGATGAAGTGGAAAGATTGAAAAATAGTAAATCTGTAAATTACAAAAAAGACATTCGATCTCTCGAATGTCTTTCATCCAGTGCGGAAGAAGAGACTTGAACTCTCACAGGATTAACTCCCACTAGAACCTGAATCTAGCGCGTCTGCCATTCCGCCACTTCCGCGTTTCTTGTCGGCTGTCCGCCTGACAAAATGTATAATACCATAGTGGAATCGATTTGTAAACCCCTAAATTCAAAAAAATCTAAATTTTTTTATTTTTTTGAATTATTCATATTATTTAGCTATTTCTGCCAGTTTCATCTTCTTCATTTCGCGTGAAATCAAGAACACAGAAGTAAGGAACGCAATGGCATCAGCTACCGGTCCCGCATACATAATTCCGTCGATTCCCAAAAACAGCGGAAGAATGAAAAGCAGCGGTATCAGGAAGAAAACCTGACGGGTGAGGGAGAGCAGCATTCCTTTGACTGGTTTTCCGATTGCGGCAAAGAAATTGGATGATAATAACTGTACGCCGTTTAAGAGGACCATAAACAGGAAAATCCGCATAAATTTGACGGCAAACTCAAAATAAAGAGCATCTCCCGTTCCGAACAGGGAGATAATCTGGCGTGGACACAGCTGGAACAAAAGAAATCCAATCAGAGATATGACCAGATTACACTGAATTGCCAGTTTATAAACGCCGCGGACACGATCATACTGTTTTGCACCGTAGTTGAACCCGATGATTGGCTGGGAGCCCTGAGAGATCCCGATGATGACTGCCAGCAGGATCGCATTTGTTTTCATAACAATTCCACAAGCTGCCAGCGGGATTTCTTTTCCGTAAGGAGAAAGTGCTCCATAATAGGTCAGTGAATTATTCAGTACGATCTGTACAAATGTGAGCGCTACCTGATTTAAACTGTTGCTCATGCCGAGGGAAGCGATTTTTAAACAAAGCTTTCTGTGAAGCCGGAAATAATGCGCTTTTAGTTCCACATTTCGGAATCGCTTTAAATAGCTGACGGCAACCAGACAGGATACAATCTGTCCGATGATCGTTGCCCACGCAGCACCTGCAACTCCCAGTTTAAAGATAAAAATAAAGACCGGATCCAGTATGGTGTTGATGATCGCACCGATCAGCATACAGGTCATGGAAAATTTCGGACTTCCGTCTGCCCGGGCGAGGTTGCTCATCCCATTGTTGACAATCAGAAACGGCATACCGATTGCGGTGATCCGGGTGTATTCTTTGGCATATGGCATGATTTCGGCTGTTGCACCGAATGCGGTGAGCAGCGGAACGAGAAAAATCTCGATCAGTACGGCGTAGATCACACCAAAGACAAGCATCATTGTAAATGCAGTCCCTACGACCTGCGCGGCGTCCTCTTTTTTGCCGGCTCCCAGATTCAGGGAAAACAGTGAAGCACTTCCGATGCCGATCAGAAGTGCGATGGCAAGAGAGATGGTGGTCAGAGGAAACGCAACATTAGTAGCTGCATTACCGAGATAGCCGACTCCCTGGCCGATAAATACCTGGTCTACGATGTTATACAAAGAACTGACAAGCATTGCGATAATGCTTGGAATTGCAAAAGATTTCAGCAGCCTTGGCGGTTTTTCATAACCCAGCGGATTTTCTTTTTGTATCGAATTCATACAAATCCCCTTCCTGAAAATGTTTACATTTATTATAGGACAAAAAAATTTTGTGTGCAAGATGGAGCAACCATTGAAAACCGACTCAGAGATCCGATAATGCAGTCAGAATTTATGAACTGGAAGTGTATGGATCGGATTAGGAAGAAAGATTTTAACGTAATAAGGCTGTGACTTGTTTGGAGTCACAGCCTTCCTGTATCTAAGAACGAAATTTCTTTTTTATTCTGCAGAAGATATTTCTTATGCCGATTGTAAGAAATGTGATAAAACCGCAGAATAAACATAAAAATCCAACAGGCAGTAAGAAAAAGTTTTCATGTAAAATCCCCTGTGTATCAATATATTCTACTGACACAGCTTTTAGAAAAATACAGGCAATTCCAAAGCAAAGGAAGATTCCGCCAATGGCAATAGAAATTAGATTCATTTTTGCTCTTCTTGTTTCGCTTGAATTTGTAATCAATGTAAATGAATTGCCGTTTTTTAGCAAGCAAGAGTTGCTTGCAATGCGCAGAAAATACCAAGGGCTATTATACGGTATGCGTGGAAATCTTACAATTGTTTTCAATTTGAAAAGGGGAGAGTGACAGTTTATTGGTTACTGTTAAAAATGAAAAAACAGGATTGACAAATTTATTTTTTGTGATATAGTTTGACTATCAAAGTATTTTAAAGTAAAAATATTTTGAAACAAAAATAATGGAGAAGAAAGATGACAGGAAGAATATGCGGAACCGGCTCCTATGTGCCGGCCAGAATTGTAGAAAATGACGAGCTGGCAAATCTGGTGGATACGAATGACGCCTGGATTCGCGAGCGGACGGGAATTGCAAGAAGACATCTTGCAGAGAATGAGACGACTTCGTATATGGCGGCAGAGGCGGCGAAAAGAGCACTTGCACAGTCAGACATCCCGGCGGAGGATGTGGATCTGATCCTGGTGGCAACCTCCACACCCGAGAACGTTTTTCCATGCACGGCATGTGAGGTACAAAGAGAGATTCATGCAGAGCATGCGGCGGGATTTGATCTGAATGCGGCATGCAGTGGATTTTTGTTTGCGCTTCAGACTGCACAGGCGTACATTCAGGCAGGAATTTACAGGACAGTGCTGGTGATCGGTGTGGACAGTATGTCACATATGGTGGACTGGAGTGACAGAAGTACCTGCATTTTGTTCGGGGACGGGGCCGGAGCTGTGGTGCTTCGCGAATCGAAGGGAGGTCTGTTTGTGCAGGCTGCGCATTCGGACGGCGCAAAAGGAGATGTTCTGACAGGATGCAGCCGGCACAGAAAAAACTGGGATCATCCGGATGAAGCAAAGGCAGCGTACATTCAGATGGACGGACAAAGCGTATTTAAATTTGCAGTCAGGAGGGTGCCGGAAATTGTGGAAGAGCTGCTTGAAAAAGCCCAGATCCAAAAAGAAGAAATTTCGTATTTCTTTTTACATCAGGCGAACAGAAGGATCATTGAGGCTGCGGCAAAGCGGACCGGAGTGGATATTTCGAGATTTCCCATGAACCTGCAGGAATACGGAAACACCTCAGCGGCAAGTATTCCCATTCTTCTGGATGAGTGGAACAAAAAAGGATTGCTCAAAAAGGGAGATAAGCTGGTGCTTGCCGGATTTGGAGCAGGACTTTCCTGGGCGGGAAGTCTGTTGGAATGGTAAAAGAAAGGAAGAAAATTATGTTAGAAAAAATCAAAGAAATTACAGCAGAATCATTAGGAGCAGACGCAGGAACAATTACAGAGGAGACATCCTTTAAAGAAGATCTGGGAGCAGATTCTCTGGATCTGTTTGAAATGGTGATGGCGTTTGAAGAAGCATTTGAGGTAGAGATTCCGTCGGAAGATCTGGAGCAGATTCAGACAGTAGGAGACGTTGTAAAATATCTGGAAGCACACAAATAGAAGGAAGGATACTGGCATGAAGACAAAGATTACCACACTTTTGGGGATTGAATCTCCTGTTGTACAGGGAGGTATGGCCTGGGTTGCGGAGAGTCATCTGGCAGCGGCAGTTTCTAATGCCGGAGGGCTTGGGATCATCGGAGCAGCCAGTGCGCCTGCCGAGTGGGTGCGCGCTCAGATTCAGGAAGTGAAAAGAAGAACCGACAAGCCGTTTGGCGTCAATATTATGCTGATAAGCCCTTATGCGAAAGAAGTGGCAGAGCTGGTGGCAGAAGAAAAAGTTCCGGTTGTGACAACGGGAGCGGGTTCGCCGGAAAAATATATGAGTCTCTGGAAAGAGGCTGGAATCAAAGTGATTCCGGTGGTTGCGTCTGTTGCCCTTGCGAAGCGGATGGAGCGGTGCGGAGCAGATGCACTGGTGGCAGAAGGCACAGAAGCAGGCGGGCATATCGGCGAGAATACGACCATGGTGCTGGTACCTCAGGTAGTCGATGCGGTGAATGTACCGGTCATTGCGGCCGGTGGAATTGCAGACGGACGGGGGATGGCTGCGGCATTCATGCTGGGAGCAGAAGGGGTACAGATTGGTACCAGGTTTGTGGCATCCAGAGAAGCACAGGTTCACGAAAACTATAAAAACTGTATTATAAAAGCCAGAGATATTGATTCCAGAGTCACCGGACGAAGCACTGGGCATCCGGTTCGTGCGCTTCGCAATCAGATGACAAAAATATACCTGGAAAAAGAACAGGCGGGGGTTCCGTTTGAAGAACTGGAGCTTTTGACGCTGGGGGGGCTTAGAAAAGCGGTTGTGGACGGAGATGTGACAAATGGAAGTGTGATGGCAGGCCAGTCTGCGGCAATGGTAAAAGAGATACTTTCCTGTGAGGAGATCATACAGAATCTCACCGAGCAGGCAGAAAAATTGTTAAAAGGAGTTTCCAAGCATGAGTAAAATAGCATTTATGTTTCCCGGACAGGGAGCGCAGACAGCCGGAATGGGAAAAGATTTTTACGAACACAGCGAGATTGCGAGAAATATCATTGACCGATCATCCGGGCTTCTGAAGCTGGATATGAAATCCTTGTGTTTTGAGGAAAATGAAAATCTTCATCAGACGGAATATACCCAGGCAGCACTTGTTACGGTCTGTATGGCAATGGAGCAGGTGCTGCATGAAGCCGGTGTGAAGCCGGATGTAACAGCAGGGTTGAGTCTGGGAGAATATTGTGCCATTGCTTCGGCAGGAGGGATGCAGATCGAGGATGCGATCCTGGCAGTTCGAAAGAGAGGCATTTTGATGCAGAACGCCGTTCCGGATGGAAAAGGCGCGATGGCTGCGGTACTTGGCCTGGATGCCGAAAAGATTGAAGCCGCGATCGCTGGAATTGAAGGAGTGAGTATTGCAAACTATAACTGCCCGGGGCAGATTGTGATCACCGGATGGAAAGAAAGTGTAGAGCAGGCAAGGGCAGTTTTAAAGGATGCAGGAGCAAAACGGGTACTTCCGTTAAACGTCAGTGGTCCATTTCATTCTCCGATGTTACAGGAAGCGGCAGGACAGTTAAAAGAGGTACTGGATCAGATTGAATGTTCACCACTTCAGATCCCGTATGTGACGAATGTGACCGGGCGGTATGTTTCGGATATCGAGGAAACAAAAGAATTGCTTATACAGCAGATCGCAGCACCGGTTCGCTGGCAGCAGAGTGTGGAAGAGATGATTAGACAGGGTGTGGATACCTTTGTAGAGATTGGACCAGGACGTACGTTATCCGGATTTTTACGGAAGATCAACCGTGATGTGAAGGTATATCAGGTTTCCACATGGGAAGATATTGAGAAAGCAGGAAAAGAATTATGTTAGAACAGAAAGTGGCGGTCGTAACAGGAGCTTCCCGTGGAATAGGAAGAGCAATTGCAGAAAAACTGGCAGAAGAGGGCGTTTTTGTTGTCATCAATTACCGTGGCAATGAAGAACAGGCAAAACAGGTGCAGCAAACAATTAAAGAACAAGGGGGAAATGCAGGAATCTATGGATGTGATGTTTCTGATTTTTCTGCCTGTGAAGCATTTTTTAAAGATGTGATAGAAACTTATGGAAGACTGGATATTCTGGTTAACAATGCAGGGATCACGCGAGACGGACTGCTCATGAAAATGACGGAATCCGATTATGATGCGGTACTTCAGACGAATTTAAAGGGAACCTTTAACGGAATCCGGTTTGCATCCAGGCAGATGCTTCGTCAGAAGTCAGGGCGGATCATCAATATTTCTTCGGTATCCGGTATTCTGGGAAATGCAGGGCAGGCAAACTACAGTGCGTCCAAAGCAGGTGTGATCGGGCTGACCAAATCTGCGGCAAGAGAACTCGCATCCAGAGGAATTACAGTCAATGCAGTGGCTCCAGGATTTATCAAAACAGAAATGACAGAAGTTCTTTCTGAACAGGTGCAGAATCATGCAAAAAGTCAGATTCCGCTGGGGAGTTTTGGAAATCCGGAAGATGTGGCAGAAGCGGTCTGGTTTCTTGCATCAGACAAAGCAGGATATATCACCGGACAGGTATTGAATGTGGATGGCGGTATGGCAATGTAGAAAAGGAGAACAGTATGAAAAGAAGAGTGGTAGTGACCGGGCTTGGAGCAGTGACACCTGTGGGAAACACAGTGGAGGAGTTCTGGAGCAGTGTGCGTGAAGGAAAGGTGGGAATCGGTCCCATCACAAAGTTTGATACTTCGGAATACAAGGTAAAACTGGCGGCAGAGGTGAAAGGATTTTCGGCAAAAGAGCGGATGGATTTCAAAGCAGCGAAGCGAATGGAGCCGTTCGCTCAGTATGCAGTAGCCGCGGCAAAGGAAGCCTTTGAAGATGCGAAAATTGATATGAGCCAGGAGAACCCGTATCGGGCGGGGGTGATCGTTGGTTCAGGAATCGGAAGCCTTCAGGCTGTGGAGACAAATTACGAAAAAATTCTGCAGAAAGGGCCATCCAGAGTGAATCCTCTGATGGTTCCGCTGATGATTTCCAATATGGCAGCAGGAAATGTTTCCATTCAGCTGGGATTCAAAGGAAAATGTACCAGTGTTGTGACAGCATGCGCATCAGGAACCCACTGTATCGGAGACGGATTTCGTGCGATTGCATATGGAGATCTGGATCTCTGCGTGGCAGGAGGTGCAGAAAGCTGTATCTGCCCAAGCGGCGTGGCAGGATTTACGGCGCTGACCGCGCTTTCGGATTCTGAGGATCCAGAGAAAGCCTCCATTCCTTTTGACAAAGACAGAAATGGATTTGTGTTAGGGGAGGGAGCAGGGATCGTAATGCTGGAAGAACTGGAGCATGCGAAAAAGCGGGGAGCCAGAATTTATGCAGAAGTTGTCGGATACGGGGCAACGGGAGATGCGTACCATATTACGTCTCCGGCAGAAAACGGAGAGGGAGCCGGGATGGCGATGAAGCTTGCGATGGAAGAGGCAGGCGCACAGCCGGAGCAGATCGATTACATCAATGCACATGGAACGAGTACCCATCACAATGATCTGTATGAGACAAGAGCAATCCGGTATGCACTGGGAGCAGCGGCAGATCAGGTTGTTGTCAATTCTACAAAATCGATTATCGGACATCTTCTGGGAGCAGCCGGCGGGGTGGAATTTGTTACATGCGTGAAAAGTATCCAGGATGGATTCATCCACCAGACCATGGGAACCAAAGAGACAGAGGAAGAGTGCAGTCTGGATTATGCAATCGGCGCACCGGTTGAAAAAGAGATCACATATGCGCTGACGAATTCTCTCGGGTTTGGAGGACACAATGCGTCACTGTTGCTGAAAAAATATGAAGGGTAGTGTAGATAATATGAAATTTGAGCAGTTGGTAGAACTGATCCAGACAGTTTCATCCTCGAATCTCGGGGAATTCAAATATGAAGAGGGAGACTTTAAGATTTCTTTAAAAAAAGAAAAAGGGGAAGTCAGACTTGCAGAGCAAAGTGAGTCTGTGCCGGCCAGAGCATCAGAGCAGCCACAGGATTCTTCGGAGAAAAAATCGGGAAATGTGATCAAATCCCCGCTGGTGGGAACCTTCTATGCATCACCGGCAGAGGATGCAGATCCGTTTGTACAGGTGGGAGAGCAGGTACAGAAAGGAAAGATTCTGGCAATCGTGGAAGCAATGAAGCTGATGAATGAGATTGAAAGTGAGTTTGACGGAACGATAGAAGAAATACTGGTAGAAAACGGAGCGCCGGTAGAATACGGACAGCCGCTTTTTATCGTGAGATAGGCAGGTGCAGAATATGAAAGCATTGAACATTGAACAGATACAGGAAATCATTCCTCACAGACATCCGTTTTTACTTGTGGATGCGATTGAAGATTTTGAACCCGGAGAATTTGCGGTGGGATATAAGTGTGTGACTTACCGGGAAGAATTCTTCCGGGGACACTTTCCAAAGAAAGCAGTGATGCCGGGAGTTCTTATTTTAGAGGCTCTGGCACAGGTCGGTGCAGTCGCGATCTTAAGTGTTCCGGAAAATCAGGGGAAGATCGCATTTTTCGGAGGTGTGCAGAACTGCAGATTTAAAGGAATGGTATTTCCGGGAGACAAACTGAAGCTGGAGACAAAGATCATCAAACGAAAAGGGCCGGTAGGAGTCGGGGAAGCAGTGGCATCTGTGAATGGAAACGTGGTAGCCAGTGCACAGCTGACATTTATGGTAGGGGAGTAGAGATGATAGAAAAAATATTGATTGCAAACAGAGGTGAGATTGCAGTCCGGATCATTCGGGCATGCCGGGAGATGGGCATTCTGACTGTGGCTGTTTATTCAGAGGCAGACAAAGAAGCACTGCATACACAGCTGGCGGATGAGGCAGTGTGTATCGGTCCGGCGCCGTCTGCACAAAGCTATCTGAGTATGGAAAATATATTAAGTGCCACGCTGACATCCGGTGCAGATGCGATCCATCCGGGATTTGGATTTCTGTCAGAAAACAGCAGATTTGCAGAGCTTTGTGAAAAATGTGGAATCATCTTTATCGGACCGTCTTCTTCTGTGATTCAAAAACTGGGAAATAAATCGATTGCCAGGCAGACTATGGAAGCAGCCAATGTACCGGTTATTCCCGGATGCAGTGAATGTATATACGAAGCAGATCACGGGAAACGAATTGCCGGGGAAGTGGGATATCCTGTGATGATCAAAGCAGCACTTGGAGGCGGTGGGAAAGGAATGCGTACCGCATATTCAGAGGCAGAATTTGAGTCAGCATTTCTGACGGCTCAGAGTGAGGCAAAAAATGCCTTTGGTGATGATGCCATGTATATTGAACATTTTATCGAGCATCCGCGTCATATTGAATTTCAGATTCTGGCAGACAAGCATGGAAATGTAGTGCATCTGGGAGAGCGGGACTGTTCGATCCAGAGGAATCATCAGAAGCTGATCGAGGAATCTCCATCTTCGGCGTTAAATCCGAAGCTGCGTAAAGCAATGGGAGAGGCGGCTGTGCGGGCGGCAAAGGCAGCAGGGTATACCAATGCGGGAACGATTGAGTTTCTGCTGGAGAAAAGCGGATCCTTTTATTTTATGGAAATGAATACCCGGATTCAGGTAGAGCATCCGGTCACAGAGTGGGTGACGGGAATTGATCTGATTAAGGAGCAGATTCGGATCGCAGATGGAGAGAAGCTAAAAGTTTCGCAGGAAGACATTTCCTTAAACGGTCATGCTATTGAATGCAGAATCAATGCTGAGGATCCGGCAAAGAATTTCCGCCCTTCTCCGGGAACTATCACGGATGTCTATCTGCCGGGCGGAAAAGGGGTGCGGATTGATACGGCGATCTACAGTGGATATACAGTGCCGCCGTATTACGATTCCATGCTGGCAAAGCTGATCGTGCATGCCAAAAGCAGAGAAGAAGCAATTCTGAAAATGCGAAGTGCATTGGGTGAAGTGATCATTGAGGGAATTCAGACCAATGTGGATTATCAGTATGACATTTTACATCATCCCGATTTTGTAAGTGGAAATACCGATATTGAATTTATTGAAACAATGGAAAATCAGTAAAAAGGAAGCAAGTGTATGAAACTGCAGAATATGTTTAAGAAAAATCGAAAAAGTTATATTCCGCTGAAAAGCGAACGGCCGGAAGTTCCGGAAGGACTTCTGAAGAAGTGCAATAAATGCGGCGCTGCGATTCTGACGGAAGAGGTAAAAAGTGCAGGCTATATCTGTCCGAAATGTCAGGGGTACTTCCGGGTGCACGCATATGAAAGAATCCGGATGACTGTGGATGAAGATTCCTTTGAAGAGTGGGAGAAAGACATGGAATTTGTCAATCCGCTGGAGTTTAGGGGATATGAGGAAAAGGTAAAAAGTCTGAAGGAAAAAACCGGACTTTCAGAAGCTGTTGTGACCGGAAAAGCATCTATCGAGGGCAATCCGGCGGTGATCGCGGTGTGTGACGGGCGGTTTCTGATGGCGAGCATGGGACAGGTTGTGGGAGAAAAGATCACAAGAGCGGTGGAACGCGCCACAAAGGAACAGCTCCCGGTGATTATATTTGCCTGTTCCGGCGGTGCCAGAATGCAGGAGGGAATTGTATCTCTGATGCAGATGGCGAAAACGGCAGCGGCATTAAAACGGCACAGTGATGCGGGACTTCTCTATGTTTCGGTGCTGACAGATCCGACCACAGGCGGGGTGACTGCCAGCTTTGCAATGCTGGGAGATGTAATCCTGGCAGAGCCGAAGGCGCTGATTGGATTTGCAGGTCCGAGAGTCATTGAACAGACCATTGGAGAAAAACTGCCGAAAGGCTTTCAGCGTTCTGAATTTTTACTGGAACACGGCTTTATCGATCGTATCGTAGAGCGAAAAGAGATGAGAACGGTTCTTGGAAATATTCTGCAGATGCATCATACCGCTCAAAATCCTGTTATTCAAAAGCCTGTACAGACAGTGGAAAAAGAACGTCAGTCTGTACAGGAAAAAGATGCGTGGGAACGGGTCACAATTTCCAGAAAAAATGACCGGCCTGTAGGACAGGATTATATCCGTATACTTTTTTCCGATTTTCTGGAGTTTCATGGAGACCGCTGTTATGGAGATGATACTGCAATCATTGGTGGAATCGCGAGGTTTGCGGGGATTCCAGTTACAGTGATCGCACAGGCAAAGGGAAAATCTACCGAAGAAAATGTAGCGCGTCATTTTGGAATGCCGTCTCCGGAAGGATATCGAAAAGCACTTCGTCTGATGAAGCAGGCCGAGAAATTTAAACGGCCGATTCTTCTGTTTGTGGATACACCGGGGGCATTTTGTGGTATAGAGGCAGAAGAGCGGGGGCAGGGAGAAGCCATTGCAAGAAACCTGTTTGAAATGTCATCCATGAAGGTTCCGATTCTGTCTGTTGTGATTGGAGAAGGCGGAAGCGGAGGTGCATTGGCACTGGCAGTCGCGGATGAAGTCTGGATGCTGGAAAATGCGATATATTCTGTGCTGTCTCCGGAAGGGTTTGCGAGTATCTTGTGGAAAGACAGTAAACGCGCAAGTGAAGCGGCAGCGGTGATGAAATTGACAGCAGCAGACCTGAAGAAACTTGGCGTGATTGAAGCTGTCATTGCGGAACCAGAAGTGTATACAGAAGAAACCATGCAGTCTGTGGTTTTTGTTCTTCAAAAAAAGATCACAGAGTTTCTGGATACGCACTGCAATTTCTCACCTGAGGAGCTGGCGGCGCAGCGTTACGAGCGTTTCCGGAAGATGTAGCAACATAAAAATACCATAGAAAGAAGTGAAATATGGAAAACTTAAAAATCGGAGAAAAAATAACAAAAGTTCCTTTGATCCAGGGCGGAATGGGTGTGGGAATCAGTCTGGGAAGGCTGGCGGGAAGTGTGGCGAAAGCCGGCGGAATCGGAGTGATATCCACTGCTCAGATCGGATATCGGGAACCGGATTTTGATAAACATCCGGAGGAGGCCAACCTTCGTGCGATTGGAAAAGAAATGCAAAAAGCACGTCAAATTTCAGAAAACGGAATCATCGGATATAACATTATGACGGCTTTAAAAGGATATGCAGATCATGTAAAGGCAGCAGTAAAAGCAGGTGCAGACTTGATCATATCCGGTGCAGGACTGCCTGTGGACCTTCCGGCACTGACAGAAGGCAGTGCGGTGAAAATTGCGCCCATTGTATCCACAGCACGTTCTGCGCAGGTGATCTTGAAATACTGGGATAAAAAATATGGAAGGACGGCGGATCTGATTGTGGCAGAAGGGCCTCTTGCAGGAGGTCATCTTGGATTTACAGAGACGGAACTGGACAAGTGGAAAGGGGATGCCTACCATATGGAGTTCGGGAATATTCTGGACGTGGTACGGCAGTATGCGAAGAAGTACAAGTGCCGGATTCCGGTGATCGCAGCAGGCGGAATTTATGACAGAAGTGATGTCCAAAGGATGGAGCAGCTTGGAGCGGATGGGGTTCAGGTGGCAACCAGATTTGTTACAACAAAAGAATGTGATGCCCACCGGAGGTATAAAGAAGCGTATCTGAAAGCTGTAAAAGATGAGATTGCCATTGTGAAAAGTCCGGTCGGAATGCCGGGAAGAGCCATCTTGAATCCCCTCATGAAACGTGTTATGCTTGGAGAGAAAATAGAACACAGTTCCTGTCACAGATGTCTTGCAAAATGTAACCCTTCTCAGATACCATACTGCATTACAGACAGCCTGATCGCCGCGGTGAAAGGAGACATAGAAAACGGACTTATCTTTTGCGGCGCCAACGCATGGAAGGCAGCGAAGATTGAGACCGTAGAGGAAGTGGTGGCATCATTGTTTGCATAAAGAACAGGAACAAGTGGTTGGTACGGAGAGGAGAATACATCTTTGGATGCATATAAGACCATTAACGATACACTGGTTCACCTGTTCAACGAAATCTGGGAATTGGAAGAAAAAGCAATCATAACAGAGGAATTTAAGGATATTACCAACAACGACATGCATATAATAGAAGCAATCGGTCTGGGAGAGGAAAGCACAATGTCGGCAGTTGCGAGAACATTGGGAATTACAGCGGGTTCCCTGACAACGTCCATGAACAGCCTGGTCAATAAAAAATATGTGACACGGCAGAGGAGCGAGACAGACCGCAGGGTGGTCTATATCCAGTTGACCGGAAAAGGGAAGAAAGCATATGAGCATCATAAGAATTTCCATATGCAGATGACCAATGCGGTGATTGAAAATCTAAAGGAGCAGGAGCTTGCAATTTTGCTGCAGACACTGGATAAATTATCCGATTTTTTCAGAGGTTATCAGGAACGGGAACAGGAAAAGAAAACGGAGCTCTGATATTTTTTTGACGTTTTTGGAAAAATGAGGTACAATATTTGCTGAACCTGCGAAAAGCAGGGGATAACAGTCATGTTCCGGCCGTGTGGTTTGCGGCAGAGCCGGAAGATAAGCGGAGCAATATCCGTTTCGTGTTTTATCAGGAGGGAATTGATATGGCAGCAAAAAAAGGAGCATCTAAGACAACAGCGAAAACAACAGTACAGACACCGGTAAAGACAGCAGAAGAAGTGACATCAGCACAGACAGCAAAGAAAGTTGTTGCAAATGAAAAGGCGACAGAGAAAAAAGAAGAAGTAAAACCTGCAAAAGTAGAGGCGATTGAGACAAAAGCAGGAAAGGCAAAGGCAATCGAGACCAAGAAAGACACAACAAAAGCAATTGAAACAAGAGCAGCTGTGTTACAGGAATCTGAGCCGGCAGCAGAAGAAAAAAAGACAAGAGCAAGAAAAACTTCTGCAAAGACAACGACAGCAGCAAAAACAGCAGTAAAATGTGAAATGTATCTGCAGTTTGCCGGAAAAGAATATTCAGAAAAAGAGCTGATGAAAAAAGTAAAAGAAGTCTGGACAAAAGAGCTGAAGCATAAAGTAGGCGAGCTGAAAGATGTAAAACTTTATCTGAAGCCAGAAGAATCCGCAGCATATTACGTAATCAATAAAGATACAACAGGACGGATTGAATTATAAGAAATGAAAAATGCGTGGGCGATACGATGGCCTGCGTATTTTTTTGCTGTTTTTGTGAAAATTGCGGGATTGTAAACGGAAAGGGAAAAGGGTACAATAAGCATATTAAAAACTGTCTCTGAATGGTTTTATCTTTAGTAATCTTAGGAAAAAGTCTAAACAAATCAAAGAATCAAAAAACGGCAGATCAGCCGAAATATTCAGTTATTTTATGGAAACGTCAGATAGTGATATTGCACTGCAGAAAAAAATGATTATAATGGAGGAAAGTACATGGAAGAAAAGAAGACAAAAAATTTCTCAAAGTATCCAACTTTAAACAGGGAATACAAAGACAGCCTGTTTCGGCTTATATTCAGCGAAAAGAAAGATTTGCTGGATTTGTACAATGCACTGAATGGAACATCTTATAGTGATCCGGAAGAACTGGAAGTCAATACACTGGAGGATGCAGTTTATATTTCCATAAAAAATGATATTTCATTTTTAGTAGGAGGAACCTTGAAACTGTATGAGCATCAGAGTACATACAATCCCAACCTTCCGATTCGGGGGTTGATCTATCTGGCACATTTGTACGAAGGATATATAGAAGACGGACAGATCAATTTATATAGCAGTGGATTAAAAAAGTTACCGTTTCCTCAGTATTTTGTGTTTTACAATGGGACAAAAAAAGCGCCGGACCGCAGTCTTTTAAAACTAAGTGATGCATTTCAGAAGACGGGAAAAGACATAGAACCCTGTCTGGAGTGTCAGGTGGTGATGCTGAACATCAATTATGGACATAATCAGGAGCTAATGGAGAAGTGCAGGCGTCTGAGAGAGTACTCGCAGTTTGTTTTCATTGTACGTGAGCAGAAAAAAATGTATGAAGATCCAGAAGAAGCAACTTTGCGGGCAGTAGATATCTGTATCGAACAGGGAGTGCTTGTGGATATTTTGAGAAAGCATAAAGCAGAGGTGATCAGTATGGTATTGTCATCATTTAATCAGGAAGCATATGAAGAGGATATGTATGAGACAGGATATAAAGAAGGGGAACGGAGAATCAATACGCTTTATGAGAAATTACTCAAAGAGCAGCGAATGGACGATATGAAACGGGCAGTGGAGGATGAGGCATATCGGGAGACTCTGTTAAAAGAATATGATTTGTAAAAAGAACTGGTGGTTGAAGCTGAAATCAATCGCCAGTTCTTTTTATATCATTACTTGTCTGAGAGTACCTCTCCAGTCGATCCCCTCTCAATTAATTTTGCATGTAACAGAAGTGTTCCGATGGATACTTGATTCATCAGGCTGTCCAGAGCATAGTAAGCACTTTTGCCAAGCTGGATTCGTTCCTGGCGGATGGTAGTCAGCGGCGGGGAAGTATATGCGCAGATCGGGAGATCATCAAACCCGATGATGCTGATCTCGTCCGGAACTTTGTATCCGAGCTGCTGACACTGGATCATCGCGGCATTGGCGATCAGATCATAGCTGCAGATGATGCCGGTGATCCCCATGTCTAAAAGCCTGGGCAGATGTTTTTCCATACATTGAGTGATGTAGTAGGAACTTCCTGCGCAGGTCGGATCGGACTTCAGGCCGTTTTGCTTCAAAGCGTGGAAAAATGCTTTGTGGCGGACCTGCATGATATGAGAACCAAGAGCGCTGCTCAAATATCCGATTTTTTTATGTCCCAGTTTTTTTAAATGGGAGACGGCGAGTTCCATGCCTTCGTTGTTGTCGATTCCGACATATGCCATATTCGGATTTGCAATAATATAGTTGTCATACAGAACGGTCGGTGTTCTGCTGGTCTGAAAATCTTTCATCCACGGATCATTCAACGAAAATCCAACGACAAAGGCTCCCAGATACTGGTTCTGCAGCATAAAAACATCGTACGGGGTGCTTTTCTGCAGTTTTTCAGTAGTATCTACAATATCTACGGTATAACCGGCAGGTTCTGCAAGCTGGCGGAAGCCGAGCAGGATTTCATATCCAAATTGATGTGACTCTTTGTAATCTACGTTTTCAATCAGAATACAGAGTTTTTTCTCCGCAGCCTTCTGGCGGCGAATTTTTGTATATCCCATTTCAACAGCTGTTTCCAGTACGGTTTTTTGTAAAGTTTCGCTGATATCAGGTGCACCATTTAAGGCTTTGGAAACAGTGCCTTTTGAGATATTCAGACGATCAGCGATATCCTGTAATGTAGCCATTGGGGCTCCTTTCTGCGTCCTTTTTTCGTTACTGTTCACAGTAACCTTTTTTCATTATATAGAAAAAAAGTGAAAAATGCAATGAATA
>ERZ1032091.30-NODE-30-length-63009-cov-16.663818_pt1 | contig 63009 bp, 87 predicted proteins | sample MGYA00518165_ERZ1032091 | MGnify/ENA primary metagenome ERZ1032091 (study PRJEB33719, sample SAMN04261302) | wastewater metagenome | biome: rural village; feature: human; material: feces | host: Homo sapiens | place: El Salvador | collected 2013-01-07 ...
ATCGCGTAGTGTATGATCTGACGGGAAAACCACCTGGAACGATTGAGTTTGAATAATAAGCAAATCCCGAGAACCCTTGAAAATAAAGGGCTCCCGGGAATTTTTCCATCCTCGTGATGTTAATGTGATGTTAAAACTTCTATTTTCCACCTATTCCATACAGTTTGCTGTATTTCGGAATCGTTGTATCAACCATAAACTGATCAAGATTTTTTAAGCTTCCCTGCGACAATTCACAAGATGATATGGCATCAGAGTACATGGCCATAATAAGATCTTTGAGAGTTGCCGAAGGTTTAAAAGAAGAAATAGTCTGTATAATTGCATCCCCAAAAGCTATCAAATCCAGATACGTTTCCAGTTTATATCCGTAAACCATTTCTGATTCAATATCAATCCCATATTTTATAAAGATGTTTTTGTTGTTTTTTCGTATATGTTCGTTTCCTTGCTGCTCAGCCGTTGTCAGAGCGTGTTGGCTGATCTGGCCAAGCGGCGAACCAGGTACCATATCTACAACAATGCCATCGTCTTCATTTTCGGCGACGGATGAAGCCTCCTGTTCCTTTTTAATAACAACTTCTATTCGTTGCGCTAACTCCCTGTCTGTTCCGGGATAAAGGTGTGAATAAGTATCCCATGTGGTTTTTATTGAATCGTGTCCGAGGCGGCGGGAGATCTCTTCGATTGCAAACCCCATATTAACCAGCATGGCCACATGGCTGTGTCTCAGATCATGAACTCTTATCTCTTTGTATCCAGAACGCTTGATCATCCTTTTGAATTCGCTGTAAAGTCCGCCCTTTTTGAAATAGAATATACGTTCTTCTGGTTCAAGGCACATACTGTCTATGAATTCAAGAACTTCTGCATGTATAGAATCTGGTATTGTGATTTTCCGTATGCTCCGCTTTGTCTTTGGAGTTAAAAAATATTCAATACCATCTACTACGGCATAGTTCTTATTTACATCTACAATTGCGGTATCTCGTGGAAAATCTTCCGGTGTAAGCGCAAGCAGCTCCCCCTCCCTCATGCCGCTGTAAAAAAGCAGCTTGAAAGCAACTATATAAGACGGTTTCTGTTCAAACTGCATAACGTGCTCAAATTCTTCTTTGGTCCAGAAATTCATTTCTTCAGCCCGGCTTTTCCCGATGCTTCCTGCGACATAACATGGATTTATTCCAAGTTTGTAGTATTTGACTGCATAGTTAAACACAGCCGAAAGCTGTGAGTTTATTGAGTGCAGATATGTTTCGGCATAAGCCTCACCTTTTTCATTACGATAATCAATTAAGCTATTCTGCCACCTTCTAACAAGATCTGCATCAATGTCGCATATCTGCATTTTCCCAAAGTAAGGAAGCAGCTTTGTTTCGACAATATATTTCTTACCCTTTAATGTTGTCGGCTTCAGTCTGGATTCCATATCTTCCATATAATTTCCGGCCAAAGAGGAAAAGAGGATTGTTGGGCTTTTAGAATACTTATCCAAGAACAGCCGTTCATACTCTTTTGCAGATCCTTTTGTATCAAATCCACGTTTGCATTTATGCTTTTTTTCGCCGAGCCAGTCTGTGTAGTAAAAATTTGCATACCATTTTGTTTTCCCGTCCTTTGTTTGATATTTATATGCAGGCATATTATTTCTCCTTGTTGCATAGTATTTGACAAATGGAAATGTATTGGATATAATGTACTTAACAAGGGAATCGTTGGTCAGTGTACACCTGACCGCCGGTAAAATATGTAACTATAAAAATAGCGCCTTATCTTACCAGGACAGGGGCGCTATTTTTTGTGCTTCATTATCGTTACGACAAGGGTAATTACAGCACAAAGCATGATGACAAAAGTAAACAAGTCACTGTATGTAACCATAAGCACCAGCCTCCTTTCTTTCGTCCGGCGGCTGTATAGCACCTCAACGGTTCCCCGGTTAAGTACATTATATATTCCTATCTGTCTTTCAGTTTTTCAAAATCTCCCATGATCATCCGTTTCCCGCTTTTTGACATTCCCCTATAATAAAGAATGATATCTTGTTCTTCCTCGGAGGATATGATTGTTTGAAACGGGACGGCGCCGATCAAGAAATCAATAGAAGTGTTTAGCGCTTTAGAGATCTTGGCCAACACGTCTATATTTGGAGTTATTGCTCCGCTTAAAATTTCCAGAGCAGTTTGTACGGATATTTCTACACGGTTCGCTAGATCTTCCGGAGACATATTCGCATCCTGCATCAGATCAGAGATACGTGATCCGATGCAAGGCATCCTCGTTTCCGGATCAAGCGCAATCCACTGAGATTTTGATTTTCCCAATAAATAATCTGAAGGAACATGGAAAAATTCTGCTATCTTATTTAAAACCTGTGCGGACGGATTTGTATATCCTCTTTCAATGTTTGAAATTACCTGTCCTGAGCACCCGGCATACTCACCGAGCTGCAACTGGGTGGCCCCGGATTCTATCCGCAATTCCTTTATCTTTTCTCCAATATTACTCATACAACCATACCTATTTTAAAGCGTTGTTTAAATACGGAACAATTTTGTTAAAATCTTCTAAGTTTACCATAGAGGTATTTTGTTTGAAGGAACCGTCAGCACCCTTTAATAATTGGAACGAAATCATGTCCAGACCAATTTCTTCTTCAAGCACAATTATTGTCACGGAATCATACGGAAGCTTTTCTGGATTCTCGCGATAGTAATTACCATATAGTGACAATGAAGATTGTATGTCACTCCATAGAGCCTCAATAGACTTTTCTGATAGAGTATATCCAGTATCAAGAGTAACGTATAAATCATTATCTGATATAGAATATTTTGCTTTTTCTCCAAATGATTCTAAAACCCAAGCCTTTGCTCCAGCTTGCGACATATCTTCTTGAGCCTTTTCTTTTTTTAATTCGGTTAATTCTTTTTGAACCTTTTCTAATTCGCTAACTTTTGTGTCATAATTCTCTTGAGAAACGGAAGATGCACATCCAGTCAACATAGTGGCCGAAATAAACAACGCAATTAAAATCCTTTTCATATTATTTCCTCCTCCCCCTTCGGTACCACTCGAAGGGTATTATTTTGCTTCTTTCAATTTTCTCGAACCCTCATTTTCTTGATTCATTCTCTTAATATATCCTTTTAATTCTCCTTTGAATTCTAATTGGGCGTCCATTGGCAGCTGATGTATTAAAGAAATCCACTCAGCATCAGATTGAGAAATACAGTTATTATGTCGATTTTTTCCATATACGAGAAAATCTAATGAAACCCCAAAATGTTCAGAAAAACGCACAAGCATTTCTCCGCTTGGCAATTTCCCGGATTTCCAATTAGCCATAGAACCTTTGCTCATGCCAAGTTCTGTAAGTAATGTTGTTGGTTTTATGTTCTTTTCTTTACATAGTTTTAAAAGTTGATCGTAAAACAAAAAAACTCCTTTCCTAAAAAAAGTTCAAAAAAATGCACATAACTATTGACAAGTGCATTTTAATGCACTATTATTAAAGTGTAATAACCAAATGTTTAAAACATTTTTCAAAAAAAGAGTGACGGCAATCACTCAAGGTGTAATGCAACTGAATAATTATTGATCGGCTTCTACTAAAAGAGCCTTGTTATTTTCTTCAATCATAACAGATACAGCTCTTATTATTGCTTCTGCGGAAGCTTGCAATATTGAAGCGTCATTTAGTTTAACGCCGCTGTTTTCGATACTGGACAGAATCTTACGGTTGGCATCTGAAAATTCTGTCAATCCAATATTTTGAAGTTGCTCGGCCCATGATGATGAATTATTCATATCTGATACTCCTTTCTGTGATTGTTAACGTATAACGTTATTCTAAGACAAAATTGAACGAATGTAAACAACAAATGTAATTAACAAATGTTTAAAGACGATAAGGGGGTGGAAAATGTGAAACGAACTCTTCCGACATGGTGCAAAGAAGTTAAAAAGTCCATGATTGATGATGATATAAACATGACCGAACTGGCTGAGCGTGTTGGCATGTGCCGGAATTATGTGTCCGGTGTTGTTAATGGTCGAGTTTATGCACCGGAGATTGCGAAGAAGATAAGCCAGGACAGAAATATCACAGTTCCATATACGGAAAATATCGTTTGATTATATTTTAGCTTAGCGAGGAGGAAAATTAAATGGGAAAGCATGCTACGAAAGCGGGGGAAAACATATTTACCCAGGCACGTTACAATGCGGCAAAGTTCAATGACCGCCTAAACAGCAGAGAAGGTGCATCGGAAGAACTTGGAATAGATAGAAGTCGTCTGGCACGCATAGAACTTGGAAGCAAGAATCCATTTCCGGACGAGGTGCTGATGATGTCAGATATTTACAACGCACCAGAGCTGAAATCTTATTACTGTAAAAATATGTGTCCGCTTGGAAAAGACTTTCCGGAAATTAGGGTAGAGGCGTTGGACCGGATTAGTATTAAGGCCTTGTCATCGTTCAGAAAAATTTCTGCTGCGAAAGAGCTTCTTCTTGATATTACTGAGGATGGCGTAATAACGGAAGATGAAAAGGAAGATCTCAACAAGATTATCAAGACATTGGACGAGTTGAACAAAATTACACAGAGCTTAAAGATTTGGGCTGAAAAAAATTTAGAGTAAAGGAGGCGGTTGTATGGCTGCTGGCATCGTAAAAGAAATTAACAGTACAAACCGTTCATATTACATGGTAAACGACATAACTGAATTGCTTGGAATAAGCCGGTCAAAAGCGTATGAAATGATTCGCACGATGCGAAAAGAGTGCATCGCATCCGGTAAACTTACAAAGGCTTATCCGTCCGGAAGAATTCCAAAAAAATATTTCAATGAACATTGCATGATTGAGTAGGAGGTGGAAGAAAATGTATTATCGTACATGTCCGGAATGTGGAAGTAATCTGGATCCGGGAGAACAATGTGACTGTAATGAGGAAAAAGAGTTCAGGAAAGAAGAGTCAAAGCGTGTTTCTAGGATGTTACAAATTGAGGAAAGCGGTCAAATGAGTATTTTATTTGAGGAGGCAGTATGAAGGTACTTAGATTATACGATCTGATAAATGATAAAGAAACAATTATTATTTGCTATAGGTATCCAAGAACTGCCGTCCTTAGGCAGATGGATGCCGAGAAAATAGAGAACGAAAGGAGGAAAAGGAAAAGACAGATTTTCGTAAGAAAGATAAAGGAAGCGGCAATTTCTGCCATTGAGATTGCTGTATCCATAGTAGCTGGTTTGGCATTTTTGCATATCATATCCGAAAAGCTTCTTGAAATACGAGGGTATGAAGCTCTTGGTGGAGAAGTAATAGCGGCAGGATTTATCACATTTTTTACATTTTATGTTTTCGAATGGATAGGAGATCGGATATGGACAAGAAGATGATTGATGATGCAATAGGATTTGAGATACCAGAAGAGCTTTATGAAAACGCTGTGATTTCGGCAAGAAAAAAACTCCAATCACTAATACAGCGTTTTGGCGATTGCAACGGTGTTAGACGGACACCGGGCTATCTGGCTGAATTAGTGATTGAAGCCATTAAGTCAGAACTTTTAACCAAATACACTCTGACGATGGCGATTGCCGATCAGGCGCATGAGAATTAAAAGCAATTTTATTTTAGCACATGAAAGAGAGGAAAGCAATATGAAAGATGTAATGGCATCATTGCCGGAAGTAATAAAAGAGTACAAAGGTTATAATCTGTTAATCCCGACAGCGACAGATGTTCAGCTCAACCCATTCTATAAATTCCATGTGGAAGAAGTTGCGGTGGATTTGAGTGAAACAAGTGGAGATATTTTTAAAGTCGGATCCGTTGACACTGGCAGAAAAGACGACAAAGGAAACAAGATATATGCGGACGCCTTCTCCCTGTCCAAACCGTTACTAAATAAAATGGCTATGGCGGCTGGTATTCAGTTCAATCCCGAACAGACATATGGGGAACGGATCAACCGGGTGACGTACCGGGCACATGCACAGGGTGCTATGCGAAAAGCCGATGGAACCTGTCGAACCGAAACGGACCAGAAAGAAATTTGTCTTGAAGATGAAGAGGAAAAATACAGAATCGAATTCTCTGATAAAGCTGCAAGAGGGATAACCGATGATAAACAGGCAAAAGCCGCAGCTGAGATCTTTAAAGGAACGTGGACTAAAGCAAAGAATAAATGGGGGAAAACAGTTGATGCCTATGTGATTGATGAGGTAGACCGCGAGAAGTACATTGAAAGATCGGTCATGGTAAATATGGCGTTACTAAAAAAGACTTGGGCGGAAAAGGCAATCACAGGAGCAAAACTACGAGTAATACGAGCCTTGCTTGGTGTGAAAGGTACGTACACAAAAGAGGAACTGAAAAAAAATTTCGCAATTCCTACAGTAGTTTTTTCTCCAGATTACTCGGAGCCGTCGGTAAGACAGGCGATGCTCACCCAAGGAATAAGTTCTGTAAATAATATGTTTGGCGTTGGGGCTCTTCCGGTAAAAAGAATGGATTTTGAAAACGAGGATACATTCGATGCAGAGGCATTTGAAAACAATCCAGCATTTCAAAGTGACGCTTCGGAAGATGACGTAATGGATATTCCGGAAAACATTCCTGATGAACCACATACAAAGGAGCCGACATCTCCGTCGGAGAATGAAGGATATTTCTGTGACGGATGCGGAATTGAAATTAATGAGAGGGTGTACGAATATTCACTGAATAAATACGGACGTCCGCTGTGCATTAAATGCCAGAGAGGGGGCAGCAGGTAATGAAGATGATCAAGATTACTACCGGCAATCAAATTTCTGTTCATGACTTTCCGGATGGGAGCATTTCAGAACAAACGAAGTTGCTGTGCAAGTACATAGGACCGGAATGCGAGCTGGTAGAACACGTAATGCCAAAACGATTATATACAGAACTCAATGCTCCTCGTAAAAGAGGAAATTGCGTAAGCATGTTGGTTGATGAAGACGGATATTACCATGAATTATCCCCAAATATCATCGGCTCATGGCTTTATGAAACAGATATTCATGGGTATCCAATACTTGGAAACATATTGATTGTAGGCGAACAATGGATAAACGAAGGAATTTCTTTTTGCGGATTAACAGAAGAGCAGTTCTCCCTGCTCTTTCCACAGCTTAGAAATTTAACAGAGAAAGCGAGGAAAAACGGATGAAAATATTACACACAGCAGACTGGCATATAGGACAGTTTAAAGGACCTGTTGAGGATGGAGTAAATCTCCGTTCTCTTGATACCATTAAATGCCTTGAGTATATGGTTAAAGTTGCGGAAGAAGAGAAGCCGGATATGGTGTGCATTAGCGGGGATATCTTCCACCAAGAGCAGATAGGACCGGTTAGGTATTCTGATGAAATGGTTACGGCTACGAGGATTATCGAAGAATTGGCAGAGTGTTCCAAATTTGTAGTTGTGATGCGCGGAACACCGAATCACGATGGAACTGGTCAGTTTCGGGTACTGGAAAAGATGTTATCGAAGAATAAAAAGGTTGCTGTTGTCACGACGCCTCAGGTTATCTCTACTCCAATAGCGGATGTTGCCTGTATTCCCGGGTTTGACAAACAGGAATTTCGCTCGAAATTCCCTGGATTGTCTGCAGAGGAAGAAAATCTGACATGGACCAAGTATATATCAGATATGGTTATGGGGTTAAGGGCGCAATGCTCAAATACAAATATCATGCCAGATATGACTCCTGCAATTTTGATGGCACATTATACAGTGCCGGGATGCAACATGGAATCTGGACAAACCTCGTTCTTTTCAAATTTTGAACCGGTTATTCCAAGAGAAGCCATACAAGCGGCGGATTATTCGGCAGTTCTTTTAGGACACATCCACCGTCCGCAGACCATAGAGGGACTGGAAGATGTATTCTATTCCGGCGCCATAAATGCCATGAATTTCAACGATGAGGGACAGAGCAGGGGATTTTGGATACATGAATTTGACGGGAGAAGACTTAAATCCGGAAAGCGATATGAGACTCCGTACAGGAAGTTTCAGACGGTAACATGGGCACAAGAGGATGTTGAGAATTATCTCTGCCGGGGAAAGGAGTTTCTCTTTACAGAGGGATATCCGTTCCTTGTATCAGATAAAATTGTCAGAATCAAATATAGCTGTACTGTTGAACAGAAAAAGGCACTTAATATACCGGTTTTGCAGTCTGATTTATATGAGATGGGTGCATTCTATGTAGCTGACATTGAAGCGGAAAGTATGGTTGATGTAGCAAACAGAGGTCTCTTGTCAGAGGAAAGCGATCCGTTGCTCAACTTGAAAAAATGGCTCTCTGAGAAATGTGTAAAAGATGCGGACAAGATCGTTGAACTGGGCGAACCAATTATTTCAGTTGCTATGAAGTCGGAAACGACATCAGAGAACCATGGAGTTTTCCGTCCGGTATCAATCTCGGTTAAGAACTATCGAAATTATAAAGAAGAAGGTTTTGATTTTTCTGATGTTTCATTTTGCTCTATCAATGGTGTAAATGGAGCGGGAAAGAGCAGTCTTTTCATGGATGCTATTGCTGATTGCCTATACGAAGAAACAAGAGAAGGGGATAACAAAGCATGGATCCGAGGGACGGAAGATGCAAGAAGTGGCTCGATAGAATTTGTGTTTGATATTGGGGATAAGCGTTTCCGGGTTGTGCGGACAAGAACGAAGTCAGGCAGGGCAACCTTGAACATTTCGCAAAAGGATGGAGAAGAATGGCTGAACCTGTCTGCAGAGAGAATAAAAGATACACAGGCTGAAATAGAGAAAATCCTTGGTATGGATTCAATGACATTCCGCAGCTGCGCTTTAATCATGCAGGACCAGTATGGGTTATTCTTGCAGGCTAAGAAAGAAGATCGCATGACTATCCTTGGAAATTTATTGGGGCTTTCGGTTTATGGTCTGATGGAACAGGAAGCAAAGAAGCTTCTGGCAGATACAAAGCGGAATCTTCTTTCTAAGAAGGAAGCTGTAAAAGTAAAATCCGAGTTCGTTGCAGAAAAAGGAAATCCGGACGGAGAACTTGAGAATTTGGAAAAAGAGGCTTCTGAATTTGACCAGATACGTAAGATGACAGAACAGGACATTGAGGTATGCAAAAAGCAGATTGCAGACCGTAAAGAGGCACAGGATAAAAGTAATGAACTTTTGCAATCTACTGATACAGCGAAAAAAGAGCTTCTCTCAATACAATCCGAGAAGGAAGCAGCAGAGAAAGAAATGGAAACGTGCGATGTTTTTCTGAAAAATTCTGAAATCATCATGGCGAAAGCGGCGGAATATGAAGCTGCGGAAGAAACCGTAAAAAAACTGGCTCCCGATGTAATGGAATACGAGTCGTGCAAGCGATCTTTGGAAGAAAAACAAAACCAGATCCTGCGTTATGAAAATATTATTAACACAACTCAAATTCAGAACCGATCAATAGAGGAACAACTTTCTAAGATTGAGACTGCAGAGGAAGAACTTATTTCGCAGAAGCTTTCTGAGCTTGAAGACCAACGAAAGGAACTTGCAGAAATACGGGAGAAAAAGGACCGGTGTTCAGCCGTATGTGCAGAGGTAAATAAGAAGCATGGAGAAGTAACCGAAACTGTACATGGTCTTTCTACACAATTGCAGCTCGCAGAGTCGGATCTTGATTCATACAAGAAACAGCAGGAGTTTATGAATAATTCCGGATGCCCTGATATTGAAAATGCAACATGCAGATTCCTTGAAAAAGCCAGGGAAGATGTTGCGAAAATCAAAAAGACGGAAGAAGAGATAGAGAAAATAAAAGAAAGTATCCGAATTGCCAAAGAAGATTACGCAACGTATGCAGCTGAAAAGAAAAAGGAGATTGCAGAAATCGGGTATTCAGAGGAACAGGAGAAGAACGTTCTTAGTGAAATCACTAATCTGGAGATTTACCAAAAGCGGAAAGATGAGATAGACAGACGGAAAGCTCTAAAAGCCCGCTTAGAAGGGGAGAAAGCCTCCAATGATAAAACAATAGCTTCATGTACTGAAAATGTCTCTACGGTCAAATTAGAAAGCACTAAGATAACGGAAGGCGTTTTAAAGCTAACTGAAACAGTTGAAAGATATCAAGAAGCAAAACGAATATCGGAAGAACTGCGGGTATATGCAGATCAGAAAACCAATATTCCAGTTTACGCAGAGAGAAAGAAGCATATAGCCGAAAAGCTGAAAGATCTTGAAGAACGGGAACGGCTTAAAAATGAAGGGTGGTCCAAGCTGTGTGCCGAATATATCCGTTTAAACGAAGAACTTGCTGGATTGCCGGAAGGAAAAGAAGAAAATCTTTCCGAGTTGGAAAGAAAGAAGATGGAATTGGAGGAAAAAGCCGCTTCCATGCAAGTCAGAAAAGGGGTGCTGCTTCAGCGGATAGAGGATACAAAAAAAGCAAATGAAGAAATCAACCAGCTTAAAGCAGAGATTTCCCGGGATGCAGAGAAAGCGGCTCGGTATGAGGTGCTGAAACAGGCGTTCTCCCAGGACGGAGTGCCGCATCAGATTGTCAGAAATATTATTCCTCATATAACCGATACGGCGAATAATATCCTTGGTCAGATGACCGGGGGAACTATGGGAGTTGAATTTGTAATGGAACGTACCGTAAAGGGAAAGGATGGAGATAAAGCTACTCTGGATGTACTTATCAACGAATACGGAAAAACGACACTTCCGTATGCTTCAAAGTCTGGAGGCGAAAAAGTAAAGTCTTCCCTTGCTGTTATTCTTGCTCTTTCTGAAATTAAGGCGACTGCGGCCGGTATCCAGCTTGGAATGCTGTTTATAGATGAACCACCGTTCTTGGATAATGATGGAGCACAGGCCTATGTGGATTCTCTTGAAACAATCCGTAGCAGGTACCCTGATGTAAAAGTGATGGCAATCACGCATGATGATGCGATGAAAGCAAGGTTTAGTCAGAGTATCACAGTTATTAAGACTGACGAAGGATCAAAAGTAATCTGCTAGGAGGAAACATAATGGGAAAACGATACTACTGGTTAAAGCTGCCGGAGGGATTCTTCCGGCAGAAGCCGATAAAGAAATTACGGAAGATTGCTGGCGGGGATACCTACACAATCATTTATCTGAAAATGCTGCTTATTGCGATGAAAAATGATGGAAAGCTCTACTTCGAAGGTGTAGAAGATGATTTTTATGAGGAATTGGCGTTGGATCTTGATGAAGATTCAGAAAACGTAAAAGTAACGGTCTTATTCCTGATTCGACAAGGGTTAATGGAGTTGGTTGATGAAACAGAGTACCGCCTAACGGAATGCGATAAAATGGTTGGTTCAGAAAGTGCAAGTGCTGAACGAGTAAGAAAACATAGAGAACAGAAAGCGTTACAATGTAACACCAATGTAACAGGAGTGAAACGCATCGGTAACGTAGAGAAAGAGATAGAGATAGAGAAAGATAAAGAGAAAGATACTATATGTCCGGAGGTAATAACCTCCAGACCGGAAGTGTTCATTTCACTTCCTCTGGTTACTGGATCAGGATCTTTTGATGTCACCTTGGACTACCTCAACTCTCTTAGAAACTTATATCCGGCCATTGATGTTGAGCAGGAGTTCCGGAAGATGTATGCGTGGCTTGACAGCAATCCTAAGAACCGAAAGACAGAAAGAGGAATAAAGCGTTTCATAACTGGATGGCTCGGAAGGGCGCAGGATAAGGCACCGGCCATGAGATCTGCGGCACCGGACAATCGCCGAATGACAACCGGACAGTACATGGAATCTACAGCCGATTGGTATGGAGGTGGAAACTAATATGACACCACAGGAGTTTGATGTGATAAGAGCTGCGATCAAAAGTGCATATCCAACGTTTAACATCATGCCTGACAGGTACAGTATTCAGTTGTGGTACCGAATGCTTGGAGATATCGACTTCAAGATCTGCGAGACAGCACTTCAAGAACTGATCGCAACACAGACGTATCCTCCGCAGATTGCAGAAATAAGAGCGAAATGTGCGGATTATACATCGCCACAAATAAAAGATGCCGGAGAAGCCTGGGGTGATGTACAGCGTGCAATCCAGAAATACGGATATTACCGGTCGGACGAGGCGTTGGAAAGCCTGTCTGGTCCGACAAGGGAAGCTGTAGAACGGATGGGCTTCCGGGAGCTGTGCCTGGGAGATAATCCAGTTGCGAACCGAGCACATTTCTTCAAGATTTATGACGCTATTGTACAGCGCAAGATCAATGACAGCCTGCTTCCGGAGCTTGTACTGAAAAAGAAATCAGAGTACATGCTTATCAGCAGGGAACAGGAGAAGAAGACACCGAAAATCGAGGGTAAAGACCCAGACTCTGCAAGAAATGTATCAACCCCTGAATTCATAGATAAGCTCATGAGGGAGAAGGGATTGCGATGAAGGCGAAGAAAGAAGTGCAAGAGATACAGGGGACAAAGCAGGAATTCTTAAAAGTCTTTCGGGAAATGTGCTACAGCCGGAGTGCATGGCAGGTTTGGGCAGATCTCATTAGCATGATAGCGTGCTCTCTGGCGAATTCCACAGATCCGGACAAGGCGGGTGTTCGATATTTGGAGAGGGAGCAGGAGTACAAACAATGCGCAGAGCGTCTTGGCGGTGTAGATAAGCCGTCACGGTGCATGGCTGTAATCGTTGAAGCTCTCGAAAGAAACCCGGAACAGGATTTCCTCGGAGAATTGTTCATGGAATTGAAGCTTGGAAATCATTGGAAAGGACAATTTTTCACGCCCTATTGCGTATGCAAGGCAATGTCAAATATGGTTACGGGCGATGTGGACGAGCAGATAGAGCAAAGGGGATATATAAGTGTTTGCGATCCTGCCTGCGGGGCGGGCGCAACACTGATTGCCACCGTAAGTGAGATGAAGTTGTCAAAATATAATTTTCAGAACCATGTCCTGTTCGTGGGGCAGGATGTTGACCGGGTGGCGGGAATGATGTGCTACATACAGCTTTCGCTGCTTGGATGCGCCGGATATATTTGCATCGGAGACACGCTGACAAATCCCGTAACAGGACATGTGCTTTTTCCGCAAGAGAGAGAAGGGCAGGAATTTTGGTATATGCCAATGTTTCGGATGGATGTGTGGTCGCTGCGCCGGATGTTCCATTGTATCGGAGCCATGAGCGCACCAACAAAGAAGAAAGAGGAGAAATCCACAAAGTATTATATGTTTTTTGATTTTAAGAAGGAGGAAACACAATGGGAGAAAATGTAAAACATTTTTCGTTGGAAGAGAAAAACGACAATACCTACGGCTGGCCATGGAATGAAGTTGTAAAAACATTTCTTCAAAGCCATTACAACGACGAAGAAAAACAGTGCTCAATAAAAATCAGAAACAAAGAGTACAAGATTTTAAAGAGAGAAAGCGTCACAGTATTCTATGACGCTGATGGCAACACATTGTTTGATGTAACCAATGACCGTCTGGAAAAGGAGTACGAATCCGGAGTATCCGATGCAGAAGAGGAATTGGAGAACAATGTACCTGTAGAACCTATGGGGGAAATAATTGAAGAAACCAAGCAGGAAGCATTCGAAGCAGTTATATCCGAAGGAGAAAAAAATACAAAAACTGAGGATTTTGTTCCGATGGGAACCGCATCGCTCGCTGATATAGTGGGTGGTTTACCGACTCCGACGGATGAAACAATAAAGAAAGCGGAGGATGAGAATGCAAAACCATTAAAACAGAGAGCGAAGGAAAAGCTGGAAGGAGAATTAAAGAACGCCAAAGATAAGAATTTTGCCGATCCGGTTATAACCTATTTGCTGAAGCGCTGTGAAGAAGATGACGGTCTTGCGGAAGACGTTCTTCAAAATCATAAAACATGGGAAAAGTGCTATGGCTATATTTACGAGCAGGCGAGAAAACAGAAAAGTGGAAATTGTGCTGTGGTTCGGGATGATGTGGTTTACGAATGGGCAGAAGATTATTTTCATTTGGATGATAAAGCCATTGAAGAAAAGAAAAAGAAAGAGGAAAAAGAGCGGAGAAAGAGTCAGAAGCAAGAAACTGAGAAACGCAAGCAACAGAACTCCAAACAGAAGCCTGCCAAAGAAAAGACATCGGAAAAGACACCGGATGCGAAATCGGTGAAAGAAGTCAAAAAGAAGACTCCAAAGAAGAATGAGCCAGAAGGACAAATGTCATTATTTGATTTGTTATAGGGAGGGATAGATGTGGAAAAAAGAAAATTATCTGCTATTCCAAGACCAAGCGCAACTAAGGAAATGATAGAAGTTGCAGATCGGCTTGGAGGCATGAGACATATTGTGACAGCAGATCTGGTTGATGATAAAAAGATACTGCTTCTGAATTTCTTTGAGATTAAGGCCCTCAAGAATGGAAAAACAGAAGCAGCTTTCCGGACATTTCTGTCGCACGATGATTATATCACGCAGGATTTGAAAACGTCAAAGGTTAAATGGATTACAGGTTCATTTGATAGGATGGATAACTTTTCTTTAATGGATTATGCGTATAATCAGCAAGAACATAAAAGCTCATATCGGCTCAATGTATTCATGAGATCTGACGAAGAGTTAAAAATAGTAAAGTATTTCTTTAGAGAATACTCCAGGACCGATGATAAATACAGCCCCTGGGTAGAAATACATAGATTTCAGCAAGAGGTTTTAGATAAGCGTTTGGCAGAAAAGCATAAGAAAGAGACTGACAAGATCGATGTGGTAATGAATCCAATAAAGGACGCACCGAAAGAATTTTTCGATTGGGTGTGGAATACAGGAATGAGCTTTGCACGATACCTAATCTACAAGGAAGTGGAAAAAGGTAAGGCATTATGTGAGTGTACACATTGTAAGAAAATCGGAATTGTGGACAGAAAGAATATCCGTCTTCGGAATAACGAGAAAGGAATCTGTCCGTTCTGCGGTAGCAGGGTAACTATTAAGGCAAAAGGACGAATGCCTGCTCGGACACACGATGAACGGTGGTTCGCATATGTGGATTCTACGAAAGACGGTTTTGTCTTCCGGTACTTCAAAGCACATCAATCAATGAGAAGTGACAGCTATGTGGACATGTTAATAAATAAAGGCAGAATTGAAAGGTATGTTTCTGAGTACAGTAGGGCTATTTATACGTTCCCGAAAGGAAAACCAAAATACGAATCCTATGAGTGGGGAGTGTATAAGCAGAGAGGAAATTGCCGCTGGTGTCCAGATCAGGGAAAGATCTCCTGCATGGAATGCATATTATATCCCGGAAATCTGCCGCAGGCGTGGGAACACACTCCTATGAAATACTCGGCATTGGAAGTGCTTTCAACCAATATTCCTACAGTTTCCATGAGATATGAGGATGCAATCAAAAAGTATATAGAATTTCCGAAAATGGAATGGATCTGTAAAATGGGGCTCAATAAGATTGCAAAAGGCATTATCAATTCTCGATATAGTGGTTATCAGACCGGTAAGGTCAATGTTAAAGGAAAGACCATATATGAGATTTTAGGACTGACAAAGGTAAATACCAGAGTATTGCAGGTTGTTGATGGAAACCACGATGTACTTCGGCTGTTGCAGGTAGCACAGCAGATTGGCTTGCAGTTTAAACCGGAGCAGATCCAAGAGTATTACGAAACGTTCGGATGTAATACGGATTTATTGAAACAGGCAAACCGGAAGACGACGCTTCATAAAATCGTGAAGTACATTACGAAAGAAAGCGAAAACTATCCAATAGGTGAACAGGGGGTGTGCTGGAGATACTCATACATGAGGTACAAAGAACGGGAAGATCCTCGAATCGAAAGAAAAAGGAATATGGCAAAGGATTGGCTTGAATATTTAGACTGGTGCAAAGATCTCAAGTACGATTTGAATAACATGTTTATTTATATGCCAAAGAATTTCAAAAAGGTACATGACAGGACTGCAGAGGAATTCCAGATTCTTCAAGATAAAAAAGCGGCAGCGGAGAAAAAGAGAAAGGAACAGGAGGCTAAAAGAAGGATGGAGAAGACGAAGAAAGCGTTAGCAGAAATTCTCGGTCAGAACGAAGGGGTGGATGCGTTTTCGATAAAGGGAAAGGGCTTGATACTTGTGGTTCCAAAAACAGGGGATGAGATAAGAGCAGAGGGAGCTGCGCTTCACCATTGTGTCGGAACATATGTAGATCGTGTTGCAAAAGGAGAAACAAGCATATTCTTTATCCGGAAAGCAAAGGAACCGGACAAGCCATATTTTACCATGGAGTGGAAAAACGGAGATATTGTCCAGTGTCGTGGATCACATAACTGCGGAATGCCACCAGAAGTAAAAGCGTTTACGGAAGCGTTCAAGGAGAAAATGACTACACAGATGAGGAGGTGTGGATAATGGATCGCAAGATTATAAGGAGCATTAGAAAAGGATCTGCACAGTGGAACGAAGAAGATAGACTGCAGCTGGTTACTCTGCTTGTGAAAGCGGGGTATTGCGTAAAGATCGGGCGGCGGCCTGTTCCAGGGCAGGAAGATAAGAAAAACGGACAGATGGAGTACACCGTTGAATACTGGGAGGAATGATTATGAAAATTGGAGAAGTTGTGGAGATCTTAATAAGAGTCAAGGATGACTATGGATATTTTGATTACCGAAGACAGGCCGTAGAAGAAGCATGCAATCTTCTCGACAAGCTGCCAAGAATGGAGGAGGCGAGAGAATATGAACCGGTCGAAAATAGAGTGGTGTGATCATACGTTGAATATCATTACCGGATGCCGCCATGGATGTGAATATTGCTATGCAAGGAAGATTAGTCAGCGGTTTTGCGGAAATGTAAAACTGAATAAAACAATGAAAGACAAATACCGGGAAGATGAAGGAGGATACATTCTGGACGAGCCGTTCATTGGAGAAAACGGAAAGCAGATCATATATCCGTTTGGTTTTGAACCTACGCTTCACAGGTACCGTATAAACACGCTGGATAAATTAAAGATGGGGCAAAATATTTTTGTCGGCGCTGTGGCCGATGTATTTGGAGATTGGGTGCCGGAATCTTGGATTAGGGAGGTTTTTGAGTGCTGCGAAGAGCATAAGCAGCACAACTACCTGTTCCTTACAAAGAATCCGGAACGGTATGCAGATCTGGATCTTCCGAGTGCTGACAATATGTTTTACGGAACGAGCATAACCAGGGAAGACGAAATGCACAGGTTCAATTTTCTGCCGGCTTTCAGAAACAGCTTTGTGAGCATTGAGCCGATACTGGAGGATATGCAGCCAGAGAAACACAACTTGTTATTCCGACAAGTTGACTGGGTAATCATAGGTGCAGAAACGGGGTTGCGCCGCGGGAAGGTAATACCGGATGCGAAGTGGATCTGGAAAATAGTTGAATTGGCAGATTGTGAGCATACGCCGATATTCATGAAAGACAGCCTCATAAACATTGTTGGGGAAGAAAATATGCGGAGAGATTTCCCAGAGCAACTGCTTGTCAGAAAGAAAAGCGAGAAGGTGCTGAAGAAGCTGATGGGAGAATGTGTGGAGTGCCATGATGAAATGGAGAAAAATAAAATGGTATCTTTGGCAGCCAGATCGAAGCGAGGAGGAAAAACAAGCAGCTTCGCTTATATGTGCCGACCATGCTTTATCAAATGGTGTAAGGAACATGGGGTTGAAATACCAAAACTGGAAGGATTAGAAAATGAAAAGTAAAGGAGCAGACATGGGTAAGAGTAAGAGAAATTGTAGAAGAACTGAAGATGAGGTGCGGATTCACGAAAAGGCCGTAAAGATGAGGAAAATGACAGATGAACAGCTTGTTCACTATGTCGAGGATAGAGTGGAAAAAGCCAGAAGCGAAGGATTTAATAGCGGGAAGAAGGAATCTGGAAGCGGTAAGGGCACAAGGGAATTCCTTGAAGAACTGCAGACGTCCAAGATTGCGGGAATTGGAGCAGTTACAATCAATAAATTATTAAAGGTGGCAACAGAGCATGGATACATACAGTAGGGCATTAACGGGAAGTAGATCTCGGGCATCGGGAGAATATTTTGAAGGAATGATTAGTGCAGCTTGCCGATTTTATGAAGAAAGAGGGATTTCTGTAATAGAGAAGACGCCAGAACCGATGAAAGTCTTGAAGCCATATGACAGAAGAAGAGGGCAGTTTATCTGCTGTTTTGCAAAACAGGCACAGCCGGATTTTAAAGGTGTATTGATGGATTCAACAATGGTCTTGTTTGATGCAAAACACACCGATAAAGAAAAAATCATGAGAAGCGTAGTTACTGAGGAACAGGAGGAATGCTTTGAAAGATATATGAAACTTGGAGCAATGTGCTTTCTGGTGGTTTCGATAGGGCTTGATAAATTTTATCGTGTTCCATGGGTGGTATTCCGCGATATGAAAAAAATCTATGGACATAAATACATGGACGAAAAAGATCTGGAAGCATACAAAATTAAATACTTAAATGGAGTTCTGCGATTTTTGGACGGCATAGAACTTCGGGAAGGAGAGAAAGAATGAAACTGAAAAAATATGAGTTGGTAAGAGCGATTGACAAAGTAAAAAGTGTTGTTCAGAAAAATCCACAGAGACCGGCTTTGGGAGGGGTTCTGATCAAAGAAGGTTATGTAATAGCTGCGAACAACGAAATAACGATACAGGTCAAGGTAGAGGGTGCTGATGAGGAATCATTTATACTTCCTGCAAAGGCGTTTGATTTGATAAAGAATCTCCCGGAAGGCGAGGTTGAAGTAAAGTGCGATGAGAAGTACGTTGTAACGATACAGATGGAAAAGATTAAGAATAGTTACCAGTCATTTCCTGCGGAAGATTTTATGTATAGCAAGATAGAAACTGGAGAGGAAAACGGGATAATCCTTCCGGGAAAATTATTGATAGAATCGTTTTCTCATGTTCTATATGCAGCTGCAGATAAGTCACCGGGACACCAGGAGTTAGAGGGAATATATCTTGAAGGTGGAGAAGAATGCATGAATCTTGCGGCGACGGATGGGCATGTAATGTGTTGGGACCAGATCAAAATCAAAGCCTCTGGAGTTTCTGATCTGAAACTGATAGTACCTAAAACAGCAGCTAAAAAACTTACCTCTATGGGAATGGATGATGATGTGAACCTGTCTTACGACAGCAATAGTGCGATTTTCAAGACGGACAATTATGTAATTCACACAAGAATTTATAACGGTAAGTACATACCATATCAGAAGATGTTTATTGAGATGGATAACTACACTATTGTAAATCGTGATGAGCTGATTGGAGCCATGACACGAGCGAAGATGTGTACAGATGAAAATATTCCGGCTGAATTTGATGTGTCTGACAGAGAAATAAACCTAATACTGAAAGATAAAGTAACGAACTACCAAGAAAAAGTAGCTTTGCAGGAACCGATTAGAAATCCGATACGAATCGGCTTTGATTCTCGGCTTGTTCTGGAGACGATAAAAGCATTCACATGCGAAAACATTACATTGAACTTTTCGGGATCTAAAACTCCGATGATTGTACAGGCGGAGGATTCAGATATGAAAGCGTTGGTTCTTCCGGTAATGCTGAAAGGGGCATCAAAATGAGCAATATAGATGAGAAGGTAAAAAAACTTTTGGAATATGACTTGGAACAAATGAGTTTGTTTTAACGGAGGAATGACTAATGACAAAAACAGAAGAAACATGGATGGACGGGATTACAACGGAAATGATGGAGCATATATGCGACAACCTGTGCAGGTATCCAGATCAGCTAAGTGAAATGGAACTGGAAGATAAATGCGCAGAATGCAAGATGGGGCGGTTTGTGTGCGATATTTTGAACCAGTACAACAAGATTAATGATTTTGCAAATAGCCAGTGTGCGAAGCTGATGAATCAGATGCATGAGTTGAAAGAGCGGGATACGGCGAAGGAGCCGAATATAATGGACTACATACTTGGTGACATTAACTTTAAATGCCCTACGTGCAAAAGTGAATATATTTGCGAAAAAGGATATGAACATTTTTATTGCCCGAATTGCGGTCAGAAGATTAAATGGAGTGAGTAACATGGAAGAATTAAAGAAATGCCCGTTTTGTGGCGGAGAAGCGATTTTGAAAGTCCATTATGGATTTGATGGAAAAGTTATATCAACTTTTGTGTACTGCGAAGAATGCGGAGTCGCAACGCGAAGATGTGCTTTAGAAACAACTGCTATAGGGAAATGGAACAGGAGGGTGGAAGAATGATTAAAGTAAAAGCGGAGGCAAATTATGGTTTTGCTGGAACAAATATGACATTTGAAGAAGAGTTTGGTGATGATGTAACTGATGAGGAAATCGAAGAAGCTATGAGAGATATGGTTATGGAACAGGTTAATTGGTCATGGGAGCGGGTTTAATTATGAATAGAGAAATCCTTTTTAAAGCAAAGAGAATAGATAATGGAGAATGGGTGGAAGGATATTACCAAAAACGATTTGATTTAGACGGAAGTGAACAACATCTTATTTTTTGGTCAAAAAGCTATACAGTATGGGAATATGCGGAAATAGATCCAGTCACCCTCTGCCAGTACACAGGGCTAACAGACAAGGACGGTAAGAAGATTTGGGAGAATGATATTTTACGAGGTCATGGAAACGATGATGACTTAGCAAAAGTTGTATTCGGGGAATTTAATGTAATTGATGTTGAGACACACGAAAAAGTAGATCGTGTTATCGGCTGGCACACGAAAGTAATTGAAACGGATGTATTAAGCAAATGCGAACCGTTTTGTCTGCCAATGCCGTTAACTGATTTTTACATTAAGCGATGCGAATATGAGGTGGTTAAAAATGTATTTGATAATCCAGAGCTGTTGGAGGTGGAGTGATGAACGCATTAGAGAAAATCGTGGAAGAAATCGAAAACATGAAAAATGATGCCTACGAAACCTTGAAAGAAGAAAGAAAAAGACACGGAGCAAGCAAAACAGCAGAAGAGCTGGAAAGCTATATTTATGGGCTGACTTGTGCAGTAGATATTGTGGAGAAGTATGTGGATAAGGAGAATGTGGAATGAACGTATTAGAGAAGATTTTGGAAGAGATAGAAAGATTAGAAGATCCGTACTACAAAGATTATGTGGATAGGAAATATGTAAAAGAAATCATTCATTCACACATGGACAATGTTCCGGATAATAGTGCCGGATGGATTCCGGTGAGTGAAAGGTTGCCGGAAGAAGGAGAAGAAGTTTTAGCACAATTTGTAGCAAGGGTTGTACATACAAATAACAAATCAGATGAATTTGTATATATCCACACTATGCATTACGAAAATGGAACATGGGAAAGTTTTGCAGGAGTGCCAAACGGAAAGGTGGAAGCCTGGCAGCCACTTCCAGAACCATACAAGGAGAAATAACATGGACATTTTAATCACAATCGCATTTTTGACCCTTTACTACATATTGGGACTGGGAACCGTGATTACTTTAAAGACAGGATTGGAAGAGGATGTAAAACTAGAAGGTGCGGATTACCTGATGGCTGCGGGATTCCCGATACTGTTATTTGTGGTGTTTTTTGGATTGTGCGGAGATTATGGAGGTAAAAAAGATGAGATTTAACTGGGACGAATTTAAGGATGTAGATAATAAGATTGCGGTGCATTGTAAGACCGAGGAAGAAGCGAAAGATTTTTGCCGACAGATGCATAAACACGGTATGGCATGGGAGAGTGGGAATAGTTATTTGAGTTGCACACACTATGAGGTATACAAAGGAGAAACGTGCTATATAGGATCCGGAATGTTCTCATCGTATCGGTACTACAATAGCGAAGGATACGAGATCTTAGAATGGAGTGATTACATGAACAAAGAATTTACCAAGGCAGATTTGGAAGATGGGATGGTAGTTGAACAAAGAGATGGCAACATGTATCTTGTATTGGCTGGGGAGGTAGTGAGAAAAGGCGAATACAATCGTATAGACGGTTACACTGATGACTTGAAATGGGAATATTATACAGGAGGAGACATCGTTAAAGTCTATAGGATTACTCCGGAATCACTCAGACGCATAGAAGATGTGTTTATTAAAAGCAACCTTGAACTCATCTGGGAGCGCAAAGAACCAAAGAAGATGACAGTGGAAGAAATGCGACAGAATTTGAAAGTTCTGTGGAGAGGGCAAAAGCATATCGTGAGGGATATGTGCAGGCGTGTGAAGATTTCGGACGAAAAATGAGAAAAGCTATCGGCAATGAGCAAGGTTAAAATCTGAAATTTAACGGGCAATAGATATAGTGAAAATGAGCTAGAGGAGGAGAGCTTGATGAATAAAAATGGAGAGGGCTATGTTGATCCTACGCCGGATGCTGCGTTTGGGAATATACGCAGAGAAGAAAGAAAACATGAATCAGAGAGGCTTGAGAAGGTTAGTAGTCTTATTCCGATTATGAAGCAGACTGCGGAGCTGGCAGGCTTTGAGGTTGTTGGCCGTATTGTCCTAAAGGACAAGCGTACCGGAAAAGAATACAGATAGGAGCGTGATACTATGAATGCAAGATATCCGAATTTAGAGCTGCTGGAGTATAAGGCGAGAGTAGCGCTGTCTTCAGATGAAGAATTTTTAAAAACCATTGAAGAGCAAAGAAAGAATAATAAGTATGTGTATGTGGAAATGGAAGCCATAGTGTTTCCTCAAATCTGGGGAAGTACATGTACTGGCTTTGATGTTTCAAAAGATGGAAGTCCAGCCATTGGCGGATGCGCTATGACAAAAGAGTACACTACGGTATTTCACGAATTGCTGACAGATACATATATTATATTTTTTGGCGAAAGGATATGCTATAAGGTCACGAATGCGAATGCGGAATTTTATGAAGATCTGCAAAAAAGGAATATGGCAAGTTTGAGTGAGGCAAAGAGGAGGTATTAACGGATATGAAAAGCAATATCACATTACAGCAGCTTGCTGAGTATATGAGAAATCTTGCGTATGATGATTTTTCGAGGAAAATTAGATGGAGCCTTGGAGTTATTCATCCAAAGACAAATGATGGAGACGTTGGATTTTCTGGAGGGATATGGAATGATCCGCAAGAGGCAACAACCTATATGAGTATCAGTTTCTGTTTTAGCGAGACAAGAGGGATTTATAATTTTAAATCATGGGTAAATAAATCAGAGATTAGATGGGTTTTTGGAGAAACTCCTACGTTCGATGAGTTTAAACAGGCATCGGAAAAAATCTTTATCGAACAAGAATTTTGTACCAAACCAATGTCGCCATACGATAGGACAAGATCTAAAGTGTATGCTACGGGAAATAAATGGGCAAAGGAGAATTTTGATGCTACTCATAATTAAAGGGAGGGCTGTGTTGTGTACACAAAGTGTCAAAAGTGTGGGAAGAAACTTACGGATCCGGAAAGTATGAGACGCGGATATGGACCGGAATGCTGGTCGCAAGTAAGCGGCTTAGAGAATACTTTTGGAAAAAATGAAATGAATGAAGAAATCCCTGGCCAAATGAATATTTTCGATTTTCCAGAAGCTCTCCCGGATGGAGTGTAAGGATATGGCAAAGATAATATTGTTTCCCACGCACGAAAATTACTGCAGACAGTGCATATATGATGGGAAAAATGGTGTATGCACCAATGAAGAATACATAAAAAATGGATACAAAGTGAATTGTGTATGGAAGTATTGTCCATACAGGAAGGAGAAAAGAGATGGAAGAAGAGAAGGATGTTAAGAAAATAGTGATACATTATGAGGATGGTACAGAAAAGGTTATTGATAAAGGGTTTTTCTGTAACATGAAAGAGGAAGATGGAAGTGCAGTATTGGAATTTACAATGTGTCATGTGTCGGGCAGAGAGATTGAACTGATCGTTGAGGGGTGTCTGCAGCTTGGGTTTAAACTCGGAATGTTTGATAGCAAGAAAGAGGAGGATTGATTCTATGGAAGACCATTGCGTAGCGTGTGGGGAAGTGATACCAGAGGGGATACAGGTATGCCCGATATGTAATAGAAAATATGAGGGAATACCGGCATTATCGAGATTGGACAATAAAACTTTAATTTGCCCGGAGTGCGGGACAGAGCAGGCGCTGGATGCTGCTCTTGGCGATAGCGGTATGTCGGAAAAGGAGAAGGCGGAATTTAAGGAAGGCGTCATACAGGCAATACATAGGCAAGAGGAGGAAATGAACCATGGACACAAAAAGCGGAGTTGAATTTGTTGCTCTTACAAAAGAGGAAATTGAGGATATGATCGCAAAGGCAGCGTTGGCCGGAGCCTCGGTGGCGGCTGAAACAATGGAAAAAGAGCATAGGAAAGCGCAGAAGGAATTGAAAGACAGACGCTTACATAATACCAGATTGCTTCTTAGAAATTACAGGGCTCTGAAAGAAAGTTGTACGAAGGCTGTGTATGAGAGAGAACATGCTGAAAAGACCACCGCAGAGGTGATAGAAGATCTTATGTCTATGAAGGCGAGCGATGGAGTGATTGTAAATTCAATCAAAGAATCCTCTGAAAGAACAAGTATTATCATATCCCATGTGGATAGAATGCTTGATGTGTATCGGATGTATTGCGGGAAGTTTGGGGAAAAAGAAAAACGTCAGTACAAGGTGATCAAAGCTATGTACATAACAAAAGAGCATGCATCGGTAGCAGAATTGGCAAGAAAGCATGGTGTAAGCAAAGTAACAATTTATGATGACATTAAGACGGCAGAGGAAAGACTTTCAGCTTTATTTTTCGGAATAAATGGATTGCATTTTTATTGATTCTATAAGGTTTTTCTAAAAATAACGGATATGGTTAAGTTAAACTTGACTTAATAACGGATAGCGAGTATGATAAGGGAGTAAAATCTTATCATAAAGCCATGAGCCACTGGGGATGCCCGGTGGCTTTTTTCAGTTATTCTGGGGAGGGGGAAGAGAAAAAGAAGATGAGAGAATGCTCCTTTTAAAAAGCAAAAGGAGATTTTACGATGAATGGATTTGCAATCTTAGCAATCTACGCAGTGGTTATGATCACTGCAACACTGATATTTACCAAAAAGGAAAAAAACGTGGAAAGATTCTGCGTTGGAAGCCGTAAGGAAAATTGGATAATGTCTGCTTTAAGTATAGCAGCCACATGGATCTGGGCACCGGCACTGTTTGTATCTACGGAAAAAGCGTATGCGAATGGATTTGTCGGTCTTTTTTGGTTTTTGGTACCAAACGTATTATGCTTGATCCTTTTCATACCGTTTGCGAAAAGGATACGGAGGGAAATGCCAGAAGGAATTACATTGTCTGGCTACATGAGGGATAAGTACAAATCGGACGGAGTTAAGCGCGTATATCTCTTTCAGCTCATGGGGCTTTCTGTATTATCGACCGGAGTGCAGCTCTTGGCCGGAGGCCAGGTTTTAAGCGTGGCGACCGGAACACCGTTTGAACTTGTTACGGTCTTATTGGCTATCATTGCTTTGTCTTACTCCCTCTTTTCGGGAATAAAGGCCTCCATGCTGACGGACGCTATACAAATGGCCTTTATGCTGGCGGCAAGCGTGGCGTTCCTGATCATGGCAATCAGAGCCGGCGGAACTTCTGGAATACTGGAAGGAATACACGGAATATCTGGAAATTATACGTCATTTTGGTCGGAAGACGGTATAGATGTGTTCCTCGCATTTGGACTACCGACTACAATCGGCCTGCTTTCCGGTCCGTTCGGAGATCAATCATTCTGGCAGAGGGCGTTTGCCGTCAAGAGCAATCGAATCGGCCGCGCGTTTTTTGTTGGAGCGATACTATTCGGACTGGTGCCGTTCTCTATGGGTATTCTCGGATTCACCGGGGCAGGGATTGGATATCAGGCGAAAGATCTTGGTGTTATCAATTTTGAGCTGATTCAAGAGATGTTCCCGGCTTGGGCGGTGCTGCCGTTTCTGTTCATGATAGTGTCTGGACTTTTATCAACGGTAGACAGTAATTTATGCGCAGCATCATCGCTTGTGACAGATATGAGTGGTGGAAAGGAACTCAAAAAAACAAAGTTGGCTATGATCTCCCTGCTTTGTGCGGGTATCCTGATTGCCAATATACCGGGGATGACAGTCACGCACCTGTTTCTATTTTATGGAACGTTGAGGGCGTCAACGTTGTTGCCGACCGTCATGACATTGAAGGGAGTAAAGTTTACGCCGAAAGGAATACAGTACGGAGTTATATCTGCCTTGGCCGTAGGACTCCCTATTTTCGCCTACGGAACGGTTTTGAACAGTGGACCATATAAAACCCTTGGAAGCCTTGCAACAGTGCTGTTGGGCGGAATTGTAGGGATGATAGTTACAAAGGTGGAGGTGCGGCATGGAAAGAGTGCTTGGTAAAAAGCAATCAATACAGAATGAGGAATGGTTGAAAGCTGAAAAGCGCATTGAAGAACTGGTTTCAAGAGAGGTACTGGATGAAAAGGTGCGCTCAACCGTTGAGGAAATCCGGCAGATGACTGACGGGAAGAAAGCTGCATACGCATGGTCCGCCGGAAAGGACAGCCTCGTCCTTGGAGAAATATGCCGGGACAGCGGAGTTACTGATTGCATGATGGCGATCTGCAACCTAGAGTACCCGGCTTTTTTGAAATGGGTAGATCGGTACAAACCGAAAGAACTTGAGATTATCAACACAGGGCAGGACCTTGAATGGCTGTCAAAACATTTGAATATGCTGTTCCCGCAGGACAGCGCCACGGCGGCGAAGTGGTTTTCAATCGTTCAACATAGAGCGCAGGCAAAATACTATAAGGCGCATGAGCTGGACTTACTCCTGCTCGGCCGGCGCCGCGCAGATGGAAACTATTGCGGAAGAGGATCGAACATCTATACCGATGGAAAGGGCATCACCAGATATAGTCCTTTAGCTGCATGGAGCCATGAAGAGATACTTGCTTATATCCATTACCATAAACTGGCAATTCCTCCGATTTACGGGTGGAAAAATGGCTTTCTCTGCGGAACGCATCCATGGCCAGCGAGACAATGGACTGGATCCATAGAGAATGGATGGGAGGAAGTGTATGAAATAGACCAAGATATCGTAAAGAAAGCGGCAGAGTTTATAGAAAGTGCCGCAGAATTTTTAAAATCGCTTTAAAAAGGCTATTTGCAGGTAGCCTCATTGCTCCTTCAAATTTTGAGATTTGGAGGAAAATACAATGAAACAATTAACCATGAAGCTGAAAGATCTTATCCGACCGGAACGCAATATTAGAATCCATACAGAAAAGCAGTTGCAGGAGTTTGAAAGAAGCGTCAAAATGTTTGGTCAAATCAGACCTATTGTTATTGATGAAAATAACACGATCTTGGCCGGAAATGGATTGTATGAAACTTTGCTAAGAATGAACCGGGAAGAAGCATTGGTTTACAAGTATGAAGATTTGACGGAAGCACAGAAGAAAAAGCTGATGATTGCTGACAATAAAATCTTCTCTCTTGGAATAGAAAACCTGGATACATTGAACGAATTCTTGGAAGAACTGAGCGGAGATTTGGACATTCCCGGATTCGATGAAGAAATTTTAAAGCAGATGGTCGCTGATGCGGACGAGATCACAGAAAAAATATCTGAGTATGGAACTCTGGATGAAGAAGAGGTAAGAAAAATAAAAGAGGCAAATGAGAAAAGGGAACAAAGAGAAGCATTTGAAAACAAATCCCATCCGGAAGAACCGGTTGAGCATATTGCGGAATCAGAAGAGTGTAATGCGGAATCCAATCAAGCGCCGGCTGAAGCAGGAAGGTTTGTGATATGTCCAAAGTGTGGTGAGAAGATATGGCTGTAAAACGCTGCGAATCCAATATAGATGTGGTAAAAGCTGCTGAGATACGGATAAAGAATGTGTTTAGGAACGGTCTTCCGGTATTCTTTTCATTTAGCGGAGGAAAGGACAGCCTATGTGTCGCTAAGTTAATCATGAATCTTGCAAACCGCGGGGAAATAGACATAAGGCAGTTGACCGTCCAGTTCATAGACGAAGAGGCAATCTTTCCGTGCATGGAAGAAATGACGAAGAAGTGGAGACGTAAGTTTATGATGATGGGGGCAAAATTTGAATGGTTTTGCATAGAGGTAAAACATTTCAACTGTTTCAATGCCCTGTCGAATGATGAGACATTTATATGTTGGGATTCCACGAAGAAAGATGTTTGGGTAAGGCAACCACCGAAGTTTGCTATTAGAAATCATAAATTATTACGGCCAAGAATAGATGCGTATCAAGATTTTCTTCCGAGAACATGTGTTTCCGGAATCACAATGGTAGGCATCCGCACCGCCGAATCATTGCAGCGTTTGCAGAACATCGCAGCAATGACACGGGCCGGGAAGACCATGACGAACAAAAGACAGGTCTTCCCTATATATGACTGGACCAACAATGATGTATGGCTGTACTTAAAACAGGAAAAGGTTGATGTTCCGGAAATATACCTGTTCTTGTGGCAGTCGGGGAGTTCAAAGCAACAGCTTAGAGTGTCACAGTTCTTTTCCGTAGATACGGCCAGATCACTGGTAAAGATGAATGAGTATTATCCGGATCTCATGGAACGGATCATACGCAGAGAGCCAAATGCATATCTGGCGGCACTTTACTGGGATAGCGAAATGTTTGGCCGGAGTAGCAGGAAACGGAGGACGATGGAAGACGGATCCCAGGAAAAAGATTACAAGAAAGAACTCATATACATGTTCTCGAATATGGGCGTGTTCTTTGATACACCGCATAAAAGACATATTGCGGAGAGGTACCGGAACTTTTTCCTTCAGGTATCATCCATTGCAAAACCAGAGGACTTCAAGCACATATACGAAGGTCTCATTTCTGGCGATCCCAAAATGAGGACATTCCGTGCGTTATATCATCGGATTTATGGGAAATACATATCTGAGGCAAAGAAAACGGAGGAAAGCAGACATGGAAAATAAATTATTCGCCCCGCTTGGTACACTGCAATGGATACCGCGGAGCAGATTAAAACCAAATGATTACAACCCGAACAAAGTTTCAAAAGAAAATTTAAAGTTGCTCACGCAGTCCATTCTTACCAATGGATGGACACTCCCGATTGTTGTAAGACCGGATTATACGATTATAGACGGATTCCATCGATGGACTGTTTCTGGCGAAGAGCCGCTGCTGTCTATGCTTGGCGGGAAGGTGCCTATTGTTATCGTTGAACATTCGGAGAGATCGGAGGACATCTATGGTACCGTAACGCATAACAGAGCGAGAGGTACCCACTTGTTAGAGCCTATGAAGGCGATTGTAAAAGAACTCATGAATGAGGGAAAAACCGTAGATGAAATAGGGAAACAGCTCGGAATGAAGCCGGAAGAGATCTTCCGATTATCTGATTTCACAAAGGAGGATTTCTTAAACATGATGACAAAAGGAGTTTCTGGATTCTCGAAAGCAGAATTTGTGACAAAAGTTTGATTTTTGTTATAGAATACATAGAACAAAATCGGCGGGAGGTGAATGAGTGCCTCCCGGTTTTGTGCTATCCGAAAAAAATACGAAAAGGGAGGTGGTGGCTGTGCCGAGAGCAAGAAGCCCTGACAGTATCGAAGCGGAAAAGCTGTTTCATGATGGCATGGCTCTTGTTGATATTGCAAAGAAACTCGGCAAGCCAGAGGGAACAGTCCGTCGGTGGAAATCAACTCAGAAATGGGAAGAGAGTAGTAAAAAAAAAGAAGGCGAACGTTCGCAAAAGAAAGAGAAGGAGAAAACGAACGCTCGCAAACGAGGTGGACAGCCTGGAAATAAAAATTGCAAAGGCAAACAGAATGCAAAAGGACATGGAGCTCCACCTGGAACACAGAATGCTCTGAAGCATGGAGGATATTCCGCAGTCTACTGGGATACGCTCGATGATGAGGAAAAAGAGCTGATTGAAACTATGCCGCAAGATGAAGAGGAAATGCTTCTGAATCAGATTATGCTATTCACAGTTAGAGAGCGCAGAATTATGAAGGCGATCAATAAGTACAAGGACGCAAAAGGCGGTGTATATGTGTCTGGAGTAACGAAGTTTGAGGAGAAGAGGACATTTAAAGATGATGCCGAGAAAGAGCTTTATGAAAGCAGAGTGCTTGATAAAGTGAATAAAGGAGATAGACTTCCAGGAGAACATTACAGTATGCAAACAATGACTGCCTCTACTACCGATCTGGTTGCAAGGCTTGAAAAGGAATTAACATCTGTACAGGCCCAGAAAACAAAGGCGGTGGACGCTCTTGCCAAACTAAGAATGGAGAAGAGGAAAGAAGCCGGGGAGAGCAAGGGGAACGAACTTGTTCGAACCTGGGCGGAAAGCGTCATAAAAGCAAGGAGGGAGAACGATGGATAGTATGAATTGGCTGTCGGACTTCCTTGATGAAAGCATGCCGATATGGAGAGATAATCCTGTCATCTATTTCCGGGAGGTATTGCAGTTTGAGCCTGATGAATGGCAGGCAGAGGCGGCCATGGACTTGGCACACAATCCGAAGGTCAGTATTAAATCTGGACAGGGTGTTGGTAAGACAGGTTTAGAAGCTGCTGTGTTCCTGTGGTTTATCACTTGCTTTCCGTATCCACGTATCGTAGCGACAGCTCCTACAAAACAGCAGTTGCACGATGTCCTCTGGTCTGAGATTTCGAAGTGGATGAGCAAGTCTCCTTTGCTCTCTCAGCTTCTAAAATGGACAAAGACCTATGTTTACATGGTCGGTAATGAAAAGCGTTGGTTTGGAGTTGCTAGGACTGCTACAAAGCCAGAAAACATGCAAGGATTCCACGAGGACAACATGCTGTTCATCGTTGATGAGGCATCCGGTGTGGCCGATCCGATCATGGAAGCTATTCTCGGTACACTCTCTGGAGAAAACAACAAGCTGCTCATGTGCGGAAACCCTACAAAGACTACCGGAACATTCTATGACAGTCATACGCGGGATAGGGCATTGTATAAATGCCATACAGTAAGCTCGGCAGAGAGCAAACGAACAAACAAGGAGAACATTGAATCTCTGATCCGGAAGTATGGGTGGGATTCTAATGTGGTCAGGGTTCGTGTTCGTGGAGAATTCCCCAATCAAGAGGATGATGTGTTTATCGCATTATCTACTATTGAGCAATGCGGCAGTAGGTTGTTTGAATTGGATGATGGGAAACTGCTTCCGTATATTATTTTCGGCGTCGATGTGGCACGATTTGGAGATGACGAAACGATTATCTACCGCAATGCCAGAGGAAAGTTGAGAATCGTAGCGAATAGAAGAGGGCAGGATCTGATGAGAACTGTTGGCGATATTGTACGGCAGTATAAAAAAGCTATCAAAGAGTTCCCAGATTATCATGGAAGAATTTATGTAAATATAGATGATACGGGACTTGGAGGCGGGGTTACGGACCGGTTGCGGGAAGTCAAAAGAGAACAGAAGCTTAACAGGCTGTATGTTATACCCATCAATGCCGCAGAAAAGATCGAGACCGACACAAAAGCTGGAAAAGATGCGGCCGAGCATTACAACAACCTTACAACTCATATGTGGGCTGTGCTAAAAGACCTCATGGAGAACAAAGAAATTGAAATGGAAGAGGATTCAGAAACATTTGCACAGCTTTCTTCACGAAAGTATTTCCTTGCCAGCAATGGAAAGCTGGAGCTTGAGAGCAAAAAGGAAATGAAGAAAAGAGGGCTAGATTCTCCGGATAGAGCTGACTCAGCAGCGTTATCAGTATATCTTGGAAAAATCAAAAAATACACAGGCAGTGCTCCAAGTGCAGATAGTGGACTTGGAAAGAGCAGCTATTGGAAAAATAAGTAGGAGGAATATCATGGGATTGCTTAGCAAAAAAGAGGCATATGTCACAAAAGGTATGCGCTTAATAGAAGAAAAGAGAACTCCAGAAGCAACGATAGTTGTGGTGGATGGGTTGAATGATTACCAGAACAGAATTATTAAAGCATTGAACAGACACCCGGTGGCAGATACGGCACTTGTTGTTGTAGCATTGAGAAATTTGGCTGATTCACTTGAAGAGCAGGAGCCGAGTTGTAAAGGATTGGTTGACTGGCTTAATAAGACGGCTACGAAGCCAGAGTTTCAAAACAGCAAGAGGATTGAAAAAACGAGAAAACGATAGAAAGGGGTGAGAACGATGGCGGAAATAGGACGCATAGGACAAAAGCGATATAACGGTGTGTTCTATGAAGAGTTTCTGAGGGAACTGCAGGGAATTCGTGGCGTGGAAGTGTATCGTGAAATGGCAAACAATGACGATACCGTTGGGGCGATCCTATTCGCCATAAAAATGCTGATACGCCATACCCAGTGGAATATCGAACCAGGAGGAGATACGGCGAAGGATAGGGAAGCGGCAGAGTTTGTGGAGAGCTGCATGGATGATATGCAGAGTACATGGACTGACACGATATCAGAAATACTGTCTTTTCTTGTTTATGGATGGAGTTACCATGAGATCGTGTATAAGCGTCGCATGGGAAAGACAAAAAATCAGAAGACTAAGAGTAAGTATTCTGATGGTCTTATTGGATGGCAGAAACTTCCGATAAGAAGCCAGGACACTTTGTATAAGTGGGAGTACGATCAACATGACAATCTGGTTGGGATGACGCAAATGCCGCCACCGGATTATGGATTTATTACCATACCGATGAAGAAAGCGATGTTGTTTCGTACGGAAAGTGCAAAGGATAATCCGGAAGGCCGTAGTATTCTGAGAAATGCTTACCGCCCATGGTATTTCAAACGCCGGATACAGGAAATAGAGGCAATCGGAATTGAACGTGATCTCGCAGGACTTCCGGTATTCCATGCCCCTGATGGGACAGATATCTGGGATGAAAACGACGATGATATGATAAAGATAAATGCAGCTCTTACAAAGATGGTGAAGTCTATCCGGCGCGATGAATATGAAGGACTGGTGCTACCGCATGGATTTGAGTTTGAGCTGGTAAGTACCGGGGGTGCTAGGCAATTCGATACAAACTTAATCATAAACAGGTATGATACCAAGATTGCAATGACGGTTCTTGCTGACTTTCTGATGCTTGGACACAATAAGGTGGGAAGTTTTGCACTTAGTTCTGATAAAACAGAGCTTTTTTCTGTTGCCATATCTTCGTTCTTGGATGTTATATGCGAAACATTCAATAATCAAGGCATTCCTGCACTTATTGACATCAACGGAGATTATTTCAATGGTATAACAGACTATCCCAAAATGACGCATGGAGAGATTGAAGATGTAGATGTGAAAGCGGCAGGGCAATTCATTAAGGATATGACGGGAATTGGCGTAATTGTACCGGATGATGGACTTGAGGATTATGTACGAGAAATTGGTCATTTGCCGGAAAGAACAACCGACAGCAGGGGAGAAAATCCGGCCAGAACAAAACAACAAAACCAAAATCAACCGCCGGAAGAAGAGCCTGACTCATCAGAAGAAATTGATGACGAAGAAGATGAAAAGAATGCCATGGCGGCGAAACGAAGGCTTGGAAGGGAAGGGTAACAGGTGTATATCTTTAAAAAACCAAAGCCTCTCGGGAAGGCGAAGAAGCGGAGCAAAGAAAATCTCCGATTGTTGAATATGCTTAATAGGTATATTACGGACACGTCCGCTGTTCCGGTTTCTATACTAACGAGATTTTGGGCGGATCAGGCAGCGGCTATTACATACAAAGAGATACGGAAACTCATAGAGGATGAAGAAGTATCGGAAGAAGATCTTCTGAATTGGTCAAAAGACTATTCTTCGTTTGTTACGGACACACTTGAACCTATGTGGCTTGAAGCGATTATCGTAGGGCAGCTTAGTTCTGCGATATTAAATGAGGCAAAGGAACAGGGATTTGAATTTGATGCAACCGATGTTGGTATAAGGAATTGGATAAAGGACCGAGGAAGTGAATTTGTAACAAATGCTGTGCAAGAACAGAAAAAAGCAATACAGAGGCTTGCCACGAAAGCAGTAAGGGAAGAAATGTCACCGGGAGAGCTGGCAAGGGTTATACGGCCATGCATCGGGCTTACTGAACGTCAAGCGCAGGCAAACCTACGGTATTACAACAGCATTAAGGAACAAATGCGCAAGGAGCATCCAAGGATGAAAGAGGAAACGATTGTTAGGAGAGCTCGGGATAAGGCGTTGAAATATGCTGAAAAACAACATAGATACAGAGCTGAAACTATAGCGCAAACTGAATTGGCTGAGGCATACAGTGCCGGCGCTCATAACGGGATAATACAGGCTCAGGAAAAGGGCTATATAGGTCATGTGAGGAAAGTGTGGGTAACGGCAAGGCAAGAGAATGTGTGTAGGTTTTGTGAGGCTGTAGAGGGCGTTAGCAAGGAAATGGAGGAGTATTTCGACGTAGGAAAATGCGGAACAGTTTTATTCCCTCCAGCGCATCCGAGATGTAGATGCGTTGTAAAATATGTGGAAGTGAAGGAGTAATGGAAATGCAAACCATGTATGAGTTGCTTGGAATCCACAAAAAAGTGGACAAGGAAAAGCAGAATGTGGAAAACTCTAAAAACAACAACCAGTCAGTGTTGAAAGGTCGTTTTAAAATCCAAAAATCAGAAGATGACAAACATCTTGCTTTTGGTTGGGCGAGTATATCAATAGATGAGGCCGGAGAACAGCTTGTAGACTGGCAGGAAGATATGATTGATCCGGAAGAATTAGAAAACGCAGCTTATGATTTCGTGCGATTATACCGAGAAGGAGGAGAGATGCACGAAAGAGGAGACTGTGCAATTTTGGTTGAAAGTGTAGTTTTCACAGAAGAAAAAATGGAAGCCATGGGCATTCCTGTTGGGACTATTCCTGTGGGATGGTGGATTGGTTTTCTTGTCACAGATGAAGATGTGTGGGAGAAGGTCAAGGATGGAACTTACTCTATGTTCTCAATTGAAGGAGAGGCAGAAAGAGTGGAGGTAAAAGAAGATGTGGATTCTGATTGATGTTGGGATTTTCTTTCTTGGAGCGTTTATAGGATTTGCTTTAGCTTGTGTGGTAATCGCTGCAAGAAACGATTGAAAAATGGTAATTCAAGAGGCGGTATTACCGCTTTTTGTTTTATAAAAATAAGCGAAAGGAGGAAAGGAAACTTGGCAACAAAGTTAAAAAATTTACATGTAAAAAAGGTGGATTTCGTTGATGAAGGCGCTAACCAACAAGCCGATATCAAGATTTTCAAGAGGAAGGAACAGAGCGCACCTGTTGTGACGGATCTGTTACAAGATCCTATGAAAGAGCAAAAGAGCCTTTTCAAAAGACTTATGCACTCAATCGGGAAAAGCCTTGGATTTAAAGATGAAGAAATTGACGGCTTTTCGGAATTGTCATCTGAAGGGATTATTCAGAAAGGGAATTCGCAAACTTTTGGAGAAAAGATGACGGAAGTTAAGCGGCAGAAGGTGGCTGATGAGATGTGGAGCATTTGTTATGCCCTTCAGTCCTCGCTGCAGTCGATTCTTTACGATGAAGATCTTGACGGAGCAACAGCACAATCCATGATGGAAGAAAGTGTTTCTGAATTCGATGAGATTATTGCTGATGCAATTAGTAGTTGGTCGGCAGGAAAGGTCAGTGGAATCAAAAAGGATATCGGGAAAACGGATGTTGAATCATTGAAAAAGTTTAGAGACCATCTGAACGAAAATATTGAAAAAGCAGCAAACATTGAGAAAGGAGAAGTTGAGGAGATGCTAAAAATTGACAAGAGTAAAATGTCACCGGAGGAAAGAGCCGCTTACGATGAAATCGTAAAGAAATATGGATTTGAAGAGGAGACTGTTGAGAAATCCTCTACAGTAAAACCGGGAGAGAATGACGACGGAGAAGAAGATCTGGACGATGGAAAGAATGGTAAAAAGACAACAACGAAGAAATCGGCAGCATCAGAAGTGGGAGACGATATTTACAAGGGTCTGCATCCAGCAGTTAAGGCAGAGATTGAAGCTCTTAGAAAGTATCGCGAAGCTGCGGAAAACAAAGAATTCATGGAAGTTGCAAAGAAATATGAGATTATCGGTAAAAAACCAGAGGAACTGGCGCCTGTTCTGAAAAGTCTTAGAAATGCTGGTGGTACAGCTTATGACGATATGATTTCAACGCTGGATTCCATGGTTGCCATGGCAGATAGTTCCGGTGTATTTTCTGAGATTGGAAAATCTTGCCGCGGATCTGCCGGAATTGTTGCGAAAGGGAAAACGGAGTCACGTGTAGAGTCTATTGCAAAGGGCTACATTGAAAAAGACCCGTCTCTGAGCTACACAGATGCAGTTGCAAAGGCATGGGAAAACAATCCTGATTTGCTTGCGTCTTATGATGATGAAGCGGGATTTTAAGAAGGAGGAATAAAAATGGGAAAGAATTTTAATGGAACGCTGATTAACGGCTCTCAGACAATTACCGAGAAAGCGGGAGCAGAAATCGCAGATTGTCGCAATAGAATTGTCAAATATGATTCAAACGGAGATGTGGTCCTTGCTACTGCTGGAACAGATATACCCGTTGGTATTGCAATTATTGAGGCTGGATACAACGATATCACTGGAACAGAATCTGGAAAAGTGGCAAAAGGTGATGATGTAGATATCCAGGTCAAAGACATCGGATATGTCATTGCTGGTGCGGCAATTAAGAAAGGACAGGAAATTACATCCGGAGCAGACGGGCTTGCGGCCGTGGCAGCAGCGGGAAATTATATTTTAGGTATTGCTTTAAGTGATGCATCAGCAAATGGATATGTAAGAATTCAGATTTCAAAATATCAGAAAGCAGATGGTGTAGGAGCCGGAGTTGGCGCATAACAAATAAGGAGGAATAAATACATGAGAAATTCAACAAAAGGTATTGCGGCAGAAATTGCAAAAGGGGCATTTAGACCTCATACAGCACTTACAAATATGGCGCTTTCATATTTTCAGAACCCGGGAAATTATTTTGCAAAATCAATTTTCCCGATTTGTCCTGTAGATTTGTCAAGTGATAACTACTATGTTTTTGACAAAGCAGATCTTTTGAGAGACGGATGGAAGAGAAAACCTGCGTATGGAAAGGCAGATCCGACGGTTGTTTCTGAATACACGGAAACATATAACTGCAAAGTTGATCAGATGATTATGGGAGTTGATAATATTCGCCAGACAGATCTTCAGCGTCGCATGGGACCGGCAATTAGAGATCCGCGAATTCAGAGAACAAGAACTATTGCAGAGCAGGCAAACATTCATCAGGATTATTTGTTCGCAGAACATTTCTTTAAAGCTGGTGTGTGGTCTCAGGAGTACACAGGGGTTGATAATACAAGTCCGTCTGGTGGCCAGTTTATTAAGTTCTCAAATGATAACTCCGATCCTGTAAAATTCTTTGATGAGAAAGCAACAGAAATGCAGGAAAAGACTGGAAGAAGACCGAATCGTATTGGTCTGGGGGCAAATGTTTACACTGCTCTTAAAAATCACCCAGGTATTCTTGAGAGAGTAAAATACGGTGGAACTACTGCGAACCCGGCAAATGTAACTTTGAATGTGTTGTCACAGTTATTTGAGATGGAGAGAGTTGTGGCCATGCAGTCTATCGTGAATAAAGCATCGATGGGTGCGGATGCCGATATGGGATTTATTGGAGATCCGAACGCAATCTTACTTGCATATGCAACGAATAATCCAGCTATCGATGAACCGTCTGCAGGGTATATTTTTACATGGGATATGCTTGGGGATGGACAGCTTTTGCCGATTCTTAGCTATCCGGGAGAGCCGGGAACTCATTCTGATTATGTAGAGGGGCTTATGGCAAGTGATATGAAGAAAACAGCGGACGATCTTGGAATGTTCTTCAAAGATGCAGTTTAAAAGTTAAGGAGGTTACGTATGAGGTTAATTGCTAAAAAGCCTTGTTCGTTTGGTGGACGCACATTCTATATCGGAGAAGAAATTCCAACCGAATTTGTCTTAAATCCTAAAGCGCAAGAGAAGCTTGGTGTCATTGCCATTGTTGCTTGCGGAGGAGAAGTAGGAATGAAACAGGAAGATATGGTGGCACAAGTAGGAGAAGTCGAATTCGGCGTACCGATAAGACAAAAAAACGGAAACATGACATTGTATTTGAGTGAAGAGCAGATATGCTCTGCTGTAGAAATAATGCAAATGAGCCCGGCAGAAGCGAAAGAAGCGATTAAAGGCATTGCGTCCGAGAATATCCTGATTCTTTTGAACGCATGCGATTCAAGAAAAGCAATAAAAGAAGCAACGGAGGCTGCAGCCTCCGGGCTTACCGCCGAGGAAGGAGCGGATGAAAGCGAAGGTGATGAGTGATGGCTGGCACCTATACCTACGATCCGTCAAAACTGTCTGATCGAGGAAAAGACCTTATGCGTTTTGAACTCGGAGATACCATGGTGGAGGGGCGTGAGAAAACTTCTGCACTATCAGATGAGGAATATGAGGCATTATTGGAGATGAACAAGAACTGGAAGAGAGCAAAGCTTGCCTGCATAGAGTCTATTTTTAGACGGTTTTCGTACGAACCAGATACCCAAACAGGACCTTTGTCGCTTCAATTTGGAGCAAGGGCAAAACTGTGGCAAGAGGAGTATGAAAAATTAAAAGCATCCATATCAAAGAGCTGCCTGTCTGAATCAGCAATTAAAATGCAAGGGGATTCCTATGGAAGCCCTTATTTTTATACCGGAATGATGTCAATGGAGAAAGAGGGCAGATGAAATGATGTATCTTCGACCAGGAAATTTGTACAAGGATTTTCTTGTAAAAAGAATGAAGAATGATGTTTCTGAGATTGGACTGCCCATTAAAGGCTATACGGATACAGGAGATTTGATAAGCGGTGTGTTGGCGGAAGCTGATACAGATGACAGTGAAAGGAAAAAGCACTTATGGGATCAAAATCAGCATTCGCTTACGCATACGATTGTAAGCGAAGGAAGTCCGCTGGCAAGAAAAGGAGATCTTCTTGTTATGGGCGAGAGAATGTTTCTTGTACTTGTTGTAGATGATGCCGGAGGACTTGGTGTAGCGACAATTTATTATGCAGAAGAAAGGAATGATTTAATATGACAGCAGGAAATGCATCTGAATCTATTCGTCAGGCGGTGAAAGAGGCCGTAAGAGAGGTAAATCAGCAAACAATGGGAAAGGCGTTCCGTGTATCGAATGCAATGAGAAATAGCGCGATTGAAGTTCTCACCAATCCAAGTCCTTCAGCTCCGGGGAATCCACCTGGAGTAAGAAGTGGATTTCTTCGGAGGGCATGGAAGACTGGAGTGAGAATGAATGGAGGGAATTCATATTCCGGCATATCGGTAACAGCATATGCGGATTCTATGGCTTCATATGCCGGATATTTGCAGGATGGTACAAAGAAAATGGCGGCAAGACCATTTGTTGATCCGATACTTGACGATGTAGAGCCCGAGGTCGATTCTATTTTTTCTGAGTTTTAAAAGGAGGTATGTATGCTGATTATAAGGAATCCAACAAATGTTTTTGATGTAAATGAGGTGCATAGAGGCACCTTGATATATGCAAAGCACAAAACTTGGAGCGATCCGGAAATGGGATTTGTAGTTTCCGTAACTGGAAATAAGCTTATTGTCCAATATCCACCACGAATCGGAAATGTAACAAATCACTTTTTTGTGTATGCTGACGAGGTGGCAAACGGGGATTGGGAAATCCGCTACAGTAATGATCTGCAGGTGATATCAAAACATCCGGACGGAGGAGAATAGGATGAATCTAATAAATCTGATTTATAAAAGATTGCTGGAATCCGAGAAAATAAAAGCGCTGTGTGCTACTTATGCAGGGAAGCCAGCCATATTTAACACAGAAGCCCCAGACGATAAGCAGGAGGGGTGGGGTGGAAAAGTCCAGTACCCAAGGGTTACCTTCTCGTGCGATATGCAGGCGAATGAGGAACGATCAAGCGTAGGCACTCTTAATATCGTAGCTTACACAGAAAGCACCTCTCTGGTCATTTTAGAGATTGAAGCGGCTATTAAGGAGTGCTTTAGGGATATCCTAATTTATCCGGAAGATGGTGGTCCGTATAGCTTTGCGTGGGCGAGGACAGATCCGTTTTTATTGGAGGGGAATATCATAGGTCAAGAGGTTTCCATTGATCTAATGGAATACTCTCCGCAGGAGACTACCGATCCGGATCCGGTTGTTGCATTAAATCAATACATAAAGGAACTTTACCCGGAATCCATTATTATTGGGATGGACAGGTTGAAAGAATTTACAGATACGGCAGAAACCCCGGTGTTTTACAGTAGACTTTGCACCTTAAATAAAGTGGCCGGACATAACATGAATACGGTTGCGTGGATGGACTGCAGAATAGCGGTCCATCTTTTGTGTCCGGATAAGTCAACGAATATAAAGATGATCGCAGCTGTTGCGCAACGGATTTCCGCAGATGAAAGAATTATCTTACTTGACGGTTCTCCAATGAATGTATCGGAGGTTCAGTTGGATAGACAGGCAGACTATCTGAAAACTGGACAATTATACATAACAGGAAGATACGGAATACTGAAATATAAGGCAAAACAGCATGCGATTATGAAAAATATCATTATGAGTAAGGAGGAATAAGCAGTATGGCAGAAACAAAAACGGCGAATGCACAGGCATCAACAAAAGAAAAGGCGCCCAGAAAGAGGGAAGCGGTAGAAACGGTATATACCGCAGAAGAGCTTTCGAATGCGTCAGAACGTTTCGGGACAAGAAAAGAATGTGTCGCAGCAGCCCTTAAATATTACGGGAAAGACAAGGCGACACTTAAAGAGGCAAAAGAACTCGTGAATAAATTTTTGAGTAAGGAGGTCAAATAATGGCTGGTACATTTATTGCTGGTGAAACAAAGATTCGGCCAGGAACATATTTCAATATTCAGAAGGTCGGTGACAATCAGATCGCAGGGGCATCAGATGGAGTTGTCGCTATCTTTTTTAAGGCAGATTTTGGTCCGCTTGCACAGGCTATTGAAATCACACCGTCAGAAGGATATGAAAAATTGTTTGGAACTGCGGGAACAACTAACGCAATCCGTGAGGCAATCAAAGCTGGTGTAACAAAATGCGTTTGTGTTCGTGTTGGAAAGGGCGGTACGCAGGCAACGATTACAATCAAAACAGCCGCTGAAGAACAAGTGGAAGCACTTAAAATTACAGCGAAATATCCGGGAGAAAAGGATTTTGCGATTACAGTAAGAGAAAAACTTTCTGATTCAAAAACGAAAGAGTGCATCATCTATTCCGGTGCAAAAGAATTTGAAAAACTGGAATTCCCTGCCGGTGACGATGAGGTTAAGTCGCTTAATCAGGCTTTTATAAACTCAAGATACTTTACATCTGAAGTTATGGCAAGTGCAACGGGGATTCTGGCAGATGTAAGCGAAGATGTATTTACTCCAGGAACTGCACCAACCGCAACAAATACTGAATACAGTGATGCTTTTGTTGCAGCAGAAGCGTATCGGTTTAACTGTGTTTGTGTGGATACGGAAGATACGGCAGTACATCAGCTTCTCGCATCCTTTGTTGATCGTATATTTAATGCTGGTCAGCTTGCAATGGCTGTTGTTGCTGAGAAGAAGAATGTCGCACTCACAGAAAGAATGGCACACGCTGCGGCATTCAACAGCGAGAAAATGCACTATGTATTGAATGCATCTGCGGAAATTTCCGGTGAGCTTGTTGAAGGATACCTTGTTGCTGCAAGAATAGCAGGAATGATTGCGGCGACTGCTTCAAATAAGTCCTTGACACATACGGTGATGGAAGGATACACAAAACTGAATGATGCGCTAACACCAACGGAAATTTCAACGGCGGAACAGAAAGGCTGCCTTGTTTTGAGTACGAATACAAACGGCCAGATCTGGATTGACAGTGCAATCAATACGCTGGTAAGTCCGGCAGATAATCAGGATGATGGTTGGAAGAAAATCAGAAGGACGAAAACAAGATATGAGTTGATTACGAGATGCAATGATCAGGCAGATGCCCTGATTGGAAAGGTTGACAATGATGTAAACGGAAGAGCTACTGTTGTAAGCCAGCTTCAAAGTGTAATCAATGCAATGATCAATGAAGGGAAACTGGTGTCCGGAACAGCCTCTGAGAACACAACATATCCGTCTGATGGGGATTATGCATATTGTGACATCGAAGTGATCGATAAGGATTCTATCGAGCACCTGTATCTGACATATAAATTCCAGTTTTCAAGCAGAGTAACAGAATAAGAAGGAGGGAAAATAAATGGCTATTAACGAAAGAGCATCATCAGATGCACGTCATGCTCGTACCGGTAAAGATGCCGGTTTGTATAACGGTACCGGAGATCTTCTCGCCTCCATGGAATCATTTCAGGCGAAGGCTACGTACAACAATGTGAAGTATAAACCGATGGGAGATCCGCAAGAGCATGAGACAAGCGACTCGTACGGTATTACAATAACCGTTACAGAAATTGTAATTGAGGATATTGATATGTTTAGAGAGCTCATGGATTCAATGAAATCCGGAAAGACGCCACAGTTTGTATTCCAGGGCGTACTCCAAGGGCTTAATGGATCTGAAGAACGGGTGGTTTACAGAGAAGCTATTCCTTCTGGCGATATTGATTTGCAGAACATTGCAAATGGGGATGTTATCAAACGTACATGGAATTTCTTTGTAAACGGGAAACCGGATCTTCAGAAGGAACTTACAATTTAATTGAAAATGCAATGAAGGGGGCGAAACGTCCCCTTTTTATTTTAGGAGGATGAACAATGGCAAGATTATCAAGTGTAGAAAACAAGGGACAAGAAGTTAGAGAAGAGAATTTTTCCGAGAAAGAAACCCAGGGACAACTCCTTACTGTTGAAAATGATTTTATCTCTGGAATGCTTGCGGCAGCTGCTTATAAGAACGATGAATTGAGGCAGATTGACATCACCCGTGACGGAAAACTGTATTTTTCGTTTAAAGTGCATGCACTTGGCGAGGAGGAGGCAAACAAATGCCGCAAAAAGTACACCAAGTATGTGCGTAATAAACAGATTGGTATCAAGTTTGCTGAGGAAACGGATACGGCGAAGTTCCGTAGCTCGCTTATTTATCACGCTACTGTCGAAGAAGACAGAATAAAGCTTTGGGACAATCAGCAGGTTTGGGAAGGACTGAGAAAGCAGGGAGTCCTTATTGTTACTGCCCTCGATGTTATTGAGGCTGTACTTCTTGGTGGAGAGAAAGACCGTGTAATTGATGAGATTAACAAGCTTAGTGGATTTGACTCCGAAAATCTTGAGGAAGTTGAAAACAAGATGGAGGAAGCTGCAAAAAACTAATTTTGGCAGGAGGAAAAATAACCCTCTTGCATCAAATTTTTCAGCGGCTTGGTATAACCCCGGATGAAGTATATGCAAAGCCTGCTGGTGTGCGTGCGTTTATGTTCGCGTCAATGAGAGTACGTCTGGAAGATGACGAGAAAGGAGGAAGATCGGGTGGCGACTAAGGTTATAAAGATAGAGATTCCTATCGAAACAAAGGATAATACTGGACCGGTTGTAGATAGCATATCTGAAAAAATGGAAAACCTTGATTCGGCTGCGAAAAAGGCACAAAAGAGTATGGAAAATACTGTAAATAGTGCAAATAAAGCGGCGAAAGGTTTTGAAAATGCATCAAGACGTGTTTCTGGTTTTGAAAAATCTGTTGGAAGTGGCTTTGATAGTGCATCAAAGAAAGCGTCCGGCTTTGAAGAATCTGTAAATAAGACACAAAAATCGCTTCTTGCTATGATGAAAGAAAAATATCAACTTCTGCTCGAGGCGAAAGACCGGATCACACCAACTGTAAAACAGGCCATAACTTATGTAAAAAGTCTTACAGGAAAGACGTGGAAGGTCACATTAAAAGCTATTGATCTAGTAACATCACCTGTGAGACGTGTATTTGGTCTATTGAAAAGCCCGCTCGTGGCGGCTGGCGTTACAATCTCGGCAGGCGCCGGTATTGCTGATACGGTGCAGACGTATGCGGATTTTGAAGCTGCTATGTCTGAGGTAAAGGCAATATCAGGCGCAACAAGCCAAGAGTTTGAGCAGTTAACAGAAAAAGCAAACCAGATGGGGGCTGTTACGAAATTTACGGCATCTGAATCTGCAGAGGCATTTAAATACATGGCTCAGGCGGGATGGGATGTAAGAGAAATGATGGATGGTATCGACGGACTTATGGCTCTCGCAGCAGCATCCGGAGAAGACCTTGGTATAACGGCTGATATCGTAACAGATGCTCTGACAGCATTCGGATTATCTGCGAAAGAAAGCGGAAGGTTTGCGGATGTTATGGCGCAAGCAGCGAGCGCAACTAATACAGATGTGGCAAAAATGGGAGATACATTTAAGTATGTTGCTCCTGTTGCCGGTGCACTTGGATACAGCATTGAAGATACAGCAGTAGCTATTGGCCTAATGGCAAATAGCGGAATCAAAGCTTCACAAGCCGGAACAAGTCTTCGCAGCCTGCTGACCAATCTTACCAGACCAGTTGGACAGGCAGAAGATGCGATAAATGCACTTGGAATAAGCATAACGAATACTGACGGATCCGTAAAACCTCTTTCTCAAACATTACAGGATTTACGAGCGAAATTTGGTGCTCTGACCGATTCGGAAAAGGCTCAATATGCGGCCATGCTTGCCGGACAGGAGGGAATGAGTGGACTTCTTGCTATTGTAAATGCATCTGATCAAGAGTTTGAAAGTCTGACAGAGCAAATAAATAATAGTTCTGGTGCGGCACAGAAAATGGCGGACGTTATGATGGATAACCTTTCTGGTAAATTTGAACTTTTTACGGGCGCATTAGATTCAATGAAAATGTCACTTGGCGAAAAATTTAAACCATATTTGATTGAAGCTCTTGAATGGATGACTGACAAAGTTCCGGATGTGGAGAATGCGTTGCTTACGGCAATGAATTCGTTTGATCATTTTGTTGATAATGCGAAGGCGAAAATAGATGAATTTACTGCTACAGACAAATGGAAAAACGCAGATCTGTTTGGAAAAATCGAAATAGCATGGGATGAACTTGTGGCGGAGCCGTTTTCAGATTGGTGGAATGGGTCTGGAAAACTGAAAGTAGCTGGTGTTGCAAGAGATATAGGCACCGGAATCGGAAGCGCAATTTCTGCTGGTATCTTGGCATTGATGGGAGTAGATGTTTCTTCTGTAATTGACGAAGGAAGTAGCATTGGCCGTCAGTTTGCAGAAGGTTTTTCTGAAGGCATGAGTGGCGTGGATGTATCAGCAGCTCTTGGTACAATGGTAAGCGGAGCGTTTTCGAGTGCCGGAAAACTTCTTCCTGGAGGGACAGCTCCGGATATTGGTTCTCTCTTGTCTGCGGCGGCAATAGCAAAGATCGCGGGACCGTTGATGAGCTTTGGATCTGGAGCATTCAAAGTAGGAAAGGGAATATATAAAAGTGCTACTGGAGGAGTGTTAAAGAAAGCGATAGGAAGTTTCTCAGTGGCAGATGAACTTGCCGGAGTAGGAAATGTTTCCGGAAGCGGACTGATGGGTCTTGCTGGAAAAGCAGGTATGGCACTTGGATCAGGAGCATCGACAGCAACCGGATTGGCGGCTGCCGGAGCTGGCGGAATAGCCGGAGGAATAGTCGGAGGAGCCGCACTTATAAGTGGTGGAATGGATGCTTTTGATGCTTACAATTCCTACAAAGAAGGAAATAAAGACGTTGCGAAAGCGCAAGGAACATCTGCCGGACTGAAAGTCGGCGGAGTAGCGGCCGGAGCAGCAGCAGGAGCCGCTATCGGAAGCGTTGTTCCAGTATTGGGAACAGCAGTCGGAGGATTGATCGGAGCAGGAATCGGCGGTCTCGCTGGCTGGTTTGCCGGAGATAAGGTCAAAGAGGATTATGAGGAAGCAGCGGCAGCGGCGGAAAACCTTGAACAAAAAAGCAAGTACGCTCTCGAAGGTGCAAAATTCGACAGCAAAGAGCTTAAAGAAGCTTTTGATGACACAAATGTATCTGCTGAACAATTTGGTGCTATGATGCAGGAAGCAACCTCAAACAAGATAAGGGATGCCTTTGGTGATATAAAGCTGACCATGCAGGAAATTGAAGAGGCAGCCAAGCAAATTGTTTTTGCGGATCAAGCGGAGGCTCTGAACAAATTCTCGGCAGCTGCGGAGACAGCAGACAGTTCTCTTGCTACGCTACAGAGCTCGTTCCAGACGATGGACAAGCTGAACTGGAAGGCGTCGCTCGGCATGGAACTTGATGAAGGAGATATGTCGGAATATATTTCGGCTGTTGACGCCATGATCGAAAGCTCGAAACAGTATCTCGAAGATAAACACTACGAGGCAACTGCGGCCATAGATCTTTTGATAGAGCCGGGAAACGAAACCGATATGACGTCTGGATTAAACCAGATGTATTCGGACTTACAGACTAAGATCGAGAGCCTTGGGGGAGATCTGAAAGCGAAGGTTAATGTGGCGCTGGAAGATGGAGTAATCACTCTTGACGAACAGGCGGAGATCGCGAATCTGCAAAACCAGATTGCGGATATTACGAACCAGATTAGCCAAGCTGAAACAGAGGCAAGTTTCCAAAGCTTGAAAATCAAGTATTCCGGCGCGTCATTAGATGCGGACTCGTTCGCATCTTTGGTGTCTGAAATCCAGGCAAATGTGCAAGATGCAGCGTCTCAATATGATGAAGCTTTGCAGGTTTCCTTGACGAATTTAAACTTACAGCTTCAAAACGGAGCTATCTCTCAGGAGCAGTTCGACGAGCAGCTTCAGGCGCTTACGGAAGGTTATCAGGCAAAGATTACAGATCTGTCCGTCAGAGTAGAAAGTTTTGAGCTACAGTCGATAGCGGATTCTTTTGGTAGTGAATTGGATGGGATACTTCCGGAGTTAGAAGGAACGGTAGCTGAACGGCTTGGAACTGCCATGCACAATGCAATGGCTAATGGAGTGGATGTGGAAAATTGGGATGTATCTACTGCATCAGAGTGGCTCGATTTGGATGGATTGTCTGCTGAAACGCAATCGGCTATTACTGAAATGATGAGTCAGGTTGCGGCTTCTATGCCGGATCAGATGACATCTGCCCTGGAAGGTAGTGGAGCGAATTTGAGCGAAAGCGTAAATAATATGGTGAAGAGTGGAATAGAAAATGCAGATTTTACAGAAGCAGGGGCAGCCATGAACCAGAAGCTTGGCGAGTCATTAACTCCAACGGATATGTCAGAATCATCTGCCGGATTACAAGATGGATTGCAATCATCTCTCATGGCTTCAGTAGAAAACATTGATCTTACGGAAGCCGGAAGTCTTATGAACCAAAAACTTGGGGAAGCAATGTCTTCTGTGGATATGTCTGAATCTGATGCGGGACTTCAGGAAGGGTTACAGAATTCCTTGACCGCTGCGCTTGAAGGAATAGATTTATCGGAAAGCGCACAGATGATCAATACCTCTATTGTAACGGCGCTATCATCAACCGAAGGGATTGACATGAGTGGCTTCACAGCTTCCATGCAGAGCAGTATTACCTCTTCGATAGAGGGATTGGATTATTCCGGCGTCACGACTGCTGTTGGTTCTGGTATATCGAATGCGATTACTGCAACTATGGGAACCATTCAAGGGGCAATAGACACCCTTTACAGCAACGTTGGATCTGCAATCAACACGGCATTTTCGGCAGGATTTTCTACCACAACAACCGTCACAATTACGGCGAATTATAAGCTCGCAAATCCATCAGCCACTATCAGCTTTAGTGGTGGCGGAACTGGAACAGCTACGGTCAGCGGAAGCATTTCAAGCCATGCGAATGGTGGTTTCGCTTATGGTCCGGAGCTTACGTGGTGGGGTGAGGACGGACCGGAAGTGATCATCCCGCTTGGAAGTAAGAGGCGGCAAAGAGGTTTGGAACTGTGGGCGCAAGCCGGAGAAATGCTCGGAGTTGGAAAGCATGCTGACGGCGGCATTATCGGCTCCGGAGGGGGTACAAGTAAAAATATATGGGATAACACAGAAAGGCTCATAGAGCCAATATCCGAGGGAAACAGCGGCACATCTGATGTATCAACGGTTATTGACAGCGAAAGGAACTCGGATACAAAAGAAGTAAACCTTAGCGTGACTGTAAATCCGCAGTTTGTGATATCGTCAACAAGTCAGAGAGAAGACGATATCCTGCAAATTATCAAAACGCACATGAAAGAACTGGCAGACGACCTTGGCGGAGAGCTTGCTGATCGCCTGGGTGAAGTTTTCTCAAACATGCCGATAAGTAGTTAAGGGAGGCGCTTTATGGATGTTATTTTAACTGAAGTTGAAAACGGTAAAAGCAAATTTATCTTTCCTAGCCTCCCAGAGGAGGTAAAGGGGACGAATCGGACCAATTATCAGTCTTACGATATTCTGTCCTATGGTGAGGTAAAAATCCCAAAGGGGATGAAGCTTACAGAGATTTCATTCGATGGAATATTTTTCGGAGCAGCGAAAAGGAATGAGTCCATTGTAAAACAATGGGTTAAGCCGGCAGAGTGCGAAAAAATTCTGAAAAACTGGCAGGAAAAAGGAACTGTTCTGCGGCTGATGGTCACTGAAACTAATGTCAATATCGATGTTACGATTAGTAGCTTTGAATGTACTGATTACGGCGGATACGGAAACAAGAAGTATTCGCTGGAGTTCGTACAGTATCGATCGCTGAAAGTTTATACGACAGACGAGTTGAAAATCGTAAAGTTCGTAAAGAAGACAATAACGAGACCAGCGGCAGCCTCTCCGTCGAATAAAGGAAGCTACACTATACGGTCGGGCGATACGCTGTGGGCCATTGCCCGAAAATTTTACGGTGGTTCTGGATCGAACTGGACAAAGATATACAGTGCAAACGAATCGACCATTGAGTCCACCGCCAGAAGATACGGGAGATCGAGCAGTGACAATGGACACTGGATTTACCCTGGAACTGTCTTGGTTATCCCGAACTAGAAAGGAGGCGGACACTTGATTGATTTGTCGAAAATCCAATACCGATTTGTCATTATGGACGAAAAGGGAAATCAGTACAATATAAAAGATTATGTGGAAAATCTCGGGTGGGAGCAAGGTGAAGACGAACTCTCCACCCGAATTTCATTTACAACTAAAAATGAAAAGTCGTCAAAAGAGGTGTTCTCGGATATAGCGAAACTTGGATGTTTAGTGGGGATATTCGCCTCTGATGGGGTTGCGGATGAAGAGGTGGCCAGAGGAAACATTATAGACTGGAAACCAGCATATTCTTCAGACGCATATAAGTTTGATGGTAAATGCTACGATAATTTGTATAATCTGCAAGAAAGTCAGGACAACATTTACTATCCCGCGGGTACCGGTACAAAGTCTGCTGTAACGAAGATTTTTGATGACTGGGAAATTCCACTCGGTTCGTATGAAGGACCGAATGAAACACACGCAAAGTTGACTTTTAAGTCACAGGATCTTGCGAATGTAATTGCAGAAATACTGGACGATGCCTACAAAAAAGGCGGCGTGAAATGCGTCGTGCAGGACAGAAAAGGAAAAGCGTATGTGGTTCCGTATGCGAATAATAAGACGGTATATCACTTCGCAGCCGAGAATGTGATCAATGCCACACACAAAAGAAGCACTGCAGGCATGATTACCCGGGTGAAAGTGATAGGTCAGGAAGATGATGACGGTAAAAGCTCGGTGGAAGCTGTGCTGAACGGCAGCACAAAATATGGCGTACGGCAGAAAATTGTTCGCAGAGGAACAGATGAAAGTTTAGAGGATGCAAAGACATCGGCACAGACAATTCTCGATGAAGAAGGAGAAGTGCAGGAGGAGATGACCGTAAAGGCGCCCGATATACCATGGGTACGGAAAGGAGATCTGGTTCACGTAACGGTTGGAACTATGAATGCATACTACTATGTTATCGGCATAAGACATGATGTGGATAGCCACAGCATGACATTGGATCTTCATGTGCCATTCAAAGAATACGAGAAGAAAGCGCAACAGACGGTACAGAAAAAGTCTTACAACGTGGGCGATATTGTGAATTTCCACGGTGGAACGCATTACGTCAGTTCTTATGCGGGATCCCGCGGATATAACGCAAGAGCCGGACGGGCAAAAATAACCATTAAGAATGGATCGGGAAAGATCCATCCGTGGCACCTGATACATGTGGATAGCTCAAGCAATGTATATGGATGGGTAGACGATGGTACATTTGATTAAGGAGGGATGACAATGGCGTTTGATGGGCATGCTGGAGCAAACAAACTGGCAAGGACGCTTCATAAAAGGATGAAAAGCATGTCGGACTTTCCTCTTGTCCTTGATTTTGGGAAGATAGAGTCTGACTATGGGCTGATTACGAATACCTTTCCGGTAAAAATCCCAAGGGGAGATTATACAGTGTGCCGGCATGTGACGGGCATATCACTAGGAACTTCGGGAGGAAACCATGGCGGGCATGAATATGGCGATGGTTCGCATTCGCATTCTATATCGGTTCCAGGATTATCTCCTGGAAATCATGTACTTGTGGCATGGGTACAGAATGAGGCAGTAGTCATCGATGTGATCAATTAGTGGAGGTGGAAGCATGGACGAAGAGAATACACTATTTCCGGTAGAAGAATCCCCCGAATTTATCGATGACGGAGAACGATTAGATCGGGATTACCATTATACGGTTGCGTGGGATGTTGAGAAACAGGATTTTGTCCTCAACGGTAAAGGACAGATGGATCAGTGCGATGGTGTGGAAGGGTATAAAGTGTGGTGTTGCAAAATGGCTCTTACACAGCGCTATGCCTGCGCAGCTTATCCGGACGAAATTGGTACTGAGTTGGATGAGGCTCTTGCAGAGGACAGTGAAAAGGCAGTTGAGTCCGCGATAGAGAGAACGATATCAGAGGCACTGTTGGTGAATCCGAGGACGGAATATGTTAGGCAATTTGAATTTGTTTGGAATGGTGATGCTGTAAGTGTTTCGTTCGTTGTTAAAGGCGTGGATATTGACGAGTTTAAAGTTTCTATATAGCGAGGAGGTGAAATGAGTGAATGCATGGAGTAAAGAATTTACGCCACCGGAATTCGTGGGTTATAGCGAGCCGGAGGAAATACAGCAGAGGATGATGAGTGAACTTCCAGAAGGTATTGATGATATGCCGGGAGGATTCCCTTATGATTTTACAATGCCAACGGCGATTGAAAAGTCAGAACTGATTCAGTTTCATATGGTTCGGACGCTCATGCTCATGTTTCCGATGTGGGCGTGGGATGATTGGCTTGATCTACACGCAGCAGTGGCAGGCATAGAACGCCGTCCGGCTGGTTATGCAAGCGGTAAAATCGATGTTACCGGAGATCCGGGAACCATAATTCCGAAAGGAACAATTTTTTGTACGGAGGCAACAGATGTATCTCCGGCGTTGGAATATTCATCCGATGAATCCATGGCAATACCAGATGATGGGATAGTTGAAATCTCAGTGATTGCTGTTGATCCTGGAAAAGGGTCTAATACAAATGCGAACACAATAAAATTTTTGCTGAATAACATAAAGGGTGTTTCGTCAGTAAAAAATTCTGAAGCGATTACTGGTGGTACGGACATAGAAAGTGACGAGTCTCTGCGGCAGAGAATAGAAGAAAAATGTACGCAGGAAGGAGTAAGCTATATTGGAAATGATGCTGATTATATCCGATGGGCCAAGGAAGTGGTTGGGGTGGGGGATTGCATTGTAGATGCAACATGGAATGGTCCAGGAACGGTTAAACTTATAATTGTAGACTCAAATGGATCTCCGGCCAATGAGAAATTGATACAAGATGTATATGACCATATTGTTTCTCCAAATGATCGTTCGCAACGATTGCTCCCTACAGGAAGCGCAGAGCTGACCATAGTTCCGGCTACTATTAAAAATGTGTCATATACATGTACCGGCTTAGTTTATGATGAAACGACAGACATACCTACTATTATAAGTGCTTTCAAAAATCTTGTCCTGCAGGAATACTCAGAATCAAAATTTGATGGAGTCCTGATTTATAACCAGATTCGCCCTTTTATTACGGATATTCCTGGAGTGTCTGACTTCGATACGTTTTTGATAAACGGGAGCGATGAAAACATTGTCTTAGATAAGGGAGAGTACCCAGCGACAGAAAATGTGGATTTCAGTTAGGAGGGATCTTATGAATATAGAAAATTTCCCGACATCTCAATCTGCCAAAAGGATGATGGGATACATAACAGGAAATGAATTCTATGGAAAATCCTATGTGGGAAAATGGATCTTTCAGGCAATGGGTAAAGAGATGGACGATGCGCATCTTCGCATTGAAGAGGAACTCCCATATCAGGCATTTCCTGAGACGGCAACATGGGGGCTTCGGTATCATGAGGAGAAATACGGCCTTCCGGTAAGAGAGAATTTGAGTTACAAAGAACGTAGAAAGCTCATACTGGAAAAAAGGAATACTAGAGCTCCCATGAATCCATATATGATGGAAAAAATACTGGAAAATATAATAGGAAGAAAGGTTTATGTAAATGACGAAGATACACCTATCAATACTTTTACAGTCGAGATTGAACCTGGAGATAATGCGGTTGATGTTATAGCTGCGATAAAGAAATTAAAAGAAATCAAACAGTCTCATGTGGCGTTTACGATTTCGTTTACATCGCTTGCCAGAATAGAGATATGTGGTCACACACAAAAATGGAAGACATCGTATGCTCAGTGCGGTACAACACCGATGGTAAGCAACGGCCTTGGACTTGCAGAAACGGGAATAGATGTAGTTCCGTCAACTGATTATTACAAAACAGAAGTACCTCTAACCGGTGAAATACATAAATCCGGTCAATATCCTATCACAAGCGTTGGAATGGAATTGGTGGATAATAATATTTATGTATCAGGACAAGGAAAAGGACTTTCAGTTGTATATCCAAACACGGGTGAACATGTCAAAACGGGAATGTATCCAAATACGCAGGCTAGTGCTAGGTATTCTGCCGTGGAAATTGATGCAGAAGCAGAAGCAGAAGGACACATTTATTGCAGTAAATTAACAGGCACAGATCCAAAAGTAAGTGTCCGGTCGGCAGAATCCGATAACGGAGTGGTTCCAGAGGTTTCCACAGAAGCATATCAAATCAGATACAAGCTTTGTGGAGATGCCTTTGAGATATAAAAAGGAGGTATGCAGATGAAACTATTGACAAGCAAGGCAATCCAGGGATATCGCGATTACACGAAACGTACGATTGCCTATGCGAAGTACAAAGTCGGTTCGACTTATCACAAGACGAAGATTGAATCGGTGGATGTAACGGAAGAGGGGATTGTAGAAGTTCGATTTAAGATCGAAGCAGCTACCACAGGTGCCGCTACTGTTACGGAAATCCAATTGTATGACACGAATAATGACTTATGGCTCTCTAAACAGGAATTCTTAGAAATGAATTCTGTTGCAGAGGGCTTTTATTATGTCTGCCAGTTGGAAATCAGTGAAAGGGAGGTTGAAGAATAATGCGAGAACTTGTGAACTGGAAAGATCATGTGGTTCAGTATCCCGGAAGGTTCGAAGAACAGGTTTTGGGCGGAGGGCTTGTGCAACATACACCATCTCCGGGAAAAGTAGAACAACAGGGAACTCCACAGAATGCTACGAATTTGAACACGATGGATCTGGCAGCGTTGGAGGCTATGCTGATGGCATCGGAAAACAGTAGAAATATTCTTCTTATGGGAAGAATCATGGAAGGACTGTCTGGTGACAAAATTCAGGTTACGCTCACAAATTCCCAGGTATATCCGCATAATAACTCAAAGAAGACAGTTCAGCTTCCGGTGACGAAAAATAATATGAAATATACAGTCAGTTGTGAAGTTGTGGAAGTAGAAGGTGGAGCAGTTGGAGAATTTGAGTTTAGCGATAAGCTGCTCAATGGATTCAAGATTGCATATACCGGATCAGCAACCAAAGTTATTGTGAATTGCTATGTGAGAGGAGGTGTATAGGTATGGCGAATGTGATTATCAAAAATGAGAACCGAAAAGCTGATGCAGAACACATCATGAAAGCCTATGGCGTGGACAGAAGAGATTCAGCTATGAGGGAGGCGGCTGAAATTGCAGCGGCAAGAACAAATGAAGCAGTTAGAATGTCACAGAACAGAAGGAGGTATTTCTGATGAAAGTAGTATATCTGCCGGAAGACGGCACAAATTTCATTCCCTACGAAGTAATGGGAAAGAACATTGATTTCAATGATGGAGATTTGATGTTCAATGTTTCAAAGAAGGAAAGGGACTACGAAGTTGTGATTGATATTTGCCAGGATTACACAGGAGCATTAGTTATGGGTACTGATTCCGGCGAAAGATATGTGGCACAACTTATTGTACCGGCAAGAGAGTACATTGAGACAACCACAGTAAATCCGGACTATGATCCGGAAAATGAGGAGAGCATGGAATCTCCGACTATTACAAACAAAGAACCGGTTCCTTTTGATATTAACAAATGCGAACTGAGATTATGGGATATGGAGGTATAAGAGATGCCAAATTTTGATGATTTTAAGTTAGCGATTGAAGCGATGACGGGCGGTAAAAATACCGTCCTTTTTGATGACATGGAAATGCCGTCTGTTATGGTTCCGTTTCCAAAAATGAAAATTGCAGAAATTATGAGCGGCGGCAGTCAGAATATTCATCCGGCTTTTTCTGTGGGTGGCGTAGAGAAGGACGTTCTGTATATATCTAAATTCCAGAATATCGTACTGAATGACAGAGCTTACTCCCTTCCTATGCGTGATCCGAAGGTTTATGTTACGTTCGATCAGGCATTATCGTTTTGTCGCAATAAAGGAAAAGGCTGGAGTTTGAATCCGTATTCGCTGTGGAGTGCGATTGCTCTCTGGTGCAGAAAAAATGGAACTATGCCAAGAGGAAACAATTTCTGGGGTAAAGATTACACATACCAGCATGAAAAAGGTGTTCCCTGTGCATGGGAAAGCAAGGAAGCGGAATCACATCCAGGCGAACCAGTACGTTGCCTTACCGGATCCGGACCAGCCACATGGTATCACAACTGGATGCCAGATGGCATTGCTGATTTGAATGGAAATGTGTGGGAATGGTGTGCTGGTATGCGTGTAAAGAATGGAGAAATCCAAATTATTCCGTATGCGAACAGTATGCTGGCAGAGACAAACATGGGAGATAAGTCAACGGAGTGGAAAGCTATCAAGAAGGACGGAACTCTTGTAGAACCTGGAACAGCAGATACATTGAAGTGGGATTGGGTATCAGGAAAGATTCAGCTTACTTCCGGTGCAGTATCCTACAAGACGGATCAGGGCAATGGTTGTCAGTATAAGGATATGACTCTCAACTCTTCTGTATCGGCAGCACCGGAAATTGCGAAGGCATTGTTGCTCTATCCGGATGAGCCAGGCGGCGATTATGGTAGCGACTATCATTGGGTAAATACTGTCGGCGAGCGGCTGCCGTTATGCGGGGGCGGGTGGAGCACTGGTGCCCACGCCGGCGTTTTCAGCGTCTATCTGGACAGTCCCCGTTCCGGCTCCGGCTCCCTCGTTGGCTTCCGCTCCGCTTTTGTAGATCTGTAATCTGCTTTACTGTGTTCTGCCCTCTCCCACGATAGTGGGAGAGATATTTTGATATTTGAAGTAATAACAGAATACGATATAAGATAACTTATACAGATTAAAAAGGCTGAAATATGATAATATCGATAAGAAAATGGCATACCGGAGGTTTCCAAGTGGAAGATCTTATTATTTTGCAGAAGGCGTTTGAAATGATGGAATATGGATACACAGCGCTTGCACAGTACCCGAAATCAGAAAAATTTGCTCTTGTAGTAGATATAAAACGCTGTATGCACAAAATATTGGAAAAAATAATTGAGGCTAACAAGAAGTATTACAAAAAGACTACGCTCCAGGAGTTAGATGTGGAAATAATGAAATTAAAAGCTTATTTGCGATTATCGTATAATTTAAAGTTTCTTCCTTCTAAAAAGTATGAAATCTGGAGCAGCAAGTCTGTTGAGTTAGGACGCATGGTCGGCGGATGGATTAAAAGTACCAAAAAAGATTAGTGTGTTTTGGGAATAGGATACAGCGGCTGCCGTTATGCGGGGGCAGGTGGAACAATGGTGCCAACGCCGGCGTTTTCAACGTCAATCTGAACAATCCCCGTTCCAACTCCAACTCCAACGTTGGCTTCCGCTCCGCTCTACCTTCGTTGGTCAGATGTTGCAAACTCAAGGGTTTGCATCCAGAACAGAAGGGTAAAGGATTCTATTTCCATGCTGAATAAGCAAAAAAGGAAGGGACCTGATCCGGCCCCGTTGGATGCGGAATGCCGAGAGTAAGACAATCTGAAATTCGCAATGCCTAAAATTTAAATAATGGAGGGATAGTGTGTCCATAAAAAATATTTATTCAGAAATCTGTTCGTTTGATACATTGCTGCGGGCTGAAAGAAATGTAAGGAATGGAAAACGGTATGGTAGGAAAGAGCTAAGCTTCTGGGCGAATCTCGAAGAGAATATATACCGCATTTCCGAATCAATCAAAAGCCTCGATTTTCCTCCGGACTGTTACACATCTTTTTATGTATATGAACCCAAATTGAGAAAGATTGTGTCAGCAGATTACACGACCAAGATCATACAAAGGGCAGCTTACGATGTCATAAACCCTTTGGTGTGCAAGGGGTTTATATCAGATACATATGCGTGTATAAAAGGCAGAGGGCAGTTAAATGCCATGAAGCGCCTTGCGTCATGGGTGGACTATGTTCACGAAAGTGGAGATACTTGGTATTATCTGAAGATGGATATCGAAAAATTTTTTTACAGAATAGACCACGAAATCTTAATGAAGATCATACGAAAGAAAATAAGTGATAAAAAAGCACTAAGGTTGATGGAACATTATATTTGCGAGGCATCAAGCCCTTTTGGACTTCCGCTTGGAGTCACGAATCCTATGGATATCCCGGAAGAAGATATGCTATGGGACGTTGGCATCACAATAGGAGGCGGATTGTCGCATATGTATGGGAATATGTATCTGGATCCTGCAGATCAGTTAGCAAAAAGAGAGCTTGGAATACAGAAGTATATCAGGCTGATGGACGACTCTGTCATTTTGCATCGGGATAAAGAAAAATTACATCAGTATAAAAAAGAATTTTCCGATTTTTTTGGAGATGTATTGCATTTAAGACTTAATGGAAAAACAGCGATACGCCCAATTAATCAAGGAATGGAATTTGTTGGATATCGTATTTGGCCACATAAAGTGAGACTTAGAAAATCAACGAGTCTGCGAATGAAACGTCGTCTTAAACGAGTGCAGGATGATTATCGAGATTACAGGTTGTCGTTTGAAAAGGCGAATGACACAGTGATGAGTTACGCCGCATTAATGAAACATTGTGATTGCGAAGCCCTTAAAAAGAAAATTTTTGATAATTTTGTCCTTACTCATAATCCGAAGGAGGTAATAACAAAAAATGGGCGATAGCAATTTACTTGAGCTGCTGGACATGTATATTGATATGGTCGAAAAGCAGGACGAGGCCATACATCAATTGTCTGAATTGGTAAAGAAACAGGCTTTTGAAATCGCACATATGAAAAATATTTGCGGATTTGCAGATGAAAAAGCACTAGAACAAACGGAAGGAACTAAACTTGTTCAAGAAGTCTTAGTAAAATATGGAAAACTTTAAATATGGAATGAGGAGAAAAAAGACTCATCAGATGTTAGAGAAAAGATCGGGAAACCGATCTTTTTCTTTTGCGGAAAGGAGGGGGGGATATGAATCTAATAAGGGCAAGACCTGTTTATTATTCATCGACTAAAAATAGACGATAATTTGTAGGGGAGAGTAACTATGGAATATTTGCTACAAGTATTCGGTGGTATGAGGCTTGATACAGCGGTTCTCTTAATTGCTGCCTTGATCTTTATGTGGAAGATATACAAGAAGGTCGAGATGTATTTCAAGGATAAATACGTGATTGAATTCGAAAAAGAAAAGCAGATGAAAGATATTCTGGGGCAGGTACAACAGTATCCTAAGTGGAGAGAACAGAGTATTGAACGTCAGAAAGAGTTTTCGTCTGAAATCAACGATTTAAGAAATACGCAGAAAGAGATAATTAAAGAGCTAAAAGACATCGAGGAGAGAAGAAAAAAGACGAAGAGAAATGAATTGCGTGATAGGTTACTTCAGAGTTACCGCTATTATACCAGTAAAGACAAGAATCCACTGCTTGCGTGGTCAGAAATGGAATCAGATGCTTTTTGGAAAATGTTTGGCGACTATGAAGAAGCGGGTGGAGATGGTGATATGCATACTACAGTACAACCTGCAATGAGATTGTTGGATAAAATTCCTATGCATGAAGAGGAAAGACTATCTGAACTGATGCAGAGTCGCAAATAGAATAGGGTATCTTACGTATTATATTTGATCAGAAAGTGACCAATGACGCAAAAAAAGGAACACAAAAATCTTTAAAGCTCACAGAGCTACATATGAGAGGAGAATACTATGGAATTATTAGAATTTTTGAAACAGATACCACTGCCTATTTTGATTTTGGTTGTCGCAATCTTGCTTATTGTTACGATTGTGATTGCCGTTCAGTATATGAAGGCTAAGGGATTGGATGGAATCAGGGAAGATGTATATCAGCTTATTTTAAAGGCTGAGCATATGTATAATGAGTCTGGAACTGGAAAACAAAAATTACAATGGGTAATTCAGCAGGCAAGAGGGCTGCTTCCGAAGTGGCTACAAGTTCTTGTACCGGAAAAAGCCATGGAGAAACTTATACAGAAATGGTTTGAGGGAGTGAAAGATCTTCTGGACGATGGGAAAGTAAATAATTCACAGAAATAATGAAGAAGCAGTCGGAGAAATCCGACTGCTCTTTTTGGAGGAAACTATGACAGAGAGAGAATTTATTGACAAGATTGGTTCACTTGCGGCTCAAGACATGAAACAGAGCGGTATTTTGGCATCCATTACGGTGGCGCAGGCATGTCTGGAATCGGGATATGGTAGCACAGAACTTGCGGTTAATGCAAATAACCTATTTGGAATGAAATGTTCCCTATCTGGCAATACATGGGACTCTGTGTGGGATGGTGTGAGTAAATATACAAAACAGACACAAGAGCAGAAACTGGATGGAACAATATATACCATTATGGCAGATTTTCGGAAGTATCCAGATATTCTTGCAAGCATCAAAGATCATTCGTGCTATTTGAACGGAGCCATGAACGGGAATCAAAAAAGGTATGAAGGGCTTTCTGGAGAAAAGAACTATCGGAAAGTTGCAGAACTAATTAAAGCTGGAGGATACGCAACAGACATTTCTTATGTTGATAAACTCTGCAGTTTAATTGAAAGATGGAATCTTACACAGTATGACAAGGAGGATAAAGGTATGAGTAATAGTAGTTTAGTAAATTGTGTAGTAAAAAGTCCTAATCACAGTGGAGCGAGGACGCATTCGATTGACCGCATTACACCGCATTGTGTGGTTGGACAATTATCGGCGGAAGGAATTGGATCTTGTTTTCCGGACGGCCGAGAGGCAAGTTGTAACTATGGCATTGGATCCGATGGTCGTGTATGTTTGGTGGTAGATGAGGCTAATCGGAGTTGGTGTTCTTCCAGCAATGCAAACGACCAGAGGGCGGTAACAATTGAGTGCGCAAGCGATATGTCACACCCATATGCTATGACAAATGCAGTGTATGAGAAGTTGATTGCCCTTTGCGTTGACATTTGCCGAAGAAATGGAAAGACAAAGCTACTCTGGTTTGGAGATGAGAATACGTCTCTAAATTACGATCCGAAGCCAAATGAGATGGTTCTGACTGTACATCGTTGGTTCGCAAATAAATCTTGCCCAGGTGACTGGTTGTATTCTAGACTTGGAGATGTGGCAAATAGGGTAACTGCTCAGCTGAGTGGGAGTACCGGTGGTGGAGGATCAACTGGTGGAGGAAGTGGATCCAGCAGCTATAAAACAGGAATGTACAAAGTCAATGTCGGAGACCTCAATATCAGAAAAGGACCAGGAACAAATTACGGAACTAATGGGGTTATTACCGACAAAGGAACTTACACAATTACTGAAATCCAGAATGGCTCATGGGGAAAGCTTAAATCAGGGGCAGGTTGGATTAACGTCAGCGCAGCATATTGTTCTTACGTTGGCGCCTCATCAGGTGGAGGAAGTTCTTCTGGCGGCGGTTCTTCTTCTGGCTCTTCTTACAAGACCGGAACGTACAAGGTTAATGTGGAGGAACTCAATATTCGGAAAGGTCCAGGAACAAATTATGGAATTAATGGATCAATCAAGGACAAAGGTGTCTACACAATTACAGAAATTAAAAATGATTCTTGGGGAAAATTAAAGTCCGGCTCTGGATGGATCAATGTCGATAAAGCATATTGCACCTATAAAGGTGCATCTTCTGGAGGAGGATCTTCATCTGGAACAGGAAACTTTATGGTACAGGTAAATATTTCAGATCTTTATATCAGAAAAGGACCTGGCACTAATTATGGAACAAACGGCTTTTGCCCAAAAGGCACATATACTATTGTGGAAACAAAGAATTCCGGTGGACATACATGGGGAAAACTTAAATCCGGTGCTGGTTGGATTGCCCTTGAATATGCAAAACGGGCATAATAAATTATACAGTAAAAAACGCCATAACCTAATTTGATATAATCTATCAAAATCCACTATGAATTACCATATTATGGTATTTTATAGCGGAAGGAGCAATGGCGAATGATAAAGATTTTACTGTCGAAAAAGCTTGGCGAGTTGCGGCTTACACAGGCGGATTTGGCACGAGCTACCGGCATACGTCCGAATACAATCAATGAGTTGTACCACGAACTCGCGGATCGTGTGAATCTGGAACATCTGGATCTTATATGTGAGGCATTGGACTGCGAGTTAGATGAATTGATTGTACGTATTCCGAACAGAGAATCTAACATTACTCACACAAGGCGTGGAAATCAAAAAACGCAGGGAAAGTGTCGCTGCAACGGCATCACCAAGAAATGAAAAGAGAGAGGCTTAACCCCTCTCTTTTTTCGTTTCTTGAATATTTGTTAATAAGGACGTTCTCAGAAAGTCATAATCAAGTCCAAAGTCCTTGTATCCTTGATATATGGTATCTATATATCTCTCGCTTGGTTGTCCTGGCTTCGCGCCTTTAAACATAATATAAACCATGGCCTTTATGTGCGAATCGTCCGAAATAGTCACGTAGACGTTTTGCTTAGAATAAAACCGAGGATAGCCCTCATATATATCAAGGTTTCTTTCGTCTGAGTGCTGAATGCCCCATACTACAACGGGAACCCGATACCCCTTTTTTCGACGTATTGTTGCGTATGATCCTGTCTTACTTCCCCTGTAAATCAACTCCCAGTTATTCAGATAACCGGTATATACCGGTTTGGCACTTGGACAACGGTGCCTCATTTGTTGTTTGTTCAGATTACTCCCATAAGCTACATATAATTTCATAATTAATCCTCCTCTCTTACGCTGCTATGGTTGCGGTGTTTTCTTTAAGATTCTTCATCATGTGGAATCTGCAAGTTTTAAATTCATCTCCGTACAACCCAAGCCTGTTTGTTAAAATGTGGTACATCAAAGTTACTTTCTTATCAGCAGAGTACCCAGAAACGCTTCTGAAGACAACTTTGCCGGTTGACTCTATTGACCATGCGGACAAAGCGAGACAAAACTGGATGTATGCTTTGATTCGACCAGCATGCAATGTGCTATTGAAAAGCCTAAATTCTACAGTCCCTTTTGAAAAAAAGCTGTGAAGATTAAGTGCATGATATCTTGTTTCATTGTAATGGTTGTGGTTTACGCCGCCCCAATAATGATCGTTCGCCTCGCTATACCAAATTTGCTCTGCTTTATCTTTTGTGAGATTAGATTCCTTTTTCATTGTATCGTAAAGGCTCTTGCAGATTGGTTTGCACCAGCGATTTTTTCTTTCCCCAACTCCCAATGCTTCATATATGATTTCTTGTCTGGATAACATGAAGTTTACCATTCTACGAAGTGATGTGGCTGTGTGGTTTGCACCGTCAATATGGATATGAATACCGCAGCTGCTATGAGGAACGCCGCCGATTTCTTTGAATTTTCGAATGATGTTTTGTAAAGTCTCAATGTCCTCATATTTAAGAGGCGGTGTAACGAATTCGACTCTGTATTCATCTATATTTGCGGTTCCGACATTTGTCTTTGGCGAAATTGAACTATCTCGCATCACTTTCCATGTTCTTCGTTGTGAATCCTTTATGGTTCTTGTGTAGTAAGCATCTCTTTTTGGACCGGAAATTGTTCCGCCAACGATTTCTTGAACAGCCTTTGCGGCCATTTCTCTTGTTATACCGGTGAATTCTACTTCAACTCCAAATTTTTGCTTTTTTAAAAGTTCTGACATAATGCTTCCTCCTTATTCATTCGCCGTCTACGAATGTATGTTCTTGTTTCTGTGGTTGTATATTAACATATGGACAACGAGTGTCAATAGAAAAAATAAAAAAAGTTAGAAAAAATATTTAATAAGTTAGAAGAAATATTGACAATTATAGAAAATATTTGTATTCTATAAAAA